>Ga0123337_10000102_pt1 | contig 171903 bp, 141 predicted proteins | sample frozenSSSSmetaG_FD_89792 | JGI IMG/M metagenome (GOLD analysis project Ga0123337, IMG submission 89792) | Glacier valley bacterial and archeal communities from Borup Fiord, Nunavut, Canada, to study Microbial Dark Matter (Phase II) -... | ecosystem: Environmental > Aquatic > Freshwater > Ice...
AGGCAGGCACGAAAACCGGCCCGTTCAAAACAATCATTTTTCAGCCCCTCCCGTCCCATTTTTTTGATACGGGAGGGAACCGAAAGAAACGAACATAAAATGTAATTTAAAAAACAGGAAAGAATCATCCACCATCAAATTTCCAGATCCTACTTCACCACTTTTTCCAGTTGCAGACTCCCGTCCTTTTTCTGTATCTGCAGATAATAAAGCCCTTTGGAAAGATTACTAAAATCAAGATGCCCATGCTCAATGTTTCCTGTCATAATCACCTTTCCGGAATAGTCAGTCAAACTTATGCCGGCAATCTGAGACCAGTTTTTGTCTGATAAATATAGTTCGTTTATTACTGGATTAGGGAATACGACGATATTGCCTTCATCTGAAAAACGCACCATCCTGGCACGACATAATTCGAACTTTCCATCCAGGTCAACCTGTTTAAGACGATAATAACTGACGCCGGAAAACGGAGTTTCGTCCGCAAAAGTATAATTGGTTTTGCTTACGCTATTCATGTTTTTGCTGGCCACAAACCCGAGGTCAACCCATGTCGCTGCATCTTCACTTCTCTGAACAAAAAAGCCCTTATTATTCACTTCATCAGCTGTGGCCCAGGTGGCTTCTACTTTATTATCCCGCTTTTTCGCATCGAAGAATATCAGGGTAACTGGAAAAGAAACTGCACTGACACTTCCATTCAGCGTAATGTCATCCAAGCGAAATGTCCCGCCCGAGCTGGCAGCTGTTCCCATAAGGTCACTTCTTGTTGTTCCGTACTGGTAGATTCTGAACGTTACCGTTCCAGCCGCAGGCGTAGAAAAATCGGCAAAATCCCACGTCGTAACGGAACCAGAGGTTGAAGTCACCGGGGCCGACCCCCAATTGGTTTGCGTGGTGAAACCATCCGTGCTGTATGCCACTTCCAATTGATTAGGAGCAGTGTTCGAGCCCTGTCTGAAAAATGACATTGAGGTTAAATTTACTTTGAACCCCGCATCACCCGTTATCGAAAACTGGATATACTTCGAGGCGTCAAGACTGGCGGTTGCATGGAGTGTTGTTGAGTTGAAAACATTGGCAGTACTGCTGCAGGTAAGCCCTGATCTTGTCAGCGGACTCGTGGTAGCATTTGCTACAGCTGAAAATGTGTTACTCTGTGTGGGGCAAGTGCCGGTACCTGCGAATGTTGCTGTTGTTAATTGTGCATTGACTCTGGCACAGATCAATAGGGTACACACCTGTACCAGACAGTAGAACTTGTTCATGATTTTTTAGTTTGATGATGAAATATTCAATCGGCAGCTCCTTTTTCAATCAAAAGAACAACCGACAAAAACAAATATATACGTCATATCATTCCCGTGCAAATAAGTCCAGTTGCGGCAGGTCCGGATATCGGATATAGAGGAGAAGAAGGGTAAATATTAGAATAAGAATTAGCAATGTTGAGAGAAGCCTAGCATGCCTACTTCCCAAACCAGCGTGCTTTGTAAACCTTAAGATCCGGAAAAACAAAGCTTCTTTCAGGCTGAAAGAAACGAACATGGAATGTCCACCAGCTTTCTTCCGGAATTGTAAAAATATACTGACCTGATCGGTCTTTTCCTAAACTTTTGATATTTTCGGCATCATGGAAGCCTTCTATTTTTTTGAATTGATGAGCACGCAAATCAAATAACCACGCCCCTTCATGCTCGGTGACAAATAGATGATCGTCATCAACGGCAGGTCGTAGTTCATGTCCTCCAATACCCGGAATCTTCCAATGTGCCTTCAAAGCCAGGCTACCTTTTGAAATTAGCCCATATTCCCGAAGCACATCATAACCAAGAGCAAAAAGGCTCTTCCGCTTTTCATTCCATACAAGTCCGTGAGCAGAATAGAGACTGTCCGTAAAAAGGACATTGCCGGGCTTACCAATATCAAAGAGCATCACTTTATTCCCTTTTACGTGCGTGGAAGAAGCGGCTGCGAGCAAATTACCCGGTAATAGTTCAATGGAATGGGCGTTGGGTACCTCTGCATAAAAAACTACCTTTTTGTCCGCGACATTGAGAATGGCGATAGCACCAGACGACGAAGACACAAGAATTTGTTTTCCATTGCTGATCGCTTTGCAATCATCCATGGTGTTGAATTTCTTCGTCCGAAAATCCTCAGGCAGGTCCTTCGCCAGATGAGCGTCCCAGATCCATACAATTTCGGGAATGCTGTCATGGGATTTAGTATAGTCGACAATAAGTACCCTGCTGTCGCCGCAAACCAAAAATGATTTTGCAGGAATAGTCTGCGAAAATGCCCTGGTAATTATCAAGATCAGGCAGATTATAGCCGCCGATCTGTTCCTGAACTTTGTATTTCTATGCTCCATGAAGTTGGTCTTTGCTATTTGGCAAATAAGGAAAGCCCATGGATTGATTTACTCGCTAAAAAAGTTTGATTGGAATTTTTGAGCACCAAAACCAGCAGACTACTCACGTCTCAAACTCTCTCAACTGCATTTACCAAATCTGCTCTAACTGTTTGAAAAACAACAGAAATGACGCTATAGTAAAGGAATCCCTAAATATTTTGATAGGGTAACTGGTCACAAGTGATCCTTCCAGGGTATTTATAAGAAAGATTTCAATATCCGCCAGAGAAGTCCATGAAATGAATTTTCGGTCTGGAGGCTTTTGTTTCTTTTCCTGCATAATTTTGCCACCCGACGCCAACTCAAAGTATTTCACCAATGAAAATTCTGTCGCTGCTTATTATTATTTTATCATTTGAAGTTGCCAGAGCGCAAGAGCTGGCATTGAACGGAAAGCCAGAGGCCAAAACAGTCATGTGGGTTTCAGGCAAAGAAGTGAACGGTGCTTCAAAAATTATTTGGTCTCTTTCTGCATCGAAAACCGGAGACTGGAAGGAGTTACCCGGAATCACGACCAGGGACATTGTGTTGCTCACCGAATATGCCGGTAAATATCTCAAATGTGAAGTGGTGAATTATTCCAGCGTAGAATCAGCAAAAAACGTGAGACAAATAATCTCAAAGTCTCCAATAATTTCAAACGGAAATTCAAACACAGACTGGTTCAAAAAGGCCGGTCTGGGGCTAATGGTGCATTATCTCAAAGACGTTTATAGCAAAGAAGGAGGCGCCGAATCGTGGAACCAAGCGGTTGATCGATTTGACACTGAGCTGTTTGCCAACGACTGCAAGCGCGCGGGGGTATCCTATGTCATGTGGTCACTGGGTCAAAACGATGGTTACTATTGCGCTCCTAATATGGCCTACGATTCCATTTGCGGTGTAAAAGCAGGCGAACTATGCAGTACGCGGGATTTGCCGTTAGATCTTTATAAGTCACTCAGCAAGAGAAACATTCGCCTGATGCTTTATCTGCCTGGAAATCCTCCACATTCCAACAAACTCGCTGTAAAAGGGTTTGATTATACTTTCGGCAAAGACACACCGACCTCGCAGTTTACCCAGGCACGGCTCGAAGCTGTCATCAAAGAGTGGAGCCTTCGATATGGCAAGAAAATTTCGGGCTGGTGGTTTGACGGAATGTACCGGAGCGGTATCATTCAAACACGCTCAGATATGAGCCTTGCGCACAATATCAGCACACATACGCTGGCGGCAAAGGCTGGAAATCACAACAGTATTGTATCCTATAATTATGGTGTCGATAAAATCCAGTCAGATTCCCCTTACGACGATTACAGTGCTGGCGAGGAAAATAATATTGGACAACTGCCCGATCGAAGATGGATTTTGCCGGGCATCCAATGGTTTCATTTTACCTTCCTTGGGAAGTGGTGGGGAAGTGGTGGAGTCAGATATAAAACCTCGGATCTTACAACATGGGCAGGAAAAGTATTTGAAGGCGAAGGAGTCATGTGTTTTGATGCCAAGACTGATCCCAAAGGTGCTATTGATCCCGAACAACTGACACAGCTCGCCGCGATTCGCAAGGTGCAAATGGAAGTAAAAAACCGCAATGGCTCTGTCGAACAAAATAATAAGTAATGGGGCAAATCCCGTTCACTTATCCAGCATTCGAATTGGCAGGAAGATCACTTCAATAATACCAATTCTGTAATTGTAGCGAACGAACAGAGACGCTCGCTACAATTATTTTTTCAAATCCTTGATTTATAATAACTTAAATATTAAATCAAGTATCAGAATGCGGTCGATCGAATGCATTTTATCGCCTGGCATATATTTGTTTCCACAACCAAACTCCTCTTCAATACTGCCGAATTTCCCAAGGAAGGATTATGACAAATTAAGCGGCCGGTTGCATTGCATTCAAGGCTGCCTCGGGAGAACTCAGATACAGGTCATAAATAGCCTGGGTCTTGCCAACGCGAATCTCGAATACATCTTTTTCGAGAGCGTCAAAGAAATCACTGGCTACCACCGAGGGGGCTATACCATTGTGCCCATTGATCACAGCCGAAAATTCTGTATCCACCAGCGGCGGCATGAGTTCAAACACTTTTACGTTGCCGGTGCGACCTAGCGCGATACGTAAAGACTGTGTGTAGGAATGAAGGGCAGCTTTACTGGCCGAATAGGTGATCAGGCTTCCGGGAACGAAAGCAACGATTGAGGACACATTCACAATCGCAGCTGCTTCTTTCTCTTTGAGCAACGGCAGCAGTTTTTCATTTAGACGAATGACGGACAAGAAATTGGTTAACATCTCGTCCCCGGCATTTTCAAATGCATTTTCGCTTGTCGTAATGTCGTACAAAATGGCTCGCCCAGCGTTGTTTATGACAATATTGAGGTCAGGGAAATCAGCTTTCAATCTCGCAACCAGTGCTTCGGTATCTTCTTTTTTACTAATGTCGGATACGATCCCCGTTGCACCTGGCAACATTGCCAATGCTTTGTCAAGTCTGTTTTTATCTCTGCCGGTGATGATTACTTTGTTACCATCTGCAGAAAATAATTTTGCAATCTCTAACCCAATTCCGGCACTTCCGCCGCTGATGAGCACTGTGTTATTTGTCGTTTTCATTTTTTACTATTATTTATTTTACTCAAAGATTATTAACCTATTCATGCATTTGTCCTCTCTACCATCTCGAATTCAGCCCATAAAATGACCGATCGGTCATTTTATGGGCAAAAAAAATTAATTGGATTGCTCCTCTATTTCATTTTGTAAGATTCTGGTAATCATCTTCATTTTATCTCCTTTTCCTGAAAGCCGAGCGATCACGATACTACCCTCGATCATCGCAAATGACTTCACTGCAAACTCTGCTGCGTTCCAGGACTTTTTGAATTCCCCATTTTTTATCCCCTCTTCAACAAGCCCAGTGGTTATCTGCTGAATCGTGTTCATGGCATTGTTTACTTTTTCAAGTATCACCTGATTGGTGTCGTCCGCCTCCATTCCAAAATTAAGCATGGGACACCCTCCTACCACAGGATTGCTCAGGGGATTTCCCATGAAGCCGATTAAAGCAAGGAGTCTGGCTTTTGCCGTTTTCTTACTCCTTCCAGCATCTACTATTTTGTCCAACAAGGTTTTCAGATTATAGTCAACGGCACAGTAAGCCAATTCCTCCTTGTTTTCAAAGTGCACATAAAGGCTACCTTTTGCCAGCTTGGTTGCTTCCATAATATCGCTCATTGCTGTCCCGGCCACACCTTTGATATTGAATATCGGTGCCGATTTCTCAATAATAAATTGCCGGGTTTTTTCTGCCTTTGTCATTGTCTGAATTTACCAACAGGACAAAGTTAAATGACCGACCGGTCATTTACAAGGATAAACTGTTTTTTTTGAAATTTAATTTAAGGACATATCAAAACGTTATCAAAATCCCGCTCTGTTCTTCCCTGGCACAAACAACGCCCTCAAAATCAAAGTGTTCGGAATTGATGTCTGGCTTCTCATTATTCCCGACAAAACAATATGGGATCGACGCGCGACATACAGATTTCTAACAGATCCCGAACCATCATTTAATTAGGAATACAACACGTTGATTATTAATAAAATATAAGACTTCGAGGCAAAAAAGCGCCATATGTTTAGTGAATGAAAATTAATTATGTTGTCGCTCCGCCCTTCGATAATCCCATATGGACGGTCGGTCGGTAGAAGAAATCGATTTTGAGGAGTTTCCTGGTTCCATAGGACCGTTTGGTACACAACCAGATCATTGCGAACGATGATGTCCAGTCACCAGACGTTCCGATGGAACGAAGGTCGACACGTTTGTACTCATTGCTACCAACCAATCGTCCCCATGGGACGAACACTTATATAAATTAACAATTCAAAAAGCAAAGACGGCCTTTTAAAAGACCAAAATGTTCGTTTAACGTGGGCCGCAAGCCTTACATTTCACGCTAACGCCTTACCATGCTCGCCCTGATTTACAATCGGCGCAGGTTCTACGTAGTGAGGATTCCCGCAAAACTTCACATCCGCTCCCTCACCGAAAGGCCGCTGGGCACCCGGGCCGGCACCGTTTTATCAAAGGTGTCGTCGTTGAGACAATTCAGAAACTCCACGATCCTTGAAATATCTTTGAAATTTACGTCCATGTGTGTTGCGAGCGTGTCTATCTGGTTCGCTCCCACTTTGGGGTTCATCACCTTGCCACCAGCGACGTCTTCGTAGAACATCAACACCTGATCCAGGGTCATAAACTTGCCACTGTGCATGTATGGAGCCGTATATCTGAGGTTCCTCAAGGAAGGTGTGCGGAACGCATAATTGCCATTTATGCCCGTGTCACTTTCCTTTCGGTTGTCTGTATCGGGCACGCCCAGCGTGTGCAACTTATAATCGGAAAACATAGGTCCAGAATGGCATTTGGCACAGCCTGTTACCAAAAATGAATTCATGCCATCCTTTTCACTTGATGACAGCGCATTACTATCCCCACGCATGTATTGATCGAACCTTGTATTCGTGGCGATCAATGTCCGCTCGTAGGATGCTATTGCTTTCGACAGGTTTAAGGCACTTACGGGGTTCTGTTCTCCTTCAAAAGAGTTCGCGAACAAGGTCTGATATTCTGGAATGCCTTGAATACGGCTCAAAATCTCATCAATTACTTTTTCTTCCGGATAACCATGTCCACGCATTTCTTCCAGTGTCTTGATTGGAAACAAAGCCTGCTCTTCCAAACTTTTAGCCCGCGAGTCCCAAAACATGGGAGCCGATCCTGGATTGTATATTTCGTTATTTTTTATCCCGTTAAAAGCGGTGTTTAGAATGCTCTGAGAATTCCGTTTCACAAAAGGAATGTTGTTCGGCATAAGAAACTGCCTTTTGCTCCCGCTTCCGACCCCGTTCACACCAATTGACGTTTCCAAAAACTCGGCATAGTTAAACTCGGGTTGATGGCAGGTTGCACAGGAAACGTCTTTGTTTCCGGATAATATCGGGTCAAAAAACAGAAGCCTGCCTAGTTCAACTTTATTAGCATTGGAAGGATTGTCAGCGGGATCCTTTGCATAAATAGGCAAAGCGCCCAGATCGGCGATTGTCTCTGTGATCTTTGAATCGTCTTTTTCAAAAGATTTTTTTTCCCTGGCGCACGCAGCACAAATTATCGACAGCCAAACAGGCAAAGTAAGAAAACGGAGGATTTTAAACCCAAAATTTTTTATGAAATACTGCACAACTATCTTTCTATAAACCAAAATTTGCGTTGGTTTTTCAAACCATTAAAACAAAGAACAGAATACGGAAAGTTTAATGTTTCAGCTCAGATTTTTTAACTACGGTGTGATTTCCAGCGCCTGACTCAAATAAAATTTCATCCTCGCGGACTAACCTTCGCCTCACTTTTCCGTCCCCAGAAAACAAAAAGAGCAAGTCCCAGTATCACAAAGTTGAACAGTGTGTTCGGCCCTTCTCCACGAGAAAAATGAAAAACAATGGCACTCAACATCAATGCAGCGCACCCCAGAGCGGCGAGTGAAGCAAGGTTGGGTTTGATCCGGATAGGGGTGGGCAAAATCACACCAATACCGCCAATCAGGTCAATTATTCCGGTAAAGCGAAGCATGCCGGAGTATTCTCCCGCCCAGGGCCACATGTCGGCGAGTGTAGAAACTGGCGTAACCAACTTAAATATTCCCGTACCGATGAATAGCATAGCAAGTATTGCCTGGGTGATCCAAAGGACAACGTGCAAGGTGGTTGATCTTTTCTGCTGACTTGTCATACGGTTAGGGTAGTAATTGATTTGTGTTGTAAAGATGACTAATCTCGCTTACAAAAAGTAAGTAGATATCCGCTTTGGCAGTTACCTTAAAGTAAGCAATATGATATTAACAGAAGGCAAAAAGAGACATGTGGATTGTCTGGCGCAAATGCTCCCGATCCGGGATGCGCTGGATGTAATCAGTGGTAAGTGGAAGGTGTTGATACTCACTTCCATTATGCAAGGGAACAGGCGTTTTAAAGAAATAGAAGCGAGCGTTCCCAAAATCAATCCAAAAGTTCTTTCCAAAGAATTGAAAGATATGGAGGAGCATCAGTTGATCAAACGGATTGTACACGACGGCCCTCCGGTTTTAATTGAATATATCGCCACCGATTATTCACGTACATTGAAAAAAGTGATGATGGAACTGTACGAGTGGGGTGTCAACCACCGTAAACAAATACTCGAACAATAGATAGGTGATAACAAGCGGGAATGGTCCATAATCACTGTGATTTTACTGATCCTGATTTACCATAAAGAACAATCAGAATCAGAACCAAATCCACAATCTGGGTGAAGCAAAGTTCCTTTTATCATGGCCTTTGCTTTCAGCTGCAGAATTTTTTGAGCACTTCTTCCATGTGCCTGGCTTCCGAAATCTCACAGGTTATACCTTTCAGCAATCCATGAAGCAAATTGGTTTGCTCTGCCGAATCAGACAAAATAATCATTGGTAGCTCAGGTCTGTATCTGCCCACATAATCCAGAAACTCAACAATGTCATAGCCTGATGCCGTCACCCGCACGAGAAAAACATCCACCGCGTTGGTACCTCCGTTTGCTTTCCTGCGAAACAACCGGTCTCTCAGCGCGCCACTGATACTGGCAACCTCCTGCACTTCCAGGCCCCATCCCTTCACCTTTTGGCTCTCGATGGTGAAGTCAGGTAACTGATTGTAAAAAAGAAGCCGTTTCATACAAGAGTCGAATGGTAACTATGATTTTCCGATCAAGAAATGATCTATCATTTAAACGTACGCAAGCCAATTCCTACAAGACCACCAACACGGAACGTATGCTTAGTTGTTCTTTGAAAGGAATTTGTACAAGTAACCGGCAACCAGCGCACCAGCAATAGGCGCTACAATAAACAGCCATAGTTGCTCCATAGCCCAGCCGCCCACGAAAATCGCCTGACTGATACTGCGTGCAGGATTTACAGAGGTATTTGTGACCGGAATACTGATCAAATGGATCAGTGTTAGCGCCAGACCAATCGCCATGCCCGCAAAGCCGGGGGATGCAGCCTTATCAGTAGCACCGAGGATCACGATTAAAAACATGAAAGTCATAACGAGCTCAGTAACCAAAGCAGATGCTTCGTCATATTTTCCTGGCGAGTGCGCTCCGTATCCGTTGGCAGCAAAATCACCAATAGCGCTGCCATTGCCCGTCACGATCACGTAAAGTACAGTTGCGGCCAAAATACCTCCAAAAATCTGAGCGGTGATGTACGGCAACAGATCCTTTGTTGAGAAACGCCCACCTGCCCAAAGTCCAATTGACACTGCCGGATTCAAATGTGCGCCAGAAATATGGCCCAGTGAATAGGCAATGGTCAGCACGGTGAGACCAAAAGCAAACGAAACGCCAAGCAAGCCGATACCAACCTCTGGAAAAGCCGCGGATAATGCTGCACTTCCGCAACCACCTAGCACCAGCCAAAAGGTCCCAATAAATTCTGCTACGTACTTTCTCATGATGGAATGTGTGTTTGATGATGAATTAGATATTTGCTTGCATTGATGATTTGCTTTGAAGTATTGCAAATCGGGTTGTTTATTGAATTGTTGATGAAATAAATTTTCTATTTCTATTTTCGAAGATTGGCCAACTCTTCCTAAATACAAGGCCTGCCCGACCTCGCAATTCATGCCAAAGCGTCAACTTCACAGTTCTCAACAAGGGCTGATTATACAATTCGAAATTATATAAGTAGCTAAAAATGAGCACTATAATTTGAAAAAAAGTTCTAATCTTGAAAATGAAGACGGGCTAATTTGATTTAAGTCACAGAACCACTATAAAAAAGAAACAAATTACCAAGAGGGATTGTGAAAGGACACTACCCGCAACAGCTCACATGCACTTTAGTAAGGTACTGGTTCGGGTAGGTGGGTTTCACCCCCCGATAACCGTTAGCGTATGCAGAAAAAAGGAAGTTGCTAACTACCTTCGTGGTTTAAATTAGTTGTTGCTTTTTCATCTTCGACTCGCATACACTATGAGAGCGCTCTTTCAAGTAAAAGATCTCGCTGGCCTACGGAAGGCACTTGCTGAAAATCCTGAACTCGCCAATCAGGGAATTCCATACGACGAACAAAACTTGACCAAAGCCCATCCATTGCACAGAATTTGTGATGGGGTGTTTAGCGAGGTCTATTCGGATTCAGAAGCGGTAGAAATCGCGAAAATTTTTCTCGAATTTGGCGCAAATGTGGACGGCTTCCCAAGCAGACCAGGGCAAGATTCTCCTCTTGTCGCCGCGGCGAGCTTGAATGCAGACAAGGTCGCGCTTTTATATATTGATCGGGGCGCTGATATTTCCCATGCCGGAACGCATGGTGGAACAGCTCTACACTGGGCGGCCTGGTGCGGCAGGGATATTTTGGTGGAAAAGCTGATCCAAAAACATGCTGACATCAATAAAAAGTGTGAGGATTTTAAAAGCACACCCCTACTTTGGGCAATCAACGGCTACAAATTCAACGGAGGTAAAAACATACACAACCAGATTCAGTGCGCACGCATTTTGTTGCAGGCAGGCGCTGATAAAACAATCGCTAACAAGGCAGGCAAAACGCCGAGACAACTTCTTGATGATGCAGATGTAGAGCTTATTGCATTATTGACTTAGCACAAGATATCATAAAGTCAATAATCATCCCTTGTGGCCAATACTATATTCGCTATATTTAGCTACAGGCCGGCCTGTCACTCCAAATCTGATTAATCAAATATGAAGAAATTAGTCCTTGTACTTACGCTGATCTGCAACATTTGCGCAGCCCAACCTGCGGTTGTCAATAATATTTCTTCGCTGGCATCCACCCAGAGCCTGAAGAAAAATCTATATTTCCTGGCAAGCGACAAAATGCAAGGTCGGCTGATGGCATCCCATGGTGATACCCTTGCGTCACTTTTTGTGGCCGATTGGTTCAAAAAGAACAAGCTGGTGGCGCCTTATGAGAAAGGAAAAAGCTATTTCCAGGCCATTACGACTTATAAAGTAACGTCGGTCGACAAATTGGAAATCAACGGCAAAACATATCCGAAATCAGGAAACTGGTTGCCCTCGAAAGATTTTTCATTCATGGACAACGCCACCGTACTCGTACCGTTTTTCACCGATCCCGACAGTCTGATTCTCGCACTTTCCACGATTGATGCAAAGGGGAAAGTCTTGATCCTACCGGTGTCTCTGGAAGCGAAAATTGGAAATGAAGATAACCTGGAAAAATTTCGTGCTAAACTGGGCGCTAAGAGCGTCATCGCCACGATTCAGTCGGGCACAATTATGCAAAGACAGATTGAAGGCAGCAAAAAGAAGTCATTCCTTCCGCAATATGTTGACAGTACCAGCGCATTTACGGTCTCAAAATCAGTTTCTTCAATTGGACTAACCCGCGAATTGATGAGCGAACTCCTTGTGGCCGATCAAATCACTTTAAAAGGAATTGAAGAAGCACTTGCATCAAAATCCAGAACTGGTTTTATGGAGCTCAAAACAAAGCTGACAGCAGAAGTAAAAAAATCTTTCAAAAAAACGCTGGCACCAAATGTAATCGGGATGATCAAAGGCTCGGATCCTTCCGCTGAGTGTATAGTTGTTTCCGCTCACCACGATCATGATGGCGTGGACGGGAAAGAGGTTTACTATGGAGCTGTCGACAATGCTAGCGGAACTGTTGCTATTATGGAAATGGCTTCGCTGATGAACCAGGCAGTTCAAAAAGGCTTTCGTCCAAAACGAACCATTGTGTTTGCTTCCTTTACCGGGGAAGAGCGCGGGTTGCTGGGTTCCTATTATTATGTGGATCATCCGGTTATCCCGATTGCTAAAACACGCGCGATCATGAATATCGACATGATGGGAAGAGTCGACACGCTATATAGTGGCAGGAAAGCGGACAGCACCTACGCGTATATTTTGGTTAAAGACTCCCTCAATATTGGTCTCAGAAATTCGCTTTATAAAGCAAATGAAGTCGTCAAACTAACCCTGGATAAACGCTACGAGCTACCTCAGTATGCCCAAAGAAGAATACGGGGCTCCGACCAATTCCCGTTTTACAAAAAAGGAGTTCCTTTTCTTAGAATCGATTGCGGATTTGCAATAGACTATCACCAGCCAACCGATACACCCGATAAAATCAATTACCCATTACTCACCAAGCAGGTACAACTCGCATTCCTAACCCTCTGGAATATGGCGAGCGACTGACCGATGCCGGCTGTAGTTGGTCCCTGATTCTGGTAACAGATCTACGAAACCGTAACAAAGCGGCGTATTGTTTTAATTCGCAGCCTTCACTTCTCCGATCTTTTATCTATTGCCTCATCCGAACATCGTATATGTCCCTCCGGTGGTAGTGACCAGCGCCGCCCCACCTATTTACAGCGTGAACCCATTTATACTGGTAGCCCGCCGGAACATTGTTGACGGTTACTTCGCAAAGATTTTTTGCTTTGTTTCTTCTATTTTTTTTAATTTAACTGTCTCTCCATTGCCCTTTGCGTCCGGTACTGTTCTTCGGTGATCAATCCAGGGCCCTCTAACCTGGCGGGACAATACTTTATTTGGACTGAATTTTGTGTAGATTCCATTCCCGATATGAGCTTTGACAGTCTTGAGAGGTGGGAAGCCTAAATTTGCATAGAGTACAAAAGTGATCTTTAACTCAAAAACTTAAAATCTGCATGCAAAAAAAAGTACAGCCGGAAATTTTATACTTCAAGGAGGATCTCACCATTCCGAACAGCAAATATCCTGTGCTGATCTATCGTAACATCTTTACGGAAAGTGGTGAAGCTGCGGCAGATTGGTTGGAAAAAAGATTCCTTTTTAATAATTGGAAAAATTCGTGGCGATGGGGAATTTATGACTTTACTCACTATCACGCCAATACCCACGAAGTACTGGGTGTCTTCAACGGAACTGCAACATTAAGGCTGGGCGGAGAAAATGGAGAAACAATAGACCTGGCAGTGGGAAGTATTGTGGTAATACCGGCCGGCGTCGGTCATAAGTGCCTCAGTCATTCCGACGACTTTGCGGTAGTAGGCGCATATCCGGAAGGAATGGAGCCAGAAACGAATAGAGTTAATGAAGCAGATCCCAAAAAAGGAGATCAAAATAGCGACGAAGTGCCATGCCCAAAAACCGACCCTCTTTTGGGAAAGGAAGGCGGTTTGCGTGCCATCTGGAAATAGCATCTACCTTAGCTCCACTGGTTCAATCTATTTCATCAGGAACTCTGCCTTATCCGAAATACTTACTGCTTTTTCTTTGAGTAAATCGCCGGTAAACGGTTCGATTTCAGTATAGCTACTTACATGAACATCTTTATACGGCTTGTTGCTAGCAAGATTATAGGCCGTGATAATAGACCAGCGCGGTTTTTCCGACAAGTTTGCCGCTGACGCGTGAAGGGTATTGCAATGAAAGAATGCTGTGTCCCCTGCTTCCATTTCCAAAAAGTCCAGGGGCATGATTTTAAGTGCCTCATTCACTTTCTCCATATCGGCACCCACCTGTTCGCCTGAAAAACCATGCTCTACCCTTCCCATTTTGTGAGAACCCCGAATCATCTGCAGGCAGCCATTCTCCTTTGTGGCGGCAGTAAGCGCGGTGAGCACGCTAAGCATTTCAGGTAACAAAAAACCGTTGTTTTTATACCAATACCCATAATCCTGATGCCATTCCCAGGCTCCGCCTTTTCTTGGTTCTTTTTGCATCAATTTGGAATGATAATGCGCCGCCTTACCCTCCAAAATTTGTTCAACAGCCTCAACGATCCGCTCTGACCGAGCAAATTTGCTGTACAGACTTTCGTCCAGCGCATACCATAAAGCAAGTTTGGTTTTGAGTCCGGAAGCGTCAGTACGGTCATAGCTTTTTTTACTGATTACATCGTCGTCGACCGCCAATCCGTACAGGAGATCTATTTCATCTTTGGAAAAAAAATTGCGAACCACTACGTATCCGTCACGATGATAATCACTCAGGTGTTGCTTTGTAAATGTCATTGTTCTTTTAAAGTTAAGATTTAACAGAATCGATATCCGGCACCAGCAAATGAATCAACACCAAAGCAAGTCCATACATGGAAGCCGCGACAATAAATATGCTTTTATAACTACCTGTCGCTTCCAGCAAATGTCCGGTCGCCGTCGCCATAAGCATCCCGCCAATTGCACCGGCCATTCCTATGAAACCAACGACGGTTCCGACATCCTGCTTCGGGAAAAAATCGGTGGCCAGCGTATACATATTAGCTGACCAGCCTGTGTGCGCCGCCATGCCCAAGCCAATGAGCAATACCGCCGGCCACAATTCGGCCATGCCTGAAACGAAGTAGATCGGTGTCACGAGAATGGCACAAATAACAAGTGTTGTCTTTCTGGCTGCATTTACCGTCCAACCCATCTTTAAAAATTTCGATGATACCCAGCCACCCCCGATACTGCCCACATCCGCGATGAGATATGCAGTGATGAGCGGCAACCCGATTTTATCCAATTTCAGGCCATAAGTCTGACTGAGAAATTTGGGAAGCCAGTACAGAAAAAACCACCAGATAGGATCTGTCAAAAACTTGCCAACCGCTACGGCCCATACCTTTCTGGTGCGCATAATTTGCCATAGTGTTGCGGGCTTATCGTCACTGATGTCAAGATCTGATTCAATAATGGCCAGTTCGGCCTTGTTTACTTTTGGATGGGATGCGGGTTGGTGCATCATTCTTAGCCAGAAAAACAACCAGACAAAGCCCAGCATTCCCGTTCCAAGAAAGGCCCATTGCCAGCCAAACTGCAGCGCGATAATTGGTACGATGAGCGGTGCCACGATCGCTCCGATATTTGACCCAGAATTAAAAATGCCTGTTGCTAGTGCCCTTTCCTTCCTCGGAAACCATTCGGCGATTGTTTTAATGGCTGCCGGAAAATTACCAGACTCCCCTATCCCCAAAGCAAGTCGCGCAATACCAAACCCTGACGCGGTACGTGCCAGTGCATGACTCATCGCAGCGAGCGACCATACAAAAATCGAAATCGCATAACCCCGTTTGGTACCTAAAAAGTCGATTAGCTTACCTGCAAAGAGGAGCCCGATGGCATATGAAAATTGAAATGCAGTGACGATGTAGCCATATTCAATCTCGGACCACTCAATTTCCTTCTGAAGATCGGGCGCTAAAATGGCCAGTACCTGTCGATCTACATAATTGATGGTTGTTGCAAAAAACAGCAGGGCGCAAACCCACCAACGCATTGAAGTTGGTTTTTCGACAACGATATCGGGTGTTATTTCTGACTCCACTTTCATTTGTTACCCGCCAATCTGGCTTTATAGGTTTTCCATACTGCAATTGTATTTCGCACCAGCTCAGGTTTATCACCTTTGATGGCATAGCACTGGACACCAATCGGTCCTTGAAATTTTAGATCGCGCACCGCGTACTTGATCAAACCATACGTATCAAAACTTCCTGAACCCAGCGGCAGAATGTAATCCTCCCAAACCGATTTTTGCATGGACATCACGTCGTTGGCACCTGAAACGGTAATCATTTTAAGATAGGGCCGCAACGCTTTCAGCTGCATCTTCAGCGTCGCCCGTTCCTGCTCGGATGTTGTTGCAAGCCAGTGACAGAGATTGAAGGTCAGACCTACATTTTTTCGATTGATTTTTTCTACCAGTTCCAGAGCATGTCCCGTTCTCTCGACATAAAACCCAAGGTGCGGATAGATCGCCACTTCGAGTTTTGCACTTGTCGCCCAATCCGAAATTTGACGCACAAGCCTTATCACCAGCGTATCTGCTTCGTGCGATGAAGATTTGAATTTTTTAGATTCACTCACGATATACGGAGCGATGATAACACCGGTCCCGCTCAGGCGATCTATGCAGCTTTTTAAACGTGTGTCCAGATAGGGCTCTTCCAGTTTCAGTTTCACGTAAAAATAAGCTCCTTTGAAATGATATTTATCGAGCGCTTCCTTCATGCCATCAAAGCTGTCAAGCTGATTGATTTCAATCGCATCATACCCGGCATTCTTTATCAACTGTACTTGCTTATCAAAGGTATTGTAAGCAGAATCCCCGCGGATAATATTGTGTAGTGTGAAAAATTCGTTTCTAACAGGTTGACCAGTTGCTGATTGTACAGTTTGTAAAAGACAAATGCACAGCAAAAGCTTATTAAATAGTATGTAAACAAACGAAACTGGTTTTGATTTCATCACTCATTCATTTGATGTTCATAAGGGTTACCTCCCATTTCTGTTTTACATCACCCACTGTTTCCTAACCAGAGGAGAGGCTAGCAAAGCGTTCGCCGCATTATTTCCTTCAAAAAGCTCCCTTTCAGGATTCCATTTCAATTTTTCGCCAATCTGACAAGCGATTAATCCGATCTGGGATATTGAAATTGTCCGGTGGCCTACCTCTATCGGTTCCAAAGTTTTACGGTTTTCCTTCACAGCCTGTATAAAATCGGTCTTGTCCCAAAGCGTCTTTGACAGATCAAGCTCGCCGCTTCCCGGTTTTGAATCCAGAATTTTGGGATTGCTTGCAGTAACAACGCCTGGGTAGGTATCTAAAAAAATCCACCCGTCGGATCCGGTATATCGTATCGACGGCTTGCTGGTTGGTGTTTGTAAGCACGTCAATTCCACGCCGTTGGCATATCTGTACTTTACCTGAAAATTAATCATGGAGTTCCAGAGGCCACCAGGAAACTCCCCTTTTCCCTCCACCTCCACTGGTCCCGAATATTCCGAATTATTGGCCCATTGCGCCATATCAAAGTAGTGAGCACCCCAGTTGGAGATCATGCCCTGGGCATAGGTGCTCACGCGCATCCAATTGGGTCTTTTGGTAAGATCAAATGGTGTGTGAACACGCATGTCGGTATATGGCACGTACGGCATAGGTCCGAGCCAGAGATCGTAATTCAGTTCTTTCGGAACAGGCATATCGGGTTGAGAACCAACTGGCGCTGGATCGGAAGGAAATGTAATATCAATTCTCTGAAGTTTTCCTATCCGTCCGTTCCTTACCAGCTCAACTGCTTGATTTTGAATCCGTACAGACCTGAATTCACTATCCGTCCTGTTAACGACCTTATATTTTTTCAGGGCATCGACAAGTTCTCTCCCCTGGTGTACACTCATACTTAACGGCTTTTCACAGCTTACATGCTTTCTCGCCTGGGCTGCCAGGATCCCCATCGGCACATGCCAGAAATCGGGTGTGGAGATCATCACGGCATCAATGTCCTTACGAGCAATAATTTCTCGAAAATCGGTATGTGCTGAACAGCCCTTAAAATTACCATTGGGAGCATCTTTGGCATAATGCGCGTTGACCGTTTTAATGGCTTTGTCCATCCGCCAACTATCTACATCGCTAATCGCTACAACCTGTGCCTCCGGGACGTCCAGCAACCCCGGTATTCGCGAACTGCTTCCTTGGACACCTGAGCCCTGCAGATTTTGTCCGAAACCCTGCCTGCCAGTACCTATGACGCCTACCGTTATGCGGTTGGAGGGTGCATTCTTACCAAAAACAGACGCAGGTACAATCGTTGGAATACCGATTGCAGCTACCGCCAACGATGATTTTTCAATGAAATTCCTCCGGTTCATAATTCTTTTATCTTAATATTTTTGAATGCTACGCTATGCCCATGGTCCTGCAATAGGATATGCCCATCGGGGATACGATCAAAACCTATATAATCCTTGTATTTACTGTCTGCCACACCGTTCCTGAAAGTTTCGTCACCCCGGTTCACGGCCAAAACCTTCTTACCATCCAGCCAATGTTCGATATGATTGTTGTTTACCACAATTTTTGACAAATGCCAGACATTCATTGTTACATCAGGTTTATCTGCAGGAATAACATCGTAAATGGAAGCCGTTTTCAAATCCTGAGGTAGTTTTTTATCCATATAAATATAGTCCGCGTCATCGATCAGCTGGTATTCGTAGCCAGCCTGAGAACCCTTTGCGGGTTTGGGCAAGCGTTCTTCGATAAAATATTTTACGCCACTATTTCCACCGTTCCCTATTTTCCATTCGAACACAAATTCAAAATTGCGGTACTTTTTTAGCGTCACGATGTCTCCTGCATCACCCGACTCGGCACCTTCGGTCAATTCGCCGCGAAGCTCGCCATCCTTTACAACCCAGCCATGTTTTGGAAATTCTGTGTTGTATGCTCCCCGCCATCCCTTTGTCGTATGACCGTCAAAAAGCGAAACCCAGCCCTTTTCCTTGTCCATCTTCACCGGCTTTTGAGCCAGTGCTGAAATATTAAAAATCGCAAAGATTACAATCAGAAATTTCGAAGCCATAGTAAACATATTATAGTATTATCACCATCAAAAGTAAGACAAAAAGAAGAGTGCAAATTGGAGGAAATTTGCCATTTCTTGTGCTATATTTGCACAATAAGCGAATTGTACGCAAATATTATGAAACCGCTATTACTGAAAGTCAATGAAAATTCTGCTTCTTCATTCGATCTCAGATATGAAAAAGTCGCCTATTTCGACAATCCATGGCACTACCATCCGGAATTTGAATTAACGCTGATCATGAAAAGCAGCGGTATCCGCTTCATTGGTGACAGCATTGAGCCGTTTGAGGAGGGCGATCTGGTATTAATGGGATCCAATTTGCCGCATTATTGGCGCAACAGTGATAGCTACTACCTGCCAGACGCACACTCAAAAGCAGAAGCGATTATTATGCGCTTCCGAAATGATCTTTGGGGGACACCATTATTAGGAGTCCCCGAAATGGAGGCTGTGCATCATTTACTAAAACGCGCAGAACTTGGTGTTCACTTCTCCAAAAAGGCAGCCACTGAAATCACACCAGTGCTCACACGAACATTAAAAACAACGGGCACCGAAAGGCTCATTTCATGGCTGCAGATTTTCGATATTCTGGCTCATGAAAAAGATTACCGTTTGCTTTCACGGAAATCGTTTGGCGGAATCAATCCAAAAATTGATTCTGGCAGGGTGGACAAAGTACTCGCATATATCCAGGACCATTTAGCCGAGCGCATAAGCCTGGAAAAAGTTGCCGCAGTAGCGAATATGAACAAAACGGCTTTCTGCCGATATTTCAAGCAGCAGACCAACAAAACATTTATCGACGTAGTGAATGAAATCCGTGTTCAGACTGCATGCAGGCTTCTGGTTGAGTCAAGTGCAGACATCAGCCAGATCGCATACGAATGTGGCTTTCAGGATATCCCTTACTTTAATCAGGTTTTTAAGGCAAAAAAAACAGTCAGCCCGGGTGAATTTCGGCTCGGAGAGGTGAAGGTAGGAGTTGCCTGGCGCGGCTTCATCCAGAGAACTTGAGTTCCGGTCAAACAGGAATTCTGCCGATGATATCCCTGGCGTTAGACGACTGCTAACCCGCTTGGAAAGTGCGTAGTTGAACTCCAAAGAGCTAAGTGTTTAAAGTGTGAGCCGCCGGAGTTCCGGAGATTTGAAATACTTGAGTAGCTCTATCACAAAGGAATCATTTTATTTTCAGCTAGCTTAGCAATAAACCTGAAACCCGATCTCGTCAAACACTTCGAGATCAAATATTACACATCAATGAAGCGCGAAATTATAAAAAATTTACCTGGTATTTGAAGGCGCTGGCGATAACCGTTGCGGTTGTTTTTATCATGACTTTTTACAGTAAAAACATCTACGGTCCACCGAACATACTTAATCAGGGGACGGGTTCATCGCAATTTCCAGAGATACCTTTGATAGACCAATCTGGCATATTAAAAACAGTTTATGATTTTAAAGGTAAGCTGGTGGTCGTCGACTTTTGGTTCGCAGGTTGTCAACCTTGTTTAGAGGAAATGAAATATTTTCCAGCACTCCTTAATCGATACAAAGGCAAACTTGTTATTTTAAGTATCACCCCGGATTCAAAAGTATGAACCAAAAAATTACTTGAAGGGAACAATGCTAGCTGGAACTTTTTGGATGGGAAAAACCCTGACTGGCAGTTTTTTAATTACGATGCGAGCAAACAAGGAAATATTCAAGACTTTCTGCAACTAGGTGCCTTCCCAAGCTATTTTCTTATTGATCCAAAAGGCACTTATATTGGCTCTCCGGGGAGTGCAATATATGGAATTGAAAAGGAGCTCTCAGGTATATTCTCACTGAATTTGACCTGGCGGAAATTTTTTGAGAATTATACATTTCACGATCTTAGGGGAGTTTTTGTAGCATTTAATCTCCTGACGCTCATTTTTGTTGCTGGAAAATTTTTCGTTCGGATTCTAATGAGACGACTCAGGAAACCTGCAGCCCTCACCCCCGAAACGAAAGGATGAACTTAGCTCCCTCATTGGGCTTACTTTCAAGGGCAATACTACCTCCAAGGCTGGTTATTTGGCTATGCACCAGATAAAGCCCAATTCCTTTGCCATCGATATGGTTGTGAAAGGTTTGATTCAACCCAAAAATTCTGTCTTTTACCTCTTCCATGTTGAATCCCATCCCTTCGTCGGAAAACACGAGTTGTTTGAGGCCATCAACTTTCCTTGTATAAATATGAATCACAGGAAAATTCCGCGGCTTTACATACTTGATAGCGTTGGTGATCAGGTTGAGAAATATGCTCTCCATGTAGGCCTTGCTGAATTGCACGTTTTCAAATTCCGTAAAATCTACATGGATGGTCGCATTGGCGTTTTCAATGAGCGATCTCAACGATTGCCTTACTACAAGTAACGTCTCAGCCAAGCTTACTTCTGTCCGATTTACAGTCAGCAGATCCTTTTTCACCAGAATATCAACATATTGATTCAGCGAATCCTTAAGGCTTTCGGTGGCAGACTTTAACATCGATATAAATTCCAATGTCTCTTCGTCTTCAATTTTGGATGTATCCAGCAGACTGAAAACCGACAATAGATTATTAACGGGAGATCGCAGATCGTGCGAAGTCGTATAAGTCAACTGTTTAAGATCCTGGTTGATTTTTGTAAGATTGCTAAGCAGTGCGTTGCGATCTCTTTCGAGTATCTTTTTGTGCGTGATGTTCTTGGCTATGGCAAAAACAAGCTGCTCCTCATCCAGTGGTACAGACGTCCATGATAGCCAAACAATTTCGCCATTTTTGGCAACGTATCGATTCTCATAATTTAATAAAGGGATACTCTTCGTGAGTCCTTCGCGATGTATTGAGGTGACCTCCCTGTCCTCAAAATATATAAACTCATTAACCGGCCTCGCAAGCAGTTCTTCGCTCGAATACCCCAATAATTTAGAAACTGCAGGATTTGTCAATTTAAAATACCCATCGTATCCAGCTATGCAAAGTAGATCCTCCGAAATTTCAAAGAATAATTCCTTGTTTAGGATAACTTTCGAACGAGGGATGTCAGATTGATCCACGATTTCTTCCTATTTATGAATAGTTGAGTAAACTCCTTTGAAATCCAAAGACAAAACAAGCAAACCAGGGACATTTGAAATATCAACTGCGTTTTGAAACCCTATGACTGAAGCCCAAATTCTATTTTCAAAGTTAAGCGAAGTTCACCTTACTAATGCTCAGTAAGCCAATTAAGTTTGAGAATGATGGCTGTCCAGGATAAAAAAGTTTTACCTATTTCTATCTGATTTAGGAAAATCAATCTAACTATCCAAGTATGTTTCGATGAAAAAAGCAGTGATTGTCTCATTTGATCGATTTATCGATAGCAATGTTTAGTACAATGGGGCCTTTGAAACCTGGTGAAGGCATCTAGAAGTGACTTTGAAGTTAAGATTGTGGCACGTCAGCCACACACAGATCGATATCTGGCCCTGATGTAGCTACTCACAGCGAAACGCCACACATCATAAGCCCACTGATTTATTTCCAACCTTTTTAGAAACCTCCCTCAACTCAGTAAACCCAAAGTAATCACTGTAAATCAGGTCGATAATTGCGTCGATCTGCCGTAATGTCATTTTAGACTGTTCCGTTTTTGCCTCCATGATGGTCCTTGTATCATCTGCATTCAGTATGATTTGTTTCACCGAAACCGATGTACTGCTTTTTGGGTCGCTCAATTGTAAATTGATGACAAGATTTCTGGATTCCGGCCAAGTTTCCAGTAATCTGAAGTTGACCGGAATGACCTCAACATCCCACGCCTTCTTAAAGTGAAAAGTAAGGATAGGTATGTCGCACAGAAAGTGCAGCTGAAAAGTAGTCTCGACCAGCTTTCTGGTTGTGCCATCAACATCAAATTTGCTGACCGGGATGATGATATTTTTTTCTGACGCGATAAATTTTGGAAGTTCCATTAGGCTATACAGTAAGTTTCGTGACGTATGTAAATCTATCCGCACATCTGCTGCTGCATAATCGGCTGATAGCCAATCGAACATTTGGAATTGATATTATTAATATCAATTAAATGATCAATTAGGTATCAATTATAGTGTAAATTCCGGGAATTGACAAGGGTATCAGCTTTAAAAACTTTGAGCACGATGGGAAATCTATGAATGCAAAGAGCAGGGTCGCAGATCGCGTCATTTCATATTTTGACAACTAAAAAGAAAGGGTACATCATAGCCTACGCCGATACTACATCCTGCTCGATACTGTTGATGACTTTTTCGAGCTCCCTGGCCAACGCGATCACCTTCCTGGCGAACACCACGGCCTTCCTGTCATCCGAAATTCTATTTACATAAAACTCCACACCCAACGCATTTTTGTTAATCGATTCAGCCAGCTTACTCATTTCAATGTGGTAGTCAAATTCAGGTGTGTTCATGATGTTATTTTTTATGTTTGATACCTGGTGCGAGCCAAAGCTGGCAATCGGGTAACTTGTTTGGTATACGACTTGACCGACATTCGGAAAAATGGCCAAAGTACAATTAGAGGGTTTTTAAAATTTTACTGTAAAAGACTCCTTTTCAAATTCAAAATCCTAAAAGATAGAATAGACAAAGTGTAGACAACCTGATTAAATTTCAGCTTTTTTTCAGAAAAGCGAAGTTCCAGCTTGATCAATAACGAAATAACCCCGGCAAAACGGTTTATAACCATCTATTAGTATGGCAATTAATTTTTCAAACACTTTCAAATAAAAATAAAAACCGCACATACAGCGCCTGATTTTCAATATTTTTTGAGTTTGCTTTGTACTATTTGCCGATTGCGAACGATTAAATTGCTACGCTTGCCAAATGGCCATCTTTGATTATTTAGTGACAAACATATTGATATTAAAAAAGAGGATTATCTTAGTAAACTGTAACTATCCCTCCCGATGAATCTCTTTAATTACCAGAATTTCGCTTTTGATTACGACCCATTCCCCCTAGGAGTTGCACAGCAGTTTGTTGACACAGAGCACTACCGGTGTCTTGTCGAGCACTTCCCCCAAACTGACATGTTCGGCATTTTTTTTGACAAGTCGTCTTATAAAAAAACACTCTCCGAACTGTACAACCCATCCGCTTATCATCATTTTATCCGCCAAACTCCGGTTTATCTCGAATTTTACGAATACATCAAAAGCCCGGATTTTATCCATCATGTGCTCAACTGTTTTGAACAGAACTACGTCATGCTAAACCTTTCCAATTCCAGAATCATTTCGTCCTCTGCGCCCCTAAAAGAGGGATTTATTTCCAGGCTGGAAATGCTAAGGAATAAGATACGAAAAGACAAGGCTCTTCGGGCACGTTTTGAATTTTCGGCGCTACCGTCGGATGGAGGCAGCGTACGCCCTCACACAGATGCCCCGGAAAAGTTAATTACGCTTGTTTTGTCCATTTTGAAGGAAGGAGAATGGAACCCCGCATGGAAAGGAGGAACCGATGTATTGAAACCGAAAGATATCCGCAGGAATTACAATTTCAACAACACCTACTTTGACTTTGATGAATGTGAGGTGATCAAAACAGTAGAATATGTGCCAAACCAATGCATATTGTTTCTAAAGACCTTCAATTCACTTCATTCTGTGCCACCGCTGCAAAATAAAGGCGGAAACGAATTTCGGAGAACACTGACTATCAATATCGAACAGGTTTAACAAATACTTTTTGAAACATGTCAGTTAAAATATTTGGTTCAGTAGCGCTCCATTCCAACAGTCCTAAAATATGCAACACGTCGGCACCTCGGTCAGCTGGGATAAATCTATTTTTTGTAAACAAAATAATTTTATATTTGTAAACAAAAATAGATAGCAGTACTCCTAAGCACTTAATTGAATGAACATGTGGCACGAAGAGCATTCCCGGCGGAATTTTATCAAGCAAAATTCATTGACAGGAATTGGCCTCGCATTAGGGTCTGGGATTACCTCCCTATTTGCTCAAAATGAAGCGATCAAACCATATGCAGCGCCTGAATCACCCATTTATTTCGATGCATTCACTCGAATTGATCCACGAAGAGACAAGCATCCCGCAGAACGCTGGTCGTTGACGCATCTGCTGGAAGAGATGAACCATTGTTCGATTTCTGCTGCGCTTGTCGCTTCCACACAATCCGTTTATTACGATCCGATTCAATCGAACCTTTCCCTGAGCACACGGCTGAATCCCTACCCATATCTTTTTGCGGTTTGGAATGTGATGCCAAATTCAACAGACGAATTCTATTCACCTGCTGAACTTGGTAAACAAATGAACGCTCACAACGTCCGGGCTGTTACGTTGTTTCCACTTACAAACGCCTGGGACTGGGCTGCGGACAGCAGTAAAGAATTACTAAACTGGCTAAGTATAAACAAGGTTTTAACGATTATTTCGCCAGCCGAAATGGGCGGATGGTCGCAGCTAAATCAGTTTTTGATCAAATATCCACAACTGCCCATCCTGCTTGTGAATGCATACTGGTCGGAGCAGCGTTACCTTTTACCGTTGGTTACCCGCCACAAAAACCTGCATATCAGTTTTGATAATTTCCAGATCAACGAGGGAATTGAATATTTACATAAAAAAGGCCTCACCGACCAGATGGTTTTTGCTTCCAAGGCGCCTGCTATGTCAGCAGGAGCGCACAGGGCTTTTGTCGATTACGCGGATATACCATTCGAAGCGAAAGCGAAAATAGCCGGCGGTAATCTTACCCGATTGCTTCATGGACAAAAGGCCCCGACAGCGCGTATCAATAAAAATGAAGATATACTAATGACTGCTGCGCGGCAAGGACTTCCGCTTCCTGTACCTGTTGTCGACATGCACATGCACATGCTGGACGACGGCATGAACGGGTCGGGCTGGCATTATCACATGGAACATGGCGGCCCGTCGGGTGTTTTTCCCCTGGTAAAGCGACTCGGTTATCAAGGTGGTGGGATTATGAGCTGGAATGGAGTGGTAAGCAGCGATGCCGTTGCCGGGAATATTACTACCAAAAAGGCCCTGGACGCTGCGCCGAAGGGTTTTTGGGGACTGGCCTCATTTGACCCCACACATTATAGCCAAGAAGAATTGAAGAAAATGATTCCGGAGGTCTATAAAGATCCACGTTTTATTGGCATGAAGCCCTACATATTTTACGGCTTGGAATACGACAATCCGCTATACGATGTGTGGTGGGAATATGGAAACCAGCATAAATTCTATGCGTTGATCCATAATTCAAGATCAGATCTAAGGGAAGTGGAAAACCTCGCAGCAAAGTATAAGGATGTGCGTTGGGTTATCGCTCATGCAGGTGGAAGCTTCCAAATGGCGGATATGGCGATTACTGCAATGAAAAAATATCCAAATGTATATGCAGAAATCACACTCACACCTGTTCATCTCGGGGTAATTGAATATCTGGTGGAAGGTGCCGGAGAAGACCGGATATTGTACGGGTCGGATCTGCCGATGCGAGATCCACGCCAACAATTGGGATGGGTCGTTTTTTCCAGACTGTCAATTGCGGTTAAGGAAAAGATTCTGGCCAAAAATGCGATGAAAGTGATTCAACCGTGTATTGATCGGTTGCCGGGATTTAATCGTCCTCAGTTTCTCAAATCTTAATTCTGCCTTTTTCAAATGAAGTTGTCAATGGTTATGCAACGTTTCCAATTTTTTAAAATGACTTTCAGGGCAGCGATGCTCGTCCTGGGTGGCTTGTCGTCTCCGTTTCTGGTAGCTCAGGTAAAAACAGAAACCAAAATGCCCGCACCAAAAACCGAACTGGTCATTCCACCATTTCGGAAAATGCCTGAGCGATTTGTAAAATATCCGCTGAAAACAAAGCGAATGATTTTCCAGGATAAAGATATTGCACTGGCAAACCTGAATGCGGCCAAGTACCCGGAAGCAAAAAAGGTGAAAGATGAGATCATCAAAGCGGCATCGTATTGGCTGGACTGGAACGACACTGATCTGAGAGATCTTTTAGCAGACGCAAGGGTACCCAGGGCATTTGACCTCAATCCAAAAGGCAGTCCGGTGCACGGTGATGCGGTTTTCAAAAAAGCAGGGCCGTATCCCTGGATTGTTGATCCGAGGCATCCGTTACAGGTAAAATCTCCGATAGACGGACAGATGTTCCCGAGTAATAATTACATGGCTTTGTATAAAAGTGATTTTAAATTAACACAGGATTCAACGGCTGACTACTTCGATGACGGATGGGGCTGGACTGCTCCTGATGGCGAACGATACTGGTTTGTAGCGTATGCCAATCAATGGACATGGAAGAATTTTATCGAACCGGCGTTCCTGAACCTGGGACGCGCCTACTTATTGACCGGAGACAAGCGCTTCGCGCACAAAGCGGCTGTGATGCTTCACAGAATGGCAGAAGTTTATCCTTCTATGGATCATGCCAATCAGTCTCGTTATGGGCTGATCTCCAAGTCCGAAGGTCGCACGTATAACGGTAAAGTGCTTAATCTGATCTGGGAAACGCTCCTGATCCAGAATGCTTCGGAAGCTTATGACGCCGTATGGGAGACCATTGACGGAGATCAGGAACTTCAAAAATTTTACGGGAAAAATGGTGAATCCATACGCTCCTTTATTGAGGCTAATTTACTGGAAGACGCCCTGGACGCATATATGGAGCGTAAAATTCAAGGTAATTATGGCTTGCATCAGAGCGCACTGATCTACATTTTGCTGGCAAGGCAGAACATGGACACGGAAAAATATATGCACATGCTGGTAGACGAACCCGGAGCTACCCAACAGCACATGGGACTTCGGTATGCACTTTATAATATGATGTTTAAAGACGGCATGCCGTTCGAGTCGCCCTACTATAATATGCTAACCGTGGAAAAACTGGCAACGCTCGGCGAAATTCTTAAAAAAGGCGGCACTAATTTGTTTACAGAACCAAGACTCAAAATGGTTTTTAACGGACCTCCCAGTTTTGTCGTTACCGGAAAATTCACACCAGACGTGGGCGACAGCGGAAACAGCCTTGGTCAGGTGATTGGGTTAAATCCGACGGCTTATCAGATTGCCTATGATCATTACAAGGATCCGGCATATCTCACCTGGCTTGCGAACGTTGACAAAACGGGCGCCAATTCCTTTTCTACTTTCGAATCATTATTTCGCCCTGTGCTGCCACAGACCGCTCCGATGCCAGGCGGACGGGCAGTTCCAATAAACTCTTCCCGGCTTTTTGCAGGCTACGGCCTTGGCATCCTTAATAATCCGAAAGATGTTACCGCATTGTCATTCAATTATGGAATGAAAGGAACACATTATCACTGGGACTTTCTCAATTTCGAACTTTTCGCTAACGGCCAGAAAATGATGCCGGATCTGGGATACCCTGATGCTATGAACGAATATGTTAAGGAGGTTTACGCGTGGTCGACCAACACCATAGCTCATAATACGGTGGTCGTAGACGCCGAACGTCAGAATCTGAACAACCCTGGTGTGCTGCACAACTTCGCCAACGGGAAGTTTGCCCGAAGCATGGATGCTTCGTCCCCCGCGTATTCCATGGTAAGCCGATACCGCAGAAATCTGATCATGATCGATGTGGACGACAAACAAAGTTATGTTGTGGATTTTTTCCGAGTTGTCGGCGGAAAACAGCACGACTATACACTCCATGGGCCCCCTGGTAAAATGACTGTTTCGGAAGGAAAAGCCGGACCGGTGCGAAAGGGTACGTTTGCAGGAGAAAATGTAGCGTTTGGAGATATTTATGATGATGCCGTTCTGGGTAAGCCGGGCTATAGCCTCGGATACGGAAAATACCATGGCTCGGGATTTAGTTATTTATATAATGTACAAAAATTGGAAGACGTAAAAACTACGCTCCAATACCAGCATATCAGCGACGACAAAGCAAGATTGAAGATCCACTTGCTGCCTGTTGGCAAACAGGAAACCTTTATTGCAGATGCCTTTGACAAGCCGAGAGCGCAGAACAACGTTTTAAAATATGTTATAGCAAGAAGGCAGTCAACGGAGAACGCACCATTGAGCAGTACATTCGTAAGCGTACTGGAGCCCTACAATTCACATCCCTTTATAGAATCGACCCGTTTATTGAAACTGGATAAAGGAGAAGGAAATGCGGTTGAAGTTATACGTGCCAATGTTATAGAAATAATCATCAGTGACACAACAAATTCAGCAAAAATCATCGCTGAACAGGGCATTGAAACCGATGCAGGTAGTGCTTTGATTGGACTTGACAAAAGTGGAAACCTGCAGCGGGTCTATTTTAGTGATGGGACTTATTTGCGTTACAAAGGCAAAAGTTTCAAAAGCCTGCCAGCAGAAGGTGTCGTTACAAGTGTTGATTATAAAAAGCAGGAGGTCAAAGTACAGTTTAAAGCTAATTTCATCTCCCCAACTATACCTGGAAGTGTGGCACATTTCACTAACGGACGGGCCTCAAATGTCCACCCAGTTGCAAAGTTTATAGGTTCAGGAAAAAATTTCACATTGAAAACCAGTGACGATCTGCTTTTGGGAAAGGTACGCGTGAAAGAAGTGTCGGCTCAAAGTGCGACTACTGAAACAAAACTTCCATTTGCTCCACTCTGCGCCGGAACCACAATTCTCAATCTAAACTTCGAGCACGTCACCGGCTTGAAATATATTGACGACCGTACCCTGCAATGGACAGGCACTCCGAAAATTTCACTAAAAGCGGGCGATGACGTCTTCATCACAGACGTTGCCGTTGGCGATAAAGTCGTATTTAAAAGCAATTTTTCCTGGGAAAGTTTAACAGATAAGAAGTAATACAGACCGTTGCCATGTCGCAGAAAGGCTCCTATTTCCCCGCCTTCATTCTAGCTAGCGTTGCCTCCAGCGAGGACGCGGAATTGCCAGTAATCTTTTGCGCATCAACCGCCTTTGTCTGCCATTCGATGGCTTCGCTAACCCTGCCGAGTTTGTAAGCTATTTGCGCGTAGGTGTCCATATAAGCAGAATTTCCCAGCTTCATCGGATGGTTTTTATCTTTATTAAGCTCTTCAAAAAAGACAATTGATTGCCTGGACCATTTCAACGCCCTTTCAAGATCCTCTGGCTGATCTGCCATATCAAAGAAACGCCAAGCATGTTCGTTCAATTCCAAATGATAAAACTGAGATGGTGGCGCATATTTTACGTTTGTCAGCGGCAGCTGTTGACCGGGCTCGGGCCTGGAAAATGTTTGATTTCTCATTTCCAACTCGTCCATTTTTTTCAGAGAATCCACAGTCAGGCGCATGTGCACATTCTCCAAAAAAGCGCTTGCTCTCCGCATATATTGTACAGTGTCCTTAACAGCGAGCCAGTACCGGATAAAATTTCTTGAACTGGCCAACCTCCCCTTTGCATAATCGCGACCATGCGCTCGCGATACAAAAATTGAAATTTCTCCAGCCAGTATTTCATCCTTCTCTTCAACCGCTTTTCGAAAGGAGTTTTCTATAATGGCGTTGTTCATAGCCACAGCTTCTGGATAGGGAATAGACCTATACAGGCTATCCATCAATTTTCGAGGTGCGGTGGCGGCTATCAATTTATACGCGCTACCTCCTATACAAGGTCCCAGCTTGTAAATAAATTTAACTGTGTTAAAATCCTGCAATGAGCCGACTGGCAGCTGTCTGACATATTCATCCAGAATATCTTCAACAGGCATATTCTGCTCCCTGCGCTTCAACATGTATTCTTTCAAAAACTCTGGTGATCGTTCTCCAGCCCTGTACTGCTTCACATAATCATTAAGATGTTTTTGTCCTCGCCGTCCCAGGGCGACATCTGCTTGTTCGAGGTAAAAGCCTGGATTACTGGTAGACGCGTTGTTTCTGTTTAAAATATTTCCATCGGGGTCAGCAAAGAGCGCCATCAAACCCCCTTGAACACCAAGTCTTTCCGCAATTAATTTCCCCCTTTCAGTATCGACGTTTGCTCTAAGTGAAATGAAGTTGCGTTCGAATTTTTCTTTCAAAAGAAAAGACGAGAAGCCCCTGGTAGCTACATCAATACACTGCTGACACTGGTTACTTTCAAGATGTATAAAAACAAGCTTCTTTTCCAGTCTCGCACGTTCTGCCGCCTGGTCAAAGGAGATGTCACTGACAAAATGAATTTGGCAAAAAACACGAAAAGAAAACGTTAAAAAGAAAAGCGTAAATACTGCCTTCATGAGTTTCGGTAAGGTAATGGAGATTTCAAATATAAGTTAAAATTAGAATCCACAAATCAATCGTTCCTAATTGCACTGAAAATACACAGCGTTGTATTTTTCAACAGAAAACAAGTATCTGCTCCCTTGCACGGTTTTGCCAATCTCCTATAAATCAAAATGGTGATGACGTCAGAAAATTCACAAAGTCAATAGGCATTCATAAAAAGCCCGAACCCCTCCGAGCAGTTGTTTTGAACCGTCAAAGTTCTTTATCTTTGATATACAAGCCCGGAACGAGCTTATAATGAAAGACTTATGAATCACCTTACCTTGGGACAATGAAGGCATTCACTACGACATTAATTTGGATTTTCACTGCAACGATCCAGCTGGTTTCTGCGCAAAACAAAACAGACAAGCTGACAGAACTGATGAACCGGTATCATCAATTTAACATGTTTGACGGCAGTGTTTTGGTTGCCGAACAAGGCAAAATCATTTATGAGGGTGCGTATGGAATGGCAAACCGTGAATGGAATATCCCAAATACGACGGATACAAAGTTCATGATCGGTTCTGTATCAAAGCCACTTACATCCACACTCATACTGATCCAGGTGCAAAAAGGATTGATTGACCTGGATAAAACCATTTCTGAATACCTTCCTGAGTATTCAAAAAAAAATGGAAGCCGGATTACGATACGGCAACTTTTGAGCCATTCTTCTGGGATACCGAATTATGACGTGATCAAGGATTTTTTCCCACGAATAAGCCGGCAAAACTTTACCCGGGAAGATTATGTGAAATTATACATGGACTCTACGCTGGTCTTCGAACCGGGCAGCAGCTACTATTATAGCAGCTGGGGCTATTTCACACTGGGCTACATGATGGAAAGGGTGACGGGTAAATCTTATTCGCAGTTGATGAAGGAAGATATATTTGATAAACTCGGCATGAAAGATTCCGGGTCATATTACCACACACAAATTGTTGAAAAACGAGCGACGGGATACGATTACATTCCCGGAGGTTATACCAGTTCGGACTTTCGGGATCAGTCCAATACAATGGGAACCGGCGATCTGTATTCGACTGTTCATGATCTTTTCAAATTCCACCTGGCACTTTCAAATAACAAATTGATCAATAAAAAGTTGTCCGAAGAAATGTTCAAACCCGGCATCAGGCCCTGGCGTTACGGATTTGGGTGGTTTAATCAAAATTTCAAATACACGCCGAGCGACAGCGTTTTCGCCAACTATCACCTGGGCATGACAGATGGTTTTATTTCTTTTCTGGTACGTATTCCTTCCACAAATAGTCTGGTTGTGTTTCTATGCAATAGCTCACCGACACATTTTTTTGGGATTGCTACCAATCTGATAAAGATTCTTTACAACAAACCGGTAAGTTTAAAGCAACCGGTCCATAAAGCAATGGAATCTATGATCGCCTCAAGAGGCGCAAATCAGGCGGTCGCGGAGTTTAAGGTAATGAAAAAGGACACCGCACATTTCTATATTGACTGGATATCAATGGACTTCTTGGGAAAGCAGTTATTCACGATGAAGAAATTTGAGGATGCAAGAATTATTCAGGAGAACAATGCAGCAGAATTTCCGGACCGTGATCTCGTACTGAATAGTTTAGCCAAGACCTATGAGGAGCTTGGCCGTAAAGAAGACGCAGTAATCTGGTATAAAAAAGTACTCGCTGTTAATCCAAAATTTGAGGAAGCCAGGAACAGGATCAAGGAGCTGGAAACCAGGAAGTAGCTGCGATTTTCGATCAAAAATTAAAACAAAAAGCCAATCAAAATCGCATTGCAGGTTTTGATTGGCTTTGCAAAAATTTCAGATTCCTTATCTCGATGCTGTCAGGCTTTTAATCAAATCCGTTTCAGCCTTTTTGTATGGTGTTCCATCCTTTCTAAAAATGTCATGAAACCATAGATCCGGTTCTTTTGTATACGTTTTTTTCCAACTATCCCACGGATAAATAGTTTGAGATTTTCCGTCGACCAGTCCCCAGTTGATGGCACCGACGTTATATTTCTTAGCGATTGGCAAAGAACCTTCAAAGAAGCTGCCGTTTCCCCGGGACATATATTCTGTACAGATCATCGGACGGTCATATTGCTGCAATTGCTTGATGCGCTTTTCAAATTCCTGCGCACTGTCGTAATTATGGAAAGTGATCACGTCCGATTGATCGATCATCACTTTCTCGATCGGTTTCAGCGTTTCATGTGATGTCCAGTCACCTGCCCATACACCAGCCGTAAGTGGTTGGGAAGCATTCACGGAACGCGACCAATCAAATGCCTTTGTCATCAACGGCAACACATAATCCACTTTGTTGGGCAGTTCAACTTTACCGTAGGAACTGTTGTTGGTATTATCCGGCTCGTTCCAGATATCCCAGGCAAGTATACGTTCGTCGTTGGCAAATTTACCAACCGTTCCTTTCACATACTGTTCAAGTCTTGGATATTGGGCACTGTCCTTCAAAGCGTCGAAGCCCGGACTTTGCACCCAACCCGAATTATGTACTCCAGGTTTTGGAGCGCGCTGCGTACCCAATTTCGGAAAAGGATCCCAGCAAGAGTCAAATAAAACCAGAACCGGCTTGATCTTGTGTTTCGCGGCGATATCCAAAAAAACATCGAGTCTTTTCAAGAAACCGACCGAGTCTTGTTTGTAAAGCAAATCGTGCAAATACACGCGCATGGTGTTCATCCCAATGCCTTCGGCCCAACCCAGTTCCCGGTTGATGGTGGCGGTGTCAAACGAAGCCTCCTGAAACATTTCCAACTGATTGATCGCGGTGCTTGGCAGGAAGTCAGCCCCAACGATCCAGCCCTGTTTTGCATACCATTCCTTGGCTTGCTCCTTTGTCCAGATTTCCCTGGCAGCCTTTGGTTCAGAAACAGACGCTTCTTCTTTTTTTCCCTCCTCTTTTTTGGCGCAATTTTGAAATGACAGGCCAACTAATAAAGCCCAGATCGTAAGTTTTAAAAATTTCATTGATTAAGGTTTATTGGTTACTATTTTAAGGTGACAGTAAAATGTGAAACGTGAAAAGTGAGAAGTAACGTAAAATGTGAAAACCGGGCCGCCAGCGGCAAAATGCGAGAAATAAAGAGTAAAATAGTTGATTTTTAGCTAGTTGCCAAAATAAACGAAGTCGAATTAGATTAAACTTAACACGATCTTCATTTTTGAAAAACTAAAACCCTTTTGCGGCCTTTGCATTTAAACTTCCCTGCTTTGGGTGATATTGTTAGAAAGGCTTACTCCAGCCAAACAATTTGCGTAAACGCTCCATTCGCCGCCACATCCCAAACTTCAACCCGGACCCACTTTCGCTTTTTCATATTTCGGGTAAAATGAAATGTCTTTTGACCAAAAGCCTGCGTTTCGTTCAAATTAATGATGTCGCGAAAAACTTCTTTGCCATCGCCTGAGATAATTTCGGCGCGGTTCAGCGGAAAGGTCCATTTCGTCTCTAAATTAATTTCCACATTTCCTTTGACGTCCAGTTTGGTAGATTCCCCTGCACCCGCATTATTTACGTTAAAGGAAGGCAATAAAATTTCGCCAGTCGACACAAAAAACTTGCCTTTTTCCATCACATCCAAAATTGATTGCCAGCCATCCTGGAAACGAGGCAATTGACCTAATTGTAAGTAATTGACGTTCAAATGTCCGTAAAGCTCGTAGTTCGGTTCAATTCGGAACAGATCAGCTTCCGCGATCACATGCTTCTTCTGTCCCCAGTTGGCCATATCATCCATCAGATCCAAAACCCGTTTCCCCAATTTTGGCTGGGACAGGTCCGCTGGCATCGCCTTCCACGCCGCACCCATAAAACGATCTGATTTATAAAAAACTTCGTCTTTGTATTTATCCGGAAACCCGGTGGATCCTTTTGTCCTCGCATGCGCTGTCCAGGCCAGGCCCTTTTCCAATTCCAGCAATTTTAGCATTTCTTCTTTATTGCCTATCCGGTAAAGCTTGCCATAAACGGGATGCTGTTCAATAAAGGGCTGATTCTTTTCATGTGACATTAACCAGTAAACAGGTTTTGGAAAAATATTCATCCAATGTCCACCAAAAAAATTATTCGGCTCTTCGCCAGGCAGCAAAAGAAAATTACCGCCCGAAAGTCTTTCACATTCATCAAACATCGTTTTCAATTCCGGCCACCGTTTAGCCTCCGGGCCACGCGGACTTCCCGGCCCGTGAAACTCACCGAGGTGGACAATGTTAACGCCTGTGTTTCTAAAAGCTTTGACAAATCCCGGCATTTCGGGTAACGGACGTTTCGTTAAAACATCGTCGACGTGTTCCTGATGAAAATGACTGGACATGGTATAATATCCTGGCAGTGCCTTATAAGTGTCACTATGCGTGAATGCTTTCACTTTCTCGAGCACCTTTCCGTCTTTTTCAGGACTAAAAAGACAAAAGAAATTATACCGTTGCTGCGTATTTGGTGGCGCATTGAACCAGGGTACCCAACGCCTGTCGCCCAGCAGATCATGACGCAAACCGATTCCAAACCCAGGAATCATTTTACGATAATTCTCTCCAAACCAAACGTGTTCAAGGTTATAACAGTTATCGAGCGGATAGAAAAACTGATGGGGTGCAGGAAAAACAGCCAAACTTCCCTCCTGCCCTTCGCCGATGATTGTCCGGTATTTTACTGCCATGGTTTTCGCAGTGTCCGTACTGGTGACGTCGAGATTTTGGATATAATTCTCAGTATCTGACCAGAATAACTTCTTCCACACCGAGTTTTTACTGACCAGACCCGCGTCGTAAACGACTGCAAGTGAATCCACTGTGGTTGACATCACCGCGGCAATATTCAAAAGCGGACTGCCATTATAAATCGTAAGGTTGTAAGAGCCCGAAAAGGGACCTGCGGTTGCACCGGACACCACAATCTCTGTATGAGAACCGGACGTTACAACCTTAACATCACTTTTATCGAGTTTTACCTGATAACTTTTGTAAGGTAAATACGCTGTCTTGTCAAAGAAAATATTCCAGCCATTTTGTGAGACAAGATCGCGCTTACCAACGGTTAGAATCACAGCAGGATCCAGATTCGCCGCGATTGTTTTAAACGCTTCCCTCGTACCAATCTGCAGACTGCTAAAAAGCGGTTGTTCCTTTCGCAAATCGATCACAATTTTTGCAAATTCTGATCTCCCCGCAGGCCATTCAACGTCAAGCAAATTCCCACTAATCAGAACCTGCACTCCATTTTTTTTATCAAAACCCTTTAAATCGACTGGCACTTGAGCGCGAAGCCAAAGACTTGTAAGACTTAAGATAAGTGCAAATGTCTTTTTCATGGTCGAACAGCTATTGCGTAAGGTGATTGCAGAAAACTGTTTTGGAACAAACTAGTTTTGTCCAAATCAAATCTAGCGAACGGTAGATTCTTTAAAACAAACTTTTGTAAAAAGCCAGGCCTTCACTCGCCAGTTCGTCCGCACTGTTTGCCAATGGTCGCCAGATGCACGCGGCTCGCGCCAGTTCTTTCGACGGCTGTCCAAATGTCTCAATCACGACCGCACCATCGTATCCTATTTCAACCAAAGCATCTCTGATACCCTCCCACTCCAGATGCCCTGTTCCGGGTGTACCACGGTCACTTTCATTTCCCTGCACATGACAAAGTAAATCCTTCCCTATTTTCCTGACAGAAGCCGGAATATCTTTCTCTTCAATATTGGAATGAAAAGTATCGAGTACAATTTTCAGATTCGGGCTGCCAACTTCCCTGACGATTTCCAGCGCCTGATCCACGGTATTGATCATATCCGTTTCGAAACGGTTCAGCGGTTCCAGCCCGACAACGACACCATTATCTTCGGCAATCTTCCCGACCTCAATAAGCGTTTCAACACACCAGGCTCTTTCCTGCTTCTTTTGCTCTTCCGAAACGATGCGCGTTTTGCCAACTGCCGAATAGACCGGACCGCCAAAGATCGGACTTTCGACATCTTCGGCAATCCTGATGCAATCAATGATATATTCCTTTCCCAGTTTCCGATAAGCCGGATTTGTACTGGAAATGTCGCGTTCTGGCCCGAAGGCTCCGCTGATGGTAATTTTCAGATCCAGGTCTTTCGCAACCTCCTTGATAAACTGCCAGTCAATAATATTTTTATCTTCTACGGCTATTTCGATAATATCATAGCCCATATTTTTGACCTTGGTCAACAAATCAACATTCTCCGTAGAAAATGGCGATACCCATATAAATGTGCTTGCTCCGAATAACATGGTTTTATTGATTGATGGGTATGAACCATGTTCACACATTTGGGATGTAGCCATGGGCGATGCCCATGGCTACCGTATTAAAGCTCTTTGGGCTAGCATCGCAATGCAATCAACTACTGGTCGAAAGTGGGAACGTCCACCCGGATGCCGCCGTTCATGGCCGACTCATGTGCACAAATTCCCGCGCAAGTGTAGTTAGCCGCGAGGGCCGCATCCACCGCGGAATCTCTTCCTTCGATAATTGCCGCCACAAATTCCTGCACCAAATGCGGGTGCGATCCGCCATGGCCAGCTCCCTGAAGGAACGATACGTGATTGGGATCGTCGATCTTTTCTCTTCTGGTAAAATGTTTGATTGGCTCGATCAATAAATCGTCTGTATCAGGAATGGCGACACGTTTTGCATTTTCTCCACCGTCAAAAATAATGTGTTCTTCATCTTGCAGCTGCTCCCATTCAAACGACATTTTGGTTCCGTAGACATCGTAGCTTTCGCGATACTGACGAACCACATCGAATAATGAACGGGTGGCTTCTGCGACCACATCAGAATTTTTCAATGTAAATGTTGCCGTCTCAACCGCAAAAGGAGAACCATACCGACTCGCGAGATCTTCGGACAGCCTGCCAGATCCATGGCAAACCACTGTTTCGGCGACTGTATTATTGATTTTTAACAACGGTGAAATGGCGTGTGTTCCATTCAGCATCGGCGGGTAACCTTTCCAATATTCACCCCAGCCTTCCATGCTCATATCCTGAATGTGCGAGCCTCTCACAAATTGAATTCTTCCCAACTGGCCGGTTTTGGCCAATTCAAGTCCGTACAGAAACTCGCGGGTATAAAGCGCGGTTTCCATCATCATATACACTTTTTTAGCACGTCGCTTCGCTTCCACAATCGCGATGCAGTCTTCCTTTGTCATTGCCATTGGAATGGTGCATGCTGTATGTTTACCAGCGTTCAAAGAAGCAAGCGTCATTTTTGCATGCTCTGGAACCGGTGTTACCACGTGAATTGCGTCCACATCATCTCTTAAAGGGACGTCGTCAAAGTGTTCGAAAACCAGGTTTGGATCAAGATTGAATTTAGCAGTCAGTTCGTCACGGGTTTCTTTGCTGCGGGTACAAATTCCTACGGCCTTGATATTCGGGTGACTCTGGTAAATGGGAATAAATTCCTTTCCAAAACCCATACCTACTATAACGACTGTGATTTGCTTCTGACTCATGTTTATTGTTTTTGATTGGTAATGATTGATTTCTAATGGCCTGGGCATTTGATCTTTTACCTTTTCCCCGGGTATGGATATTAATTGTTTCCACGTTTTCCCCGGGTTTCGCCCGGGGCTATGGGGATTTAACCCTTTCAGGGTTATTTCTTGCGGAACGCGATAAACTTTAAAACTTATAAACCTTTAAACTCATGAACTTTAAACCGCGCGGCGTCCGCTTGAAAACTCCTCACTTCTTCGCTGCCCATTTAACAGCATTCCGCAAAATCGTTTTATAAGGCTCAATGGTATGCGAATTCACGTCGTGTCCCAATGCAAACCCTACAATTCGGCCCTTCGGATATTTGACGATAAAAAGACTCGGGAACACCTTATCGGAATCTGCGGCTTTGGATGTTGCCAAAATTTCCACGGGCGTTCCGGCTGTATCCGGTATGAAATAGTAAAGCTCATCATCAAGATGAAAAGTTGTTGGGAGTCCTTTGGTTACCGGATGGTTGGTGTTTGTTATTGTCACGTCAAACGGGCCGTATTTGTTATGGCCTTTTGAGCCGCCACCCACCAATTTCAGGTTGTATTCCGGCCAGTCTTTCCAATTGTACCATATGGCTGGATGCCCAAGCACCAAACCTTTCCCGGCATCAACAAATGCAAAGATTGCCCTACGGGTTGCATCGTCGCTTATCGGTTGATTATTTGCAAGATACAACACATCGATATTGGGCAGCCTGGATAAGATCGTGGTCGGATCGCTCGTGTATTCTGCCGTTGCAAAACCATTTTTCTGCAACGTAGCCACGTCCTCCCCTTTGTACCATTTATCAAAATCGTGTGAAGAACCACCACCCACAATTAATACTCTTATGGGTTTCTTTTTTGATGGATTTATTGAAGCCGCGTGTGCGACTGAGATTCCCGCCAGGCAAAACATTAACAGTAAAGGTAGACTCGACTTGAAAATTTTATCGATCATTTGTTATTAAGAAGTTAAAGTAGTCAGTAGTTAAGAAGTTAGAAACTATTTGGTTACACGTAAAATACCATTCATGCCGCGCCAGTGTCCGGGAAAAGTACATACGTATAGATAATCACCCGGCGTCGATGGAACAGTGAACTCCAGAGTTGCCGTTTCTCCTGTACTTACCAGTTTGGTTGCGTACAATACTTCAGGAATTTTAGGAACATAACTTTTTTCGGCTGCTTTCGGGTCGCTGAGCATGTCATCTGCTGCTTTGCCCACTTTTTGCAAAGATCCCGGTTTAATGATCAATAAATTATGCTGCATTCCATCAGGGTTTTCGAGGTTGATGACGACTTTCTGTCCCGCTTTCACAGTAATCAGTTTCTTGTCATATTGCATAATTTCTTTCTCAACCTTTAAATCAATAACAGTGGCGTTAGATGATCTGGCTGCGTTTTCAGGTTTCATCTTGACTGTTTCAATCACAACCGCATTGTCTGCCGTAGGCTTGTTTAGTTCCAGGCTTGCCTTTTGAAAATTACCGACAAAGCCGAAACGCCCTTCATAAACGCCAATTTTATCATCGCCTTCCATATCTTCACCGGTTCGAACACTGTTTTCCAAAGGCTCACCAAATAGCATGTGAGCCTTTCCTTTCGCAGCGGTTTTGCCGTCAATGTCAATCGAGATATCGCCGCCTTTTGAAAGCTTAGCGACCACATCGAATTTTTCGGGCAGAGCCTCGGTCGTTGCAGCCTGACTGACTGTTCCGTGTTGCTTCACGGCCATGATCAACTTGCCATCCTGAATATACAACGCGTATCCACCGTTCTTCCCACCTTGTCCCGCAATGAATCCTTGTAGCGCTTTATCTTTTGCTTTGGTCACACTTGCCTTGATCGTAATTTCTTTTCCGGCTACATCCGGAGGAAACTGCAGCGTATTCCGCCTTCCAAGTGGATAGACCTCCCTGGCCAAAGCAGCAGTAATCTGTTCACTGAATTTAGATTTGAGATTTTGTTTAGCCGCTGCCGCTAAAAATCCTTTTTCATGCGTAATCGCGGCCGCCAAAAGCGCTTTCGAAAGCCATGGATCTTTTGCATTCTTTTCGTCTAACGACGCCTGATAAATTGCCTCGCCAACAGCCTCAGAAGCTGGAAGCTCAATAAGCGAGACAAAAACGGCAAGTCGCGTATTCAGATCAGGATCGCTCATGGAGTTCCGAAGTGAACCAAAAGTCTGGCCGTTTTTTGGCAAAACACTTGCTGCTGCTTTACGAACTCCGGCGGCAGGATGAGAAAGCGCTTTGGTTACCTGAGTTAGTGCCTCTGCATTAGAACCATCCAAAACCCCCAAGCCATGCAATGTCCACAAAGCATGTACCGCCGGACTGTTCAATCCAATTTCATCGACTTTCTGATTTGCTATGATTTTATACAAATCTGGAACAACAGATAATTTCTTAGACTCTACAATCAACCTTTGCGCGGTCATTCGCCAAAACATATTGTCATTTTCCAGTGCTGCTAGCAGTCCAGACAAGTCGTCTTTTGAAAGCTTAACCGCCGGTGTTGTTTTCCCATTTTTGTAAACAACTCTATAAATGCGTCCATGATTCAAATCCCGCATTGGACTGCTAAACGCATTCCCCGGTCCGTGAGGTTGTTCTTTGAATGGAATGATAAATTCTGCGGGCGACTGCGCTGGAACAAATACATTGTGCTGGATAATGAAATTGTACCAGTCTGCGATCCAAACTGCACCATCCGGACCCACCTCAGCTTGTACCGGACCGAACCATTCGTCAGAACTCGCCATAAAATTCCAACCGTCCTTTTCTTTAAAACCTGCTCCGTCGCGTTCGATTAAAGCTTTGTGAACGAGCCTGATCGTCGGCTCGGTCACGAAAGCCACCTTGTTCCAATATTCCTTTGGGAAATTCCTAGCTGTATAAAAATGATGTCCCGCTGCGGAAGTAAATCCTCCAACCACATCCACCTGACGTAAATTAGGCGTTACCGAGTGGGCATCGTAATGCCCGTCAATTTTTTGCACTGACTGAATAGCCGACTGCTCGTCTGCTATTACACGCTGCATGTATTGCGCCGGCATTGAATAATAGGCGCTGTGGGTATTGTTGGCTGTCGACAAAAACACGTTGTTATCCTCTGTCATGCCAAGGCCCCAAGTATTGTTGCTGCTTCCACCCAAATAGGCAAAGTCCTTACCATCCGGCTTAAAATGATAAACACCTTGTGGAAAACTCATTTTTTTACCATTAATTGTCCCCCTAAATCCTGAATAACCGTTGACACCCCAGATCTTGTTATCAAACCCATACTGTAAATTTGAAGGTCCGGCATGCGTATCATTCTTGCCCCATCCGGTCATAATCACCTCTCGCACATCAGCGACGTCATCTCCGTTTGTATCTTTCATGAATACAAAGTCAGGTGCCATCGACACGATAATCCCTCCATTCGAAAATACCATGCTCGTTGGAATATTCAGTTTGTCGGCGAATACGGTAAACTTGTCCGCCTTTCCATCGCCATTTGTATCTTCACAAATCTTGATCCGGTCGTTCGCTGCACCATCGGTTTCCTTAAAAGTATTTGGATAATCAACAGATTCAACCACCCACAACCGGCCTCGTTCATCCCAGGCCATTGCGATAGGATTGGTAATATCAGGTTCAGCTGCAAAAAGCTTTATCTCAAAGTCGGCAGGCACACTGGTCAGCTTGTTTGATTCAGACGGAGAAAGTGATTCCTGCATTTTTGATACGACATGCCGTTTGGTATAATGCGAAATCGTGTCTGAATCGTAAATATCCGGATTAGGAATATGCAGTGCGGCAATCTGGTTTTTGACTTTATCGCCCACGGCCCATAACACACCGTTTCTCACCAGGTCAAGGAAACCTTTGTTGGTCCAGGTGCTGTCTTCATGTCCATATGCTGTGTAAAATACCCGGCCTTTTCCCTGGTTGCGAATCCAGGTATACGGTTCGTGATGGTCCCCTTCGATCCGCTCGCCTAAAACTGTTTTATCAGGGTTCAGGTTTTTATGAACATAAGTTTCATCCCAGGTTGTAAAATCTGTAATCCCCTTCATAACAGGATGATCCGGTTTCAAAATCACATTCTTGAAACTCCCTGTTTTGTGAGATTCAAACTGTCCGCCAATCGTTTTAATATACCATTCAGAGTTTCTGAAACATCCTGCGGCAGAGTGTAAAGGGATGAGCCCTTTACCTCCCTCAACAAAAGCTTTCATAGCAGCTTCCTGAGAAGGCGACAATGAATCATGGTTTGCATAAATGATCAGTCCGTCATATTTACTAAGGTTTTCGGTATTCAAGTCTTTCACGTCGACCGTGTAAGACATATTGATGCCACTATGAAAGAGCTTGATGGAAAGCCATGGCGCGTATTTACCGGAATCGTGATGCTTGCTCGTATGGCCAAGGAACAGGACCTCTGCCCTTCTCCCCTCTGTTTGCGAACCGCCGGTTTTCGCCCCGGACGAACTCATTTTACTTTTTGCGCAACCAAGTGCTAAAAACCCAAGAAACAAAACAACAATGTACCTCCTCATTAATCAGCCTAATTTACAATAGCGTTCTAAAATGTTACAGACAATCACTTACTTAAATCAAATTTTTTAGCAGATTCTTTACTTAGAAAGGGATAGCAACATTGCTTTTACTTAGCTTCCTTTCCAATAAGGTAAATATTGGCGATGAAAATTCCCATCTGTAATACGCCAAAATTTGACCTTGTAAGTCCAAAAATGATCTTTTTGCATCGGACAAAAATCACAGCCTCTACGTATTATATTTTTACCTAAACTCTTTCAAAACATGATTCTGAGTCGGCGTCCTTGCCGACACAACGGTGGTTATATCTATGTTGTCCAATCCTTTATGCTCGCACTTCCAGGTTGAAACTTTATGTGTGGCTAAGACCCTGAAACAAAAAAATGCCCAGTGTTTTTGATGATCAAAAACACTGGGCATTAGGCCTCAAAAATTGTTACTCAGCTACAACTTCAATTCCCATCCATCCCGATATTCTCTTTTGACAAATTGATTGGCAAGATCGTAGTTGGTAACTTTCATGTTTTGCGCGTCCCAATTCAGTTTTTTACGTCCGTTGTACTTATCAACCGTTTTTTTGGCAGTTGGATTATCCCGAAGCATCCAGCTGCGAAGCGCCAGGTTTCCGATCAAAATACTTTCAGTAAATGGCCCGGCGTATTCAAACGGAGAGCTTGTCTCACCTTTGCCATAACCTGCAATACATGCATCCACCCAGTTCAGATAATGATCTTCATTAGGCACCCGTTTGATCGTTTCGGGGATGTTGAGCGTTTCGTTTTTCTTTAATGGCAGTAATCTGGGGTTGGCACCATAGCAATCGGCCATCAGTTTTCCTTTATCTCCGATAAAAAGTACTCCCCCATCCGAATTACCAAAGGTTTCGCCGGGAAGAAGTTCTTCTGGCAATTCGGGGAGAATTCCGCCATCGTACCAGCTTACTTTAATGTTTCCTTTACCGTCGTTACGCGGATAATCCAAATGAATAGACGAAGAAAATGGCGTCCAGTCCGGATTATTATCTTTTTCTCTCAATGTAAAAGTCCATGTTCCGGCAACACTACATTCTACTGAAATCGGATAAAGAATAGGCAGGATGCGATAAACGGGATCCATGATGTGGCAAGCCATATCGCCAAGTGCACCGGTTCCATATGGCCACCATCCGCGCCAGTTCCAGGGTAAAACTTCTTTGTTATAGCCTACTTTTGCAGCCGGTCCAAGCCATAGATCATAATCCAGTTCCTTCGGAATCGGGTCCACGTTGTCAGTTGGAACTGCTTGCGGCCACACAGGACGATTGGTCCAGGCCAGAACCTTGTGTACTTCGCCAATTACACCTGAATTGTATATTTCTTTCATGCGGCGAACTCCGTTCCCAGATCCGCCCTGATTTCCCATTTGGGTAATTACCTTGTATTTTTTTGCAGCTTGGGTAAGGATTCTAGCTTCGTAAATATCATGTGTAAGGGGTTTTTGCGTGTAAACATGCTTACCGAGCTGCATGGCAGCCAGCGTTGCAACAGCGTGGGTATTGTCGGGAGTTGAAATCGAGCATGCATCAATGTTGTTCTTTTCCTTGTTCAGCATTTCGCGAAAGTCCTTGTAATATTTCGCTTTCGGAAAACTCTCCCGAGAAGTAACGGACTGACGGTCGTCAACATCGCACAGCGCAACGATGTTGACATTCGGACTCTTCGCAAAACTTGCCAAATCACTTTTCCCTTTTCCACCTACGCCAATCCCGGCAATGTTAAGTTTATCGCTAGGCGCGATAAAACCCTTTCCCAAAACGTGCCTGGGAACAATGAAAAAAGCAGATGCTGCAACAGAAGATGTTTTTATGAAATCACGGCGGGTTGGATCTAAGGCAGATTTTTCTTGATCGTCTATCATGGAAAAAAGGTTAAGGTTATAGAAGCAGTGAGCTGGAATATCTATTTATACTTGCTACACATCCAATATGACTATCAAATGCCCTATTTTAACTCGCTAGAAACAATTAGAGCGCAGAACCCATCCGATTCTGCGCTCCAATAATTTAAAGTATCCTACCTTTCTTTCCGTTACAGTTATAAACTCCCGAGTTCCTTAATCAACATCTCCACGTGTTCGGTTGAAGTTGCCGGAAAATTAGCGATCCGAAGCTGAGTTGCTTTAAATTCTCCATACCCACTACCTATCACCATGCCTTTTGTTTTGACGGCCTTAATAATATCGTTGGAAGGCATTTCTGTGTTTGCAACAACGACCGTTTGGGAACGATGCGTTTTTTGCTGAACGAATGCGGAAAACCCATTTTGCTTTTCAATAAATTTATAGATCAAAGCCGCCCTTTTTTCTGTCTCCTTGCGCATGTTGCCAACACCAATCTTATTGAATTCCTCAGCGATTTTACCCAGCAAATAAATGCCCATAACGTTAGGCGTAGCAGGTGTTTCGTGTTTTAACGCATTTCTCCAAAGCGTTGGCAGGTCATTGTGAGCACCAATCGAATATTGAGTTTTGATCTGCTCGGCCTTTCCCAGACATTTCTCATTCACAATCCACACGCCGAGACCTGCGGGAAGTCCAAATGCCTTCTGAACCGAAAAGAATGCGGTGTCTATCAAACTAAAATCCAGATCAGGATAGGGCGCCGACGATACCATATCCACTGCAATGAGCTTATCAGGATATTTATGTTTAAGCTTATGTATTTCAGCGACACTCATTTGAACGCCAGAGCTGGTTTCATTGTGGGTGGTGCAAATCAACTCTGCATACTCCGGCACTTCAATTTCAGAAGCAGTGAAGCCTTCGCCCATCGGTTTCTCAAACTTGTGAGCGTATTTGTTCAGCGCATTTGAGTAATCATAAAATTTCTTCGAGAACGACCCGTTTACCAAATGGAAGCTTTCTAGTTCTACACAGCTAAATAAAATACGTTCCCAGATTTCCGACGCCGACCCGAGAAAAAGGATTGCATGCGTTTCAGGCACATTCAAAAGAACACGTAACTGATCAACGGTAAACTTGTGAAGATCGCGATACTGTTGACTGCGGTGCGAAATTGAGCCAAGCTGTTCTGTTACAAAAGTCTGTAAATGCTTTTCAAAACTAGGGAAAAGCTGAGCTGGGCCGGGGGTGAAAAAGATTTGTTGCATTTTATATCCGATAAAAGAAAACAACTGCGTGAAGTATTGTCATGTATCGTCACGAAATTGTCATTTATTGCAGGAAGCGTTTCTAAAGACGCATAACTATAAATGACCCATCCTGACTAAAACTGTCCGGTTTCAACTCCTCCCTCAATAAAGCATCCTGAACCGGATCGTTCCTTCCACATCCTTCACCTCCTGAATAAATTCTTCAGTGTAATTCTTATCAATATCTACGATTACGTAACCGATGTGCTCATTGGTTTTAAGATACTGACCCGTAATATTAATATTGTTTTTGGCAAAAATGTGGTTCAGTTTCGCAAGGACACCTGGCACATTTGCATGAATGTGCAGTAACCGGTGAGAATCCTTCAACTTAGGCAATTGCACTTCTGGAAAATTAACACTTCCGTAGGAGCTGCCGTTATTCATAAATTCAAGTAGTTTTCCCGGCACAAAATGTCCGATATTTTCCTGCGCTTCTTCAGTGCTTCCGCCGATATGGGGTGTAAGAATTACGTTTGGCAAACCCCTCAAATCACTTTCAAAGGATTCTGCGTTGGTTTTTGGCTCGTATGGAAAAACGTCAACTCCTGCTCCGGCCACTTTGCCGCTTTTGACAGCATCGGCAAGTGCAGCAATATCTACTACATGACCCCGGGAAAGGTTAAGGAAAATTACTCCATCCTTCATCAGATCAAACTCGCGTTTTCCGATCATGTTCGCATTTTCCTTCCTGCCGTCCACATGCAAGCTGATCACATCCGAAACCGCAAGCAGTTCATCCAGAGTATTCAACTTACGAGCGTTTCCAAGCGATAGCTTTTCCACCTCGTCATAGAAATAAACCTGCATACCCAGCGCTTCTGCCACAACCGACAACTGCGTGCCGATGCTACCGTAGCCAACCATACCGATCTTTTTGCCACGAACCTCAAAACTACCCACAGCAGATTTATCCCACACACCTGCGTGCATCTGATTGCTTTTGGTTACCGTGTTACGTATCAGCAAAATCATTTCTCCTACGGCCAATTCCACAACAGAACGTGTGTTGCTGTAAGGAGCGTTGAAAACGGCAATACCCCTTTTAGCCGCTTCGTCCAGATCGATTTGGTTGGTACCAATGCAAAATGCACCAATCGCCATCAACCTGTTGGCGTTGTCAAGAACACGTTTCGTTATATTTGTTTTCGAACGGATCCCGATAATTGATACGTCTTTGATTCGCTCGCAAAGCTCATCTTCATCCAAAGCTCCTTTTACAAACTCTACATTGAATCCTTGTTCTTCAAAGGCTCTCAAAGCAGCAGGGTGAACATTTTCAAGAAGAAGAACCTTTATACGGCTTTTTGGATACGACTGGCTGCGACTCAATTTATTATCGTATAAAAAGTCGTCAAACGATGTAGCAATATGATCCGCCACTGCCATTACGCGAGGTCGCTCGATGTTTTCGGTAAAGGCATAAAATCGACTAGCTAAGCCGGATGCTTTCAATTCATAATCGGTGTAACCGTCACCGATGGCATATATTTCCCCGTCAAGATGAAGCGATGACAAAAGTTTGATTTTGCCACCATCCATTGATAAAACATTCTCCTCATCTATTCCAATAATATTATCTTCCTCGTCAAAAACGAATTCATTGGCATAAACATGATCTGCACGAATGCCCAACTCCGTTGCGACCGGAACGATAAACTCCTTAAATCCGCTTGAAACAATAAATATCTGGTCTGCATTCTCCGTCAAAAATTGTTTGTTTCGCTGGAAAGAATCGGAAACTTTAGTCCTCAGAAAATTTACAAGACTCTCAATATGAGATCTATTTGCCTTCAACAACCCAATGCGTTCCCGAAGCCCTTCTGCGAAGGACATTTCACCATTCATGCCCTTATTTGTAAGATCCGATATTTTCTGAACAATTGAATCGCGTTCTGGATGGCCACTCAGTGCGATTGCTGCCAATTCGTCAAGCCCCTCAACTTTCGTAAAAGTGCTGTCAAAATCGATGATGATATACGGGGAGTTAAGTGTTAATGTGGACATGAAGCGGAAAATAACTGAGTAACAATTAAAGAAAGTATCACAGATTCAATCAATTCGGTGTTTTTTTTCAATCAGGGCACAAAATTACGAATCTGTTATTTAGCACGCTAACAAAATATTGATCTGATGCGTTTAATTATTGCACCCTATTCGGAGCGATGGGTGGGAAATTGTTAGAAAAGCCTGTAATTGTTAAAATTTATATTTGCAAAATAACAATCACAGGATCCCATTTTTTAGATACTCCAGAGCCCTTATCTCCGACCAGTAAAGTCCATCCGAAACATGCGAAGGCCGGAATCCACAATGGCCGCCTTGATCCGTTATTTCCAGCCACACATTGGAAAGTGCGGCGATCTTGTTTTTTGGAAGGCTGACAACCGGCACCATAGGATCATTTACTGCGTTAACGATCAGCGTTGGAATAGCGATATTGTCTACAAAGTGCATCGAACTGCATTTTTCGTAGTAATCGTCCGCGCCGTCAAAGCCGTGAATGGCCGCCGTATAAATATGGTCAAAGTCATAAAGGTTACGTACTAACCGGTGGTCCTTTGTATTGATTTTTTCTGGAAAATAAACAGATTTGGCCTGCACTTTCGTCATCAGTGTCCCCAAAAAGCGCTGCATATACAGTCGATTCTTCAATTTGTTGATTTCCAAGCTGCTTGCTTTCAAATCCATGGGAACGCTGTAAACCAAGCCTTTTTTTATCTCAGGATAAACTCCGGGACCCTTTTCTCCAAGGTATTTAAGGGTGAGATTGCCGCCGAGACTAAAACCCATCAGGTCAATACGGGTGTAGCCTTTGGCTATTGAATGTTGCACGACCGTGTCCAGATCCTCGGTGGCACCGCTATGGTAAAACCGGAAGGTTTTGTTTAATTCACCGCTGCAGCTACGAAAATTCCAGGATAGGCAGTCGTAGCCCTCCTTGGTTAACATCCGAATCATGCCCAAAATATACTGGCTCCCACTGCTCCCCTCCAGTCCATGCGACAATATAACCAGAGAAGGAGTCGACTGGTCAGATTTAGTGTCTGCAAATGCCCAGTCAAGATCTAAGAAGTCGCCGTCATCGGTAAAAACCCTTTCCCGGTGGTATTTTACATTTTCAATAACCCTAAATATCGCCGGAAAGATACTTTGAAAGTGCCCATTAGGTAGCCAAAACGGTGGTTTATGATCTGAGCGATTGACAAGCGGCATGGATTAAAATTTGATTGCCAACAAATGTAAGAATAATAAAAAAGGACTCCATGAATGTAGTTAGCACCCACGGAGTCCATTATTTACCAATATAAAACATGAAATTCGATTCGAAGATGATCAAAACCAGCAACGAGTCTCGCTTCTGCCAATGATTAGCGGTTAACTACAAACTTTCGATTTTCAACGGACTGATCGTCAAAAATAATTTGAAGTATGTATACTCCTACATTCAGCTTATCTACGCTAATTTCCGAAACAAATTTGCTTTCTATCACTATTTTGCCGTTCTGATCTGAAATCTTCAACATACCGATTGAGCCATTTCCTGAAATAGTTAGTTTGCCCGCAACTGGATTCGGATAAATGACTGTTTTACCTTGCCGATCCAATTCGACAGACTGTATCCGGGAAAAGGCAAAACTACCGTCAGCATCAACCATTTTCAAACGGTAGTAGTTTAAACCTGAAAGCGGTTTTTTATCCGTAAGGTCATAATAATGACCCTCATGAGCTGTCACAAAGCCAATTGGGTCAAAGGTTTTACTGTCGGAACTGCGTTGCACTTCAAAATGTGAAAAATTTTCTTCCTCAGCTGTTCTCCACTGCAGATTCACAGTCGCTTCTGACCGGTATGCGGTAAAGGACGTCAGTTTTACTGGTAGCGGTCCGGAAAAAGTAATAACTGCTTTTCCTTGCGCACCGGAATTAACTGATAATGATAACGCCGCGTCGACAGCCACGAATGGAATAGTCACAGAAGTGGCACCATCTAGAGTGGGGTCTATGGTTATCGTTGTTCCTGCAATAGGCAAACCCGCCGTGTTTGTCTGAATTTCAACGCCCGCGAGTGGAATTGGATTTCCGGCATCATATTTCGTCCCATTGATCACAATGGAAGTCGCACCAACCGGCATTCCTGTAATAATGATCTTTTTAACCTCTCCCGGCGCCACATCGCTACTATTTGCCAAATTTGTAAATGTACTGAGAGGAACATTAATCTGTGCCGCACCATTTATATTGACAGCACTGTTCGAACCATGGCCCGCTACGGGAATAATTTGGATACCAAAGTTAATTTCAGAAATACCAGCACCCGAAATAGAGACTGTGATTGCTCCATTTTGGTCTCCATCATTCCCGTCACCATTTCCGATATGCTCCCCTATATTAACCCATGTATCTCCAGTGTTCCCAACAAGCAGGGTGGGATTTACTGGCCTAGGCTGACCTATTGTTGCCTGAACCGTGCTTAGGCTAAATTTGTAATCTTCATTGTTGTAAAATGAGGTCGACCAGGAATAGTTGCCAGTAGTTGGATCAACCGTAGCTACGTAAACCACATTATTGCTCGCGTCACTGATATTAACGTACAATGGTATTACCGATGGTTGTGTTGCCAATTTACCAATCTTCACTCCGTCGACCCGTGAATTCGTCAAACCTGCGACATCATTAAATACGGACCCCGAAAAGGTAATCGGTGCAACGATCGTAATCGAGCGACTCACGAAAGTTTCACGTCCACAGGCATCTGTGACCTTGCATGTAATTAGGCATGGAATATTTGATATCGAATTGGGTGCAGTGTAAATAGGATTGGCAATAGCAGCATTGCTAAAAGAGCCGCCGCAGCTGCTCGACCACTCATATGTAATTCCTGGTGTCGTGCTCACCGCACCAAGTTGTATTTGTGCATTGGCTCCCACAAACTCGCTGGCGCCAGGGGGAAAAGTAAGGGCCAAATTTGGTGCCTTGTCAATAATCGCCAAAAAACTCCAGTTAAAAAAAGCTCTTTGCGCTGCTACCCTTGCTGTCACTGTTCCATTGGCCCCGCCATCATCGATATCATGCCCCGCTTGGTACATCACTTGTCCGCGGCTCGCATCCCCAAAGGCTCTGCCATAAGCATTGATCACAGCTGGCCCTGGATTAATTGACCCTGTCTTTAAACTAGTGGCGTTTGTAATAATTTTGGTACTAGCGAGCCATCCACCACCTATTTTTGGAAGATATACCTGTTCCGATCCATTCGTTTGTGCATCATCTGTTATGCCCATATACTGAGCAACCGGATCACCAGGTATATTATGTACATACGGTATATTGGGATCACCATGGCTTCCAAAAAGAACCAAACCAGCAGTACTGGAATTAGCGGCCCCGGTTGTTAAAAAGTTCAACTGAATTGTATTTGCAGGGTTCTTAAGACTTTCCAGAACACTTACCGCATGGCAACCTGCCCAAATTGCACCTTTGTAATCCTTATTCCAGTCATATAAATTGCTATGTGTTTCCCAGGTTGGGTCAGCATGAGGCATTACAAAAATATCATCGCAACTGTTTAGATCAGCCGGATCCTTCCAGTTATTATCATTACTTCCGCCGTGCGCACTTGCCGGAATTCCTGCATTTTTAAAAAAATCTTCTGCAATTTTCCCATTTTTCTTATCCAAAACCCATTTCGGGGCAACCTTCAGTACGTAATCAACATCCACTGTTAAAGATGAAGTGGTCGTGATACCAACAACTCCTTGAGTAACCCAGGATGCGATCGCCGCATTGACTGCGGTCGTTCGTGAATTGGCGGTTATAATGAACGCGCTTCCTCTAAAATCAACACCGTTGTGGGAAAAGTCGATATCTGTCTTTGCGACTTTTGTCTCCTTAATCACCCATCGGACATTTACTCCGTAGTTCTTCATCAGGTCATACACCATCCCATAAGGCTTCAATCCATTTCCAATCGTCTGAGATGTAACACCCATATTCACAATAAATGCTCCGGTAGGAAATGTTTCGTCTGTGGCAAAAACATTTTGCAAGAGAATTAGAATCAGCAAAAACGAAAAAACAAATTTTGACAACCACCCAGTCGTCAGACTTCGGTGATTTCGGGTAAAAAGTGCATTCATAACTCGATGGTTTACGTTGAAATAATTGTATTAATTTTTAAAAAGAGGATGCTAATAAAAAAAACTTAAAGCCACTAGACCTTATTTAATATTAAGAAATCTTATGCTGCTAATCGAAACTATTTAAGCAAAATAATCGAAATCATTTTACTGAAATAGTTTCGATTATTTACTTTCAAAAAAACACATCCGACATGGTTCTTTTGGAATAAGAGGTTACCGGCTTTAACAAATCCCGACATCGAACGAAATCAATACAAATGTCTTCCCAAAGACTAAAAAATCATTTTATATTGCAAATATCCTAAATACCAAACAAATACGAATATAGTAAAACAGCCAAATTTAAATGGATACTCTACTACAATCTATCGAAATAATTCAATCAAGTGGGAAGTATTTTATTACTGATATACAACTACTTAGCATAAAATTGTAGAACTCGGCAGGCATAAATTGGGTTAGGAAACGTGAAGTATACGACTTCTTACAATAGCGAACAATTGTAACCAATATTCATTAATCTCAAAAAAACGGCCTAAATAACAGTATCAAAATTTTAAATATCGAACCGTATAAATCACACTAAAATTACAAAAACGTATATAGCTGCAAAAATCTACGATATTTTTATCTTGAACAGATCAGTGACGCCCAAACTACACAATAGGGGCCGAACCAAAATAAAATCTATGACACTAAGTATGTTTAATTCAAACAAGCATTTCGGCAATACTTCTATCACAAAAATGAAGTGATTAATTCTATTTTTAGCAAATAAAACTATAACACTATATAATTTATACGACAGGAAGATGCGAACTTTAAATAGCTATCCGCATAGAGCAAGCGAGCAATATCAGTCGTTATAATTCATGAACGGTTATATCTAAACCTCGGGATGCACTTTCCATACAAGAAGAAAAAAGAGTGCTTTGCTGAAACATGGGAATAACTTTCTGGACATCGATCCAAAATCAACTTCATCAACACAAAGGAGAATTTTCTCAACTTTGATTTAAGGAACAACACAAACCCCAAAGTGCCAGTGGATATCCTTTTTCCCTATCTCGGCCATTAGGGTAATTTTACCTGTGAGGCTGCTCCATACGGAATTCCCCTCAGGTGAAAACAACAGTATCGGTTAAAAAAAATTTGGGAGGAGCATTAACTTAGTTCATAATTCCTGGCAAGAGCCATCAATTCCACCATATTGTGCACGTTTAACTTGCCAAAAACTTTTGACTTATGAGTTCCAACAGTAGACGTGTGAATATTCAGCATCTGAGCGATTGTAGTCAGGGTATCGCCTGTCAATAAACGTCGTGTAATTTCGAACTCTCTCTCCGATAGAAGATCAAATGGATTGCTGTTGGTATGAAAAAATCTATCATCAAGAATCGCATTCATAACCTCCTTACTTACATACCTGTTGCCACTTAAAACCGCTTTCACAGCCATCAAAATTTCTTCCCCTTCACTGTTTTTGCTCAAGTAACCCATCACACCGCTTTTGATAAACCGCTTCAGTGAGCTGTAATCCGATACCAACGAAAATAACAAAATCTTACACTCCGGAATTTCAAGTAAAATACGGTTTATAAGCCCGAATGAATCCATTCCTGGTATATTAATATCCAATAAAACGAGGTCGTACGTCGTTTGCGAAATCTTACGTAACGCCATATTGCCATTATCCGCTTCATCAGCCTTAACGGCAGTAAAAGCGTCATTAAGTAGGAATCGAAGACCTGCCCGGACGATTGGATGGTCATCAATTAGTAAAATGCTGAGCATAAATTCGGAGGGATTGCTTTTGTTTTTCAAAAGTAACAATAATAAGAACTATTTCTAGTTGTTCTAACCGTTTGGAACAACAAAATATAATTATAAATAGGACATATATCAGCCATTCCAATAATTTCGACAATAAATAAAATAATTCAAAGATTATAGAAACAATTCTACAAAAATAAAGTCATTCTCCGGTACCAATGTAGTCCACAAAGAAGAGCGTCATGTGTTATCGATAACATTCGAAAAATCCAACCGTTGCTAAAACTTTTCCACCATTAAATATGATTGTTTTAAGTGTCATAAAGTTCTCAAAATCATTTTAAATGCGCGTACAGGTACATATGGTCTTGTTAACAAGACTATTACCAATTCTACTTTTTTTAATTTTTTCACTTGTTTATTTATTTTTTCTATATACATTTGATTTTCAATACTTATAAGAAACAATACTAATGGCAGAAGGTACAGTTAAATTTTTCAATGACTCCAAAGGATTTGGATTCATTCAACCATCAAATGGTGACAAAGACATTTTCGTTCACGTATCTGGTCTTCAGGACGATATCCGTGAAAACGACAAAGTGTCTTACGACGTGGAAAATGGAAAGAAAGGTTTAAACGCGGTTAACGTAAAAGTTATCTAAGTTTAGATCACAATAAAAACATTTGGAAAGCACCCTGCCTAAGCGGGGTGCTTTTTTGGTGTTAACCCACAGGTACTTTTACGATCACTTTCCCAGCCTAGCTTTCAGCCACAGATTGTCCAATGTTTCTTCCTTCCAGGAGTGAGGCGGTGGGTACGCATTCGAAACCATCATTGAGATACGCTCCTGGTAACCCTTGCTCCTCGGGTCATCTTTCTCCTGCATCTCTTTCAGGTAAGGCAATTTAGTATTTCCAAGCGCCAGAATATATTCTATATCGAATTCCTGAGCGTAATTTGAGTTATACCAGGTAATGATGCGATCCCAATCCACCGCGGTATATGAAGTCAGCATAAAATAAAGAACCCACGTGTTTCGACGAATTAAATACCAGTTTGTTCTTAAATGATTTATCTTAAACAGCGTGAAGCACAACCCAATCACCGTCAACATCATGCCAATAAATACCCAGATCCGCTTGTAGGTGAGGCCGAAAGCATCTACATACAATACGTTTTTGTAACATGTAAAAATGGCTAATAACGCATTCAACCCAATCCAGATCGTTGCCAATAGAATCAAAGGACGATTGCGGCTGTAGAAATTTTGATTACCTCTGAAATAATACATGATTAAAACAATCGCTACAAGGATACTAACAATCAGAGTCCCGAATCCCTGATGAACCTGCTCTGAATGAGAGCTTTGAACATGACTGAGAGAGGGGATAAATATTTGCAGGAAATTAAACAAAAGAAAAAGAGCAATGAGCGGGTTCAACATCACAAACATAATTACGCCCTGCCGATTCTCATGGATCAGCCCGATCGCAGTCCCTCTGTTGTCAAGACGAAAACGTTTAAGCATGTTGGGTTGAGCTGCATCCCAATCTACAAGATTTCTGAAGCCCCAGGAGAAAAAAAATGGACACAAAACAATCAGCCCAAAGATCACATAAAACACAAGTTTGACATTCAGTTCCCATTCAGGAAGACGGATCTCGATGAAAAAATCTGGATTGGCAACACAGTAAAGCAGATAGAAAACAACTGTCACACTGAGGGGCGCAACATAGAGATAAGCCCGCCTGCGTGCAGCCCCTGACATAAAAGGCATGGCCGACAATTTCTGCTGTGAATCGGCGATCAATACAGGAATAGATGCCACAAGTGCCACCATAAAACTCCCTGCAATCCCATTTAAGAGAGCAACCGGCAGACTACTTCTCACTGAAAAGACTAACCCCGCTAATAAAAAAGAGGAAAAATAATAGGCCACCGCTGCTTCATCCGTGCCATGCCAAGCTACCGCAGTTGCGGCGATGAGATGTCCGCAAACTCCGTACCACCACATCTTTTCACCCTGCAATTCGTGGTGTAAGGTTATCAGGGAGACAGAAATGATCGAAAAAATCACAGCGTTAAAACCGAGTGACTGCTCAAAAAATAGCCATGTATGCACAAACGTAAGCCCAAACCAAGGAAAATAAGTATCAAATTTCGACATGACGATTTATTTAAAAGTACTTTGTATTGCAAAGTAAATAAATAAAATTTGTCTAATTCAAATTTTATTTGAAAATCTCTAAAACTTTTATCAATTCCATAACGGACGCTACCCAAAGCCATCGTGGATTGTCAGCTAAGAAAGTTCCTTCCAAAGTCAGCCTTTTTACGACTTCAAATTAAACCATTCATGTTCCGGTATCATAAGAAAAAACCCTTTCCTAACCGACTAACCCTATCATTTTGGATTTATACATTCTTTGTACTTACTTGGATGATATTCAGAAAATAACCAATCCTTAAAACCCTAAACATCACCCAAAATGCAGAACTTTACTTTCGCCGGAGTAGGAAACCGGCTCGTTGCTCAAATCATTGACTTTCTCATCCTGGGCTTTGCCCTTTCATTAATTATCATTCCCATTTTCGGAATCGGGATTTTCAGCGGTTCAATGGACAACTTCGATGAAGGTGCCGTTGCGACCATGGTAGGGCTTGCATCAATTCCAATCATTCTGATAAGTATTGCCGCGCCAATTCTTTACGAAGCGTTCATGCTTAGCTCTGCCAAACAAGCGACATTGGGAAAAATGGTTATGAAGATCAAGGTGGTGGATGAACAAGGCCTGCGCCTTAGTTTCGGTTCGGCGATTGGGCGGTCGCTAATCAAGTATGTAACATCCAACCTTTGTATCTTGCTATGGCTTTGGCCATTATTCAACAATACCGAACAAGCACTACACGATCTGGTTGTAAAAGGATATGTTGTACGCGAGTAGTCCTAAGAGCGCCAGAGGCTTTGTTCTTTTGGCTCTTTCCACATCAATAATTTTCTATTATTTCATTAACGACCCCGCCACTGATACCCTGCACATTCCTTGTCTGTTTCACAAACTGACAGGATGGAATTGCTGGGGCTGTGGCGGGCAGCGTGCTTTCCACCAGTTACTTCATGGGAATTTGGCTGATGCGGCAAATTTAAACCCGCTAATTTTCCCAGTCGTTACTCTTGGCTGCTACGTACTCCTCTTGGAGTTAACTCAGGAGCAGCCAGCGTATACACTGCTTCGGCAAAAAAGGGTTCAGATCAGCACGCTTGCTTTACTTGTGGGTTTTACATTACTCAGAAATATCATTTGAGATCGGGAACATCTTCGCATCTCAACCAAGTCCGCGATTCCGCTATCTTGCGATTTCAATCTTAAATTTCTTCCCTTTCATTTTCTCATCTGAGATCAGTCCCAGCATTGACTTTACTTTGTTTTTGCGGACGGCCGCGAACGAAATATTGTCTTTTACTTCGATAAGCCCCAAATCCTGCTTTTCAAGTTGTCCCTTTTGAAGAAGAAAACCAACAATATCCATTTTGTTGAGCTTATTCTTTTTACCGCCACTGATGTATACGGTTGTCCATTCCGATTCAGGTGGTGAGGTAAATTTCGAGGGAAGGTTCAGCACCTTGGGTGGATAAATGATGTATTCCGGCAAATTTTCATCCTCGGTCAACAAAATGTACGCCGTTCCTTCTGCCGACATACGGGCGGTTCGCCCGTTCCTGTGTGTAAACTCATCACCTTTCATAGGCATCTCAAAATGAATCACGTGCTTAACGTCCGGAATATCAAGTCCGCGAGCTGCCAGATCCGTTGCTGCCAGATATAAAACAGAGCCATTACGAAAACGGATCAAAGTTCTTTCCCTATCTTCCTGTTCTAGTTTACCATGAAAAAAAGCACAATCAATAGCCTCTTCCTTTAACATGGCGCTTATTCTTTCGACGGAGTCTCGCTGGTTGCAAAAAATCATGGTGGATTCAGCGCCGAGATGACCCAGCAACCTAAGCAGGCTCCCCATCTTCCCTCCTTTTCCAGACAATACCTGAACCAGTGTGAGTCCACTGGTTTGGTTTTGATTTGTAATGAAATCAATTTCGACGGGTGTCTTGACTTTGATGAAAGGTGGAATTTTTGAACCGGCTGTCGCCGAGACCAATATCCGCTTTTTCACATTGCGAAGATTGGCAGAGATTTCGCCCATCTCTTCCTGGAAACCGAGTTCAAGAGATTTATCAAACTCATCCAGAACCAGCGTGAAAATACTACGATAAGAAAATGATTGCCGATGCATGTGATCCAAAAGGCGACCCGGCGTTCCGATCAGTAAAGCGGGAGGTTCGGTCAAACTCCTGACCTCTGTTTGCATGTCATGCCCTCCATAGCAACAGGTAACTTTAAACCCGGTAGCCATTTTTCGCCAAACCTGTTCGATTTGCAAGGCAAGCTCCCTGGTAGGCACGATAACAAGGCACTGCACCTGATCTACGTCCTTTGACAATAGAGACAGTATCGGCAAGAGGAACGCAAGGGTTTTACCGGAACCGGTCGGCGCCAGTAGCAGCACCTCCGGGTTTTCCTGAATTGTGGTATTAGCAGTCTGCTGCATTTCATTTAACGCAGCGATTCCCAGTCCGGAAAGAATGGCCGGTAGATTTTCGTGATTTGGCATACCTCAAAGGTAATGGCTTTGATGCTGTATTTCGTTTACTCTGCCGTTTTCATTTAGGTTTGCTGCAAAAATCACCGTTGGACTACTTCTGTCGAACAGGGAGATAGATATTTAGTCACGAGACCGGCAACAAAGAATGCCTCCAAACTACCCGGGAAGTCTGTCTCTTCCCTGCCTGGCGACCATCCATTCCGGATACTCAGTAGTTATCGAACTTACCTTGTCCAACTGGGAAAGCTCTTCTGATGAGAGAGTCAAACTTGTGGAAGAAATATTATCCTTCAATTGCTCAGGCTTTTTCGCGCCTATGATAACGCTTGTAACAGATTGCTGATGTAGTAGCCAGGCCAGTGCAATTTGTGCTACGGATACACCGTGATTTTCAGCAATCGGCTCCATTGCCTCAATGATATCGTAAGCTTTTTCCTTATCAACTGGGGGAAAATCAAATGAGTCCCGACGGTTATCGCCGGATGTAGCATTGTTACGGGTAAATTTTCCAGACAAAAACCCACCAGCCAGAGGACTCCATGGCATTAAGGCAAGATTCTGGTCTTGCATCATGGGTATCAGTTCGCGTTCCAATTCCCGTCCGGCAAGGGAATAGTAATGCTGACAGGCAACAAATTTCGTCCAGCTGTTCTTTTCCGCAATTCCATTGGCTTTCATGATCTGCCAGGCAGCGTGATTACTTATGCCCAGATAACGAACTTTGCCAGATCGTACCAAATCTTCCAGCCCCCTCATAGTTTCGTCCAGAGAAGTGAAAGTATCGACGCCATGTATATAGAAAATGTCGATGTGATCGGTGCCGAGCCGACGGAGACTATCTTCTGCGGAGTCCATCAAGTGAAGCCTTGACAAGCCGATCTGATTCGCTCCCGACGCCATTCTGCCACGGGCTTTTGTAGCAATAACCACTTCACTGCGGCTGATCCCTAAATCTTTGAATGCTTTGCCCAGTATTTCTTCCGACGTTCCGTAGGAATACACATTGGCTGTATCGAAAAAATTGATACCACTATCAAAGGCCGTTTTAATCAATGGATTGCCTTCTTCTTGCTGCACTTTACCAATAACCTCAAAATAGCCCCCTCCGCCAAAGGTCATTGTACCAAAACACAGTTCTGACACTAGTACACCCGTCTTACCCAGAAATTTATACTTCATAGTTAGTTTCGAGCCATTGGCAATCAGCTGATTGTGACTACCGACAGCGGTCGTTTTTCAATAGTTTCACATTAACCTATTCAAACAAATCTTCTGAGCGCTCCAGCATCAGAATGGATGCTTGCGGCACAATCACATATTTTTCTCCATCATACTCCAAGTCGATGGCATTTCGTTGCAAATAAATGGCAATGTCGCCTTCCTTTGCCTGAAGCGGCATGTACTTCACTTTCTCCTCGGTTTCTTTCCAGGGCTCATCTTCAGTAGCAACCGGAATCGGATATCCAGGCCCAACCCTGACCACATACCCACTCTGCACCTGCTCCTTTTCTGTGACCGTTGCAGGCAAATACAAACCGCTATTTGTTCGATCATTTGGATTCTTCGGGCGGATCAGTACGCGGTCACCTACTACAATAAGACTTCTTAGACGATTATCTGATGTTACTTCAAACATATATATGAAAATGGTGCAAATCGAAAAAAGCTGTCTGCTGTCTGCTGTCTGCTGTCTGCTGTCTGCTGTCTGCTGTCTGCTGTCTGGTAAAAAATTTAGGGAATCAGATAAATACTCATCCCTTGTTAATTATTTGAATTTTATCACGCTCCAAAACCCCTTTCAACGCACGACAAATCCAAACACATTACCTCGTTCAACAAAAATTCAACGGGAATTGTTTTGGATTGGCCTCCATTTTAAAATTGAAAATAGATAAATTGATTCTCTGTAACTACGCCCAGGAAATAAGTCAGCGCTAGAGTGGATAAAAACAACATAAAAAAGACAGCTGTGTTTTTAGTAGGGATTTTTTCCCTGTAATGTTCCTTGATCATCAGCAATACAATCAGGGCTACACAAAACCACATTTCAGCTTGATTGTAGGGAGAATAGAGTTTTTCTGTCCAGGACAGAGTCAAAATTTTTCCCAATATCTCAAATGAACGACTGACGGGGGCTTTGTCATTTCTGAAAAATATCCATGCCATTGTTACCAGCATGAACGTGAAAAATATGTTCAGATATTTAGTAAAGCCATTTTCAGAAATTCTGATACCCGCCGATTTAAGCCATTTATCCCTCAATGACGCGGTCACCTGGTATGTTCCGTGCAATCCGCCCCAGATCACATAATTCCAGCTGGCACCGTGCCAAAGCCCGCTTACGAGAAAGACAATGAATTGATTCAAGTACTTACGGTATTCTCCATGACGGTTCCCCCCAAGTGGTATATAAAGGTAGTCACGAAACCATGTCGACAACGAAATATGCCACCGACCCCAAAACTCGGATATTGACCTGGATTCATATGGCGATCTAAAGTTATCCATTAAAGTAAAACCCATAACTCTTGCTGCACCAATAGCTATATCAGAATACCCGGAAAAGTCACAATAAATTTGAAAGGCAAAGAAAACGGTTGCCACCAACAGCGTAATCCCGTTGTGATTTTCGGAGCTGTCATAAGCATAGCTTACCACGGCCGAAAGGCGGTCAGCTATGACGATCTTTTTGAAAAAACCAAACGCCATTTGCATTAAACCCGACTTTACCTGCTCAAAATCATATTTGAAAAATGAATGAAACTGGTACAACATATTCTGAGGGCGCTCAATGGGACCTGCAACGAGTTGCGGGTAAAACATCACATATAGTGCATAGATACCAAAATGTCGCTCGGGTTTTTGATTACCGCGGTACACCTCAATGGTATAACTCATTGCCTGAAAAGTGTGAAAAGACAACCCGATAGGAAGTATCACTTTCCCTGCACCGTTGACCATCCAATCTGCGATACGATTTGGGATAAGCCCACGCAACGGAGGAACCATCGAACGCATATGTATGGAATGGAGGGCCTGATTGATAGAGTCTTCCAGGAAATCGTAGTATTTAAAAAATGCAAGAATACCTATATTGGAAATAAGACTTATAACCAAAAGAAGCTTTTTACGTTTCTGATTTTCAGCTTGCGCAATCCAGATTCCTGCGAAATAATCAATAACGATGGTTCCAAACAGGATCAGTATAAATACTGGCTTGAAAACCATGTAAAAATAGCAGCTGGCTCCAAGAAGCAACATCCAACGGCCTTTCCACGACAGACTGAAATAGGCCAGCGTGACTACAATAAAGAACAATAAAAACTGTACGGAATTAAAAAGCATCGGATCAGATATACTCGCGATTTACAATCTCTTCTTTTATGATGAATAGAGGCCTGTGTTTCGACTGAAAAAATATCCGCAAAACATACTCTCCTATAATTCCCAATGCCAGAAGCTGTACGCCGCTGAAAAGAATGATTACAAAAAGCAAAGCTGTAAATCCTTCAATGACCTGTGCAAAAAATAGCTTTTTGGCAACGACGATGATAAAGTAGATTAAAGAAAGCACAATCGCAAAAATACCAACACGACTCATGAACTTGATCGGGAACTCACTGAAGTTAAAAATCCCATTGTAAGCAAGCTGAAACAATTGCTTAAAAGAATATTTCGACTCCCCGGCTACACGCTCATCCCGTTCATATTCGAAACCAATTTGTTTGAACCCGATCCATGACCTCATACCTCTTAAGTACCTGCTTTCCTCCGGCATTTTATTCATCACGTCGACCACTCGTCTGCTAATCAATGCAAAATCACCACTATCCAACGGTATTTCCACGTAAGAAATTGATCGCAGAATTCTGTAAAAAAGGTGGTATCCGGCTTTCTTAATAACGCCTTCCTTGCGTTTTTTCCGCACTGCGTACACCACATCATTTCCTTCCTGAAACAATTTATAAAACTCAGAGAGAAGTTCCGGTGGATCTTGCAAGTCACCATCTATCACAAAAAGAGCCTCAGAAGCTTTTGCCGAAGCGATCCCAGCAGTCAGTGCCAGCTGATGTCCATGATTTCTCGATAAAAATACGCCGTGGTAGCGACTATCCGTGAGCGCGAGCTGCCTGATTTTCAAAGCCGTGTCGTCCTTACTTCCGTCATCAACGAGTACAACCTCAATGTTAAGATCACTGGCGTCCATTACTGCGTTGATTCGCTGCACCAGAAGCGGAAATGATTCCGACTCATTGTAAAGCGGCACAACGATTGATATCTGAGGCGTTTCCAATATGGTTGGTTTTTGTAGAAGATTACGGTAAAGTTAATGATTCAGTCAAATTTCTTTTAAAATGGCATCTATGGAATCGTTATCTCACCAATGGTGCCGGAATTAGTCAAAGATCCATTTATTCTCACAATCCCCAGCTTGTATAACCCTGGTAAAAGTGACGACTCAGGTATTTCAATTTGTGATCCTTTTCTGAATTCCCGGAGTATATTACGTCCTATATATTGATTTTGGGTCATTTTGAAAAGATAACATCTGTCCTTACTGACAATAAATGGATAGACGCCGTCATAAAATCCGAAACTAAACCTCGCGTGGGAATCGCTGATCTGAATTTGCCCATTTTCAATTTTCGACGTAACATCCATCTCTCGGGACGGCGAGTTTTTAACCTTTTCAATCTCGGAAATTAAGAATGAGGTTTCCTGAGGGTAAGAATAAATACCCTTTTCAACCAATCCTTTCATCAAATTATCAACATACACAGCCCCGTTTGAAAAAGGTATATGACCCAATCCAAATGCATTATGTTGCTGATTATAAGCATTAACCAAAAGGTACTTCCTACGTTCGGAAATCGCTGGCAGGTAATTGAAGGCAGAAAAGCACCAGATTAGCAGACTGATAACCAGTGCAATCTTAAACCCGGACTTCTGCAACCCGCTGTCGATGGTGGATGTCAGAAAAGCCAGATAAGTCACAGACAAAAATACAGCAGGGTAAATTTTGTAGTTGCTCACCAGCATGACAAAAAAACCAAACCTTGGCCGCAACAACCCAATTATCAGAGCATTAGAAATCAAAAAAACCAATACACCAAGGGTGAAGGCAGAAAGCTCTTTGCCATTGCTGCTCTCAGGATTAAATCGCCGGAGAATGGCTGGGATTTGTTTTGGAAATTTGAAATACCGCCGACTAGCGGGAGCGAAAATTGTAACAAGCCACATCATCAGCCAGGTTATCACAAAAAGACTTGTAACCACCGGAAGAGTTGAACGAAATTCAATTTTAAGCCACGGAAAGATATCAAAAAGGCCGCCTAAAAAAGCAAGAAACCCTAAGACGGAAAGGTGTGGGTTTTTTAATAGAAAATCCACACTCGATTCATTTCCCTGTGCGGACATGCCATAAAAATACAGTCCGATCGCCACAGCCCCCAGGAAGCACCATAAACCCAATTGACGAAAATTGGTTCTTGACACCAAGATCGCAACCCCTCCAATCCAAACAAAAATCCCATTGCTCATCGCGAACGTCGCACAGAAAGCAGCCAGGATAGCAAAATAGAACCGTTCTTTTGACAAAAAGAACATTGAAAGGCATATAAAGAAAATTACTGGCTGGTGCTGTAAACTACAAATCGACCAAAGAAAAACCAGATAATATTGAAATTGAAAAAGCAGAAACGGGACGGGAAGAAAATACCACCAGTTTATTTTGCTGCTTTGAAACGAGGTCCATAAAATAAAACAGGTCCCCAATGTGAAGCATGCACCGACCAACTGCAAAAAGATAAAATTAAGATGACCGGTGACAAGGTAATAAACCAGCGCTGCTAACTTACCGAAAACCATCCTGTGCTCATTGTTGGGACGAAAAACCAGTTCCAGTCTGGCGGCTGCGGATTCATCAGCAATCCATTCACGCAGGAAGTCCGGAAACGGATCAAAATCATCAAACCAGGGAATATTGACGACATAACGGATAATGACAAATACCCAAATGAGAATTGGCAGAATCGAAATAGCAGTTAAAAGGATTCTTCTATTTTTGTCCACTCCTATTTTCGGTCATATAAATAGCTTCTTTCCCAAAATATCCGGCCATACATTTATTCCACCAATGCTTGGGATCGGACTTGATATCTTCATTCAATACAAAAATAGATTGCGGTATATTTTTCAAAGGCGGCAGGTAAACCACAGCCTCTTTCGAATGGAGCAATAGCGCATAACGCTGGTAAACCTCCTTGTCGTAAGCAGCGGCTTTGCCTTTCAGTAAGTCACTATAAATCATCCTTACATTGGGACTTCTCATGAAAGTGAAAATAATAGCAAGGATCAGAATTGAGTAAAAAACCCCGTACCGGACAACGGACAAATCGAATTTCGGAATTCCCTGTCTTCGGACCTGATGATACAAAACACCAATCATATAAAACCAGCCGATAAGAAAAAAGAAATACACGCAATTGATTACACGGGGAGTCGGATCAATCCCTACACCGTAGTAGGATGGGAAAAACTGTGAAGCCAGTATGCCAATGAATAACAAAAAGGCATACCATACCGGGATGGCAAAATAATTTCTTGCCCCTTCGGATAATCTGGATAAAACAACAAGCCAGCCAAAAGAAAAAAGGATCAACGGCGTTCTTATGATCCAACCGAAACTTAGCGCTCCAAGTTTTTTGAACGATGCTACGGCAGAAAACACGAGATCGCCGCTTTTCGGATTACCCCCGAGCCGGATCGCATTGCCTGGTGCCGAAAATAGAAAGTAACAGGAAATAATGCCGGCCGCCACTGAGGCAACCATCAGGCCATCTATTTTACGATGGAAAATTACCCTGTACCCACACCATCCTCCCAGCAACAGAACCATAGCGAGCAAATTTGTTTCGCTGCTTCCTATCACGCAAAAAATCAACAGAACTGACAATGTGCCAAGTAAAATTTTTGCGCTTTGCGTATCCTGACGATACCATCTAAGAACCAAAACAATCCACAAGAGTGTAAGTATGTTAGGAACCGTGTATGAAACAAACGCTGCCATCCAGTAAAATGCCTCTACGATACTGGACATCTGGAGTATGAAGAGAAAAAATATTACTCCTGCAAAACCAATATGCGCCATGCGCGACAGCGTGGGTGTCAAATGACGAAAAAGGCTGTAAAGCGCAAAAATAAATCCGGACAGTAGAATGACAGGCAATACTTTGAATCCGGTTATCGAATGGAAAAGCAATGGATTGGAGTGATTCAGAAAGATACCGAAATAACGCCCCGTCCATCCGGTATAGTAGTAGTTCATTGCCTCCAGCCAGCCAAACTTAAATACAGTATCTATATAGCAGTAATCATCAGCAGGAGACGGATGGTTGAAATACGATAATATAAGCAATGGCACTAATACACTTAGAAGCAAGAGGATGTTAATCCAGTTACCGGCAATCCTGTATTTCTTATAAAATTTATTCATTAACTGTTTTTTCAATAATGTATCTCGGGCGTCCTTTTACTTCCTCGTAAATTTTCCCGATGTACTCCCCGATCAGTCCGAGCGCCATCATATTGGAGCCGCTGAAAAAAGTGAGAGGCAACATCGTCGACGTCCATCCCGGAACTGTAAAACCGACCAAATAAGAGAACATGATGTACATGACAATGGCCATGGCAATACAAAAATTCAAAACCCCAAAATAAAGCACCAGCTTCATTGGAAACGTAGAAAAGGAGGTAATTCCGTTCCAGGCAAACAAAATCATTTTGTTAAGCGGATACTTCGATTCCCCTGCAACCCGCTCCAGCCGATTGTAAAAAACCTTTTCATTCCTGAATCCGACAAGCGGCACAATCCCGCGGAGAAATAAGTTTATTTCCTTGTAATTACCCAGTTCCTGCAGCACACGTCTGTCCATCAATCGAAAATCGGCATGATTAAAGACAACAGGAACCCCCATTTTTTGCATCAAAGTGTAAAACCCCTCCGCACTGGTCCTCTTAAACCAGCTATCCGAACTACGATCACCCCTGACCCCATACACAACCATGGCTCCTTCTGCGTGCTTTTCAATCATTGAAGTGATGGCATTGATGTCATCCTGTAAGTCAGCATCAATGGTAATAAAGCAATCAAAGTTATCCACATGCTTTTCAAGACCCGCCAGAATCGCGCTTTGGTGACCAAAATTTCGCGAAAGTTTTACGCCGATAATAACATCATCCGTTGAACAGAGGGACTCGATAATATCCCAGGTTTTGTCGCGGCTCCCATCATTTACAAAGCAAATTTTACTGTCAGGTGCGATAAGCCCACGATCTATGATTTCCTGATAATATTTTTTAAGGATTGAATAGGTATGATTTAAAATAGCCTCCTCATTATAACAAGGTACAACCAATAGCAGGCGTGAAGACTTCATTTATTATCCGGTTGGTTCAATCGACAAAAATAGTAGTTATTATTTGAATTCAGCACTTTGTACCCGTTTGCCCGATCGAAAGCTGCATTGAAACGGCTCAAAAGTTATTATCCGGCAAATTAAAATTCAAGTAAGGAAGCTAATCCAAAAACCCGCAGCAACTCATGCTCAAAAGCTTAGACGCGAGAACCCTGCCTAAAAAATTTACGGTTATTTAATAAAGGATACAGCAACACCGCTAACAATATAAGGACAGTCCCGAGGTAGAATCCGTCTGTCATCCTTTCTTTTTCACCAAAGAAGAAAAATGCCAGTGCAATTCCATAGACCGGTTCAAGATTAATAGTAAGGTTAATCAGGTACGCAGAAAAATGTTTCATCAGCTGAGTAGCCATCGTGCTTGCGTAAACTGTACAAATCCAGGCCAGAAACAAAATCCAGATCCAATCCTGACCTTTGGGCCAAACTGGTGCGGGTGCAGTCCATCCCTGCACTTCGGCCAATACCAGAAACAATAGTGAGAATACACTTGCCCCTACCATTTCGTAGAACGTGATGATAAATGCGTCATGCCGCTGAACCAACCTGCTGTTGGCAACAGTAAACGCGGCGGCCAGAAACGCGGAAGCCAAGGCCAGAGATAGCCCAAGTGCATGATCAAATTCAAATCGAAATACAACATATAACCCCGCGAAGGCCATAATTCCAAGTCCAACTTCCAGCGGACGAACGGGTCGTTTGTTTACCAAAGGTTCGATTAAACTGGTCCACAGGGAAGTAGTTGCCATTCCTGCAAGGCAAACGGAAGCAGTAGAAACCCGGGCAGATGCAAAAAACAAAATCCAGTGTAATGACAGCAGAAGTCCGACGGCCAGCATTTTCCACAATTCCCGGGACTCTGTCAATAATTTTTTTTTCTTCAGAAGGATCAGGAAGCCGAGCCCCATTGCCGCCAGACCAGTACGGTATAAAACCAGTGCAATCGGTGAAATTGTGACCATCAAACCCACAATCGCCGTAAAGCCCCAGATGAGCACCAGGAAATGAAGATGCAGGTATGATTTTATATTTAGACCTGAAAACATGAATTACCTGGGCAGCGTTTTGTACAAAATAAATCCTATAAACGAAAACACGATATTCGGCAACCAGACAGCAAACAATGTATTGATCGTTCCCGCCTCAGCAACACCCTTGGAAAGCAAAAAGAATAATATGTAAATAAAGGCGAGCATAAAACCCAGGGCAATCTGCCACCCAACACCTTTCCGGCTCTTCCTGGCAGAAACAATTACACCAATAGCTGTTAAAATTAAGATTGCAAAAGGCTGCGTAAAACGTATGTATTTTTCGATCAGGTACACCTCCAGACCATCAGCGCCACGGCTCTTTAGTAAGTCAATATAAGCGTTTAGCTCCGGTAGCGTAAAGGTCTCGTAAAGATTATAATCACTTTCGAAATCTTTCGGATAAAGGTTAATTGTAGTATCAATTTCCGCTCCGGTTTTGACAGATTCACCCATTTTGTCAAATGTCCGTACCTGATAATTCTTCAGTGCCCATTTCTTCTTTTTGGGTTGCCAGATGAGTTTATCTGCCGAAAACTTCTGTAATAGCTGATTCCCCTTCACCGTTTCCATGGTAAACTTGTTGCCGGTCTGCGAGGAGATGTTGTAGCTTTCCAAATATGCGTACACATTGGGAGCAATAGTGATGTGAACGTTTCTAGACCCGAAATAGAATTCCTGCTTTACATATGTCTTCTCAAAACTATTCCGAACTTTATTAGCTTTTGGCAGAATCCAGCCAACCTGAAGGAAAGTCACTGCTCCAAGAATGGCAGCTCCAACCATGTAAGGAAGCAGCATACGTCCAAAACTGATCCCACTGCTTAGCATCGCAATAATTTCTGTTCTGGCGGCGATTCGCGATGTAAAAAAAACAGTTGCAATAAACACCATCAACGGGCTGATGTAATTGATCCAGTAAGGGATCAGATTAAGATAGTAATCTATCAATATCGCTCTAATGGGTGCCTTTTTATCAAGAAAGTCATCTACTTTTTCGGTATAATCGATCATACAGATAATCAGCACGATTACGAAAGCCACAAAAACATAGGTAATAAGGAAATTCTTGATCAGATAACGATCCAATATTTTCAATCTCATGGCTGGGGAAGTCTCAACGGCGTTGCACTAATAGATTTTTGGATACCTCGAGACTGATGAACAACGTGCGATTGTCATCTATCCGTACAGAAGCGGATTTATCATATTCATTTATTTCCTTGATTTCTATTACGCAGCCTAGTGTAATGCCAGATCTGTCCAAATGCTGCAAAAATGACGGCGCGTGATCTAATACGCCCATCATGAGCACTTTTTCTCCAATCTGTACATCTGTTAAGATCAGGTAATCAGGCTCGGTCAGATTGCCCTTCGCATCCGGAATAGGATCTCCATGTGGATCAAAACGAGGATGGCCTAGAAAAGCATCCAGTTTTTCTACCAGTATGTCCGAAGGTATATGTTCCAGCTCTTCGGCTATATCGTGCACTTCATCCCAGCCAAACCCCAATTTCTCCACTAGAAACACTTCCCATAAACGGTGTTTGCGAATTACATTAATCGCAACCTTCTCACCAATATCGGTCAGCCTTACGCCCTGGTATTTTTTGTAATGAATCAAGCCTTTTTCTGCCAGCTTACGCAGCATATCTGTAACGGATGCTGCACGGGTAGAAGTGCTTTCGGCCAGTGCATTGGTACTGACCTCCAATCCTTCCCTGCCAGATAATGCATGGATGATCTTTAAATAATTTTCTTCTGTGAAGGAGTTTTGCATGGTTGTTTAGCTGTCAGCAATGTGCTGTAAGCTATTAGCTTTAAAAGTAATGCATAAACTGTCCAATGGAAACAGAATTAAGATAGATTAACATCAAAGTCTTTTTCAGAAACGGAACAGTTAATCAAAAGTACAATTTACAAATCAAATTAAAAAAAATTTAGACTAACCTAAAAATGTATTTAAAACTATAACTACCTTTGTTTTCGACAAACCAAATTGTAATTGAAGGGTATTTCAAATGCTAGGTAATTTAATCTCCAAAGAATCTTTTCGAAAAACTTCATCCGAGGATAGTCACCAACTTGCCTCTCTTTCTGAGGTGCACTCTTCTATTGCAGTTCCTGAGGGTGTGAGTTTCTGGAAAAAACTAATGGCCTTTACAGGACCGGGTCTGATGGTAGCGGTTGGGTATATTGATCCGGGCAACTGGGCAACTGACATTGAAGGAGGTTCTCGATTTGGATATGCGTTGTTGTCTGTCATCCTGATTTCCAACCTTTTCGCAATGCTTTTGCAACATCTCGCTTTAAAATTGGGGATAGCATCAGGCAGGGATCTTGCCCAGGCGTGCAGAGATTATTACTCCAAACCCGTATCGATGATGCTTTGGGTACTTTGCGAAATAGCAATCGCTGCCTGTGATCTTGCGGAAGTAATTGGCTCGGCTATTGCGTTGAATTTACTTTTTGGGTTGCCGCTACCCGTTGGTGTAATCCTGACGGCGTTTGATGTATTGATCATTCTTTACTTTCAGCAAAAAGGATTTCGTATTATCGAAAGCATCGTAGCGGGCTTAATGGGATTGATATTGTTCAGTTTTTTATATGAAATGATTGTTTCTCAGCCTTCTGTTGCAGGAATTTTGGGAGGTCTTTTACCAAAAAAAGAAATTATTACAGAACCTGGCATGCTTTACATTGCCATTGGGATACTCGGTGCAACAGTCATGCCGCATAATTTATACCTCCATTCCGGAATTGTACAGACCCGGGCATTTAAAAGAAACGACGAGGGAAAAAGAAGCGCGATCAAATTTGCCACAATTGATTCGACAGTTTCACTCGGTCTGGCATTCTTTATCAATGCATCTATTCTGATATTGGCAGCCGCTACTTTTCATAGTAACGGTCATTTCGAAATTGCAGACATTACAGATGCCTATAAGCTTCTTGATCCGCTGCTCGGCGTTAAGCTGGCAGGTATTTTCTTCGCTCTGGCGCTACTGGCAGCTGGCCAAAGCTCGACGCTTACGGGAACATTGGCTGGTCAGATCGTCATGGAAGGGTTTCTGAATATCCGGTTAAAACCCTGGCTCAGGCGCCTGATCACACGTGGAATCGCGATCATTCCAGCGCTCATTGTAGCTACGATGTATGGAGAAAAAGGCACAGCTGAACTATTGGTTTTCAGCCAGGTTATCCTTTCACTCCAGCTCAGCTTTGCCGTTGTGCCCCTCGTTGTTTTCACATCCGATAAGGCAATAATGGGGAAATTCGCCAATTCAAAATTCATTATTATTCTTGCCTGGATTGTAAGTGGAATCATCATGGGCTTGAATATCTATCTTCTTTTCAGAACACTTTTCTAAAAAACAAAACATCCCTCCAAATTAATTTTTGGCGTTCCTGTATCTTCTTTGAAAGCGGTTTCCTAACTTTCGCCGTTTTTACACCCTAGTTGAATGGAATCCAAGCAGCATTTTGACAAACTTTCGGCAGCCGGCATACTCATAGCATTCGGAATTATTTACGGAGACATCGGAACATCTCCGCTATATGTAATGCAGGCCATCATCCTTCACGAAAGAATTACTGAAGAAATTATTTACGGCTCGATCTCCTGCATATTCTGGACATTAACATTACAAACAACGATTAAGTATGTAATTCTGATTCTCCGGGCAGACAACCGGGGAGAGGGAGGTATTTTCGCGCTTTATGCACTGGTTCGGAAACATGCCAAATGGTTAACCGTTCCGGCCATTATCGGTGGTAGTACATTGCTTGCCGATGGAATTATCACTCCACCTATATCCGTGGCATCTGCTGTCGAAGGCTTACAACTCATTTATCCAGATATCCAAACGATACCGATTGTAATTGGAATTTTGACACTGATTTTTATCATTCAAGCGTTTGGAACCAAAGCAGTTGGCAGAGCCTTTGGTCCCATTATGGTAACATGGTTTGTAATGCTTGGTGTATTGGGACTATCTCAGGTATTCAAACATCCTGAAATTTTAAAGGCATTTAATCCAAAATATGGCTTCGACCTGCTCACCACTCATCCCGGGGGCTTTTGGATGCTGGGTGCTGTTTTTCTTTGTACGACCGGCGCAGAAGCTCTTTATACCGATTTGGGGCACTGCGGCAGAGAAAATATTCGTGTTAGCTGGGTATTTGTAAAAAGCTGCCTTGTTCTTAACTATTTTGGACAAGGGGCCTGGTTGCTTTCCGAAGTAGGAAACCTGCTGGACTCAAGAAAACCATTTTATGAGATTATGCCTGATTGGTGGTTGCTACCGGGAATCGTTATCGCAACATCGGCGGCGATTATTGCTAGCCAGGCATTAATTTCAGGCTCTTTTACATTGATTTCTGAGGCAATTCGACTAAATTTTTGGCCTAAGGTTCGCCTGGTTTATCCAAGTGACCAAAAAGGGCAATTATACGTACCCAGTATCAACTGGCTATTATGGCTAGGCTGTATGGCTGTTGTGCTCTATTTCAAGGAATCGGCCAACATGGAAGCGGCTTACGGACTTGCCATCACCATGACAATGATCATGACCACAATACTGTTTTCTTACTATCTGTATATGAAACGGGTTAACTTGTGGATTGTAATCGGTTTCATGCTCTTGTATCTTACGATTGAAGGACTATTTTTGGGAGCTAATCTACTCAAATTTGCACATGGCGGATGGTTCACGATTCTGATTGGAGTTCTGGTTGCCGGTCTTATGGCTGTCTGGTTAAGAGCCTTTTACATCAAGCTACGTTTGACTGAGTACACCAAGCTGCAAAAATATGTGCCGGCACTGCATGAATTGAGCCGCGATATAAGTATCCCCAAGTATTCGACCCACCTTGTTTTTATGACGAACGCTTCAAGAGCTTCGGAAATTGAGACCAAGGTGATCTATTCAATTTTTCAAAAACGCCCGAAAAGAGCTGATATCTATTGGTTTCTGCACGTCGATACCACCGATGATCCATATACTATGGAGTATAAGGTGATGGCCGATGACGATGATGATGACAATATCATCAAAATCAATTTCCGACTCGGATTCAGGGTGGAACAAAGAATAAACCTGTTTTTCCGTAAAGTAGTTGAAGACATGGTCATGAACAAGGAAGTCGATATTACAAGTCGCTACGAATCTCTCAATCGTCAAAACATTACCGGGGATTTCAGATTTGTTGTGCTTGAAAGGTTCCTGTCATTTGAAAATGACCTCCCATTTTTTGAACAGCTCGTTATGAAAACCTACTTTTTCGTCAAGGACTTTACTACGCCCGAAGACAAATGGTTTGGGCTTGACAGCAGTTCTGTAAAAATCGAAAAGGTTCCTCTGATCATTCGCCCCGTTGAAAACGTGAAACTGAAACGGGTATATAGCTCCTGACTCACGGCTGTTCAGGTATAGCAAAAAGGATCTGCACTTCAAGTAATAATTGAAGTACTGATCCTTTTTCATTTAAACGGTCATCAATCATCAAACCCATCGTATCGTGGAAGACCTTCGTTTATATTTCCGATGCCAAAATATACTTTAACTTTGATAAAGAAATTGATTCCTTAACAAACAATCAAACAGCTATGGGGATGACCGAAACCATCAACATGCTAACCAAAGAAGAAGGCATAAAAGAAGGCATTGCCAAAAAGAGCTATGAGGTTGTCAATAAACTCCTCCTTGCGGGTAAATTTTCAATCACAGAGGTCGCTAATTTTGCAAACGTGACCGAATCTTTTGTGAGAAAGGTGCAAAAGGAAATTCAGAATTAAGCGCTATACCAGACTCTTTGCTGAAGTGTTTTTGATCGTGTAATCAAGAATTCTATTTCAAATAAACCCCTTCTTCCCCTTCTCTGCTTAACACTACTTCAACGTGCTCACTGATCGTGGTACTCAGAGAATAACCAACGTAGTCCGCATGAACAGGAAACAGGTGGTGACTGCGATCTACCATCACCGCAACCTGCACTTTCTTCATCCTTACCTGTAAAAATGGTTCGAGCGCAAAAGCAAGCGTTCTGCCAGTATTGAGAACATCATCTGTAATAACTACAACCTGATTTTCAACAACAATTGCGTTGTCAAATAAGATAGGACTTTGATGATGAATATTTTTGTCAAAACGCAATTCCAATAGCTGCACTTCGAGCGGAGAGATATCACGAAGCTCATTCGATAGTTTACTTGCAAAAGCATACCCCTCTCCCTCTATCCCTGCAATAATTATACTGGTTTCAAGAAAATTCTGCTCATATATTTCAAAAGCAATACGTCTTATTTTCTGACTTGTTTGTAAAGAGCTAAGGATTTGGCGTCGTAAGCTTGCGGTGCTATTGGTCATCTGAAATGGAATTGATCTTCTTCAAATGGTAAAATTAAAAATACCTGCGACAAACTAGTTCTTCAAATCAATAAAGTTATGAATCCAGCCAGCCACATCCAGATCGTTCAGATGCAACTCAAGGCTCTCAATACCTTTTTTAACCTTTTCTTCACCGATACGTTCCACACGAAGTTGCATCAAGGCCTGATCATATTCTTTCGGAAATTCAGGATGGGCTTGAACGCCGAGCATATTTTCACCAACGGTAAACATGGCATTGGGGCAATCAGCTGTGCTCGCAAGCAATGTACTGGCAGGAGGCAGGCGGACCACCTGATCCTGGCACATCATGAGAAGGTTAACCGTGGACAAGCCAGGATCCATCCATTCCTCTGTTTTTATTATTTCAAATGCGTGTACGCCGACACACCAGCCAACATCAGATTTACGAACCTTGCCGCCCAATGCTTCACCCAATATCTGGTGTCCGAAGCATATGCCAATAAAAAACGATTTTGAAGAATGGATCTCGCGTACAAATTCTTTCAATCGGCTGATCCATTCTTCATCATCGTAAACTGAACTTTTAGAGCCCGTACAAATGTATACATCGCAAGTGTCAACGGATTCCGGAAAATGTCCGTTGCAAACGTCAAAGAATTGAAATTCCCAGTTCGGAGCTACTTGTAAGAATAACACAGGAAACATTTGCCGGTAGTCACCGGCAATGTGTTTCAATTCATCCCGAACATGGTCACATTCTAAAAGTCCGATTTTCATTGTTAAGCTGTCAGCGATGAGCGATTAGCCGTGAGCAGGTCGCCGATTGCATTGATTTTTTGTTAAACTGGGGTAACCTGGTCAACTATTTATTTTCAAATGAAACGATTTAGGGCGGGTTAACGCTTCATAACCTACTGTCGAAAGTGTACAACCACGACCTGAATTTTTTACACCAGTCCAGGCCAAGGCAGGATCCAGGTAGTCGCACCGGTTCATAAACCAGGTGCCCGTTTCAACCTGCTCGCCAATCTCCAAAGCCGCCTCTATATCCGTCGTCCAGATCGAGGCCGTTAAACCATATTGACTGTCGTTCATCAACCGGATCGCTTCCTCATCGCTTTTTACCGGCATGATACCCACGACAGGCGCAAACGTCTCCTCCGTCATGATATCCATGGAGTGGTTTACATTCACCAAAACCTGAGGTGCCAGATAAGGTGTACCCGGCTTATTTGCAGGGAAAAGATCCGGATCAATCAGCGCTTTCGCGCCATGACCCACCGCTTCATCAATTTGCTTTTGGGCAAAGTTGGCGGCGGAAGTTCTTACCATGGGCCCAAGGGTTGTCTCCGCGTTCAACGGATCGCCAAGTGTGTAGGTTTTTGTCATTTCAACAAAGCCATCTACGAATTTCTCATAAACGTCTTCATGAACATAAATCCGTTCAATTCCACAGCAGGACTGACCGGAATTAAAGAACGACCCATCCACAAGATTTTCAATCGCATCCGGAAGATCCGCGTCTGCCCGAACGTAAGCAGGATCTTTGCCGCCAAGCTCAAGACCGCCAACAATAAAGCGTTTGTTGATGGCTTCCTGGACCGCGTGACCTCCTTCAACAGAACCCGTAAAAGCTACATAATCGATCCGGCTGTCTCCAATTATTTCAGCCACCTGCTGATGGCTTAAATGCAAATATTGGAACACACCCGCAGGCAGACCTGCATATTCAAATGCAGCCGCATAGCGTTCTGCACAAAGCGGTGTTTGCGCAGCATGTTTCAAAACCACCGCATTTCCAGCCATAATCGCAGGAATAACAGAATTCACAGAAGTCAGATATGGATAATTCCACGGAGCAACTACAAAAACAACACCTAAAGGATCGCGGCGGATAAACCTTTTGAATCCGGCAATTTCTTCAACTTCAACATCAGCAAGGGCTTTTCCTGCAATGGAAATCATATAATTGGCGCGATCATTAAAACCCTTACGAATTTCATTGGCGGTATATCGTATCGGCCTGCCCATTTGCCAGGTAAGTTCCAAACCGATTTCGTCGGCATTATTTAAAAAGTACTCGACCGCTTTCCTGCAGATCACCTCACGTTCTGCCAGCGTCGTTTTTTTCCATTCCTTTTGTGCTGAAACCGCGCTGGCAAGTACAGCCTGGACCTCAGAATCGTCTGCCAGCGTACGCTCAACATATACCGACCCATCAATTGGGCTTATTGTTTTTTGTATAGACATGATGTTTAGGAGCAAGGACGAAGGAAGAAAGGGAGGAAGGAGACAGGGGTAATCCCATCGTCCTTGCTCCCTTTTACCTTTCCTCCTGATTTTAAATCGGTGTTACATATGCGGAAGTGATACCTCCGTCTACAAGGAAATCGGTTCCGGTTACAAAAGAGGATTCATCAGACGCGAGAAACAAAGCTGCATATGCCATTTCTTTTGCCTCACCGAACCTGCCCATCGGAATATGTACCAGGCGGCGTTGCTTTTTCTCTTCCGTATTCAAAAATTTCATTAAAAGTTCGGTCCGCAAAGGGCCTGGGCATAACGCATTTACCCGGATGTTTTCGCGAGCATGAATTACCGCCAATTCACGCGTCAGAGCTAAAACTGCACCCTTGCTTGCTGTATAGGCTATCTGAGGAGTAGCGGCACCCAAAATCGCAACAAACGAGGCAGTGTTGATGATTGATCCTCCTCCAGCACGCTTCAGAGCCGGAATACCATATTTGCAACCCAAAAACACGCCTTTCGCATTAATGTTCATGGTCAGATCCCAAATAGATTCCTCCGTCGTCATCGCGTTGTCGTCATCACTATGCATGATACCTGCATTATTGAAAATGATATTCAGCTTACCGAATTTCTCCTCAGTAAATTTCACGGCCGCTTCACAATCGGCCGCTTTGGATACATCTGAGTGTATAAAATAAGCTTCGCCGCCATTGGCATTCACTTCGTCGGCTGTCGCCTGGCCAGCTTCATCATTAACATCGGTTACAACAATTTTGGCACCTTCTTTTGCAAATAGTAAGGCGGTTTCCCTACCTATTCCACCACTTCCGCCGGTGATAAGCGCAACTTTGTTTTCTAAACGCATTTTTTGTTTATGTGTTAAATATGTGATGTTTCTGTACTTCATATAAAGGTTACACAGAGTTACTCAGAGAGAATAAAGAGGCGCACAGAGGTTTTTGAAAACAGTTAAGAATAACTCTGCGAATCCGTGCGTATAATACATTTTAGCTCTGTGTCTCTCTTTTTTTAACTCCGTGTACCTCTGTGTAACCTACCAAAGGATACTATATCTGCTCAAAATACCGCCTCTTTTCCCAATCCGTCACCGACTTATCGTACGATCTCTGTTCCGTTTTAAAGAAGTGACTATAGTGTTCCACTACTTCTGCCCCAAACGCTTCTTTTGCAAATGCACTGTTTTCAAACAAAGCTGTTGCCTCTGCAAGTGTGTAAGGCACTCTTGGCAAATGCGCGGCCGCGTAAATATCACCGACAAATATTTCCGGCGGTTCGATTTGATTCTCTATCCCCGCCAAACCGGACGCAAGCGAAGCTGCAAAAGCCAGATATGGATTACAATCCGCGCCCGGAATTCTGCACTCAATTCGCAAACTTGCCCCGCTTCCTACAACACGGAAACCTGCTGTGCGGTTGTCATAGCTCCATGCAAGTCGTGTAGGTGCCCAGGAGCCATCCACAAAGCGTTTGTAAGAATTGATAGTAGGTGCATAAAAAGGCATTACATCCGGCACATGTTTGATCCAGCCACCCAAAAACCAGCGAAACAAATCCGAACCTTTTACCGGACCGAACTCCTTATCGCCTGCAAAAGCATTCTTACCATCTTTCCACAGACTCATGTGAATATGGCTGCTTGAACCCGCCTGATCCGTGGTGAATTTCGCCATAAAAGTAACGGACAAGCCCATCGCATCGGCCACCTCCTTCATGCACTGCTTGTAAATCACATGGTTGTCGGCCATGGGAAGAACCTCAGAATAGCGCACATTCAACTCATGCTGCCCCAGTCCCCATTCTCCTTTTGAAGTTTCCACCGGGATTCCAGACTTTTTCAGATGACGTCGCACGGCAGACGTGAACTTCTCATTACGCGTTCCTTGTAAAATATGGTAATCTTCCAGATAATATCCAGCTGGAGTGAGATTCTGGTAATTCTGTTCGAAAGCTTGCTTGTAAGTATTTTCAAGAAGATAATATTCCAGTTCCGAAGCAGCAAAGCATTTCAGATCATCCTGCCCCAGGACGTCAAGCTGTCTTTTCAAGATCGAACGAGGAGCTATAGATTCCGGTTGATGCGTTTTTTCGTTGTGTAGATCGCAAATAATCATTGCCGTTTTTTCCAGCCAATCTGCCACACGTAACGTTGACATATCAGGTACCATGTGAAAATCCCCATAGCCAAGCTCCCAGTTTGCATAATTATAGCCAGGAACCGGATCCATACCCATGTCCGTAGTCAGCAAGTAATTACAGCCGTGCGTTCCCGATTTAACAACACTATCCAGAAAATATTCAGCGTCTACCCTCTTGCCCATCAACCGGCCATAATGATCCGTGAATGCAACTACGACCGTTTCGATCAGGTTGTCTTTTACGAGTTGTTCAAATCCTTCCAGTGTCAGCATATTTCGGTTATTGGTGGTACCCTGTTGCTTAATGCATCGGGTAGGCATTTTAGGGTTCTTTACTTTTATCTCAACTTATCAATTTTGGTATTCATGGGAAATTTCAACAATACTTTTTTGCCTGACGCTTTTTCGAGCATTGGCGTAAGAATCTTCCGGGCATTCTCTTTGGTTTGATCAATGATCCCCATGTCCAATGCTGATTGTTGAATTTGCTTCTCCGCCTGTTTGTACGCCTCCTGCACTAATTTGCCCTCATCGGTAAATGCGTATTCAGTGTTATATATTTTCGATTTTTCATGATCAATTTTAAAAACACAAAGCTCAGGTTCAGGCATGTTGATCACCATTATTTCCTGTTCTGACGTAATATCAGCAATCTTCATTTTCGTCAAATCAACACAACCTATCGCTTCGCCCTGGACGATCAGAACTGCTTTGGCGTTTGGCAGCCAGGTCTTAACCACTTCCTGTTCGACCACATCTTTAAAGTTGTATTTTACCAATTCCAATTTCCCCATGGCAGTCATTTCCTGCAATACGATTGTATGTGTCGACTCGGTTTTATCCTTTCCGGAAAGCCAGTCCGGAAACCAATCGCCTGAACTGAAATTCCCCCAAAGGGATTTTAATCCTACAAGCAGAATAACGAACACCAGAAAACGAATGAACCACGACATCAATCGCATAAGCGGCACTATTGGTAATATTATAAGGCAAACAAGATACTATATTTTATCATATAGTTTCATCTCAATTAGGTTATATGCAATCACAACTTAGTCCGGTGCAAAAAAGTCAATTATTTGCCATCACATCTAGGTCTCTTCTGCTTGCCTTGCCATTCTTTGTGCCAATATGCTTGCTGCGATGAGTTGCAATGCGTGGTACATCATAATTGGCAATAACATAACACCTGCCTGAGCCCCGGAAAACAAAACTTTGGACATCACTGCGCCCTGCACAAGCGATTTTTTTGATCCACAGAATACCGCCGTTATTTTATCTTCTCTGTTAAAGCCTAATAAACCGCAAATGAAGGTCAGTAACCAATAGATCGCGAAAAACATAGCTAACATTCCGACACCCAAAAAGAGAATGTGTTTGGGGGCAAAACCATTAAAAAGATGTTCTCCAAAGGATTCACAAAAGGAGGTATACACAATGAGCAGAATGGATGATTGGTCAAAATATCGAATGTATTTTTTATTCTTTTCAGCAAAATGCCCCCATCGCTTGTTCAAAAGCATTCCAGCAACCACAGGTAACAATACTTGCAATGCCAGTTTTCCGACTACCGATCCGAGATCAAAATGTCCGTTAGTTGTATTTAAAACCAAACCCATCCACAGAGGAGTCACAAAAACGCCAATTAAACTTGAAACGGACGAGTTGAAAATTGCCGCTGGAATGTTCCCTTTTGCGATCGACACCATCACCACGGATGAAGAAACCGTTGACGGCAATGCAGTTAAAAAGAAAATACCCATCCAGATGACCTGACTTTCTTCGGTTGTAAACAATGGTCTGCAAGCTAGGGCAAGTAACGGAAAAAGAACAAAAGTAGAAATATGGACAATTGCATGTAATTTCCAGTTAACCAACCCTGCCCGAAGTTTCTCAGGGCTTAACCGTAACCCGTAAAAAAAGAAGATAACAGACACAGCATAGGTCGAGATTTGTCCAAGCGGAACCGGACTCTCCTTCATTCCAGGGAATGGCCACAAGTAAGCTAACCCAATCATACTAAGTAGTGCAAGCAGAAATCCGTCTAGTCCACCCTTTTTAGCAATTTCAAAAACTCTATTCATCATGTTTCATTCTCTTAGCGCAAGTCATGCATTGCTGGTAAAGTAAAATGCCTCTGGTAATTCGTTTACAAATGCTTTGAGTAAAAGTCGGGCAAATAAAACCGAAAATCTCAGATTAAATCATTCCCGTGCAAATAATGAAATCTATATGTCAGGTAGAATAATTTAAAGCACTTCTTTTCTCTCATTGTCGCAGCCATTTGTGTACTGCATTTAACTTTATGGTATATGTCCTGTTCTCTGAAATTCCTTTTTTTGCTGACGATCGGGCTTTATTCAAGCTTCCCTTCCAGCGCGCAATATAAGTTGGTCTGGTCGGACGAGTTTGAAACAGACGGCCCACCTGATCCTGCTAATTGGAAACCTGAAACCGGCTTTGTCCGTAATCACGAACGGCAATGGTATCAAATCGAAAATGCTACCTGCAAGGACGGGAAGCTCATTATTGAAGCGAAAAAAGAAAGAATCAAGAACCCGAATTTTGTCGCGAATAGCACCAACTGGAAGGAAGCCCGCGAATATTCGGAATACACTTCATCATGCATCGTAACAGCTAAAAAACATACCTGGCAATACGGACGGTTTGAAATAAATGCAAAAATCGACACCAGACCTGGCATGTGGCCTGCATTCTGGACGCTGGGAACTCAGGGCCGATGGCCCGAAAACGGGGAAATCGATATCATGGAATTTTACAGAGGAATGCTTCTTGCAAATGCCTGCTGGGGAGGTTCTGAACCTTATAAGGGTGTCTGGAGCACGACGAAGAAACCAATTGCAGAATTTGGCGATCCGCAGTGGTCGGACAAATTTCACGTGTGGCGAATGGATTGGGATGAAAAAAACATTAGCTTATATGTTGACGATCAGCTCCTAAACTCGGTCGATCTAGAAAAAACATATAACAAAAATCAGCCAAATGCCAATCCATTCCGGCAACCTCATTATATTTTATTAGATCTTGCAATTGGGGGAGACAATGGCGGAGATCCCTCTAATACTACATTCCCCGGAAAATTTGAAGTTGATTATGTGAGAGTGTATCAGAAGTAGGGACGAAGGAGGAAGAAGAAAGGGGAGAACAAACCACTCTTTGAAAATTAAATCCGGTCAGAAATTAGGGACAAATGGAGGAAGTAGGAAAGGAAGGAACAACGGTTGAACTCCAAACGAATCATTCTCTATTAATTTGATCTGCGTTTAACATCTTGAAATTTCTTCTTTCCACTTTTTTCTTTTTATTTCTTCCCCACCAGATAATAAAACCGGTTATTGGTAAACTTGCACAGACGAGACTTGCGAAAAAAGCAAGAATTTTTCCTGGCAATCCCAATATAGCCCCCACGTGGACGTCGTAGTTCATCCGGCGTAATTTATTGGCAAAAGAAGCTTCATTGTATTTGCCAGTATAGGGGCCATTTGTTACGATCCGTTTCAAAGTATGCTGGTCGAAATAATTATAATCGACATTATAGTACGTTCCCGCGCGAAAATTCACATAGGAATAAATCGACTCAGATTTTAGATGTGGCGTGGAGATATTAATCCCCTCATTATTCGGATACTCCTTTTGCAAAACATACCAGGCTTTGTCGACGGCTTGTATGGGTTTCGAGAAAAGGGATTTGGCTAACGTATCGGAAGGCGGAATAACATATACGTCAGAGCCGGTTCCTCCGGTGACCATGTAAAGGGATTTAGAGAACCATTGAAAGCCCCAAACCAGCCCGGTTACCGCAAGCACAAACCCTATTGTCATCATGTAAAAGCCGAAAACATTGTGCAGATCGTAATTTTTGCGACGCCACGATGCATTCCATTTGACAGAAAATCTCTGTTTTGCAGCTGATTTGTTTTTGGGCCACCAGAGTATCATACCACTTATGAGCATGACTAAAAATATAAGACATGAAGTAGCGACAACCTTCTGCCCGATTTCCGCTGGTAACCAGAAATAATAGTGGCCGTGTAAAATGAAGTGAAAGAAATCTTCATCTTCATTCCAGACTTTTAAAACTCTACCCGTGTAGGGATTTACGTAAACAACATAGTAATATTCGGGATCGATATTATAGAAGCCCACTTCCGCATTTCGTGTCGGGACGCCATATAAAATACCATTGGCCTTTTTCCCCGGAAGTGCTTTTTCAGCATTTGCCTGTAGAACCGACGGTGGCAGCAATTTTGCCTTGGATTTAGCTGCCACAAAACGATACGGTTCTGTCACATTTTTAATCTCCTGCTCGAAGGCAAGTATGCAACCAGTAATAGAAACGACAAAAACCACAATTCCAGATACGAACCCCAGGTACAAATGCAGTTTCCCAACCAGCTTTTTCAATCCCATCTTCTCCGATTACATTTATTGACCTATCTGATCACAAATGTAATTATACCAATTCTAAATAACAACCAGAGAATTTTATATTGCCAACACGAGACAAATCAATTACTCAAAATCATAACGATAAACACCTTCAACTGGTGATCCTGGTGGCATTTCAATAATCGGTTTAATGATACCGTCGTGTAGCCCAAATACCCATCCATGTAAATGTACTTGTTCGCCTTTATGCCACGCACGTTGAACGATGGTGGTTTTGGCAAGATTCTTGACCTGTTCAACCACATTCAGTTCAACGAGACGATCGAATCGCTTTTTTTCTTCATGAATAGCATCAAGTTCTGCTGAATGCTTGTCGTAGACATCTTTGATATTTCTTAACCATTTATTGATCAACCCGAAATCCTTATTGGTCATCGAAGCTTTTACACCGCCGCATTGGTAATGCCCCACCACCAGTATGTGCTTTACTTTCAACACTTCGACAGCATATTGCAGCACGCTAAGCATATTCATATCGGTGTGCACGACCAGGTTGGCGACGTTGCGATGGACAAACATCTCACCTGGATGTGTGCCGGTCAGTTCATTTGCAGGAACACGGCTATCGGAACATCCTATCCAGAGAAAATCGGGTTTTTGATCAGCCGCCAAATTATCAAAATAGTTCTCATCCAAATCCAGCTTCTCGGCCGCCCAGGCCTTGTTAGCGAGCAATAATCTCTTATATAATTCCATTTGATTTCTTTTTTGAAATATCTCTATGAACAATATACCGGAACTCAACTTCAATATTCCGCTGCGCACCGTCGTCCTTAAATTCCTGTAAAGTGGTAAATATATCTTTATCAATAAATTGAGCACGCGCGCCGTCGAACAAGACTGAATCTCCTTCTTTGACTTCAGTCAAAATCTGTTTTAGGTGAGGTTTATTTAAAAACGATACGTCTTTGCTGAATACAACCAGTACATTCCTTCCATCACGGACGGCTTTAATCGCTGAATGAAAATTGAAATACAACACATAATTCACGCCAACTGCCAACCCAACGGCAATTCCAATCAACAGATCGGTAAAAATGATGGTGAGGACAGTAATGATAAACGGAATGAACTGATCCAGTCCCTCTTTATATATTTTCTTAAAGACCTTAAAATTCGCAAGCCTGAACCCAACAACAATTAACAATGCTGCAAGGCAGGAAAGAGGAATAAATCGCAGCAAGGACGAAGCTGTAATTACACTGATTAACAGAAATAAGCCATGAAAGATGGTTGCCAGGCGCGTTTTTCCTCCGGCAAAAACATTGGTTGATGTCCTCACAACAACAGCCGTTATGGGTAGCGCCCCTAGCAACCCACATAATATATTTCCGAATCCCTGTGCTCTTAATTCCTGATTAGGAGAAGAATAACGACGATCTTTATCAATACGATCTGCTGCCTCAAGGGTGATCAATGACTCAAGACTACTAACCAAAGCAATGGTGATAGCCGCTATATAAACAGCAGTGCCAGTCAGTGCAGTGAAATCCGGAAATTTGAATGCCTGCATGATACCTTCGAAATTCCTAAACGAAGGAAAAGCAACCATATGCTGCGGCGAATTACCCAAATACCAGTCCGGTTTGATGAAAGCAAACGATTCATTTAAACCAACTCCAAGTAGAATTACTGCCAGCGCAGACGGGAAAAGCCTGAAAAACCCCTGGTATCTGGTAGTGAGTTTATCCCAGAAGATCATAAAAATGATGCAGCTGGCACTAATCACCAACGCGCCCATATTGGCATGTGTTAGCGCCGCAAAAATTTCAGTCAGCGTATTTTCTCCATCAGCCGCCTGACTGAATTCAAATTCGCCCTCATAATCCGCATCCCATCCCAGAGCATGAGGAATTTGTTTCAAAATAATAACGACACCTATCGCAACCATCATTCCACGGATTGTGCTGTTTGGGAAAAACCCGCTAAGTCGTCCGGCCTTGATATACCCTAAAATAAACTGAATCACCCCTGCCAAAATCACGGCCACCAGAAATGACTCGTAACCCAATGACTGAATAACCTGCAAAACGATAACTGTCAAACCCGCAGCCGGGCCACTCACACTCACTTCCGATCCTGACCAGTAGCCAACAAAAAGTCCGCCGACAATGCCCGAAAGTACACCCGCAAATAACGGCGCACCCGAGGCGAGTGCAATTCCCAAACACAATGGGATTGTGACGAGAAACACGGAGATACCAGCAAGAAAATCCTCCCGGAGATAGTTAAATTTAAGAGTAGGTACCTTCATATAAGAAAATCCATAAGCCATCAAAGATCTTAAAGGTAGCAATTCAAAATAAATTTTAATCTTATTTTAATCTTCTCGACTGCTAAAATATAAAATTTCACAACTCAAGTAACCTTACTGAAAGGGCTTCTACCTTCAAAAAGTAGATTATTTTAGCTAAATGGTAATCTTGACAATTCCGAAGCGAGGAAAAATAGAACCTTATATTTAACCATTTTTTAATTTAACCACAATTGAACAAATGCGCCTGGCTCAAGGGGCTTTGGACGACCTTTAGGTTGGGAAAAGAAGATCGTAACCTTGCACTTCGACAGCAACGTTCTTTTTTTTGGCATATTTACAACATACACGCTCAATCACGCGTGCTTCGCCCGCCCTTTCATCGAAAAAATCCGTAATTTTGCACTCCTTTTTAAGAGGTAATTAAACAATAATCTGTTAACCAAGCTAAATGCCAGTGGCCAAAAGCCTGCTGAGCGAAAAAGCTGACAGCTATATGAAATACAAAGAGTATAAAAACCTCAGTTATCCTGAAATAGGACAACAAGTGTTGAAATTTTGGCAAGACAATAAAATATTTGAAGCATCTGTCGACACACGCGAGGGTGCTCCGAGTTTCACCTTTTACGAAGGTCCGCCTTCTGCAAACGGAACACCCGGAATTCACCATGTGATGGCCCGTTCAATTAAGGACATTTTCTGCCGTTACAAAACATTGCAAGGTTTTCAGGTAAAACGCAAAGGAGGCTGGGATACGCATGGCCTGCCTGTCGAATTGCAGGTGGAAAAGGAATTGGGAATTACCAAAGAAGATATTGGAAAAACCATTTCAGTCGAAGAATACAATGAAAAATGCCGCCAGACGGTCATGAAATTCACAGATCAGTGGAATGATCTGACGGAAAAGATGGGATATTGGGTAGATCTCGACAACCCTTATATCACCTATAAAAACGAATACATAGAAAGCTTGTGGAGCTTACTTAAAAAGCTTTACGACAAGGGATTACTATATAAAGGTTATACAATCCAGCCTTATTCTCCCGCCGCGGGAACCGGTCTTTCATCGCATGAACTGAACATGCCGGGAACCTACAAGGACGTGAAAGACACGACCATTGTAGCCATGTTCAAGGTAAAAAATGAAACGGCGGCTCAATTATTTGGAGATTTCGGCGATTCCGATATCCGTATACTTGCCTGGACCACCACACCCTGGACCCTTCCGGCAAACTCCGCACTGACCGTTGGCGCCAATATCAATTATGTGTTGGTAAAAACTTTTAATCCTTATACACATGAGCCCGTTCATGTGGTGCTGGCAAAAGATCTGACAAACAAATACTTTTCAGAAAAAGGCCATGACGGTGACTTTGAAGGCTACGGAGCAAGTGATAAGAAAATATTACCCTGGTCAATTGTTTCTGAATTCAAGGGAAGGGATTTGGAAGGAATCGAATATGAGCAGTTGATGCCCTACGTTCAGCCAGAAAAGCCAGCCTTTCGGGTCATTTTGGGTGATTTCGTAACCACTGAAGATGGAACCGGCGTTGTTCATACCTCCCCTACTTTTGGAGCAGATGACTTTCGCGTGGCACAGGCTAGTGGTATTCCTCCCATTATGGTGAAGGACGAAACCGGCAAAGAAGTGCCCATTGTTGATCGCCAGGGCCGGTTTGTAAAAGAAATAACAGATTACGCAGGTCGTTACGTGAAGCCCGAATATTATTCGGATGCGGAACAGAACGACCCCGAATTCCGTGCAACAGATGTCCTGATCGCCATCAAACTGAAAGAGGAAGGCAAAGCGTTTAAAGTCGAAAAATACGAACACCCGTATCCCCATTGCTGGCGGACGGACAAGCCGGTACTTTATTATCCATTGGACAGCTGGTTTATCAAAACCACGGCAATGAAAGACAGGCTCGTTGAATTGAACAAAACGATCAACTGGAAACCTGAAAGCACTGGAACGGGACGTTTTGGTAACTGGTTAGAAAATCTCGTGGATTGGAATCTATCCCGTTCCCGCTATTGGGGAACGCCTCTGCCGATCTGGCGTACAGAGCATGGCGAGGAAGTTTGCATCGGGTCAATCGAACAATTGAAAGATCGCCTGGAAGAAGCCATTATATCAGGACATCTTACCCGGGAACAATCGGCCAGAAATTCAGAATATGTTTTGAAGCTGGACAAGGGAGATTTCGATCTGCATCGTCCTTACGTCGACAATATTTATCTGGTTTCTCCAAAGGGTCATGTGATGTTCCGCGAACCGGATTTGATTGATGTCTGGTTTGATTCGGGAGCAATGCCTTATGCACAATGGCACTATCCATTCGAAAATCAGGATGTTTTTAATCAAAGTTACCCCGCCGATTTCATATCCGAAGGTGTAGATCAAACACGGGGCTGGTTCTTTACATTGCACGCAATTGCCGGGATGCTGTTTGATTCCGTTGCGTTCAAGAATGTGGTTTCCACTGGTTTGGTTTTGGATAAGAATGGCAACAAAATGTCCAAACGCCTGGGCAACGCCGTTGATCCGTTCGAAACGATTGGAAAATATGGCCCTGACGCAACACGTTGGTACATGATTACCAATGCCGAACCATGGGATAACCTCAAATTCAATGTGGAAGGGATTGGTGAGGTACAGCGGAAATTTTTTGGAACACTGGTCAACACATATAATTTCTTTGCCCTTTATGCGAATTTGGACGGATATGAGTTCGGGCGGCGTTCCGTCGATGAAACTAAAACCGTGGCAATTGAAAAACGCACAGAATTGGATCGGTGGATCTTGTCCAAACTGAATACTTTAATAAAAGAAGTTGGAGAGCAGTTTGATGACTACAATCCCACCAAAGCCGGACGTCTGGTTCAAGATTTTGTGACCGATCAACTGTCCAACTGGTACATCCGCCTCAATCGCCGCCGCTTCTGGAACCCGTCAGCTGAGCAAGGAGCCAATGGGTTAACAGAGGACAAACAGGCTGCCTATGAAACGTTGCAGCATTGCCTTGTAACGGTTTCTCAGCTGATGTCGCCAATCGCACCATTTTTCGCCGAGTGGTTGTACAAAGGTTTGACGGACGGAGATCGGAACAACGCAATAAAAGATAATACTGAGCTAAAATATGAATCGGTTCACCTCAGTTATTGGCCAAAAATAGATAACGAAGCCATTGATCTGGACCTTGAAGAATCGATGGAACTGGCGCAGTCGATCAGTTCCCTGGTGCACTCGATCCGTAAAAAACACAAGATCAAAGTTCGTCAACCATTATCAAAAGTTTTGATCCCGGCATTGACAAGTAAAACGATAAGACAAATCCAGCAGGTAGAGTCGATTATCAAATCCGAAGTCAATGTTCAGCACGCGAGCACGATAGACGACAATAGTGGTTTTCTTCACAAGAGAGCAAAGCCGAACTTTAAGCTCTTGGGTAAAAAGTTTGGAAAGGATATGCAAAAGGTCGGCGAGCTCATTAAACTTTGGGATAACACTGAAATTAACGAGATTGAAAAAGAAGGCAAATTCCTTTTGGAGGCTTCCGGAACTACACTTGGAGACATCTCAATTGAAGAAATCGAGGTTTATACAGAAGATATTCCAGGATGGCTGGTTGCCAGTGAAAATGGATTGACCGTGGCTTTAGACATCACCATTACCGATGAGCTTCGCCTGGAAGGAATTGCCAGAGACTTTGTCAATCGTATCCAAAACCTGCGTAAAGACAGCGGATTTGAGGTAACCGACAAGATCAGCATTACATTGCAAAATAACAACGAATTGCTTACCAGTGCGGTCTCAGCCAATAAAGATTACATCTGTCAGGAAGTGCAAGCACTGGATCTGACGTTGGTTGGAGACTTAAATGGCGCGGCCAGTGAAATAGAGATGGACGAGTTTTTACTGAAGGTAAAGATTGAGGTGGTCTAGTGATGATGTTTTTAACACAGAGTTATAAGAGGTAAAATTAGAGAGCCACAGAGACAATTTCTTTCTCCGTGGCTCTCTTTTTGACTCTGCGAATCTCTGTGTAATCTTAAACTCAATAACTACGAATAGAATTATGTTTAGATTTGCGCCAAGTCTTAGAGCTTTTCTATGAATCTTTTACCCAAATAAAAACTTACACAAAACAAAAAAAATCTACGAACTTCATGCAACTTCAAAACTCCACAGCAGTCATTACGGGAGGTGCATCAGGACTTGGCGAAGCCACTGCTCGCCTTTTTGTTTCTTTAGGAGGAAATGTTACAATTCTTGACCTAAACGAAACAGCGGGAAATAATTTAGTGAGTGAATTCTCCGGTAAAATCAAATTTGTAAAGACCAATGTTTCCGACGAAGAGTCGGTAAAGTCTGCTTTGAAAGCTGCTACTGATACTTTTGGGCCTTTTCAAATTGTGGTTAACTGTGCCGGAATCGCACCCGTAGGAAAAACGGTTGGAAAAGTCGACGGCGTGTATGGTCCGCATTCTTTGGAAGTCTTCGAAAAAACGATCCGCGTTAACCTGATCGGAACCTTCAATGTGATCAGGCTAGCAGCATTCATGATGGAGAAAAACGAACCAAACTCAGAAGGAGAACGCGGCGTGATCATCAATACGGCATCCGCTGCAGCGTTTGATGGGCAAATGGGGCAGGTTGCCTATGCTGCCAGCAAAGGAGGGATCGTAAGTATGACGCTTCCGATTGCGCGCGATCTGGCAAGATCAGGAATTCGGGTCATGACCATTGCTCCCGGATTATTTGAAACACCTTTGCTGCTAGGTTTGCCGGAGGAAGCAAGAATTTCGTTAGGGCAACAAATACCATTCCCCTCCCGACTTGGGCGTCCGGGTGAATATGCTTTGCTTGCCAAATCCATCGTCGAAAATCTAATGTTGAACGGTGAAGTGATTCGGCTGGATGGAGCTATACGGATGGGACCCAGATAATTATTGCAGCGTGCGCTGGATTTGACAAATTTTTCAAGTAACCTTACTCCGTGGATAACCTGATCATGACAAAAAATCAACCTGGCAGAATGCATTTACCCATATTGTTTGGGTTGGTACTGCTGTTTTTGTCTGACAATTTCTCTGATTTTTCCGGATCTTCTTTCTCCAAAAATCAGCTCTACCCAATCGAAACGCTTGATTTTCGGCCAGATTCGATTGAGACGTCACAAATCAGAAAGCTCTTTTCGACTTCGAAGCTCGGAAAAGGTAAATTCAAATCCTGGAATTACAATAACACCACATTTCAAAGACTTTCAAGAAACCGCTCGCGTTTGACTCAGGTTCTATATAAAAGCCAATCCATTTATTTTCAATCTTTTGTAAAGAAGCTTACGCTTTCACTTCTACACCTCAACCCTCCTTCCGACTCGACGGAAGATCCCGCATTTCCTAATTCCTGAGCAGCCATACTGCTGACAATTATCGATTTTTTCAAAAGAAAGCATGTCCAGATGTGTCGTTTTAAAACGCCATACATGCCCTCTATGCTTTCAATTTTGGATTGACCTAAAAAAGAAATGCGGAATGAAACATAAAAAAATATTTGATCAGACCATAAAATGGCTGAAAAGACTTGCACTTGCCTATATGCTGGGATTTGCAAGTGCCATGAATGTGGACACAAAAAGGATGGAAGATACCTCTTTCAAAATTGAACAGACGCAAGATATTGAGGATTAAAAGCGTCGGCCGGCCCCGTCTGTTTGCCTCTAAGAATCTAAACCATGAGGTAAACAGACCCGGTTGTTTTTCATGCCTAAACAGTCTCCTTCACCCTTTCCTTCAACTGCAGCAATTCATCTCTCAGCCTTGCAGCTTCAAGAAAGTCCATCTCTTTTGCAGCGGATTCCATTTTACGCTGGGTTTCGGCAATCAATTTTTGGAGATCATTTTTACCCATGTACTGAACAACTGGGTCTGCAACGACGCGCATTTCGGTCGGCTCCACATACATCTTGCGAACCTTGGAATCGGCAACGGAAGTTTGCTCCATAATGGCCTCTTTTGATTTGAGGATTGTTCTCGGCGTAATGCCATGCTCCCGGTTGTATTCCAACTGGATAGCGCGCCTGCGCGTCGTTTCGTCGATGGCTTTTTCCATTGAACCGGTCATCACGTCGGCATACATGATCACTTTGCCGCGATCATTACGGGCAGCCCGTCCGATAGTCTGGATCATTGATCTCGTATCACGCAGGAATCCCTCTTTATCCGCATCCATAATCGCGACAAGAGATACTTCAGGTAAATCAAGGCCTTCGCGTAAAAGGTTAACACCCACCAGTACATCAAAAACACCCAAACGTAGTTCACGCAAAATTTCGACGCGATCCAGCGTTTTTACCTCTGAATGTATGTAACGACATTTGACGCCAACCCTTTCCAGATACTTGCTCAATTCTTCCGCCATCCGCTTTGTAAGTGTTGTGATTAACACCCTATCTCCCATGTTGATTCGCTTGTGAACTTCCTCCAAAAGGTCATCGATCTGGTTCAAACTTGGACGCACTTCAATTTCAGGATCCAGGAGCCCGGTTGGCCTGATAATTTGCTCGACCACGACGCCATCGGTTCTGCGTAACTCATAGTCAGAAGGCGTGGCACTCACAAAAATGGTTTGCGGCGTCATGTCTTCAAACTCCTGAAAAGTAAGCGGACGGTTGTCCAGGGCAGATGGTAATCTGAAACCATACTCAACCAGTGCTTCTTTACGAGACCGGTCACCTCCCCACATGGCACGGATCTGCGGCATCGTCACATGACTTTCATCCACCACCATCAGAAAATCTTCAGGAAAATAATCAAGCAAGCAAAATGGTCTCTGACCAGCCAAACGACGATCGAAATATCTTGAATAGTTCTCGATACCGGAACAGTAGCCCAGCTCCCGCATCATTTCCATATCAAATTCAGTCCGCTCCTTGATACGTTCTGCTTCGGCCAACCTGCCTTCTCTTGTAAAATAGCCGATCTGAAGAGACAAGTCATCCTGAATTTCCTTGATAGACTGGTTAAGAACGTCTCTGCCGGTAACAAAGAGGTTTGCAGGGAAAATAGCAATGGCCTTTTCCGAAGATATCTTCTTTCCTGTTTCGGGCTCAATACGCTGAATTTCTTCAACTTCGTCCCCGAAAAATATCACGCGATAGGCAAAATCAGCATAACCCGGGAAAATGTCAACAGTGTCGCCTTTAACCCGGAATGTACCCCGTGAAAATTCAAGTTCTGTTCGACTGTAAAGAATTTCAACTAATCGAAAAAGAAACTGATTCCGACTTACAACGTCGCCCAGTTTTACACTGACAATGCTCTTTTTGTATTCATTGGGGTTACCTGCACCATAAATACAAGAAACCGAGGCAACCACGAGCACGTCCCTCCGCCCACTCATGAGTGACGAAACAGTATGAAGCCTTAATTTATCAATCTCCTGATTGATCATCAAATCTTTCTCGATGTAAGTATTGGTACTTGAAATAAATGCTTCTGGCTGGTAATAATCGTAGTAGCTGATAAAATATTCCACAGCGTTGGCAGGAAAAAACTGCTTGAATTCTCCATAAAGCTGCGCAGCAAGGGTTTTATTATGGCTCAGAACAAGGGTTGGTCTATTCAGCTCGGCAACCACATTTGCGACAGTAAAGGTTTTGCCAGAACCTGTCACCCCAAGCAAAGTTTGCGCGGACTCGCCTGCTTCGATCCCTGCTAACAATTGTCGAATTGCCTCCGGCTGATCCCCGGTTGGCTGGTATTCAGAAGTTAATTGAAATTCCATAGCTGCATAAAATGACTACCCATATGGGCCACAAAAAAGAACGCATTTCAAAGATAGAATAGTTTCATCTTCTCTGAAATGCGTTTTATATGAATTGACTTATTTGTGCTCGTTATACTTGCTCTTCTAAAACCATTTTAGCTTTTTCAACCGCCTTCTTCTCTTTCCAATGCTGCCAGTCAAGCCCGAGCAATTTAGTCATACTCTTGTCCACAAATGTGTGACGTACAATGTTCATCCCGCCCCGGACAGCAGTAAAAATCGAATTATTTGCACGCAAAGCAAGGCTGAAACCGCCATCAATGTATCTGATGTAATGCCACCAAAGAGACGGGATGAAGATGGTTTCTCCATGAAGTAACGTAGTTTCATGTCCAACCAGATCTTTAAGAGCCGGGAATTTTTCGTAGTCCGGATTGATCGGATCCACTTTGCTCATCACCGTGAAAGGGTGATGATACAAGCGCGCACTGTCTTCCGGCGCGAACAATATTACCTGCTTTCTGGTATGAAACTGGGTAAGGAACACATTCGAACAATCCATATCATAATGGAGATTCGTTATAGCACCCTGACCGCCAAAAAACACGAACTTATATGACTTCAAAAACCCATCCATAATTGTAGGGAAATTAATGTCGTCGGCAAGCGAGGGCGCCTTTTTGAAGATATCAAACAAAAAAAGCCGAAGATCAGTTGGTCCCTGCTCAATCAATGATAAATATTCTCCAAACTTCATTGTCCTCGCTGTCTGGAAATATTTATCTGCGTCGTGAACGTGATTGTCAACCAAAGGCACATCGATTTGGCCATGATTCTCTCTAAGCCAGTCAAAGGTCCATTTTTGCATTGCCGGCCAATCTTTCATCAAATCCGTAAATACAACTGGACGGCTTGGTTTCAAATAATTTTCGATGAACTCTTCACGCGTAAGACCACTGCGTTTCTCTATGGGCACTAATTTCATAACTGAAACTGCAAAATTTAAAGCTACTGAGTAATATAAAATATCAATTTTGGAAGAACAGTATTCGCTTTCCATCCCAAACATTGAACTTAAACGACTTCTATTCCTACTTCCAAACTAACAACCTTCAAGCCGTTAATAGTTCTGCATCCATTTTCAAATCGCAAATCCGCCTCAAATTTATTAAAGAGATTCGAAAAAGTATATAACTTTTCAAATATAAGTCAAAATTACCCTTGTTAATATATAGGTTATGTATTTTTATTAAAGAAAGAGTTGACTGTCAAACTTTCGGATAATTAAGATTAATTTCAAGCAACAAAAAGCAGGCTCCCTTTCTGGTCATTTATGTGTAACCTTTAGCGATCCCGGCGCTTTTTCGTTTCCCGCCAAAGAATCTAGTGATCAGATAATTGACTGAAAGCATTCGCACATTTGCGTCGACATCAAACACAAAAAAGATGAGCATAGTAAATATCCCAAACGGCCACCAGTCCGTAATGCCCTACCTGATGCTGGAGAGTACTATCAAATTCAAGTACTTTGTAAGCAAGGTTTTTGATGGTAAAATCATGTCTGAACACTTCCAGCCCGATTCCGAAAAAATCAGGCACTCGGAAGTAAATGTAAATGGCAGTATAATTATGTTCTGCGACAGCACAGAAAAGTTCCAGGCCCACCCCGCCCATCTGTTTGTGTATGTGGCGGATACGGATGAAACATATAAAAAGGCCCTGGACTGTGGCGGAGTGAATGTCATGGAGCCCGCCGATCAGGATTACGGCAGGAGCTGCGGCCTAGAAAATCCCTGTAAAAATGTTTGGTGGATTACTTCCGTTTCTTAACCAAGTCGCCGTTCAAAGTAGTAATTTCAGGCAAAAAGACAACCATGGACAACGCCAAAAGCGAAATTGAAGAAATACTGGACGTACAAAACGGTCAATTAAAAAAACTCCACGACATTGTTTTACAATCGATCCAAGAAGAAGACATACTGGTAAGTAATCTCCTCAATCCCCCATCAGAACAATCGACAACCGGTCAGAAAATTTCCGACCAGGTGGCTAAGTTCGGAGGAAGCTGGACATTCATCATCACATTTATGCTGATCCTTTTTGCCTGGATTATTTTCAATTCCATCACACCCCGGCCGGCACGGTTTGATCCGTACCCTTACATATTGATGAATTTGATCCTGTCATGCGTTGCCGCTCTGCAAGCGCCAATCATCATGATGAGCCAAAACAGGCAGGAAGATAAAGACCGGCTACGTGCTGAGAATGACTATATGATTAATTTAAAGGCAGAATTAGAGGTGCGCAGCCTGCATCAGAAAGTGGATCTACTTTTAGAAGAACAAATCAAAACGCTTTTCGAAATTCAGGCAAAACAAATGGAAATGCTTAAATCGCTTAACGAGAAAATGACTGACCTCTGCTCCCGAAAGCATTAAATTGAAAGTCAGCCTAAAGCTATTTGGTTTCAACAGAAAGAGCTTTTATATGATTAATTACGACAACAGAACATTTTATCCGATCTCTAATTCTGAAAATGGAGAAGTGGATTTGAGCATGCATTTTGTTTACAGGCAAACCGGACAGATAGTCACTTGTAGTTATTCCGGAGGACGGATAAAATCCGGACATCTCATTGCACTCGTAGATGAGAACGGAGGCCTCGACATGCGATATCACCAAATAAACGTTCAGGGGGAGATTATGACTGGGATTTGCCAATCAACACCTGAAATACTTGCAACCGGAAAAATTCGCTTATTCGAAAAGTGGAGATGGACTGCCGGCGACTTTTCCGAGGGCGAATCTGTTTTGGAGGAGCAATAAATATCGTTTTTCATAGTTTTGGTGATGCAACCTACATTTGATATTCTTCGTATTACAGGACAGAAAACATATTCATCACGTCATGAAAATCATATTCAAAATATCGCTTCTCTTTGTTGTATTTTTCTGCTCAACAAATCTGTTTGCCCAAACCTCTAAGATAATCTCAGGTTCGACTGATTTTAGTGTCAAATTTGTATTGGGAACTTGCGAGGGAACTTTTGACCCGCCAAAAGGCGATGCGATTTTCGATGAAAAAAAACCAGCCGGATCTTCATTTGACATCACCATCGCAGCAGCATCCTTCAAAACCAATATTGACGCCCGCGACAAAGACATGAAAAGTGAAAAGTACTTTTTCGTCACCAAGTATCCCAATATTCATTTCAAATCTTCCAAAGTAGAGCAAAAGGATGGCAAGTACCTGGCCACTGGTACCCTTACAATCCGAGACGTGTCCAAAACGGTGACGCTTCCCTTCGATGCAAAAAAGAATAGCGACCGTAGTTACACCATATCCAGCACCTTTGACATCAATCGTCTTGACTACAAAGTGGGAGAAAAAAACTGGAAGCTCAAAGACGTTGTAACGGTGAATTTGAAAGCCATAATCAAATAGCCTCAGGTTTTGGTGAAAAAATCTGGGTAACAAGGTCCCGTCTAATATCTTCATCCCGTCAATTTATTGATGTCTCGGACAGCGTACTGATGTCAATGATACCCGCGCAGAACAAAAATATTACCAATTTTGATTTGTAATTAGTCTAAATAGATTTTACTTTGCGAAGAATTAGTCTAAATTATAATTGACTCTATGAAATATCTTTTCCTGATAACCATCTGCTGGATGACTGTATGTGCCGATTCAATGGCTCAAACAAGGATCGGGATAATCACGGGAAAAGTTACAGCAAATGACGGGAAGCCATTCCCCTTTGCCAGCATCATTTTAAAGCCCGGCGGGCACGGACAATCTGCAAAATCCGACGGCACATTTTCCATCAAGGCGGCCGAAGGAACGTACACACTGGTAATATCCGGCGTTGGGATCGACACGACAGAGCGTATTGTGAAAATAACAGCATACGAAACGTCAAACCTCGAAACGATTGCCTTGAAAGATGCCGCCACATTCCTCCGGGATGTAGTGGTTACCGGACAATTTGAAGCCCAATCATTGAAAAATTCTGTATACCAGGTTCGTGCCATTGATAGTGAACGTATACGCCTGAGAGGCGCAACCAATGTTCAGACGATCCTGAACACAGAACTCGGTATGCGCTTTTCAAATGACCTCACGCTCGGAACAAGCGACGTGCAATTGATGGGCATGACAGGCCAGAGTGTAAAAATTCTTCTGGATGGCGTACCAATGGTGGACAGAGGCGGAACAAAGGAAAGTATAGGCCAGATTGATATCAACACCGTTGAGCGGATCGAGATTGTCGAGGGACCCATGTCGGTAATATACGGAACCGACGCACTGGCAGGGGTAATCAATATCATCACAAAAAAAGGAACCGACGGCAATAACTTCACGGTAACGGCCCGTTTACAGGAAGAAACCGTTGACAATGAATATAACCCTCTAACGGGCGACGGAACTCATAATCAGAATATTGGAGTTACCTGGCAAAAGAAGGGATTTCAAGTCGCTGGAAATCTGACACGCAATAATTTTGGTGGATGGCAAGGCGCACTTACCGGCAGGAGCAAAGCCTGGATGCCGAAGGATCAGATGCTCTACACAGCATCGCTGAGATACAGAAATGAAAAATGGAATGTTTGGTATCGTTTCAATGGAACGGATGAGTCGATTCACCTTCTCGGAAATATAAATGCGATCAACTTTGCCGGGGACAAGGATTACACAACATATCGTTGGTTTCATCAGGCGCAAGGAGAATTCAGGCAGAACGATAAACTAAGTTTCACCGGTGCGTTATCTTATACGGATTACAGTCGTAAAACGCTCAGTACCAACTTTGATTTCAACTCTGGCAAAAGGACTCTTTCGCTGGATGCAGGTGCGCAGGACAAATCGATTTTTACTACGACATTCTTCAGAGGTACAAGCCAGTACAAAATTTCGCAGAAAATATTCCTGTTAGCGGGCGTCGATTTATCCAACAACACCAGCTCAGGACAAAGAATTAAAGGATCGCCTACCATCAATGAATACGCTTTATTTATTTCCCCGGAAATAAAAATCACTCCTAGTTTCAAAATAAGCCCGGGATTGAGATTTCTAAAAAACTCGATTTATAATGCTCCGCCCGTTATTCCTTCATTTAACGGGAAAATTGGGCTAAGCAAAACATTGGATATCAGGTTTGGATATGCCCGTGGTTTTCGTTCACCAGCGCTCCGTGAGTTGTTTTTCAGTTTCTACGATGCCTCGCACTCCATTCATGGGAACGAAAATCTGAAAGCCGAATACTCCAACAGCTTTAATACATTTCTGGTTTGGCAGGCTGTAAACAAGACAACATTTCGCGCCAACTCAACATTTGGCACATTTTACAACGTATTTCATGACCTCATTGAAACTGGAACGGATCCTGTTGACAGGTCTCAAACGACCTACTTGAACGTGAGCCTGTTCAAAACCACAGGATTTACTCTTGACAACAAATTCTTTTGGAAAAATCTACAGGCTACACTCGGCGCATCCTACATTGCCCGGTACAATCAATTCTCAGAAAATGGGGCAGGAACCGAATTGCTATGGTCGCCCGAAGTCAATTCCAACATCCTTTACACCTTCCAAAAGCTGGGAGCCAGTTTAAATTTCTTCTATAAATATACGGGCAAAAAACCTACCTACCAGGCTATCACGTCATCCACAGGAGTTGTATCTGCGCAGCTCGCCGACACCGGGGCTTTTAATACTGCTGATCTGACGGCCACCAAATCAATTGGCAAAAATATCAGCCTTACCGGCGGAGTAAAAAATCTATTCAACGTCACCAATCTTTCCAATACATCCCAGGACACAGGGGGCACACATAGCACAGCCGGTTCAGTTCCGATGTCCTACGGCCGTTCCTATTTCCTTGGCGTGACCGTAAACTGGTCAAAAAATTAATCAATACCCTGTAAAAACAAACAAATAATTATGAACAAATTATCTAAATACCTATTAGTCATTGCGTTATTATTTTCCTTTAACGCATGTAAAGAGAACGACCCGCCCTTACCTGATAACCTCGCAGGGTTCGATAGCAAAGAACTTGGCTTCGACAATACCAAAACTGAAGCCGAAGTTAAAATTACCCTTAGCCGGGTAGAAACAGCAGCGATTGCGGTTAAGGTTGACCTTACCCAGAGCAAACTTACTTACGGTGCCGACTTTACAACTGAACCTGCTGCGACTGCAAACACCATCAATATGACCATTCCGGCCGGACAAACTTCGGCGACCATTAAGGTTATCAAAAAAGCGGGAATTTCCCTGAACGGTGATGAAAACATCCTTATGAAAATTTCCTCCATTGGCAATTCTGTACTTGCAGGCACAAACATTGAGTTAAAGCTTTCATTCGCTGCAATTACATCAGCTGGAAGTACGTCTACCACGCTGAATGGAAAAGTCGGAGATGTAACCTATGCCAATTCAGTATATTTCGATTTGAGCGGAAATGTTCAAACCGGCGTTGATCGTAAAAGCTGGAACCTCGGGTTTTACAGCGGTGCAGATTTTCGTGTGATTCTGAACCCAGCTTACCAGTCAACTGCACTGCCAACCTCTAAAACTGACATTGCGGCGGTAACACTAGCCGATTCGGTAGGTATTGCCTTGAATCACAACGTAGAAGATCCCGCAACCGTGGCGGTTGCAGATGACTGGAACGGTGATTTGACCAAGACCGCCATCGCAGCAATCTCTGCAACAGATACTGAAAACAAAGTTTACGTCTACTCATTTGAAGGAAATAAATCGGCAGACAAGTGGTTCAAAATAAAGATCGCAAGAAGTGGAAGCGGCTACAAAATACAATACGCACGGTTGGGATCCACCACGATCAAGACTTTGGAAGTTGCCAAAAATGCCGACTTTAATTTTGTATTCGCCTCTCTTGAAACTGACAAAGTCGTTTCTGTGGAGCCACGTATGAAAAGCTGGGATTTCTCCTGGAGTTACAGTACTTATAATTCTGGCTTGAACACACCATATTGGGTTCAGGACTATGTCGCCATCAACAAGCTGGGTGGCGTTTCAGGAGCTCAGATTCTGACAGCAACCACTGCTTATGCAGATTTCAAAGAGGCAAATATTGCAGCAGTTACATGGTCAACCGCGCCTGACGTAATCGGTACAAAATGGCGTGGTGCTTCGGTACCAGGATCGACGATACCTGCCGGGGTAAGAGCGGATCGTTATTATGTAATAAAAGATGCTGCGGGCAATGTGTATAAAATTCAGTTCCTGAGCTACACCAGTACAGATGGCGGCGAAAGAGGAAAGCCAACAATGAAATACGAACTTGTTAAAAAAGGAGCCTAAAACGCTCCCGGCCACTTTCCAGTCCTGGAGAGTGGCTATTTACCTTTAAAGACTTAATTAAATGTTTATAATACTAAGTTTATCTCTGTTAACGGTATTAACGCCCGCGCCAGACCAAATGAAACCATCCGAAAAAACAGAAATTAGTTCTCTGACCAAATCAGAAATCGTGGTTATAAAAGATCTGAACGCAAATACGAAGTCCTATATCTATTTTAGTCTTTCATCTGGAAAAGAGGTTGCTGCTACCGATGCAAAGAAAACTAAGTGGGATCTTGCATTCAGCAAAACCACAATTGCAGTGAACAGCGGCACAAGCGGCCCCGGGCAGGCAGGAGCGCAGGTAATTGAAAAACCATTCGACCAGATCACGGAAGCACCAAAAGAAGGCTATAAGACTGACGGCGAAAGCGGAAACGCCATTGCCGGTGGAAGCGGAAATTCATGGTATAAATACGACATGAGTGTTCACGCTATTATGCCGATTGTCGGAAGAACCATTCTGGTAAAGACCGCTGAAAGCAAATTCGCCAAATTGGAAATTATAAGCTATTATAAAGGCGCACCAGAAGAAGTACCAACTGAGGACTCAAGTTATTTCACTTTCCGATATGCTATCTCAGATGCGAATGGGAAGTTCTGATTTTCTAACGCCTGGACTGCGTGAGTGCTGGCTTTTCACAAAAGCAAATCGAATTTTTATGCCACGAATACACCAATTCACGCGAATAAAATGGGAAGACCTCAAAACCACGAGGGCCATCAAATCCGTGAATATTCGTGTATCCGTGGCATTTCTTCATTTTTCCAAAATCACTTTCAGATTAGCAAGGCCATCAGCGAAATCCTTACCTACCGTTTTCTCCATGCCCATAAAAGGAAGCATAGCATTCATAGGGTAAGGCATCACTCCAACAAAACCCCATTTTACCTTGGTTTGGTTTTCCCCAACACTTTCGGTAACCATGTGCGCTTCGCTGGTTGACTCAAACGGTTTTAAGAACCTTAACTGCGTATCGATACGTTCTCCTTTCGTGATTTTTGTGATTTCCTGCTCTCCTTTTCCCACATCATCATTTCCTTCCCAAAAATAAGTGAATCCCACAGTACGGTCCGTTCCCTTAAAATTCATTTTCATATTCGGATCCAGTTTCGCCCAGACACTCCAGTTATTTTGATTTTTGAGGGATTCCAGATAATCATAAACTTCGGCTTTTGGCTTATTGATTACAATCTCCTTTTCTACGGCATAGTCCTTGGGCATTACCAAAGCTGCAATAAGAAAAAGTGCGATTAGCCCTAAAATGATGTAAAGCGCTTTTTTCATTACGGGAACGGTTTGAGGTGAATAACTAAATTTAAATTTTACTTCATCAAGATCGTCTATTCTTTCAATATTCGTCATTCCTGACTTTTCCAAAACTCTGATCGACGCGGCATTCTCAATATTTACAAACGCTATGACGGCCGGAGCATGAAACGTACTGATTGAAAAACGGATTAACGATTCAGCAATTTCAGTCGCTACACCCCTACCCCAGAACTCCTCCGCCACGCGGTAACCGATCTCTACTTCTTTCCCATACATGTCGAGCTTTGCAATCCCTACCAAATCACCCGAAAATCTGTCTTCAATAATATATCTTCCAAACCACGAATCCGGCTCAGAGTCCTGAACAAATTCGTCAAGCATAGCATCCGACTCTTTCCGTGTAAGTGCATAACCAGTAACATACTTCATTACATTAGGGTTGTTACTTAGTCTGTAATATTTGTCACGATCACCTTTGCCGGCCTTGGTCAAAACAAAACGTTTAGTTTTAATATACAACGGGCTCATAGAACGCATTCAAGTATCACGAAGGTGACTATATGAAACTCCTGGAAACTGGATTTCTTCATAAAGTAAATCAAAAAAATATATGATTTGTATATTTCTCAATCGAAAAAGGAAATTAATTGATGTACAACTCACCTGAATTCAAGGTGTGTAAAAGCGGTCGGCAAATGCAAATGCAGGCGGGATATTTGTCTGAAAAATATTATCTATTTTGCATGTCCTGTGATCGGTCCGGTTTTAGTGAAAAGAGTCTTTAAAAGGAATCAATTATCAAATGAGGAAATACATTCCGTTTATTTCAAAATACAAAACCGCCATCATTCTTGGACCGCTTCTGGCAATCATTGACGTTTTTGGAGAAATCGTCCAGCCAATGCTGATGTCAGACATTGTTGACATCGGAATCAAAAATGGAGACGTAAATTATATTCTTAGGACGGGTGCTACCATGATCGGACTCTCACTGATTGCTATTATCGGCGGTGTTGGCAATGTGTATTACTCTTCTAAATCATCCGTGGGCTTCGCGAGCGAGCTCAGGAAAGGTTTGTTCAAAAAAATTCAAGAATTTTCTTTTGCCAATATTGACACATTCAGCGGTGCGTCACTCGTTACCCGGCTAACCAGTGATATCAATACTTTACAGCAGGTGGCCATGATGTCACTGAGGTTGTTGATACGCGCCCCGCTCATGCTTGTATGCGCCGTTCTTTTCGCATTACAGATTAACCGTGAACTGACAATAGTTATTGCAGTAGCAATTCCCGCCCTGGCCCTGGCAATTTACCTGATTCTAAAAAAAGGCATTCCCTATTTCACCAAAATGCAACAGAAACTCGACAGGGTGAATGCTGCCATTCAAGAGAATCTAACCAACATTCGTGTCGTCAAATCCTTTGTCAGAAGTGATTTTGAAAAAGAAAAATTCGCAGTCGCCAACAAAAACCTGATGGAAATGTCTGTAAAAGCATCCACTATTGTCGTGCTTATCATGCCCGTAATGATGCTGATCATGAATATATCCATTGTAGCAGTGGTGTGGTTTGGTGGCAACAAGGTCATGCGCGGAGATATTCAGGTTGGGCAATTGATGTCTTTTATCAGTTACATCACCCAGATCCTGATTGCACTGATGCTCCTTTCGATGACGATCATGATGTTTTCGAGAGCAAGCGCTTCTTCGAAAAGGATACTTGAAGTGCTTGATACCCATGTTGACATAAGTGACATGGAATCTGCTGCGAGCCTGGATCTGAAAGTCACAAAAGGCAAAGTCGAGTTCAGGAATGTCTGCTTCAAATACAATCTGAAAAGTGAAACATTTGTGCTACAGGATATTAATTTCACAGCGGCACCAGGAGAAGTTATTGCGATTATAGGAGCAACAGGGTCGGCAAAGACCAGCCTGGTACAACTGATTCCAAGACTGTATGACGCAACAGAAGGCGAGATTTTAATTGATGATCATCATGTCGGTGATTATACCCTAAAGCATCTTCGCGACGCCACCGCAACGGTACTTCAGAAAAACGTCCTTTTTTCCGGCACCATTAAAAGCAATCTCAAATGGGGGAATACTGATGCGTCGGATGAGCAAATCTTCACTGCCGCAAAAGATGCGCAGGCACACGAATTCATCATGTCCTTTCCACAACAATATGAAACTGTACTCGGGCAGGGCGGCGTAAATCTTTCCGGTGGACAGCAACAGCGACTTTGTATTGCACGCGCCTTGCTTAAACAACCTGTCATTCTCATTCTTGACGACAGCACGAGCGCAGTGGACACGGCTACGGAAGCGAAGATACGGGAGGCACTTCAGCGCAATCACAGACAGACAACAACATTCATCATTGCACAGCGACTCAGTTCAATTGAAACAGTCGACAGAATAATTATTTTGGATGAAGGCCGTATAATCGGGTCCGGATCCCATGCTGAACTAATCAAGGCAAATTCGGTCTATCAGGAAATTTATCAGTCTCAGCAGCAAAACGAAGTTATAGCGTCATGAGCGAGCGAAAATCAGTTTCAGCCCCGGGCGGCATGCCAGGTTCGGGCACCACAAGAAGGTTTTCCGGCGAAAAGCCCAAAAACACGAGCCAGACATTGCGTCGTCTCTGGGGTTATTTACGGAAAAACAAATCTCTGCTTTTCGTTGTTGTAGCGCTTATCATCATAAATACTGCCTCGTCCCTTTCCGGATCATACCTGCTAAGACCTGTAATTAACAACTATATTATCCCGAAAAATGGCGACGGGTTATTGCAGATGCTGATCGTCATGCTCGTCATTTATTGCATTGGTGCGACGGCGGCTTATCTGCAAAGCAGGTTTATGATTATCATTTCGCAAAAGACGGTCAATCGGCTGCGCGATGATTTGTTCAGCAAGCTCCAGGCCCTTCCTCTCCCCTATTTCGACTCAAATAGCCATGGGGACTTGATGAGCCGGTTTACAAATGACGTGGACTTGATCAGCGAATCGTTGAACAACAGCATCACACAAATATTTACCAGTGCGATCACGCTGACGGGCACTTTTTTACTCATGCTTTACATAAGTCCTATGCTGACGATGGTAACGCTGGTGATGGTTCCGCTGATGCTCTGGCTTGCGTCACAGGTTATCAAGAGAAGTAAAAATTATTTCATTGCTCAGCAAAAAGCAGTCGGCGTGAGCAACGGCTATATTGAAGAAATGATCACGGGGATTAAAGTGGTGAAAGTTTTTGGTCATGAAGAAAAAGCCGGAAAAGAGTTTGAAATATTGAATGACGATCTTAGAGACAAAGCGACAAAAGCGCAAATGTATTCAGGCCTTATGATGCCTATTATGATCAATATGAGCACCATCAACTATGCGCTAACCGCCACTATCGGGGGTATTCTTGTTGTGACGAGAGGCTTGGACATCGGCGGTTTGGCTTCATTCCTACAATATTCAAGACAATTCGGCAGGCCAATTAACGAATTGTCAAGTCAACTCAACAGCCTGCAGGCAGCACTTGCCGGCGCTGAAAGAGTTTTTGAAATGATGGATCAGCAGCCAGAAGCTGCCGACGATCCTGGCGCGATCGAACTCACGAATGTCGAAGGCGAAATCCGCTTTGAAGGCGTCACTTTTGGCTATAATTCGGAAAGAATCATTTTGCACGACATAAGCCTTTGTGCCAAACCCGACCACAAAATCGCATTCGTAGGATCTACCGGTGCCGGCAAGACCACCATCATCAATTTGCTTCCACGATTTTACGATATCCAGTCTGGCAGAATAACGATCGATGGTAAAGATATCAGAGATGTATCACGGGAAAGTCTCCGAAAGTCCATTTCGATGGTATTGCAGGAGACCCATCTTTTTACGGGCACAGTGATGGAGAATATCAGATATGGACGCTTAAACGCATCGGACGAAGAAGTGATAAAAGCAGCTGAACTTGCCAATGCGCATTCTTTCATCACCCGCATGCCCCAGGGCTATCAGACAATCCTGGAAGGCGATGGAAACAATCTGAGCCAGGGCCAACGGCAATTGCTGAATATTGCAAGGGCTGCCGTGGCAGATGCGCCGATACTCATTCTTGACGAAGCGACCAGCTCGATTGACACACGGACTGAAAAATACATTGAAAAAGGCATGGACACCCTCATGAAAGGGAGGACAACGTTTGTCATTGCCCACAGGTTATCCACCGTTCGGAATGCTGATGAAATCATTGTCCTGGAACATGGACGAATCATCGAACGGGGCAAACACAATGAACTGATACAAAAAAAGGGTAAATATTTCCAGCTCTCTACCGGCCAGTCCGACTGAACGGCGATGACAGGTAATAAATTTTGGCACCCCAACAAATACATCAGTAATGATATATTTGTTGGGGCGGCTATAACGATCAACTTACAGAATATAGAATTTTTGCTCCTTATCAACAGAAGGAACGTATTGTTCCGAGATCATCTGTTTCAGGTCGCGCTCGATATTTCTTGCAATTGAAAGAACGGGAGTATCGGTCGGTTTGTTTTCGAAAGGATCCTGCAGATGAATCGCCATTTTCTCGATAAGAAAAAAGCAGGCTGTAATCACTACCAGCACCGGCACCATAAGAAATCCAAAAAGCTCGACCAATCCGAAAGGCAGCAACAAAATAAAGAAATGCAGCGCCAGATGGATGTATAGACTGTATGTCGACGGAAAAACGGTATTTTTAATCCGCTCACATTTTCCCATTGAATCACAAAGCCTCGTAATGGTATTGTCGATCTCTACCTGTTGGTAGGGGTTTACCCAGCCTTGTTTCAGGGCATTGTTCATATCCCTTGCATGCAGTTGAAGTAACCCTATATGCTTGTTGTCAAAATCATCTACAAAATTCTGCTCTTCCTCCGACACACGCTTCCTGATCGACGGCATAGGATCTTCTTTTCGCAAGCCTTTTCCCAATGCAAAGCACCAGGCTATCTGTCTGTTGATAATACGCTGTTTGAATGGTTTAATTCCATCGGGATCAAAAGGATCCTCAATCAGAAAAAGTACCTGGCGGGCCAATGTCCGCGAATCGTTAACGATGGCCCCCCAAATGATCCTGGCTTCCCACCATCGGTCGTATGCCTGATTAGACCGGAAAGCAAGCAATAATGAAATGATGGTTCCCAGGACGGTTGGCACCGTCATAGGAATTGAAATGTTGGTAATATGGAAGTTCTGGTAAATCACTTCAATGAGAAGCCCGTAAACGGTCACCATCAAAACCTCATATTTTATCTTTCCAAAGACGTACCGGATCGGAATGTTCTTACTTAATAACATGATTCTGAAATTTTATTGGTTTAACAGAAGTTGTGTTTTGGCTATCCGATGTGAGCAGCATCCATAAATTCGGACACCCTCAGCATGTCTACATCAAGTAGCGGTAATCCGCATTTCAGGATCACAGGCAAGGCATCGATACTGCTTTTACTGATTTTCGGAATTCCGTGACTTTTTGAATAAGCAATGAAATCGGCTTCATGGAATTCAAGAAAGTTTTTAAACGAAGCAAGCTTGTTCCCATAAAAAAACTCAACCTGTGCCGTTTTGAGAATTTTAGGGTGAAGGTTTTTTAATAAATTACATTCTTTATAAAACTCCCTGGAAACAAAATCGTACTCTCTCTTCCTGTAATTCGAAAAAAGCAGGTCCTGTATATCATCAGCAACGTGAAAGAGGTGGGTAAATATCAGTCGCATTTCTTCCTGAGAACTTGTCACGACCAACTCTGCAACTTCAACGGATTTCGTTGTGAAATCACTTGGAATAATTACGGTTTTCATAATCCTGTGTTTTTGGTTACCAATGTTTTATCGTTTTTTTGATATTACAATGTTACAGCCAGGATATTAAGGCCGGTTAAAAACAAGATTATAATACGATGGCAGAAAGATTAGAATATTGTAAGATTATTAGAATGAGATTAGAAGCACTTAGTATTTGCAAGGAAACCGCACGGTGAAGATTGTTCCTATATTCACCTGGCTGCGCACGTCGATGGTTCCCTTGTGCATTTTTGCAATATTGTTGGCAAGTGGCAGGCCAATGCCATACCCCTCATATTCCTTCGTATTCGATGCTCGGAAAAAGGGAACAAAAATCTGGCCGATCTCAGAATCAGGAATGCCGATACCCCGATCAGTTATCTCCACCATCACGCGATTCTCGTTGGCCTTAATCGCTACTGACACAGGTTTATTATCGGAATATTTGCAGCTGTTAAGAATAATATTGGTAAAGGCGACTTTGAGCAACGTTTCATTACCAATCACGATGAGTTTATTTTCGTCCTCAGGAAGTTCGTCAAAGTTGATTTCAACTCCATTTCCTGGCAGGATCCGCTCCATATTTCCTTTTACCTCAAATATGAGCTCATCTATCCGCACCACTCCCCACTGCTCCCTTTTTCCATCAAAACCCGTTTGAGCGAGGCTTAACATACTGTTGGTCAAGTGCTCCAACTTTTCGGATTCACGAAGTATTGTTCGAAAAGAAGAGCTGGCTGGCTCCGGCAAATCCCGGAGTGAGATACCAAGCTCTGCCTCTCCACTAATCACGGTTAAGGGGGTTCTGAATTCATGAGATGCATTACTGACAAAATTATTCTGCATGTCGAAAGTAATTTCAAGGCGATCCAGCATATCATTAAAAGTTGCAGACAAATGTGCGATCTCATCCCTACTCCCTCCCACCACCAGTCTCTCGTGCAGATTATTAGCGTTGATACCTTTCACTTTCCAGATAATCATGCGGATAGGCTGAAAAATTTGCTTGGAAAAAAATCGGCTGAAGGTAAAGACAAAGGCCATGGCAATAAGAAAACCAATTACAAGAAGCTTTTTGAGATTTGCCATCTCCTCCAGGCCATATACATCGAGCGCAGATGATATGATCATGACATTTTTCCCATTGTCATAAATTTCGAATCCGACATAGGAACTGTCCCTTCCGAAATAGCGGGCGGCTTTTTTTTCTTTTAGATCTCTGTAAAAAGACTCAGGTATCGGAAGCGTATTTCTAATCTGCGAAAGTCTCTCTGATTTTCCTTCCTCAATGACATAATGCTTTTCAAAAGGAAGGTCTCCGAGGTGCTTTTCCTTAATGTCATAGTAAATGGAAGACCGCGACTGGTTTTGCTGAAGCGCAGCATGACCTACAATATTTGAACGCACTTCAAGCCTGTGAAAAAAACTTCTTGAAGTACTTTCAAACGCAAAGATGTATATGAAAATACTCAACGACAGAATCACACTAGCCGTCAATCCCGTAAAAATGAGTGAAATTTTATTTTGTATCTTCATGCGTGTGGCGCATTACATAACCCATTCCGAAAATGGTGTGAATAAGCTTCGCTCCCCGATCTTTATCTATTTTCTTTCGGAGGTAATTAATGTATACATCAACCACGTTCGTTCCCAGGTTAAAGTTTATATCCCAAACATTCTCAAGAATCTCCATCCGGTTAAGAACTCTATTCTGGTTGATGATCAGAAATTCGAGAAGCCTGAATTCCGTTGCTGTCAGATCAATGGGTTGAGTGTTACGTTTTACTGTTTTGGTAACCTTATCCAGCACGAGGTCGGATATTTTCAGCAAGCCAGGATCTTTCTGCTTATCTGGATCTTTGCCACGTCTTGTAAGTGTCCGGATACGCGCTTCCAGCTCCGCCAATTTGAAAGGTTTGGTCATATAGTCGTCTGCACCAGCATCGAGGCCGGATACAATATTCTCTGTGGTACCAAGCGCAGTCAGCATCAGAATAGGTATCGTGGTATTGTTCTGACGTATTTTTCGACAAACCTCCATACCGTTGACAACAGGGATCATTAAATCCAGTATGATAAAATCGAAAGAGTGTCCAATCGCCATTTCGAGTCCCGACTGGCCATCCATGGCAATAGTAAGTTCGTGTCCGGCCCCCGAAAGCCCTCTTTGGATCACTGATATTACACTGGGTTCATCTTCAATGAGCAACAGCTTCATGAGAAGTTTTATTTTTAATTACATTTCCAAAACAACTTGATTTCATGTATAATAATTTCTTTTCACGACATTTTGACCTCTTTTATGATTGTGCATGGCGGAATCAAATCTTTATAAGGCCCTCTTGTTAACATCCGTTAACACTTGTAAAAAATTGCTTTCTTCATTTGAATTATTATATTTGAAAATCACACACATCAGATCAAGATTCCGCTTCTATATTTCCAATCAATCTTGAATTCATTATAAAAGTATAAACTTTTCAATGTACTGATACCAATCAGCATCATGACAAAAAGAACTTTTGTATTGTTTTTTTCCCTGGCACAAGCGCTGGCCTTATCCCTGTTCACCCCACAGGCAAGTGCCTCTCATGACCCTAATATTGGAGTTAGCCAAGTTTTTCAATCGCAAACTTATCCATCTGAAATTCAGTGTGAAGAGAATCTTTGCGAAGATGAATGTCTTGAAAATGTACCCATCATTCAGGCACATGAAACTGAATGGAAGGAAAACCTGTCTGATCTGCTTCGTCTCCGCCATTCAAATTACCGGTTCACTACATTCGAATCCGTCCCGTCCGTAATCCTTCATTTTGCTGTCCGGGTCAGATTTTTTTGTCAGAAAGTGCAAACAATTGTGTCACTGAACAGTGTCGCTTTATTACCGGATTACTACAGTTTCCTTCATCGTCTTTGCCCATTCTGAGCAATTTACGTAAATACAAAACCTTTGGATTCATTCCATTGCCGCGAAATAGTCATTCATAACGTCTGGCTTCCAAGGGCAATCAGGATGTTTTGAAGTGCCTCAGGAATTTGTGTTAAAAGTCTTCTCACCCGCCGCAAGCGTTCTTTTCACTACTTATTTGTCCAAACAATAGGTGCATCCGGCGAGACAGCCGAATGTATTCGATTGTATTGAATCCAGCTTTTCAAAATCTGTTTCGGTTGATCGCAAGTCAACCGCTGAACGGCTTTTCATTTGAAAAAAATTATTATCCCACATTTTATTCCCGTTTTATGAAAAATACAAATTGGCTCGTCTTTATCATCCTGGGCATTGCAGCCACGTCTTGTTCCACGCAAAGTCAGGATTCATCGCAGATCAAAGATAGTATCAGGACCATACCAGTCACCGAACTACGGTCACAAAGCACAACATTACTCAGGGAGTATGTCGGAGACATTCATGCAGTAAAAAACGTAGAAATTTATGCTCGTGTAAAAGGATATCTGGAAGAGGTATATGTGGACGAAGGCAAGGAAGTGAAACAGGGGCAGGTTCTTTTCAGGATTAACAATGCGGAATATGAATCACACCTTGCCAAAGCAAAAGCTACACTTCAAAGCGCCATTGCAGACGCAAAAGGTGCTGAACTTGAATTAAAAAGAGTCCGTTTACTCGTAGAAAAAAATGTTGTTTCCAAAACAGAAATAGAAGTTGCGGAAGCCAAACTAGCCGCTGCAAATGCAAAAATTGAGGAGGCGAGATCAGAAAAAGCCAATGCAGCATTGCATCTCGCGCAGACCCAAATCCGTGCTCCTTTCGACGGTATTGTAGACAGGCTGCCATCCAAAATTGGAAGTCTCATCAATGAAGGAACCTTACTTACCACACTCTCCGACACTAAAAATGTGTTTGTTTACTTCAATGTCTCAGAGAATGAATACCTTGAATACGTAAGAGCAAGGGGCAAAGCAGATAATCGGGCAGCGATTGTGGAACTCGAACTGGCGGACGGATCATTTTTCAAGCACAAAGGAAAAATAGAAACCATGGAAGGTGCATTTGACGAAGGAACAGGCTCTATTGCTTTCCGTGCACGTTTTTCAAATCCTGAAAAGTTGTTGAAACATGGATCAACAGGAACTATTCGTCTGACCAATTCGGTGGATAATGCGATATTAATTCCTCAAAAGGCTGCATTTGAAATACAGGACAAAAACTTTGTTTACGTTTTGCAAAAAGACAATAAGATTAAGACCCGCAGTTTTACTCCGCAATCCAGGTTGGGAGATTACTATGTAGTAAAGTCAGGACTGGAAGCTGGCGAAACGATTGTGTACGAAGGATTGCAAGGGCTCAAAGAAGGAGCTACCATCAATCCAAAGACCATTTCGCTAGACAGCGCCACTACGTCTACCGGCAATGTTGCACTCACGGCCCGCTAGATCTCTTTTGTTCCACCTGACTCAAAAATCATGTTTCAAAAATTCATAGAAAGGCCAGTGTTATCACTGGTCATATCAGTCTTTATAACCCTACTCGGAATTTTAGCCTTTTTTGGCCTGCCCGTTTCTCAGTTTCCCGACATCGTTCCACCATCTGTGGTTGTAACGGCAACGTATACTGGCGCTAACTCGGAGGTGTGCGTGGATGCCGTTGCAGTACCTCTCGAAAGAGCGATCAACGGTGTACCTGGAATGACCTACATGACCAGTGTCTCGGGAAATGATGGAGTGACAACCATTACCATTTCATTCAACGTTGGAATTGACCCCGATCTGGCAGCGGTAAACGTCCAGAACCGCGTTCAAACTGTTATAGATGAACTCCCCGAAGAAGTAATTAAAGCCGGTGTGACCACCGAAAAAGAAGTAAATAGCATGCTGATGTATCTGGACATTATGAGTTCGGATTCAACAGTAGGTGAAGATTTTGTATACAATTTCGCTGATATCAACATCCTGAAAGAGTTAAAAAGGATTGATGGAGTTGGTAGGGCGCAAATCATGGGTAGCAAGGATTATTCCATGAGGGTGTGGCTCAAACCGGATCGGATGAATGGCTACAACGTATCCGCAGATGAAGTGGTGCAGGCCATTCGCGACCAGAATGTAGTAGCTGCACCCGGTAAAACCGGGGTAAGTTCGGGAAGAGAAACTCAGGCTTTGCAATATGTTCTAAAATACACAGGAAAGCTTTTTGAACCGGCTCAGTATGAAAATATAGTATTGCGATCCAATCCGGATGGCTCCATGCTCAAATTGAAAGATGTTGCCGACATTGAATTTGGTACGTTGGAATACGATATGGCTTCCAAATCAAATGGAAAACCTTCGGCTTCTATTATGATCAAACAACGGCCGGGTTCTAATGCACAGGAAGTAATTGCCAATATCAAAAAGAAGGTAGCCGAACTAAAAACAAGCACTTTTCCTCCCGGAATGGATTATTTTGTTTCCTATGACGTTTCGCGCTTTTTGGACGCATCCATTCATGAAGTAGTACGCACACTGATCGAGGCATTCATTCTCGTAATCATCATTGTATTTCTCTTCCTGCAAGACTTCCGCTCTACACTTATTCCTGCACTGGCAGTACCCGTAGCATTGATAGGAACATTTGCTTTTATGCAGCTCTTCGGGTTTTCTATTAACCTGCTTACGCTGTTTGCGCTTGTTTTGGCCATTGGTATCGTGGTGGATAATGCCATTGTCGTCGTCGAGGCCGTTCATGCAAAAATGGCCGAAAAACACATCGATGCCCGACAGGCGACCATTGAGTCCATGAAAGAAATGAGCGGAGCGATTATTGCGATCACTTTGGTGATGTCGGCAGTATTTGTCCCAGTTGCTTTTATGTCCGGACCTGTTGGGATATTCTACCGTCAGTTCTCCATTACACTCGCCATTTCCATTGTGATATCGGGTATCAACGCATTGACTTTGACTCCCGCACTTTGCGCGCTGATGCTGAAAAATACGCATGGACAACCATCTAAGAACAATCTCCTTGACAGGTTTTTTAAAGGTTTCAATAACGGATATGATGGCATTTCAAACAAATACAGAAAACTACTTTCGCTGATCGTAAACCGACGGGTAATTACAATAGGTTTGCTTATTGCCTTTTGTGTCGGTACTTATGGAGTCAACAGCATACTTCCAACGGGTTTCATTCCAACAGAAGACCAGGGTGTTATCAATGTAAATGTAACTACGCCGGTGGCGGCAACAGTGGAAAGAACAGAGGCCGTTTTGGATGAAATCCAGAAAGTAGCAAAATCTCTTAAAGCTGTCGAATCCGTGTCGTCGCTTTCAGGATACAGCCTCATTACCGAATCGGCAGGTTCGTCGTACGGAATGGCCATGATCAACCTGAAACCATGGGATCAGAGGTCCGTGTCGGTAAAGGATATTATTGCTGAAATGGAAAAGAAGACGAAACATATTACCGATGCAGAAATCCAGTTTTTCCCACCTCCTACCGTTCCGGGTTTTGGCAATTCCAGTGGTTTTGAACTAAGGGTACAGGATCGTACCGGAAGTGATGACCTTCAAAAGACAGCCGATATCACCAACAAGTTTGTGAAGGACCTCATGGATTCTCCCGAGATTGCCACTGCATTCAGCAGTTTTGACGCGAGTTTCCCCCAGTATATGATCCATGTAGACGCCGAATTAGCCGCAAAAAAAGGTGTTTCGGTCGACGTTGCCATGAGTACGCTGCAGACTTTGATAGGTAGCTTGTATGCTTCCAATTTTATCAGGTTTGGGCAAATGTATAAGGTGATGGTGCAGGCTGACCCTGATTTCAGGAAAAATCCGGAGGATATACTCAAACTGTATGTTAAAAACAATCGCGGAGAGATGGTGCCGTTCTCGACTTTTATCAGGCTGGAAAGAGTATACGGTCCAGAGCTATTGACCCGGTACAATATGTTCACATCCGCCATGATCAACGGAGATGCTGCTCCTGGTTTCAGTAGCGGAGATGCCATAAAAGCGGTGGAACGTGTGGCGGCAACCAGTCTGCCACGAGGTTTTACCTATGAATGGTCGGGTATGACGCGTGAGGAAATCTTGTCGGGTGACCAGGCGATTTACATTTTCGGAATCTGTCTCATATTCGTTTATCTGTTGCTCGCTGCTCAATATGAAAGCTTCCTGTTGCCATTACCGGTAATACTTTCTCTGCCAACAGGTATTTTCGGAGCATTCCTCGCACTGAAACTGATGGGACTTGAAAACAACATCTATGCTCAGGTTTCGCTCGTCATGCTCATTGGGTTGCTTGGTAAGAATGCCATCCTCATTGTAGAATACGCGATCATACGACAAAAAGGAGGACGTTCGGTAGTGGAAGCTGCTCTGGAAGGAGCTACGGAAAGGCTTCGCCCGATTCTGATGACCTCTTTCGCTTTCATCGCAGGTTTAATACCACTTGTAATGGCCAATGGTGCCGGCGCCATCGGTAACCGTTCGATTGGTACAGCTGCAGCGGGCGGTATGCTTATCGGAACGCTATTCGGAGTAATTATCATTCCGGGGCTGTATGTACTTTTTGCCGGAATGGTGAGCGTTAAAAAGCCCGTTGCGATTGAAACAAAAGAAGAAGTATTGCTGGACTAACGCGCACCTAAAACGGATCAGCTGGAAGAAACCCGGCTGCTCCGATATTTCAAATCAGACTTTCATATTAATGAGAACATATAAAAATTATGCTTTGCTGGCAGTAACAGTCATTTTGGTTAGTAGTTGTAAACTCACCAAACCTGTTCAGCACCAGTCGGCGATAAAAACGCCTGCAACTTATACAGGACAAACCGATTCGGCAGGTATCGGAGAAATCAAGAGAAGTGTATTTTTTACCGATCAAAAACTAGTCGCACTAATCGATACAGCCATCCTGAACAATCTTGATTTAAAAATGGCTGTTCAGCGTATCGAAATGGCGCGATCCAACATACTGTTTGCGAACGGAGCGTTGTTGCCCTCTGTAAGCGCGGAAATATCCGGTGGAGGACGTAAGTTCGGAGATTACACCATGGATGGCGTCGGGAATTATGACACAAATTTTTCACCCAACGTCGACAGTGACCGCAAACTCCCTGCTCCCTTTATGCCAGATTATTTTGCAGGACTTCGCAGTTCCTGGGAGGTCGACATCTGGGGTAAATTAAAAATCCAGCGAAAAGCATCCTACACTCGTTTTTTAGCAACCGATAAAGCCAGGCAGGCTATAACAACCAGTCTGGTAGCCCAGGTTGCAAGCTTGTATTATGAATTATTGAATCTGGATACGGAACTCAATATCATTCAAAAGAACATTCGCTTACAGCAAACGGCTGTTGAAACAGTCGGAATCCAGAAGGAAGCAGGCCGCGCCAACGAGCTGGCCGTGCGTCAGTTTCGGGCACAGTTGCTCAATACCCAAAGTTTTGAAATAGACATTAACCAGCGCATCATTGCAACAGAAAATCAGCTGAATCTCATTCTGGGTCGTTTTCCGCAGCGTATATCACGAAGCTCAACTTTGGAACAAACTTTTCCACAGCAGATACAAGCGGGAATACCTTCAGAACTTTTGAGACAACGCCCGGATGTACAACAGGCCGAACTGGAAATGCTTGCCAACTACAACGACCAGCAAGCAGCCCGTCTGGCATTTTTGCCATCACTGAATATCACGGCAATGTTGGGCTTTAATGCATTCAAAAGCAACCTGATCTTTAATCCAGGCTCCATTGCGTACAACGCACTAGGCGGATTTGCTGCTCCTTTAATAAATAGAAAGGCACTTAAAGCGGGAGCAAAAAGAGCCGAGGCTGCAAGTCTCGAATCTCTATACAATTACAATAAATCCATTCTGACCGGATTTCAGGAAGTGAGTACCAGCTTAAATAAAATTGAGAATTCCAGAAAAATAACAGCGTTCAAAAGAGAGGAAGTTGCTGTTCTCCAGCAGGCAGTAGCTACTTCCCGAGATTTGTTCCTGACAGGCTATGCCTCTTATCTGGAAATTATCATGGCTCAAAGAAGTGTATTGGAAGCTGAAATAACGCTTACCAATGTACAGACGGATCAATATCTGGCTCTTGTTGAGTTATACAGATCGGTGGGTGGCGGCTGGGAGTAGTTGGTGGCGCCGCTAAGAATATTCCAACCTCTTTTTTTGTTTCTAAAAATGATTTTGATGAAGAACCAGTAAAAACCCGGATGTCACTTTAAATGGCATCCGGGAAAATCGCCTGGTGCTCACATCTTTCGAAAACATCTCCCCCCTTGCTGCCGTTCGACAGTCAGTAAAATCAGTGTTAGTGTGAAATTTATTCCCTCGGTAAAAAGAATGAGGTTGTCGCAAAAAACGCTCTCTCATGATCATTCTGACTCAAAACGCTTAATACTTATATTATTTCTATGTTAAGCCACCGACAGGCTATTATCGCAATCCGAGCCTGTTTTTTGCGCTAAATGTCCCAGTTTCGTCAACTATCTGAGAAAGTGACATTTTCCCGTAACAATTAATTAATTAAAAATAATGGTAACTTATTTGGAAAAAGTTTAGTATTGCTTAAATTTAAACACGACAAATAGCCACAACTCTGTTTTGATCCGTATCTGTTTAATATTTGTAAACAATTGTAGTCAATTAAATCTGTTCATGTGGATGAATTCTAAAACAAGAATTATGAAACTACTGCCTAAACACCTTTGCAAACTCGCAAGTGTTTTCCTAGCCTCAGCGGTCGGGATGGGCCAGGCCCATGCGCAGGATGTGCTGGTAATGGATAGCCTGGCCATTTCAAATCGAAGTGGAGTGGAAAACAGCTTACAGGGAACAGTTGCCGGATTAAGGGTGAAAAACTGGACCGGTACGCCGGGGATTCAGTCAATCATCAATCTTCGAGGCCTAAGTCTGGACCCTACAAATGACTCTGCTCTGCCGTTAATTCTAATTAACGGAGTACCCGTAATCACCAGCCCCTCAAATGTCACTGGAATTAATCCCCTAAGTTATTACTCACCTGAACAAATTGAACGCGTTGAGATCATCAAATCCATTGACAGGTTAGCTGCCTATGGCGTACAGGCTCCAAATGGGGCTATCAACCTTATTATGAAGGGCGGAAAAGCAGGACCGCTGCATTTAAGAGGATCGGCGTCGGCCGGGGTTAACATCTTGAACGACTTCGATTACAGGAAAGATGCTTTTTACGACTTCAACACGATCGCCCGACGTAAGGTTTTCGAAAGCGGCACCATCGTGCATGAACAAAGTATCCTGGTAGACGGCGGCGGAGATTATGGCTCTTATTTGTTCGGATTAAATAATTATTCCGACGAAGGGTTATTAAAATCGACGAAGTTTGGCAGGCAGTCACTATTCCTGAACGCCAAATACAACATTACACCTAAGCTTACTGCTCATTTCTACAACAATCTAGCGCTTACGAATAGAGACAGCCGTTATGCCGGAGAGTACAACCGGGAATTCTCACTCCCTGTCATTGGTGACGAAGCTTTTTTCATGGACAAAAAGCGGAATGTTGCTTTCCTTTCATCCATTGGTCTTTCCTACCAGCTCAGTCAGGATTTCAGTGTCAGTTCAACAGCAGGGTTATCCTACGAAGGCGCCAGCAGGGACTTGTATATTCCATCCAACATCCTCAAAGGAACAATTTATGCTTCCAGTGAGGCCTACAAGCGCCAGCTTATTTCGATCAACACATCGTTGAATTATGTGCATACCATCTCTGAGGACTGGAAAGTGGACTTGAAATTGGGCCACGAACTTCGGAGTAATGATAACAGGCTTACCTCAGTCGACGGATCGCGGAACCTGGAAAGTGGAGGTTCTAACTATGTGAAAGTAGTGACGGGTTACAATGCAACTCAAACAGATGCATTTTCCGATCATGACGTAGAGCAGCTGATAGGATTCTATGGAACAGGAAAATGGAGCTATCGCGATGATTTGAAAATCAATCTGGTGCTGCGGACGGACGGCAGCTCGCTATATCAAAAAAAGTGGGGATTCTACCCCGCGCTCGGCTTCGTATATAGCTTAGCGAACACATTGAAACTACCTGTATCCGTTAATGCATCGGTAGGAAAAATGGGGATGCTAAACCGGCCTCAGTCCTACCGCGGCGAGTTGGTAGCCAAAGGCGATTACTACAACGGCAATTCGCTCGGTGTTGGCCTGCTGTATCCCGCTTTCCGGGATGCTAAAAGTGTAGATGTGTTTCAGATAGATGCTGGGCTTTCATTCCAGATCAACCCATCGATCACCTTCGCTGTCAATTATTTTAATAAAACCTATAAGGATTTCATATTCAAACGGTATTTATCGAACATCGAAGGAGTCGATTACAAATATGAGACAGGCGGAAAGCTAGGTCTTTCGGGATTTGAGTTCACCTTAAATGCGTCCTGGATTCACACGGCTCATTTTAGATGGTCCAGCAACCTGAACCTGGCCGCTTACAACAACAAGGTCAAGCAACTTCCTGGTGATATTAAAAATACCAGTATCTCGTACCTGTCCGCACTGTCTAAGGGTGACCCCATCACGTCTCTAATTGCCTATGAGGGCAATCAGCAGAAAGTGATTGGAAATAGTGAGGCAAAGTTATTTGGGGGTATCAGCAACACGCTGAGATTTAAGAACATCTCAGCAAGCTTCACCTTCAACTACGCTTCTGGTTCTGACATCATGACGGAATCGTTCGGCAGCCGTTACGCTGCCGCCGCCGTAAACAATCAGTTCCCGTTGAAGAGCGCTGAAACGCCATACTACCTGATTCAGGGCGATGAAAAGAATCCGGTTTATCAGGGAATACGCACGATTGAGCCCGGAAGTTTTATCCGTCTGAGCAAAGCCGTAGTGACTTACCACGTTACGGCTTGGTTCAAGAAAATTAAAAAGGTAGAGGACGTACAGTTGTTTTTGAGGGGTGACAATCTGGCAACCCTTACGAAATACAGCGGAATCAACCCGGAAGAAAACGTAGCGGGTATCCGGAAAGCTGATCTTAGCTACACGGGAACACCCCTTCCTATTGTCCTTGCCTTAGGTTTTAAAGTTGTATTTTAAATAATGGCCATCATGAACATAAAGATTTACCCGAAGCTTTGGAAGCTGATTCCCATTGTTGCGCTCTGCTTTTCTTCCTGCAGTGAATTTCTGACCCTCGCTCCCGAAAACAGAACAGAGGAGGATGGATATTACAGCTCTGATCAACGTGTTGACCAGGCGGTTGTCGGTGGGTATGTTGATCTCAGGAGAGCGCTGCTGGCCAACTACTCCTTTCTCATGTACGGAGAAGCAAGAGCTGGTGATTTAGTCGTAAACGTTGATCATCAGTCATTCGTGACATCGCAAAAACTTAAGACGAATCAATTTGGATTGATGCAGGTAACCGATTGGGGATATTTTTACGATGTAATTAAAAGCGCTAATGATGTGCTGAATATCGTCGCCAATTCAGATGCGGATGTGCTTTCGGATTACAAGCGTAAGTTGTATAAAGGCGAGGCACTGGCGCTCAAATCAATGGCATATTTTTACCTGACCCGTATTTGGGGTGATGTCCCTTCGGCTGAGGCGACTGATTTCGGCCAAAAGCTGACAGGTGCTGCCGCGATTGAACGGGCCGCTTCCTATGCCCGCGAAGCCCGGGAATTGTTGCCCTGGACACTGTTGAGTGACGACGGCATTGAAAGTGCTTCACTGACTGCCGTGCGGTTCAGCAAAACATCAGCCACTTTATTACTCGCCCAGGAAGAGTTGTGGCGGGGAAAAGGACCTGAAGCTTTTACCGCTTTACAGCAACTGTTTGCAGATGGCGCAAGCCGGACAGGCTTTAATTTATCAATGGGTAAGGACAGGCGTACCACCATCACAACCACTCCATTGAACGGAACGATGGTAAGCATGCCCATTGCCAAACTCAACTCGATTTATCCGGCAGCCGACACGCGGCGAACAAGCTTATTTACTGTTTCAGCCACTCAGGCAACACTGATCGTGAGAGACGCATCAAGTCTGGAATTATTGAAATTAAGTGAGCTTAACCTGCTTCTGGCGGAGTCGGCTTGGCGCTCTGGCAATCTGGATGAAGCCCGCAAATACCTGATAACAGCTTCCACCGGTGCCACTGAAAATTACACCACGCTGACGAAGGACACGTTTGGAGATGCTCTTCTATTGGAACGGCAGCGCCTTCTCGTAGGAACCGGACAACGATTCTTCGATCTGGTGCGGTTTGGAAAGGTGAGCACATTCGTGCCTGCACTCAGCGAGGCTGCAGTTCAGAGCGGAGCAGCCTATTGGCCTTTGTCTGCACACAGCATCAGCGGCAATTCCATAAGCCAAAATAGTTATTGGTCAAATTAACAGTAGCATTGACAGTATAAAACAAAATCCAATGGAGACAATAATACAAAGAGCTTGTTTTCTTCTCGCTGTTCTGCTGCTTCCCGCGCTGGTACTTGCCCAGAAGGCAGTTACTGGCAAAGTCACAGACGAAAGTGGAGAACTGCTAATAGGTGCAACCGTCGGGGTAAAGGGCACGCAAAACTTTACCATCACCGATGCGAAAGGTACTTTTAAGCTTACCCTGAAAATCGGCGACACGATCATATCTTCCTACATCGGTTATCAAACCACTGAAGTGGTATACCGCCAGGCAGCTAACCTGACCATCAGACTGCAATCCAGTGTTAAGGAGCTTGAAAATGCGATCGTAATCGGGTACGGATCAAAGATCAGGCAGGAGGTTACGGGTTCCATATCTGAGATCAAGATGGAAAAGATCACCGAAACTCAGGTGGCCGATTCTTTCGAGTCGCTGTTGCAGGGCAAAGTCGCGGGGATGAACATACAGTTAAACTCAGGAGAGCCCGGATCCAAACCAACGATCATTATCAGAGGACTTGCTGCGGTGAGCCGGGGTAATGCTTCGACCGTTTCAGAGCCTCTGTATGTAATCGATGGGGTTCCTATCATATCCCGGACAGCCGACGAATTCTCCATTACCAGTACCAATGTACTCGCCGACCTGAACCCCAATGATATTGATGACGTCGTCGTATTGAAAGACGCATCAGCAGCAGCCATATATGGTTCAAGGGCTGCTAATGGTGTCATCCTGATTACCACAAAAAAAGGAAAACGTGGAAAGCCTCAGATTAGCTTTAATGCCCGCTTCGGTGTCAACTACGTCCCTCAACTACAGGATGTGGCTGGAGGTGCCAAAGAGCGTGAACAAGTAGAACGCTTGTATGCTTCCTACGCTCCTTACGGCGTCAGCATGCCCGCGATGTTCACCGATGTTACCAACCCATTCTACAAAAATTCATCTGATTGGCAGGGATACCTATACAATACCTCGACAACTCAGGATTATAGTGGATCCATACGCGGAGCAGGAGACTTTGGGCAATACAGCATTAGCATGGGGTATATGGACAACAAAGGGATTTTATTCAATACGGGCTTCAAACGTTACAGTACCATGGCCAGCACCAGCTTCAACGCCCTGAAGAACGTTCTGGTGATCAACAATACCCTGGCCGTTTCCCGGACCGACCAAAGCCGGAACGTTGGCGTTCTTTCTTCCAGCTATTCTTCGTTGTTACCACTTCCCAACGCTCCGGCTGTCAAAGGAGCAGAGGTATTTGTCCCTGGCGACGATTCCAACGTCAATGACCGTATTCGGTTCAGTTCGGATGCAACATTGAATATCATTAAAAATCTGACTTACAAAGTAAGCCTTAGTCTTGAGTATACACGCAGTATGCATGATTCACTGGGTATGTCGCGACGTACTTTGCGGGCTTCTAACTTAAGTGCTACCAGCGAGAGCCGAAACCTTCTGTTTCAGAACACACTGAATTATACCCCTAAGTTCGGTGATGGTCATAGCCTGAACTTTCTATTAGGACAAAGCGCTGAAAAAATCGAAACTAAGGTCACAAAAGTGAGTAGCGTCAGTGCTGCCCCTACCTTATCCGAAACGGTGAACTGGCCAACAGGAAATTCTATTGGTTCAAGCAACTACACAGCCAGCTCTATCTTATCGTATTTCAGCCGATTGGATTACGCATACAAACAGAAATATATGATAGGTGGCTCGATTCGTGCAGATGGATCTTCTAAATTCGGCCAAGCCAATCGGTGGGGCATATTCCCTTCCGTGTCAGTAGGATGGAACTTTGGAAAAGAGGGCATTTTTGAAGACATGGATTGGCTGGCAAGTGGTAAAATCCGGGCCAGCCACGGGATTTCGGGTACGACATGGAGCAATGACTATCTCGCGCTGGGAATCATGGACGGTGGAAAACTCGACCAGTATAACTCGCTGCTGATGATTTCTTACGGCGGTATATCCGGCTATTCTCCTTCCTGGTACGACGGGTTTAAAAACGAAAACCTGACCTGGGTAAAAAGCCAGATGACCAATGTCGGCATGGACGTATCACTGTTTCGCAACAAAGTCGAATTCATCTTTGACGCTTACCAGAAACTTACCAAAGGATTACTTCTCACCACCTCACTTCCTACTACTTCGGGTTACAATGAGGTTTACCGTAACGCTGCCGATGTGTTGAATCGTGGTGTTGAATTTACCGTGAACACGAACATTAACTCGGGTGCGAATTTCAACTGGAATATGGGTCTCAACTTTTCACTGAACCGAAACCGGGTCGTAGCCTTGCCTGACGGTAATGCCGATATCATTAAGATAAGTACTTCAGGCCAGGACTTTGGCTCTATCGTAAGGACAGGAACACCGTTGAACGGATTCTTCTTTTATAAGTCTCAGGGTATTTACCAGACTGAAAGCGAAATTCCTGTCAATCCTAAAACCGGGGCCAGGCTTGTGGGGCTCCAAAGCAAGAAACTTGCAGTAGGTGACCGGAATTTCAAAGATCAAAACGGAGATTATATCATTGACGTAAAAGACCGGATTTATGCGGGCGACCCCAATCCCAAATGGACAGGAGGATGGACCAACGACTTTAGATATAAAAATTTCGGTCTGAATGTGATTTCCACCGCTGTGATAGGCCGGAAGATTGTAAACACCGCGCTACTGAATAGGTTGAGTCTTGGAAAAGATTTTGCAGGTAGCAAATCGATGCCGAATTTCGACAACTACTCAATTTGGCAGAAAAGCGGAGACGTGGCAAAATATCCTACTTTAAATCCCTGGAATGACGCCTCTCAGATCGTATCCTACGATTCGGAGTACTTGGAAGACGGATCCTACTTCAAGCTGAAAACTGTGACTTTATCTTATAACCTGACTGGCAAGATGCTAAGCCGAATTGGAGTGGGACGGGCACGCGTGTACTGCACATTCGATAACATCATAACCTTTCAAAAATACAGCGGCCCCGACGCCGAGCTGGTAACCATCGATGGTTTTGATAATTCCGGTGGGTATCCGATGCGGAGAATGATGCTGTTTGGAGTTTCCCTGGGACTATAGTTGAAAAAAGATAAACAGTAACTAACGATGAGAAACAAGATATTTGTAGCATGTTTAACCCTCCTGATGTTGGTTTCACAGGGTTGTAAAGACTGGCTTGACCAGCTCCCGATCAATACAGTGACGGAAGATCAGGCATGGAAAACCGGAAGTGATGCAGAAGGTGCGGTAGCCAAAGCATTTGCCATTTTTCGTCGTGCACTAGCAGGACTAACGAAAGACGATACGCCTTCAACAACAAGAGCTGGGGCATGGGGAGATTACTATTTCTGGGGAGATATGCGGTCGGGCGACTGGATAACACCCAACAATGACGGTGATTGGCAAGCCGGATTTAAAAATAATCTTATTGCGCGTACGCAGCTGGAGCCTATGACCAACTGGCGGCTATTTTATAGGGCTATTGAGCAATGTAATCTCGTACTCGAAAATGTTCCCAATATTACGGAGGGGTTCACCGCAGAACGAAAAGCCCAATTAATGGCCGAAGCACATTTCATGCGGGCAATGGCGCACTTTTATGCTGCACGGGTTTGGGGTGATATTCCTATCAACCTAAGCGCACGTAATGTAACACCGCTTGGCCGCGAGCCAATTGCCGACGTGATGAAAATGGTTGTATCCGAAATAGACGGCGCAGTATCCGCACTGCCCTGGGTGTATCCGGGAACGCGAAAAAAATCAACGGCCCGGGGTACCAAAGGAGCAGCACTGGCACTGAAGGCCCATGCCTTAATGTGGCTGAAAGATTATCAGGGAGCATCAGATGCATTAAAACAAATCATAGACGAGGGTAAATTCAGTTTGGTTCCAATCGAAGCCTTTCGGAGTATGTTCGATAAGGGAGAAGGAGATGAGCTCGTTTTCCAAATGTATTATGATGTTAGTGTCGGAGAATTCTCTGATTACTACGGACATATTATGACCTATTACCTTACTAATCCTTATACTTCCAGGGGAAACCTCTCCCTGGCTGTTGCAAGATCGAAAGTTCTGGAAGTTTACCCTGATTACGCACGTGACAAATCGGACAAGCGTGTTGCTGAATTTTTCCAAAGCATTGATTTTTCGGTAGGTGAAAATGAGATCAGGCCCATACTTGCGGATCCTTTGGCAAATGGCGAGCGTCAGATCATGTTTGCCAAATTCAGAAAAGCAAAAGACCGCTCTTACACCCTGATGGATGGGCCGGTACCAATTTTCCGCTACGCAGACGTATTGCTGCTAAAAGCTGAAGCGGATGCCAGGCTGGGCAAGGTAAACGAATCAATGGCGAATCTGAATCTTGTAAAAGCACGCGCCGGAATTCCGCTCTTCGACAAAGCTGATCAGCCATTGTTGATCGAAGAGGTTTTGGCAGAGCGGCGTCGTGAGTTGTTTGGAGAATATCACCGCGTGTATGATCTGGTTCGCCTGGGACGTCTGCACGAATTTAATCCGTCGATTTCCGAGAAATCTGAAAAAGACGGCGGGGCCTACTTTCCTGTAAGTGATGAAGCCTTCGCTAATAATCCGAATATGACGCAAACCTATTACTGGCAGTTTAACCAATAACCGTAAAACAAGCAGTCAATGAAGAGATCAATTATCGCCATTTTACTTGCCACCGTCTTTTTTACCAGCGGATGCAGCGACGCGTATTTTACGGATGGGGGCGTTCCAACTGATCAGACTGGTGTGCTCAACCTTTCCACCATGAAGTATCTGGAAAGCCAACCGGCAAAGTTTGACACGCTGGTTGCTCTGATAAAGTTGTCCGGCCTCGAAGCCGAAATCAACAAATCAGGGAACACTTTTCTTGCCCCTCAGAATTATTCCATACACAACTATTTCAAATTGTTGTATCCTGATGAAAGCAAATGGCCGGCTCTTGCCCAGCTTTCGGCAGCAGAAAAAACGGCTATTACACAAATTCTAAGGAATTATATCATACCTGACAAGCAGATTGAAAGAAGTGGATTATCGCCTGCATACAGCTTTGCAACCACCAACGGAGGTAAAAAGGCACGGTTTAACCTGATCAGAGAAGACTACCTTGGCAACGTCAACATGGGAGCCGCTTACGTAGTATTTGCTCTTGACATCAGTCCTGCTGGCAGCACTGTGGAGCGGTATCAGCCGGTGACAGTGATAACTTCCGGCCTGCACTCAACCAATGGCATTATCCATGTATTGGATTCGAACACTCACATCTTTGGATTTAAATAAGCAATGAGGATGAAACGTAAAAATACTTTGAAACTTTTTTGGGGCATTGCCATTTTTGTCGGTTATGCAATGGTCCTGTCGGGATGTGTAGAAATACCCGGCGAAGGAAGTTTAGCGCCTGATATCGGTTACAAAAACAGGAAGCAATATGCAGTATCAGGACTAACACAAAATATAGGCGACTTCCTTTCGTCCAGTTCAACGCTCCCACTGCGGTTTGAAATTGTCGGTATTACAGAGACTAGCGGCAAGGACATTTCTGCCCTGAAAGAGCAACTATCGGTTATTCAATACAAGGAAACTATCGTTGGAAATGAAAGTGCCGCGGAACTCGCGCTTAAATCGGAAAGTGTGAAACAACCAGCTATATCCATCAATCAGAATACCGGGAAGATTGAATTGCTGGAAGGTAACAAGATCCCAGCCGGAGAATATCGTTTTGACGTGCAGGTAAGTAATACTTCCGGCAGCAGGATAATCAAAGACGCCATTATTATCGAATTCGTTGAATTTGAGGCAACCACCTGGTCAACCGGGATGAAGTCTGCCCCCAAGATAGAACGGGTAGCTGCAACGCCCAATCAGATCTTGTTTGTTGGGTATCTGGATGGTGTCAAGTTACCGGGTAACAGGATAGACTTCACCAAAAACCGGAACGCGGGATTTAAGGGCACTTTTGTCGACGATAATGATCAGGGAGAACTTTGGAAAGTCAATTTTCCCGTGAAGAATTCCGACACATATTGCAGTTGGAAAGTCATTACCAACACAAACGGCACTGAGCAAGTTAGTTATGTCAGCGAAAATTTCAATTTCGTTTTAGGGATTCCAGGCAGTTACGTCATCCGGATATATAAGTAAAAGAAAATGAGAAACTATATAAAATACTCCAGCTTGGTTCTGGCCTTTTTGATAGGAGCTGGCAATCTTGCCACAGCCCAGGAAAAAGTCCGAAAAATATTAGTGATTGGTGTAGACGGCATCATTAATACCGCACTTGACTACGCCACGACGCCCGGTGTCGATCAGTTGCTGGCAGATGCATCCTTCAGTATGAATGGTTACAGCGGTGTGCCCGCGTATTCCACCACGGGCTGGGCCACACTACTCACCGGTGTAGGTTCGCAGAAACACGGTGTTCTTGTGAATAAGTCATTTGCCGGAAATAAATTTGAAGCTTATCCATCGGTGATAAATCGAATCAAATCAGTTAATAAAACGGCCAAGGTAGCCTCCATCGTTCGGAATGACGGAATTAACACCTTACTGAACAGTGCAGCGGATTTTAAATTCCAGTACAGTTCGGACCAGGGCGTCTATGACAAGTCTGCTGAGCTCCTCAAACAAGCCGATGTGGGAGCCGTGTTTGTTCAATTCAGCAGTCCGGCAGAAGTTGGTGAAGCAGTAGGTTATCAGTTGCGCGAAGCCCGGTACGTACTGGCTATTCAGCAGATTGATAAGTACATTGAGCAATTGCGTGCCGCAATAACGTCACGCGCAACCTATGCCACCGAAAACTGGGCCGTGTTTATGGTATCCACGCACGGCGGTACGGAGTCTGGTGTAACGATGAACAACAGCGTCGAGGAATTTAACGTCCCCATCATATTATCGGGGGGCGAAATGGACAAAAAAGAATTGGTTGGATCGTCGATAGCCGCCAGAGAAAACAACGATAATATCCTGACGTTTAATCAGGCCCAGTCTGGTGATAAGACCTTCGTGAGAATACCGATTGCCAATACAGCCCTCAAGGGGATGAACAAATTCACAATTGAACTATGGGTTAAATCTGGAGTCAATTCAAGCGACCCTTCTATTATTGGTGATAAGGATTGGGACTCAGGCGGCAACCCCGGTTTTACACTGTGCCGCAGCGGTAGCACATGGAAGATCAACATTGCAAATACGAAACGTGAGCGTTATGACATCGGTTCGAGCAAAAATCTGGAAGACGGAAACTGGCATCACATGTGTGTGACCTTTGACAAAACCAAAGAGTGTATTGTGTATCAGGATGGAGAAAAAGTAGGAGAATCCAAGCTAACTTATAAAGCGGAAGACGATATGTCGTCCCCCTTCAATTACCTGTGCCTCGCCCAGGAAGGCACGATGAAGTACAGCGGCGGGGCACCCAACTGGGCAGGGGCTATGAATGAGGTAAGAATATGGACCGACGTTCTTCCTGCTCAAACCATCAAAGATTACATGTACCTGCGCAACATCGAAACCAGTAACCATCCCAACCGGGCTTCGTTGAATCTTTATATGAAATTAGATGAAACCCGTGGTACCATAATTCAGGATTGGAGTGGAAAAGGGAATCATGGTGAACTGATCGGCCCGGCAAGCGAGCGCCACCCGCTTTACCCCATCGGGCTGACCGACGTCGCGGTAAATATACTGAGTCACTTAGGTATACGTGTTGATGGTACCTGGGGATTAGAAGGGAATTCCCTCAAGTCAAATGTCCCTTTCCGTCTGTTTAAAGTGAAATAATCCAACTGCCATGCAAACAAGATTTAAATTTAAAGCAAGTTTAATAGCACTTTGTGTGCTGATTGTCGTCGGGCTGAACGCATGTAAAGACGACAATGTGGTAACCACACTGGACGGGGAGCAACTCGTCGCCGGAAGGCTTGGAGGCACATGGGCCAAGCCCACCAACATTGTAACACCTGCAGGCGTCCCGGCCGAAGTATTTGGCTCCATGAGGCTAGTATTCACAACTGACGGCAAAGGCCAGCCCTCCAAGTTTCTTGGTCAGGATTGTCCGATTGTATTCGGCGCAACCGGGGGTACCTGGAGCGTTACCGGAAATCAGGATGCTGCAAAGGTCAAATTAACAGGTGTAACACCAGTCGATGAGTTCGATGCTAAAGTGTCATCCGGCGCTCTTCACATTTCGTTCAAAATGGGATGGGAAAATACGGACACCGGTGTCACAGGTCAGGGTGATTTTAGCGTAACGCTCAGCCGTCAATAGGTTAAAAAACAAAAATTGGTTAATTATAAAAAGCATCCTTCTAAAAAAGCTTATATGAAAATCTTTAATTACACAACCCTTGTCAGGTTACTTTTGCTGATCTTGATGACCTCCTGCTGTTTGGTATCTTGTAAGGAAGAATATGACCATACCGTGGATGTGGCCAACCCAGTTGTCGTTAGTTTCAATCCGGTGCTGGGTGTGGAAGAAGTATCGGTAAATAGTAACCTCGTACTGACATTTGACGAGAATGTAAAAAAAGGAACTGGTAACATTATTATAAAGGGAGAGTCCAATACAAAGACCATCGATGTGGCCTCGGAAGCGGTAACGATTGGCGCAGATGCACGGGTAGTGACCATCAAGCCAGGGGAGTTGGAATCAGACGAGAAGTACACCATTACTGTCGGGCAGGGTGCCTTCACTGATCTGCTGGACAATAAATTCATGGGAACCCCAACAGCAACACCCTGGACATTCACCACGGCAGGAACCAGCGGCCCTATGGTACTATCGCTGTCACCTGCAAATGGCAGCAAAGACGGCTCGCTATTTAAGTTACAACTTACTTTTTTAACCGACGTCAAAAAGGGAACAGGTAATATTGCGATTTACATGGCCAACAACACAAAAGTGGCCGAAGTGTCCGTGGCAAGTTCATCGGTGCAGATACAAGGCAGTAAACTTGTTGTCGACTTACCGGCTCCTCTAGCCTTCGCCACAGGATACTACGTGACTATTGACGCTGGCGCTATCCTCGACGTACCCGGCAAAAAATTTAAAGGGTACAAAGGTAGCACCGCGTGGAGTTTTACCACGACCCAAGGCAGCGGAAGTGACCTGGTGGTTCAATTGCCGATGGATCAGGATCTATTAGACATTAGTGGAAATAAATTTGACGCCGTAAACGGCAGCACTGCCTCAGCAAAAGTTGAGTTCGTCACGGATCCTGTCCGGGGTAAAGTTGCCAGCTTTGTATCTGGGTCTTATGCAGTGTTGCCAAAGCATAACCTACTGAGACCTTCGATGACACAAAATTTCAGTATCAATATCTGGACAAAACTAGCCGCTATTGGCTCTGACCCTTCTTTATTCGGCAATTCTGACTGGGATTCTGGTAGTAATCCGGGGATGGTTATGTATCTCGATGGTGCTCTTACTTATAAAGGCCCTGGGACCTCGGGAAGGGGCTGGTCTACAAAAATTACAGGCGGCGTTCGTATGAACTGGCGCGCAGGTGAAATGACACCCCAAGCCCCACCATTGGCCGACGACAAATGGCACATGGTTACGGTGGTCCTCAATCAGACGACCAAGCGCCTGCAGGTGTATGTTGACGGCGTTACGTACACAGCCCCTAACCTCCCCACAAGTTACGACCTTAACACCCTGACCGCACAATGGTGGGATGCAGCCAAAGATTATCCGTTTACGATCTGGGAAGATGGTACAGGAAAATACAATGCAGGCGATGCTACACGCAAAACCCTGGCTGGTTATGTAGACGATCTTCGCATTTACAACAAGGCGCTTACACAGGCAGAAGTGACGGCATTATTTAAACCGTAAACTTTTGCAGATGGTGCATACGTGACACCTTAAGTGTTGAGTTAAATAGAAAAGCGCGAATGAGGTTTGAAACTCATTTGCGCTTTTTCCTTTTGCGGTTTTCGAAATGGAACTATCGCACGGATCGCCTTTTTACAAACGCCGAATCTGCTGATGAAAGTGGTGACTGTTGCAAAAGATATCTGCCGTCGTCCAACACAAACAGCCTACCTTTGATTATTTGCATTTTGAGCCTGACGCATTGACCTGGTCAATTTTAGACAAACAAGATTATTTGCGCCATTAATCTCGATTATTTCAAAAAATTCGCTTATCGCCATGAAAAAGCGTTGACCGAACTACCTCCTGTGATTTAGCTCGGATATGCTTGCAGAAGCCCCGTACCGTGACATTAACAATGGGATTCTGCTGACAACCGAAAGTTTCGGGTTTTTTAATGACGCACCTGTCTGCTTGATCGTACACACCGAGTTTTGATATTCCTCGAACACGCGAGCTTCAACATCCTTGCATGAAAACTGAAGCATAATCAAAAAGGAGGCCGTCTCAAAACTTTTGAAACGACCTCCTTTTTAAATACCAGCAAAATGTTCGGTAACCTATTTTTTCTTCGCTCCTGCCAGACTTGGCTCTTTAGAAATCTGAATCAAATCGACCAGCATTCTTCCGGTTTCGTTGAGATAGATATCCTTTTTCTTCTTGACCTCTTTTGGTGCGGTTGTTTTTGGTGCGTCTTCATCCTCGTCATCGTCCGCATCCTCTCCCATCTGTTTCATGGCGGCTCTCTTCTTTTCGGCTTCATCACGCTCTACTTTGCGTTTTGATTCCTGAAGGGAAACGATCTTATTTTCACGTGCTTTCTTAAAGTCATCCAACGTTTTCACGAGGGTCTTGAGTTCTTCGTCTGTTTTAAGGCGTTGATTGTACTTGTCTTTCAACTGACCAACAATTTTCTCATTGATGTTATTGGTAGCAGTATATTGTGACGACGCAATTTGATCCCAGGGTAAAGCAGCAGGTTGTGAACCTTCACCATACTCGTTCACTTTGAACGCACTTGGCAATTGCAGATCCGGCATAACACCTTTCAATTGAGTGCTGCTTCCGTTAATCCGATAGAATTTCGCGACGGTCAGTTTCACCTGTCCCAGTTGCTCAGACTCCTTTGGAACCCATTCGTTCAGGTTGATCAGTGTTTGGACCGTTCCTTTACCATAAGTTTGCTCTCCCACGATGATTCCACGTTTGTAATCCTGAATCGCCGCCGCAAAAATTTCAGAGGCAGAAGCACTGAACCGATTCACCATCACTGCCATTGGTCCGTCGTAAGCGATGCTTGGGTCGGTATCAGGTTGTACATCCACATCTCCACTCACCTCTTTAACCTGAACCACCGGTCCTTTATTGATGAAAAGACCAGTCAACGAAACCGCTTCAACCAATGACCCACCTCCGTTATTACGAAGATCGATGACAATCCCGTCAACGTTTTCGCCCTGCAGTTCAGTGATCAGTTTTTGAACGTCACGAGTCGTACTTGAAAACTCTTTTTCCTTGTGCTGTGCCCCTTCAAAATCTCTGTAAAACAACGGAATATCAATCACACCAATTTTGTAGTCCTTATTTGACGATTTGATCGATACAACTTCCTTCTTAGCACGCTGTTCTTCCAGCTTTATTTTCTCACGCACCAATCGGTATTCCTTAGGTGGGGTTCCAGGAAGGGCATCAGCCGAAATAATCTGCAAACGAACAACAGTTCCCTTAGGCCCTTTGATCAATTTGACCGCATCATCCACAAACCAACCCACAATGTCCACAATTTTACCTTCGTCGCCTTGCGCTACACCGATAATTTTATCTTCCTTTTTAAGCTGTTTACCCTTAAAAGCAGGACCACCAGGAATAACTTCCACTATCTTAATATAGTTATCTTCTTCTCGAAGCAAAGCACCGATACCTTCCAGAGACTGGCTCATTTCCTGCTTGAAACGATCCGCAGAAGTGGGTGCCATGTAACTTGTATGCGGATCCAATGATTCTGCATACGCATTCATAAACATCTGGAATACTTGCTCGGTGCGAATTCTCCCAAGTGCCCGGTCTCGGTTTTTATACCGGTCCCGAAGCGTGGTTACCACCGCTGTATCCGCTTTTCCTGAAAGCTTAAGGTCCAAAGCTTCACTTTTGATATACTTGCGCCATGTGTCATTAAGCTCCTCGGGCGTTTTAGCCCATGCCACCTTGTCTCGATCCGTATTAATGGATTCGTCAACAGAGTAGTCAAATGGCTTAGGATCCTTCAATAGTGACTGAATATATTCACTTCTCTCCTGATAACGTTTTCTGAAAACATTGTACATGCTAAACGGCACATCCAGCTCACGTTTCTGAAGATAATCGTCAAAAGAGTTCCTATACTGCTCAAATTCCTTGATATCGCTGGCAAGGTAATGCAAACGACCATGGTCGATCCCATCAATAAACTTATCGAACATTGCTGATGACAAAGAGTCGCTCAGTTTTAGTTTACGATAATGATACTGGGAAAGAATCCTTGTCGAAAGCTCTTCAGCCTTGAACTGCGATGCAGTTGGCTTGATATCTTCCTGCAATGAGGTCTCCGTTGGCACAACTACAACTCCTCCTTCCTTTACGGGACCACGTTGCCAGCTTAGCAGCACAACCGGAATAAGAGTGATCAGGTACTTCTTCATCGTTGAATATTTATTTTACAATGTCTAACAACTCCACATCAAACACCAAAGCCGAATAAGCAGGTATTTGCTGGCCCGCAGCGCGCTCACCATAAGCCAGCTGATAAGGAATAAATAACTTCCACTTTGAACCAACCGGCATTAATTGCAACGCTTCGGTCCATCCTTTAATCACGCCACCGACGGGGAACTCAATTGGTTCGCCACGATCCACAGAGCTATCAAAAACCGTACCGTCCGTTAAAGTCCCATGATAATGAGTCTTCACTTTGTCGGAAGCTGTTGGTTTCGGACCTTCGCCCATTTTAATAACCTGATATTGCAAGCCACTTGCGGTTGTGATGATACCCGGCTTTTTCTTGTTTTCTTCCAAGAATTTCTCTCCTTCAATTTTTACCACTGCTCCTTTGTCTTCGTTCATTTTTTGAAAATAAGTACCTATAAATTGATTGGCTTCTTCTGCGGTAAAAGCAGCCTTATCACCTTTCAGGGATGCGGCTATCGTTTTGGTTAGCACATCAACATTCACGTCTTTAATCCCTTGAGACGTCAACGAATTGGAAAAACTCACGCCTATTGCGGCTGAAAGTGAATCCTTTTGAGTCATAAGACCCGCCGTTACAGGTGCTGGTTTCGGTGCAACTACAGGAGTTTTTTTGGGTGCGGCAGCTGGCTTAACTGCTTTTTTGGGTGCCTGTGCAAAGCCTTGTGTTGTCGCAACAATTACACCCAATACGATAGCCAAAACGGTTTTTTCTAATTTACGCATTCTACTTAAAAACGGTCAGTACCTTGATTTTGGAAGATTAAACATTATAAACGGATTCAATTACAACAAAAACACAATTACTACCTAAAAAAGTTTTAAAAACGTTTTAATTCAGTGATAAACGGTAATTTTATAGAATGCAAAAAGGCACTAAGACAAACCTTGGAAAAATCTAATTTTTATCGTTCAGTTTTAAACAAACTATTATACTTTTCCCGAAATAAACTCTTACCTTTGCGCAAGTTTTCAAAAACTTACTACTATACTCTAAATAAGTCAATTATACTATGGTATCTGTTAGACCGGACGAAGTTTCGGCCATCCTGCGCGAACAACTTGCAGGCGCTAAATCTGAAGCAGAACTCGAAGAAGTAGGAACAGTCCTTCAAGTAGGTGACGGTGTTGCCCGCATTTATGGCCTTTCCCAGGTACAGGCAGGTGAGCTGCTTGTTTTCGAGAATGGCTTAAAGGCCCTCGCCCTTAACCTCGAGGAAGACAATGTTGGAGCCGTTTTGCTTGGTGATTCAAGCGAAATTAAAGAAGGAGACACTGTAAAGCGTACAAAAGAAATTGCCTCCGTAAGAGTTGGTGACGGAATTGTAGGGCGTGTTGTAAATACGCTTGCTGAGCCTATCGACGGTAACGGCCCGCTTCTTGGTGAACTTTTCGAAATGCCGTTGGAGCGCAAAGCACCAGGGGTAATTTTCCGTCAACCAGTAACCGAACCTCTTCAGACAGGTATCAAATCCATCGATGCGATGATTCCGATCGGACGTGGACAACGCGAGCTGATCATTGGTGACCGCCAGACAGGAAAAACGGCTGTTGCGATTGATACCATTATTAATCAAAGAGAATATTTTGACAAAGGCGAACCGGTATTCTGTATCTATGTCGCTTGTGGTCAGAAAGCATCTACCATTAAAGGTATTGAGGCAACACTTCGCCGTTACGGTGCAATGGACTACACCGTTATCGTAGCAGCAGGCGCTTCGGACCCATCTCCGATGCAGTTCTATGCGCCATTTACAGGTGCTGCGATTGGTGAATATTTCCGTGATACAGGTCGTCCTGCACTCGTTATCTATGACGACCTTTCGAAACAAGCTGTATCGTATCGTGAAGTTTCCCTTTTGCTTCGTCGCCCACCAGGACGTGAAGCTTATCCGGGAGACGTATTTTATCTGCATAGCCGTTTATTGGAGCGTGCTGCTAAAATCATCAATGACGATTCGATCGCGGCAAATATGAATGATCTTCCTCCTTCATTGATTGGAAAAGTAAAAGGGGGTGGTTCGTTAACAGCACTTCCGATTATCGAAACTCAGGCAGGAGACGTTTCAGCTTATATTCCTACCAACGTAATCTCAATTACCGACGGTCAGATATTCCTTGAATCAAACTTGTTCAACTCTGGTATTCGTCCTGCGATCAACGTTGGTATTTCGGTATCACGTGTGGGAGGTAATGCTCAGATCAAATCTATGAAAAAAGTGTCTGGTACACTTAAACTGGATCAGGCGCAATTCCGTGAACTTGAAGCTTTTGCTAAATTCGGTTCGGATCTTGATGCGGCTACAAAACTTGCGATTGATCGTGGACGTCGTAACCAGGAAGTTTTGAAACAACCTCAATACGCTCCTGTACCCATCGAGCATCAGGTAGCAACAGTTTACGCTTCTACAAAAGGACTGTTGGATAAAGTTCCTGTTGAAAAAGTGAAGGATTTTGACAAGGAATTCCTTACAGTTCTTTCTGCTCAGCACAAGGATACACTCGCAGCATTGCGTGCTGGTAAACTGGATAATAGCGTAACAGACGTGATTGACAGTGTTGCACGAGAAATTGCAGCAAAATATTAAGCGAATAATTAACGGTTAGGAGTTGCTGGGGAAACCAGTAACTCCTGATTTTTGAATCCCAGATATGGCAAGCTTAAAAGAAGTACGTAACCGGATTGTTTCGGTTAATTCAACACAGCAAATAACCAAAGCCATGAAGATGGTGGCTGCGGCGAAATTGCGCAGAGCGCAGGATAATATTATCCAAATGCGTCCATATGCGCAAAAGCTTGGTCAAATGCTTTCGACAGTATCGGCAGGAGCAGAAAGTTCCGGCGATAGCCCACTGAAAGTTGCAAGGATCGTGGAGAAGGTTCTGATTGTTGTTGTTACCTCTGATCGTGGATTGTGTGGTGCTTTCAATACCAATATTGTTAAGGCGACATTACTGCTTATTGAAGAAAAATACGCAGTTCAGGCAGCAAAAGGAAATGTGGAAATTTTTGCAATTGGGAAAAAAGGAGCTGAAGCCTTCGCAAGGAGAGGTTTCGTAGTCCACACTGCCTTCACGGATCTTTTCGGGCGACTTAGTTTTGTTAATGTAAAACAGGCAGCTGAACAGATCATTACCGACTTTTCAGAAGCTCGTTATGATGTGGTAGATTTGGTTTTCAATGAATTCAAAAATGTGGCAACACAGATTATTCACACTGATCCATACCTGCCTATTGTTACTGATAATACCAACAAAAAAGCAAAAGCAACCGAGGTCAATTATATTTTTGAACCGACTGAGGAAGAAATCCTAAAAGAGCTGATTCCAAAATCGCTAAAAATCGCCTTGTACCGAGCTGTGCTTGAGTCAAACGCATCGGAACAAGGTGCCCGGATGACAGCCATGGATAAGGCAACTGAAAATGCTCAAGAATTGTTGAAAGAGCTGAAACTTGTTTACAACCGTACACGTCAGGCAGCTATTACAACTGAAATCCTTGAAATTGTTGGCGGCGCTGAAGCATTGAAAAATTAGGAATAGAATTAGTAACATTTCAGAGCCAGCAAGTCTAACCAACTTGCTGGCTTTTTTATTTATTGATAAGTGGCCTTCATTAATCATACCAGCAAACAATTTTCTAATTTGTTTGCAGTTCTATATGGACCAAACAAAACGCTTATGTCTTCAATTTCATACTTAGGTAAACTAACACTCTTCCTTCTCTCTCTATCAGTCGCATCAGTTCGTGCTCAATCTGTGGATGAAATTATTACTAAACACATTGCTGCTATGGGTGGCGCTGAAAAACTAGCCCTGCTCAATAGGCTGAAGATGTCAGCCACTGTGGAAATGATGAATACGAAAATGCCTGTGAGTACCACGATAGTTCAGAACAAAGGCTTTCGGACGGAAACGATGGTTCAGGGTAAGATGATTATTCAGGCAGTTTATGGTGATAAAGGCTGGATGATTAACCCATTGACAGGGCAGGACAAAGCAACCGCGCTTCCTGAAGGGGCGATAAAGCCTCTTGCATCTCAAACTGACCTCACCGGTCTGTACAATTATAAAGAAAAAGGCTACACGCTGACACTTGACGGGGAAGAAGATTTGCTTGGAGCCAAAGTGTTCAAGATCACGACTTCGATGAAGAATGGGGTAAAACAAGTTAGCTACATTTCAAAAGACACGTTTTACATCCTGAAAGTAGAAGCCACAGTGCCGGTGAATGGCGAGCAAATTAAAACAGAAAACATTCAATCAGATTTTAAGCAAGTCGATGGAATTACCTTTCCGTTTTCGTCCGAAGTATCCACGTCTGCAATCCCAGGCATGAAAATGGTAAATAAAATCACCAGAATTGAAATTAACCCTAAGATTGACGAGCGGATTTTTGTAATGCCATGACGGCTATCGGCTACGAAAATAAATGTTTGCTGTTTTCAGCTCCTGAATTTTCTCAATAAACTTTTTTCAAACTTTTTTAAAACTCTGGAACTCTATTTAGAAATTGCATGTATATACATTAAATGTAACAACATAAAAATATTAATCAGATATGGCAACTGCAACAAAATGGGTAATTGACCCAACACATTCAGAAATTCAGTTCAAAGTAAAGCATCTTGTAATTTCAACCGTAACTGGTTCTTTCAAAAGCTTCGAAGGCACTGTGGATAGCGACACAGAAGATTTCGAGGGAGCAAAAGTTGCTTTTTCGGCTGATATTGCCAGCATTGATACCAACCAGGCACAACGTGACGAACATCTTAAATCAGGTGATTTCTTTGATGCTGAAAAATATCCAAAGCTAGCTTTCTCTGGCATTTTGACTTCAACCGGTGATGAGTCCTTTACGCTCTCGGGAGACTTAACCTTGAAAGGTATAACAAAACCATTCACCTTTGCTGTTGAATTTGGTGGCAATATGACGGATTTTTATGGACAAAATAAAGCTGGTTTCGAAATTACAGGAAAGCTTAATCGCAAAGAATTCGGCTTGGAGTGGAGCGCTGTAACTGAGGCAGGCGGCGTGGTAGTTGGTGACGAAGTAAAATTAATTGCAAACGTTCAGGTGGTAAAGCAATAAACGGGCAAGGCTGAAATCAATTCAGTCAGATTGTGCAAATGGTTTTCTCAAGGCAGGATGGCAGATTTGCCATCCTGCCTTTTGTTGTTGGGACTTATAGAGGATCAAGGATGCGATTTAAAAGCACTTTTTTAAGGGCAAACTATTAAAGGGTCGTCAATAAGTTATTACTTTTGACAAAAAAGACTTCGCCTTGATCATTGAAACGCGCGCCTATGCCCGGGCAGGATTATTGGGCAATCCTTCTGACGGCTTTTATGGAAAAACAATATCCATTTCCGTAAGAAATTTTGGAGCCTCTATTTCTCTGTATGAATCTCCCGAGTTACATATAGAGCCCGAACCGCAGGACGGCAGCACATTTCGGAGCATTTATCATCTTCGTGATTCTGTCAGTATGCTGGGTTACAACGGAGGGATTCCATTAATTAAGGCAGGGATCAAGAAATTCGGAGACTTTTGCGAGGAAAACAACATTCGTCTGCCAAACAGAAATTTCACGGTCAGGTATCGCTCCTCCATACCCAGGCAGGTCGGCATGTCGGGATCAAGTGCAATTGTGGTGGCGCTGTTTCGTGCTTTGATGCAATTTTATAAGGTAGAAATTCCGCTGCAGCTCCTTCCACAACTGGTTATGGTTACAGAAACTGAGGAACTGGGGATTACTGCGGGGTTGCAAGACAGGGTTATTCAATGCTATGAGGGTTGCGTTTATATGGATTTCGACAAGTCACTGATCGAGAAACAGGGATATGGAATGTATGAAAGAATCGATCCTGAATTGCTGCCTAAATTATATGTCGCTTATAACACCAACCTAAGTAAAGTCTCAGGGAAAGTTCACAGTGATGTACGAACAAGATTTGATCGAGGAGAAAAGGACGTAATTGACGTGTTGGGCCAAATCGCGCAAAAAGCAAAAGACGCGCATCAGGCCCTGATCGAAGGTCGTCCGAATGATTTGCATGAGCTGATGAATCAGAATTTTGACCTGAGATGTAAAATTTACAACGTACCGGAGTCCAACAAAAGGCTTATAAACGCCGCTCGATCGTGCGGCGCGTCGGCAAAGTTTGCGGGTTCCGGCGGCACGATCATTGGTACATACAGGGACGACGATATGCTCAATCAGTTATTTGTCCAGCTAAAAAAACATAATGCCCGGGTGATTAAGCCGTTTGTTGTTTAGCTTTTAGCTTTTAGCTTTTAGCTTTTAGCTTTTAGCTTTTAGCTTTTAGCGCAAATCTGGAATAAATATTAATAATTCATTTTCTAAAACTTAAAAAACTGAATAGCACTGAGCTAACAGCCATCCGCTATCAGCTAACAGCCAAATTATGATTCGTAAAGCCGTTATACCTGCTGCTGGTCTGGGAACCCGTTTTTTACCTGCCACAAAGTCGATGCCGAAGGAGATGTTGCCCATTATCGACATCCCAACTATTCAATACGTGGTTCAGGAAGCCGTAGATTCGGGAATCGAAGATATCCTTATTATCTCCGGAAAAGGGAAGCGGGCAATAGAAGATCACTTCGACCGTAATGTTGAACTTGAAACCCGTCTTGAAGAAAAGGAAGATCTTCTTTGGTTCAATGAAATGCGCCGTTTGGCTGATATGGCAAACGTTCATTTTGTACGTCAAAAGGAGGCGAATGGCCTGGGTGACGCAATCTACTACGCCAGGCACCACGTAGGTAACGAGCCGTTTGCCGTGTTGCTCGGTGATACGATTATGGACTCTGTGATTCCTGTAACGCAGCAGCTGATGGATACTTATGAGCAGTACGGTGGATCGGTGATTGCGGTGGAACAAGTTCCGGCTGACAAGGTGAACCGTTACGGGATCGTCGGAGGTAATTCTCTTAGCGACACGATCATCGAATTGACAACATTGATCGAAAAGCCGGCGATTGATCTCGCTCCTTCGAATCTGGCAATTGCAGGTCGCTATATACTTACCCCGGAAATATTCAGAACAATAGAACAAACGCCAAAAGGGAAAAACAACGAAATCCAGCTAACTGATTCTCTTCTTCTTTTGCTAAAACGGGAGAATATCTATGCGCACCATATTGAAGGAAAGCGGCACGACATCGGAGATAAGCTTGATTATCTAAAGACAACGGTTGAGTTTGCTCTTAAAAGAAAAGAATTTGCTGAGCCATTCCGAAGATTTCTGGAAGAAATACTTGCAAAATAATTGTAAGCATTCATTCATAAGCAAAAAGGTCGTCCATTTAGTAGGACGACCTTTTTACGTTAAACGCGGACAGGCGTAATAGACAATCGCTCGCACCACCCTAAAAAAACTTTATAAGCATTATCAAGAATTTCCTGTTGTTCAAGCGGAAATTTTTGCGTTTTTGACCTGCAGCTCATTTCTATGTGCATCCCTCTTTTTATCAAAAAATACTTCGAACTGATCGGATAAAGTTTTGATATTATGGGCTCCATTTTACTTATTTCATCCTGTATCCACAATGCATCTGAACGCTTGGAAGAGTTCGTCGCATTCTCACATAACCATGCCAGGATTTCGGGATAAAAATTCGCCGAAATCGGGGACATCCCGTTCCCACCCATCTGCATGGAAGGCAAAGCCGTAGCCGTGTGAGCATTGTAGAACTCCATTTTACTACGCTTAATGAGACCCAGTTTTACCTGAATCTTGTTGATGTCTTCACAAGTATCTTTATGGTATACAAGCCGTTCATTTTTCACTAAAAACTTGAAGACTTCGGGCGAGATAACTCTTTTGTATGGGAGCGGGCACTCATAAGTTCCCAAAGGAATGTTGCCGGTCAGGTTGAAAAATGAATCGAAGTTTTTGATCAATATATCGTCTGAATCCGTTTTCGCCGCAAAATGTCCCGATATCAGAATGACCGAATTCACACCCGTATCATAGATTGCTTTTGTGCATTCAACTTGTTCATTTAAGCTTTTACCAAAAGATCCGGTAGATACGACCGACACTTTACCATTCACATATTTAACTACATGACGGGTCAGGGCAATGCGCTCAGCGTCGTTCATGAAAAACATTTCACTACTCAGACAATTGGCGAAAAAACCCTGTGCCCCTGCGGCCATGTAGAAATCAGTAAGCCTGGAAACTCCATCAAAATCAATAGTCATGTCGCGCTTGTAAGGTGTTATCATAACCGGAATAAGCCGTTTGGCTTTGCTTTGCTTTCTGGCAAATTCTGGATTTTTTTTATTGTCAGGTATTTCAACAGGAATGCCCCCCATGGCTACACCTGCCAGCAACCCAAAAGCGCCGGTAGCCACTTTCTCTAAAAAAATTCGCCGCGAAGGCTTGATATCTGGACTCATTTTTATCATCAGGTTTAGGTTCTGAAAGCATCTTTTGATAAGTACTGCAAATCATGGCTTTGGGTAGTCATGAGAAATAAAATAATTCCCATTTGGGGGGACAATTGTAGCAGCATAGCCAAACATTCGAAGTCTTTCGAGAACGGGAATTGCTCAGAGACCATCTAAAGCCTTAGAGCAAATAACGAAGCAGCCAACACTGTACTCCGGCGGTAAATGCCCAGAAAAGGTATTGGAACTGAAAAAATGAGAAGCGACCAGATTGGAAAGTTGACAAAAGCTTAAAATGAGCGGAAATCATTTGATAACCAGCTGAGACATGAAAGATGACCTACGTAAGGTTCGGTTGGCAATACAAAAAAAATCAAAACAACTCCGGACCGTCCAGAGCAGTTATTTTAACCTGGGTAATCGTACTTCGCTGCTTTTTTAAGATCGTGTATTCATATCTTTTCGTCCTTAACTTTTCTCCAACAGCAGGAATTCTTCCGAATTTCCAGATCAGGTAGCCTGCCAGCGTTTCATAATCACTTTCTTTGGAAATATCGTGAGGAAGTTTGTCATTGATATCTGAAATGGAAGCGGAACCTAAAACCGTGTACGTGTTATCACTTTCATTCTTTACAATCGGAACCTCGTTGTCATACTCATCCTGTATCTCGCCTACCAGTTCTTCCAAAATGTCTTCCATCGTCACAATGCCGTCCACGCCGCCATATTCATCGATAATCACAGCCATTTGCTGATGATTCACCTGAAAGTCGCGCAGTAGCGCGCCAATAGGTTTTGACTCATGCACCGTTGAAACCGGCCGGACCAACTCCGACAAAACGATTTCCTGGCCTTTCCGCATTTTCAAAAGAAGGTCCTTTAAATGAAGCACTCCGATAATTTGATCCAAAGTATCCTCATAGACGGGAATACGGGAATAACCTTCCTCAATGATTTTTTCGAGCTTGGCTTCGTTGAAATCATTGATATCCACGCCTACGATCTGAGGTCGGGGTATCATAACCTGCTTTGCTATTCGTTCCGAAAAGTTAAACGCGTTTTTGATCAGATCGTAATCGGCCGCTTCAATCATACCGCTCTCCTTCTGCTGTTGCACCAGATAACGAAGTTCGTCACTACTGTGTACCTCGCTGCCGTGCGTGGGTGTTATTCCAATTCCCTTCAAAATAAAATTGGCAATTCCGTTTAGCAACCAAACAACGGGCCTGAAAACCAGATAAAATCCGTGTAATGGATAAGACAAAAACAACGTTGTCGCTTCAGCCCGTTGGATCGCAATGGATTTCGGAGCCAATTCACCAAAGACGATGTGTAGAATCGTGATAATCGCGAAGGCCACAGGTAGGGCTATCTGGTGTGCCAACTCAGGATCGAGGGACAATCCGACGAGCTCCATTCCACTGATCAGTATTTTGGAAACAACCGGCTCCCCTATCCATCCAAGTCCAAGACTTGCCAGCGTAATTCCAAACTGCGTAGCTGCAAGATAACCATCCAGATTGGCGACGATTTTTTTAGATAATATCGCCATGGCATTTCCATCCTGCGCCTTTTGCTCCAATTGAGATGCCCTTATTTTAACAATGGCAAATTCCGCCGCGACAAAGAATCCATTAAGGAAAACCAGTACAAGCGTAATAATGACCTGAGTAAGCATTTTTATCGTGGTGAGTGAATACGTTAATTTAAGAACTCCTGACGAACATTATTGATTCACCAGAGCACCTTAAAGTCAAAGATAAAGATAAATAAAAAGGGCCTTAGCAATAAGGTGCTAAATAGTCGACCGACTCATTTTTCACTCCACATCATGCTTACGATTATCCTCCATCGGCCCGCGCAGGTGAATTATTAACCCATTCAGAAAGTTTCGCAACAGCTGATCTCCACAAGGTTTATAATTTTCATGTCCTTCCTTACGAAATAATGCACCTAGTTCGCTGGCGGTAACCTTGAAATCTACCAGACTTAGAATATGGATGATCTCGTCATTTCTCAGGTGAAGCGCAACCCTTAATTTTTTTAGTATATCGTTATTTGTCATGTTTTCTCATTTTCCTGCAAGCTGCCAATATCTTGCTAAAAATCCAATTATTAGCAACTGTCACAACCATATTCCCGGTCGGAAGGTAACAAGACCTATTCCATAAAACTTCTTTTTCTTGACAGCGTATGAAATTAAAAACAGGAACGGTAAGTAGTATGAATTTGTTAACCAACGTACACCAAGATTATAAAACTTCGGACAAAAAGTAACTACGAATGAAAAGCGGCCACGCGGATTTACCGTTACATTATGGAAAGGTACCAGCCTGGCTCGCGCAACGCATGAGTGCGCTCGGCGGAGCAATCGTTGAATCGATCGTAATCGAATATGGCCGCAGTACATTGCTACAAAAAATGAGCGACCCGTTTTGGTTTCAATCCCTTGGTTGTGTGCTGGGCATGGACTGGCATTCCTCCGGTATAACCACATCAGTCATGGGTGCGTTGAAAGGTGCTGTGAATAAAAAATCCGCCGACCTTGGGATTTACATCTGCGGTGGACGTGGAAAACATTCCAGGCAAACCCCTTCAGAGCTCTTGGCCATTGCCAGTAAAACAGGACTTGACGGCGATCTGTTGGTACACAACAGTCGGTTGTCTGCAAAAATTGACAGTACAGCAATTCAGGACGGTTTTCAATTGTATCTGCATTCTTTTGTTCTTTCCAAAGAAGGAGAATGGGCCGTAATCCAACAAGGAATGAACACCGGCGAGCGGATGGCACGGCGCTATCACTGGCATTCTCCAACAATAAAATCTTTTATCGAAGAGCCCCATACATTTATTTATGGTCACAATCAGGGGCGAATTCTAAATTTGACTGATAAGCTTGCTGCTCCGACGCGATCCGGCATATTGGAATTGACGCATGAAAACCCCGACAAGATCATGCGTGAAGTCAGGAAATTGGCTATGCCAGGGCATCACGATGTGCGGGCAGAAGACGTCAATCTGAAACGTCTTGGAGCGGTATTGGCTTTGGCGCATGACAATCCCGTTCAGGATATGGAATCACTTTTGCTGCTTGAAGGGGTGGGTCCAAGAACCGTTCAATCACTTACCTTGGTAAGCGAGATTATTCACGGAACACCCTCACGTTTTTCTGATCCCGCCAGGTTTTCATTTGCTCACGGAGGGAAGGATGGCCATCCTTTTCCGGTTCCGATCACCGTTTACGACGAATCGATCCGTGTTCTCGATCAGGCCGTTCAAAAGTCCCGGCTTGGTGATAGAGATAAGTCGGACGCACTTAAAAACCTTTCAAAAGTATCTGCACAAATTGAAAAGGATTTCCAGCCAAACAACCGTTTCGACGACATCATTCAAGAAGAGCGGGAAAATTCATGGAAATATGAAGGTCGAACTGTGATGGGCAAAGCAAAAAAACCGAAAGGCTGGAATGGACAACTGGAATTGTTTTGATAATCTGATTTACTGAGACGGTTTTTATCTTTGTCTTAATTTATATAAATTTAGTTTTCAAAAGTCAATCGACTATGATACTTCAACCCATATCAACTGTGCTGCCGACTTCACTTGAAGAATTTCTTCAATGGGAGCCTGTTGATGGTTTCAAATATGAATGGAACGAAGGAGAAGTCATCAGGTTCGAAAAAATGAAGAAAAAACATTTATTTATAATAAGAGTTCTTAATCGCCTTTTTTTATCTACCGAGGCGCATACAAATGGCGGGGAACTAATTATGGAACAAGACGTAATGCTCACCGGCATACAAATGCGTCGTCCTGATCTTGCCTATTTTAGCGGACCGCAAATAGATGGAAGCGTATCTTCAGATATCGAACCAATTCCCGAATTCGTAATTGAAGTAATCTCTCCGACTGATGACGCTATAAAAGTTGAAGAAAAACTTGCCGAGTATTTCAAATCGAACATCAAAGTTGTTTGGCACATTTTTCCTGATAATGAAGTCGTTTATGTGTATACCTCACGGAAACAGGTAAAAATCTGCACAGACTCTGATACATGCTCTGCTTCACCAGTCCTTTTGGACTTTGAAATTTCAGTAACAGATCTTTTTGCATTGCCCGTCCAACAGTAAAATTATACCATTTCAAGCTCTTTAAGTTTTCTGCCTGGATTTCAGACAGACAAAATCTGCGTCAAAAATTCTGCATTAAAGCATTTCACTAAATGAATCTCAAAAAATTCTACCAAAATCCAATCGGGTTACTGGCACTGACCGCGCTCGTAGTGGTTTCTTGCATGAAAATGTCTCCTTCTGGTTCTTCCAAAATCGATAAGGCACTTGTTGTTATCAGGGAAGATGCAGCAACAGGCAAAGCAAGAGCCAAGGAGATCCGTGATAAAGTCTCCGTAAAACTTGCTGATGGACTTAAGCTTGACCTTTGGGCATCTGATTCTCTGGCGCCCGACCCGGTTGCCATTGCAATCGACGATCAAGGCAGGGTTTATCTTAATAGAACCAATCGTCAGAAAAATTCAGAATTCGATATCCGGGGTCACCGGAATTGGATGACTGCCTCAATTGGTTTGCAAACCGTCGAAGACCGTCGGGCATTTCTTAGAAGCACATTTGCTCCGGAAAAAAGTAAGGAAAACGAATGGTTAAAAGATTTGAACGGTGACGGCAGCCACGATTGGAAAGACCTTACAGTCGAAAAGGACGAAGTCTGGAGAATTGAGGACACGAATAACGATGGACTTGCTGACAAATCGACCCGGGTCCTGAGTGATTTCTTTGAGGAAGTTTCAGACGTTGCCGGTGGTTTATTGGTTCGTGCAAAAGATGCTTTTGTTGCAATCGCACCAGACGTTTGGCGTTTTCAGGACATTAATGGAGATGGTGTTTGGGATAAAAAAACGTCGATCAGCCATGGATATGGTGTACACATTGGTTTCGGCGGCCATGGTATGTCAAATCCTATTGAAGGACCCGACGGGAAAATATACTGGAATATTGGTGATATAGGCGCGAACATCACGACCAAAGAGGGTGTTAATCACAAGCGATCTAACGAAGGAATTATTGCCCGTGCAAACCCTGATGGAAGCGATTTTGAAATCTTCGCCGGTGGCTTAAGAAATACACATGAATTCGTTTTCGACGAATATGGAAATCTGATCAGCTCGGATAACGATGGCGATCATCCAGGTGAAAGTGAGAGACTTGTGCACGTTGTAGAAGGTTCCGACGCAGGATGGAGATCCAACTGGCAGTATGGAAAATATACAGACCCCAAAAACAATCTTTACAAGGTTTGGATGGATGAAAAATTGTCCAAACCAAGATGGGACGGGCAAGCCGCATACATCATTCCGCCTATTATGAATTTCCACAACGGCCCAACCGGGATGCAATACAACCCGGGAACGGCACTTGGTTCAGCCTGGAAAAACAAATTTTTCCTTGTTGAATTTGTAGGAAATCCTGCCCGTTCACCAATATGGTCGTTTGGTCTGAAGCCAAAAGGAGCTTCATTTGAACTAGATGGCGAGAAAAACATCCTTAACGGAATCCTACCAACCGGGATTCGATTTGGTCCGGATGGAGCACTTTATGTAGCTGACTGGATCAACGGTTGGGATACTAAAAATTACGGTCGCGTATGGCGGCTTGATGTAAGTGATGACAAAAACGATCTGAAAGCAATTCGTACGGAAACCAAAAGGCTGATCCAGCTTAACTACACGGCACAAAACGAGGATATCCTTCTTTCTCTATTGTCCAATGCCGATATGCGCATCAGACAGAAGGCACAATTTGAACTGGCGTCACGGGGAGCAAAAGGAGCTGCCGCATTAAGTAAAGCCATCGCGCAAACAAGCAATCAATTAGCCAGAGTACATGGAATTTGGGGATTAGGACAGCTCGCTCGTCAGGACAAATCATATGCCAACACGATGCTTGCTTTACTGAAAGATTCTGATGAAGAAATTACTGCACAGGCTGCAAAAGTACTGGGTGATGCAAAAATAGCGGAAGCCGGTCCATTATTAATTCCGATGCTGGCCAGTGAAAACCCACGTGTGCAGTTTTTCGGTGCGCAAGCGCTTGGAAGAATAAAGGATAAGACTGCCGTTCAACCTTTGTTGGAAATGATTAAAACGAACGACGACAAAGATGTTTATCTGAGACATGCAGCCGTATTTGCATTAACTCGTATTGGTGAGATCGAACCAGTTGCAGCACTTGCAAATAGCCCGGAAAAGTCTCTTCGAATTGCAGCTGTTCTGGTGCTGCGTAGACTTGCAAGTGACAAGGTGAGCTTGTTTTTGCAGGACAAAGACGAATATATTGTGACGGAAGCAGCGCGTGCCATCAATGATGATTATTCTATTCCGGCTGCGCTTCCAGCTCTTGCAGCAACTTTAAAAAACCAAAGATTTACCTCTGAACCACTATTAAGAAGAGCAATTAATGCTTCGTTGAGAGTGGGTGGAGAAACAGAACTGAATAATCTCATCGCCTTTGCCAAGCGCAATGACACCGAAAAAGGAGTTCGTGCAGAAGCGCTTGCGACATTGGGAGGCTGGGCAAATCCATCCGTAATGGACCGCGTCGATGGTCGTTATCGTGGCGTCATTACCCGTGATCCCGCACCTTTGAAAACGAAGCTTGCTCCACTTGTAAGTGAGCTTTTGCAAAGTGACGATGCGAGTGTATTGATTGCCACCTCTAAAATGCTTTCCGAACTGGGAATATCTGAGAACAATGCTTCTCTTGCGAAAATTTTTGACGACAGCAAATCGACCGAGGTGAGGTCAGCGATGTTGACGGCCCTGAGCCAGCTCAAATACAACAACATAGAGCAGATCATCAAAAAAGGGATGAGCGATGATAATGCAGATGTAAGAACTACAGCGTTGGGCCTCGTAAACGGTTCTGCTTTGTCAAAAGAAACACTGGCCGACATTTCAAAAACGATTTTCGAAAAAGGCAGCATAAAGGAGCAACAGCAGATGTTGCGTGTTTTGAGCAGTACTCCAGCAGCAAAAACTGAAACAATTCTGGACGGACTCATCACTAAAATGGTCAATAAAGAATTGTCCAACAGCCTGGCATTGGAACTGGCCGAAGCGGTTGATTCCACCAAGTCAGCTGCTCTGAAGTCCAAACTGGCTCCTTTAAAATCAGGCGAAACTACGCTTGCCGATTATCAGGAAACGCTTTACGGCGGCAATGCAATGGCAGGAAGGCGGTTCTTCATGACCAATTCCGCAACCGAGTGTATCCGTTGCCATTCGGTTGGCGGGCAGGGTGGTGAAGTGGGTCCAAATCTTTCCAACATTGGCAATGTGCTTACCCGTGAGCAAATTCTGCAGGCGATGATCGAACCAAGCGCACGTTTATCACCTGGTTACGGTATGGTTGTACTGACGTTGAAAGACGGACAAACCGCCGCAGGCATACTTACTTTTGAGAATGATCACGAACTCATCCTCAAAACATCAGAAGCTGAGCCTTTGAAAATCGCATCTTCAAGAATTTCAAAAAGGGATAATGTACCGTCTAGCATGCCGCCAATGGGCGCGATGATGACCAAACGGGAGATCAGAGACGTGGTCGAATTTTTAGCGGGGTTGAAGAAATAAAAAAGCTGACATATTGTAGAACAGGAAGCCCGGTTTTAACTAGCCGGGCTTCCCTTTTTAGTTTCCTTCCAATATTTCTGATACATTTCGGTTACTAATGACATATCCGGGCATCTTATGAAAACCGGGCATAAAATTTTATGTTTGTCATCAAAGCAACACACCTTTCGAATGGAATTAGATAAAAATGAGGCGAACGTTGTAAACAAAGCGATTCGATTTTGGGAGGAGAGCAGCAAAATCACGCCTGAATTGGCCGGGGAACTTCGTGGTAGCTATAAATTACGCAACGCAAACGTTGATGCAATTACTTCTTATGCACTAATATCGGCAATATCCTGTGGGCTTTTGGCATTTGGTGCGTTGGTCATGGATGAAAAATGGATTGAGATCCTTCGAAAGAAATGGGGATTCTCTGAAACAATTGTCGGCGTGGGATTTACACTGCTTGCACTGTTGTTTGTTGTATTAGCCCGGCGCAGAAAAACCAGATTCCCTGGATACCAGGCAACCAAGGAGACTTATAACATAACCATTATCCTTACAGTTGGCATAGCGATCACTTACTGGACCCGCAGTTTTGCTAATTTTGACGGAAATTATGCTTTTCCGTTACTTTTGGCCACAATTGCCTACGGTGTCATCGCAGTTTTGCTGGACTCTAAGCTATTATGGATTGTGATGCTCATCGCACTTTCAGGCTGGTGGGGGGCCCAGACCCATTTTTGGTCCGGAGGTAGTTTTCGATTTGCAGGTATGAATTACCCTTTGCGAATGACCATTTTCGGACTTGCGATCTGGTCAATGTCTTGGCTAATAGGCAGAATCAAGTATTTTAATTTCTTTACGAACACCACTTATACAATCGGGTTATTTCTGTTTTTACTTGCCGCCTGGACACTGTCCATCTTTGGGAATTATGACGATCTGGCGGGTTGGAAGGTGATCAAACAAGGCCACTTTTGGTACTGGGCTGCCGGATTCACCGTTTTGTTGGGCGCTTTGATAGCTTATGCATTTCAGAATAAAAATGATACGCTAAGAGATTTGTCACTCGTCTTTTTCCTGGTTAATATCTATACCAGATATTTTGAATATTTCTGGGATCGTACCAACAAAGGCATTTTCTTTGCCATTCTTGCGCTTTCCTTTTGGTTGGTTGGAAGAAAAGCCGAACAGTGGAGAGCTAAGGAACACGAATTGGATAAAACAAAACTTAAATGAACGAGAAAAGACCGATACGTGAACAGGAAATCGAGTTAATCAATTACCTTCTTGCGCATCTCGGGCTAGACCTTAAAAATTACGCTTTGGCGGATTTGGTCGAAGAATACGAAGGCGGTAAAATGGGTAGCATCAGCCTTGGCGGCAACGTTGATGCTTATGCAGGTGATTTGATACAGGTAGAATACGTCGATACCGATGAAACGCCTGTGGTGATCACATTGACGCATGATGACCAGAATCACCTTCTCGATCTGGATTTCTGGAAAATCGACTTTTCCAAGCTCATTGATTACCCTAAACCCGACAAAATTATTTTCAAATAGCGATCCAAAAACCGGAGGCGGGAAAGACAAGAATATTTTAACCTTTGTCCGCCTCCGTTTCTTTTTCTATTCTTAGTTTAGCTTGCTGTATCCGCTATAAACGGTGCCTTCCGGATGTACGTCTCATCATCCAATTGAGCAATTAAAAAGTCGGCTATGTCACTAGCACTGATCTTCTTCCCCGGTGAATCCAACAAACTGATTCCTACTGCGCCCTTTTCATCCGTGAATAGTATATAAGGAACACGGACCAAAGTCCAGCGAACTTCGCTTGAAGCTAAAATCTCATAGGCTTTTTGCCGGTCTTCGTGGATCAAAGGAAAGTTTGTTTTCATCCATTCCGTGGCAGCCTGGGTTTCAGAGCTTTTACGATCAAATGGCGTGTCGACATTTAACCCGGCCACCAGAATGTACCGAGTGGGCTTCGGAATCCCCTGATTCTCAGACATAGCCTTTAAAATGTTACTGGTGGCTCTACTTGCAACTAGCGGTTCGCCTTTTCGCTGCCCTACCGTGCTTATCACGGCTGAGCAGCCTTCAATCAATGACGTCACTCTATCATAATCGAGCACATCCCCTTTTACAATTTCAACAATACGGTCGTTTTTGGGAATGTTTTGAAAGGCAGTTTCGGGGTTGCGAAGAAGAAGCTTGACTTGATGACCCTCTGCCAATAAGCGATCAACCAGAAATTTTCCGGTTCTGCCGCCGCCGCCAATGACGGCTATTTTTATATTTTTATTCATTTCTCTCATTGTAAAATTTTATATATCAAAATGCATTCGCCCCTCCGATGAGAAGATGCGGCTTTTACGGTGAAGGCCAAGGCCGCCGCAAATAAGATTGTTATATTTTTACAAAGAGATTTTGATGGGACAAAAATAGCTGTAAAAAGGGGAATAGATATAAATAATTGACTGAATCCATTCAATTCTAACCTTTTAATACCGAGATAATATTAGGCTTCAACTTTCGAAAACTATACTTTTTCGGAATCCATTCCTGAAAAGTATAGTTTTTTGAGGAATTCATTCCGAAAAAGTTAACTTTGTAAAATAAAATGAATGTATGATAAAACGATTTTTGGAAGAAAGAATTAAAACTAAACTCTACGACGGAAAAGCAATCGTCTTACTTGGTGCAAGGCAAGTAGGAAAGACCACCCTGTTGAAAATATTATTTGATAATAACGAAGACACTTTATGGTTAAACGGAGACGAAGCTGACGTCCAATCCTTATTTGAAAACGCCACATCATCTCGTCTAAAGACCATATTTGGCAACAAACGCAACATCATTATAGACGAAGCACAGCGAATTTCAGACATTGGTATAAAATTAAAACTCATTACAGACAATCTAAAAAACGTACAGCTTATCGCTACCGGAAGTTCATCTTTCGAGCTCGCCAATAAAGTTAATGAACCTTTAACCGGAAGGAAATGGGAATACAAAATGTTTCCTTTGTCATTTGGAGAAATGGTCCAGCATCACGGTCTTTTAGAAGAAAAACGATTACTTCCACACAGATTAATTTATGGCTACTATCCGGACATAATAAACAATCCGGCTACGGAAAAGGAGATTTTAAAACAATTGACTGACAGTTACTTATACAAAGACATCCTGATGTGGGAAAATATTCAAAAACCCGAAAAATTACTTCGGCTCCTGCAGGCATTAGCTTTTCAAGTCGGCTCTAAAGTATCTTATAGCGAATTGGGCCAGCTATCTGGGCTGGATTCCAAGACAGTTGAAAAATACATTAACTTATTAGAACAGATTTTCGTCATATTCAGGCTGGGGACGTTCAACAGGAACCTAAGAAATGAATTGAAAAATAGTCGAAAAATATATTTTTATGATAATGGCATTCGCAATGCATTGATCGCAAATTTCAGCCAGCCAGAACTAAGAGCAGACATTGGCGCTTTATGGGAAAATTTCATCATTTCGGAGCGAATGAAATTCATAAACTACAATGGTATTTGGACAAATTATTACTATTGGAGAACCAAGGAGCAAACTGAAATCGACTACCTGGAAGAAATGGATGGTAAACTTTTTGCTTTTGAATTCAAATGGAATCCCAAAGCAAAGGCATCCTTTTCCAAGACTTTTTCAAATGCATATCCCGCCTCGGAGTTCAAAGTTATTCATCGGGACAATTTCGAAGAATTCTTACTGTAAACATTAATACGATACGTTATATCGCAAACGCAGAATTTATTCGCGAATAATTCGTGCATTCGTGGCTAATGGACATTTATTTTCCAAAAGAAAAATTCATTGTCGTTCCAATCCTAAAAACCGTATGCTTGTACTTAGCGTTTTCAAAACTGCTGGCTACTTCAACCCGGAATGGGAAGCGGATTCCAACGTCCAGGCCATAACCAAGCTCGGTGTAATTCTGAGAATGCGGGGTGGCGAGATAATGAGCGAAGAAGTTTTCTTTAATTCCAAGTATACGAAACCAGGTAATTTGAGTTAACAGGAATTTTCGAAATTCACTCAACACGTGCGCTTCGGCAAACCTTTGCGCTGTACTAAAACGGTAGTAATCCAGCAATCGGAATGTTCCGACCGGATCTCCGAATTGGAAAAAGAATTGATTTCCTGCAAAGTGCTGATAATCTGCGAATCTGACAGATTTATGATTCAAGAACGTGCCCGTAGCCAGCTTGTAGCGTAGCTTGCTCCGAACACCAGTTTCGAAACCGTGTGCGATCCCTATTTGCACGAAATCAAAATCCACATCGCTTCCAAATACTTCGCTGACGCCCTTTCTGTAAGTAACAGACAGGTTGGGACTTTCGTCTTCATAATAAGAAGTTTTCCCACTTTTGACCTTGTACTTCTGCCAGGGCTTGTAAGATGCGGTCAATCCTAATGTCAAAGCTTGATGATTATAAAAAGCGAATCCTGGTCGATAAGACCAATCTGCCTTTGGCTCTTCGGCAAAAACGGGTTGGTTCGATGTAAACGAACGCGCTTTCCAATCAATCCAGTGATAACGATTTGCATTCTCGACATTCTGAAGAGGCCGACGGTTGGCGAATTCTATATTCGCTTTCAATTCAAAATGTTCGTTTTCCCGATTTGTATTAAAATCAAGGCGAACAAAATTCTTTTCATAAATCTTAATAAAATTTTGCTCAAAAAACAAAGTTGAAATCGTGTTCAACAGCGGACTCAATGGATTTTCATTATTGAATTGAGAAACACCTTGTCCGCCAGTTAACCGAAAAACGCTTCGTTTCCAGGCGTAATCAGCACCGCCATAAAGCATGAGCTTATTCCTGGCAAAAGAATAACGCGTGAGTGTGCTGAGCGAAAGTTCTGCCTGCTTCCCGACCGAATAAGCTTTAACACCCTCCGATCCTATTTGCATGACTTTCATTTCCTTGTCTCCCCCGCTACCACGTTTGTACCGAAGTTTCAATCCGCCCCCATTTAGTACCAGTCCTTCCACGGTATTCACCTGCAATCCAAAGAGCGGGCTTACATAATCCAGTCGAAATGGGCTTTTCTTTCCAAACCGAAAAGTGTGTCCGGTAAAAATATCACCAAATTGAGAGCCACCCTTCCCTTTTTTCGTGGTATCAGCTTTTGCAGTTTTCAGGCTGTCTTTTTGTTCCTGTGTGCCTTCTTTGACGATGATTATGCTATCCAGCCTTACGTAACTTTTAATTTCGGCTTTTGTAAGCGGAACACTTCTGATAGAATCCCAAAAAGCAGTGCTACGTTTACTAGCCATAGAATCCACCTGAGTAGAATCATTACGGGTAAAAGCCAGGTCAACGTCCTCCCCTTTTTCCTTCTTTGTCTTTATATCCTGTTTTTCATATTCCTTCATCAGTTTCCGCAGATCCTTTGCCGAAAACTCCTTTTGATCTCTCACGAGTTCTTCCACCCTGTGCGTCTTGATCTCCCGATTTGTGAGCCCGATTTTCTTGGCTTCCTCCTGCTCCCGTTTTCCATCGACCACCGCAATATCTCCCTGTAAAGCCGGATTGATTTTCAAACTGGAAAATGTCTGCGAAATCACGAAGTCCCCGTTTCCTTTGAACCCATAAATGCCTCCCGCCACATGGAATTGTTGATTGATCGGCATCCACACGCCTTGTACCGGAGCATAAACCTGCCTGATGTCAATATTAAATCCGGTGTTTACCGTATGCAAATCCAGACTGTATATACTCCAAAGATTTTCCGCAATAAATATGGTCCCTCGATACACGCCCTCACCAAACGACCTTGGAATCACTTTGATCTTATTGATCTCCACACCGTTCTCCCGAAAGCTCCCTTCGTATTCAAATTTGTAATAGGCAAATGCTCTGGGAGAAAGTGGCGAAACAGCCTTCACAACTTCTGGCTGATAAAAACTTGTGAGCAGGTATGCATTTACGTCACCCATGTTTTTGTCCTGGCTATTTCGCGATGCAATGACTTTCTGCCTGTAGTTATTGGGCTGCCTGAAAGTGACCTCTGAGACCGTTTCGTTTAAGATGGGCACACCTTTTTTAAAATTTGACTCTTTTTCAGCTTCCTTCAATTCCTTTTTGTAGAGAAATTCCATAGGAAGATCCGTGATCACAAATGACGATTTCGTGTAGGCCTTTGCCGTGTAACTCTCCACTTGCAAGAAATGATATCGGCTTTTTGCAATCGCCTTTCGCATGATGGTGTAGGCCGGATTTTCATCCTTTGCACCGATTCTTGCTTCTCCGAGATTTAACGCCTGTTCCTCCATCGTGAGATTGAAGGTTTCCATCCTGTTTTCAATGGTGATCGGCTTCATTCCTGATTTGTAACCAAGATATTGAAACACGATCTCGTAATAGCCAGGCTTTAAATCAAGCTGATAGTTACCATCTGCATTAGAAATAGTACAGATAGTAGAGCCTTTCACAGAGATTGCGGCAAAGGGTAATGGTTGTCCCTTTTGTGTTTTGACCGAACCTTTCAACCCTGTCTGAGCAAAAGAAAGAATAACGAAACCTAAGTAAAACAGAAGTGTAAAAAAGTAGCGTAATATCATCATGCGTATTTACCAAAGAAGTAATTGCCCGAATCCGTGAACTGATAATGATCAGATGAATTTACGGATGATAAGGTTGCCTTGACGCTAAAAGTAAGACAAATATTCAGATAACCGGACCGTGAATTCCAGGCGTTATTGCCCAAGCCAGGCCTTAAATGGAGCTACCTTTTCCCGGCTGACCAATATATCATTGTCGTCAGAGTTTTCCAATAAAATTTTCAACCTGGTATTGGAATAGGTATGAATACTTTTGATCGCGTGTATCGCACTGATATACTTTCGGTTTAACCGGAAGAAGAATTGCGGATCGACCAGGTCTTCTATCTCGTCCAGGATATAATCAATTACAAACTTTTTACCCTCTTTTGTTTGTAAAAGGGTGAGTTTGTCCTCGCTGAAAAAATATCTTATTTCTTGAATATCAACTGTTTGAATGCGATCTCCTGACTTAACCAGAAATCTAGTTTTGTAAGTTTTCTGATTCGGTAAAAGAAGTGTTTTGATTTGCTCAAGTGTAATTTCTGGCGTCTTCAACCCAGCTTTAAATTTATTCAAAGCCTGAACCAAATCTTGTGGATCAATGGGTTTTAGCAGATAGTCAATACTGTTCAGCTTAAATGCCTTTATGGCGTATTGATCGTATGCTGTGCAGAATATAATTGGTGATTTCACTGCCACTTTTTCAAAAATCTCAAAACTGATCCCATCTGCAAGTTGAATATCCAGAAAAATCAGGTCCGGTTCTGTATTGTTTTTCAGCCATTCCACAGAAGCGGTGATTGTATCTAGGTTCCCGAAAATTTCTGCATCCGGAAGCTGCTCTGTAACCAGTTTTATCAGGCGTTTTGCAGCCAGATTTTCGTCTTCAATGATCAGGATTTTCATGTGTATTGGCTGTTAGCCTTTAGCCGCGCGGCGGACCGCTGTTGGCTATTAGCTGTGTTCTACTTGGACTGTGATTGTTGGCATCAATCTGGCGGCGGAATATTACATACTATCAGTTAACTACAAAGTCATTACAGGCAATTTTACGACAAAAAAACCATTTTGGTTATCAACTGACATTTCCTGATTACTCAAGAGTTCATACCTCTTTCTGATGTTAGAAAGTCCAATTCCAGTCGAATCTTCCTGAATGCTGCTTTTGGGTTGCAGATTATTTTTTACCACCAGCACCTCGCCTTCCAGCCCTATTTCAACAATCAATGGGTCGGCCTGGGATGCAATGTTATGTTTGATTGCATTTTCCAATAATAATTGCAAAGAAAGCGGCGGGATAAATCCTGCTTTATTCTTGTCCAGATTTATCGTGTATCGAAGTCCATCCTCGAATCTGATTTTCTGAAGAGACAGATAATTCTCAGCAAATTCCAGTTCGCTTTGTAATGAAACAAGCTCTTTTTGCTGCACTTCAAGTACATACCGATATATTTTCGACAGCTGATTAATGAAGCGGGCAGCAGTGTCGGGATTGTCGTAAACCAGATTACTAAGCACATTCAGAGAATTGAACAGAAAGTGCGGATTAAGCTGATCTTTTAGTGATTGGTATTGTTGCGCAACGCGTTCCGTTTTCAGCTGTTCGGCTTCAATGGCAGATTTTCTCCATTCAGTTAAAAAGGATCGGCTGATAAGTATAGCTGAAATTAAAAGTGCCCACTTCATCGGTGTTCTTGTGTCCGCTAGTAAATCCTTCCAGGGCATTGTTTGTAATGTGTAAGACTGTCTCACGAATAAAACAAAAAAAACTATAATGATGTAAGAGGTGCAAAAGGCATAAATCATGTAAGATACCGTCTCAAGAATCAATCTTTTTGCTGGATATTGAATCCATGGCATTCGCCTATCGAAATAATTTTCAAACCTGGAACATCCATAGCTAAGCGTAACCGAAATGACAAATGATATCAGAAAGCTTTGCCAGATTTGCTTAAGACCACTTATACTGGCGTAACAATATGGACAAAACAGGAAGGTGATCGCGAAAGCGATGAAAAGGTTTACTCCAAAAAAGCCCGGCGAAAAATTCCAAAATTTCCTATGAGCATTTAAATCAGACAAGGCTCCTAAATTCAATTTATACGTAGTCATGTTACACAAAAATCGCAGCGAGAAATATATCCTAACGCATGTTTTACAAATTACTCAATATACTGAGTAAAACTACTCAACGTATTGAGTAATTTGTTTTACCCAAAACGCCAACCTTTCAATTACACTTCTTCACCAACCCACTCGCCAGATTTTTACCCCAGGTGGGCAATATCGCTTCCTTACGCGCAGCTTCATCCTGCGTGTCAAATATGGCCAGACTTTGCTTTGCGATACCGCAGGATTTCTCGGTTCCTGAACCGAAGAACTTAGCCATTCCGTATTCCATTTGAGCCAATAAGGCCAAAGCTCTCGGATTTTTGCTATCGATTCCCAATGCCATTCCGTATGTGGACATAACCTTTCCCGACATGCTTTGACCGCGGCTGGCTGGGTCCACATTCAATTTTGCCATTAAAATAAAACCTTGTAGCGTAACAATCTCTGCATTATTTGGAGACAAAGTCGCGGCTTTGGCAACCAGTTCATCGGCCTTCCCCAACGCCAGATCTTTTTTGTCCATGGTAAGCGTATTGCTGAGCCCCTGAAAGATGTATGCAAGTGCGGAATAGTAAAACGGCTGCCACTCATTCGGAAAGAGCTCCGATACACGCGCAAAACTGTTGGCTGATTCCTGCAAGTGGCTGATCGAGTCAGAGGAAATCACTTTTTCGATTTCCTTTTTCATCACCGTTTGATAGCGGGTATCCTGAGCGAACGAAAAAGAGATCGTGAAAAGAAAAAAAGCAGCGTAAGATAGGATCGTTTTCATTGTTTGGAAAAGTTTGAAAGTTGAAAAAAGTTTGACAGTTCAAAAGTTTGTTAGTTCGTTGGTTTGGAAAGTTTAAAAGCTTGAGAGTTTCCGAATTTACATGGTCTAGGGTAACCAGAAATTCCGGCTGTATATCATCACAGATTATTCAGGTTGTTGGCAGTTTTATCTTTGGAAAGCGTAATAAAGAGAGCAAGGAAAAGCATTCTTCTGGCGCCCTGACTGACAGGAGCATCTTCGAACTTTCCTGAGTTGTCGGGTCGGCTTGTATATTGATAACCAAATACATTGGCTCTCCCCAGGACATTGGTGCAGGCGGCGTGAATGATGACATTAGGCCTTGGCAGATAACTCCAGCTTACACTCAGATCACTATACGCTTTGGTTTTACGCTGCATTTCTCCCTGCAGATTTGGATCGTTGAATGGATATCCGCTGTTCCAGGACCAGGAACTTCCCAGTTGCGATTTGAGCGCAGATACAAAATGTTTGACAACGACTGAACCATTGTGTTTGGGGGCAAATGACGGCTGTACCCGGTTTTCGTAAGCCGCAAATTTTCTACGACTGTCGATAAAACTATAAGTAACCCAGAAGTCAGTTCCTTTAACTGTTTTTTTGTCCCGATAGAAAAAATCAAAGCCTCTGGCATATCCGGATCCACGCAGTGAAATATTTTCGGGATTATTCACGGTGCCATTGAAAGTGGCCAGGTTGTCATAGATCTTATAGAACGACTCTGCGCGGAAAGTTCTGTTATTGCTCGCTATGAAGTAATTAAGAATGTAATGAGTCGCTTCGGTATTTTTAAGGTTGTTATTCACAACCCTTAATTTTTCATCTGGCAGCTGCTTGAATTTTCCCGCCGCAAATGAAATTTGTCCCTGATTTGCCAATTTATATGCGATCGAAACTCTCGGTGTAAACCACGTTTGCCGGGCCAACATGCTATATCCACTTCGAACCCCGGCTCTCGCTATCAGGCTGTTACTGAAATAATAGTCCGCTTCTATGAAGTGATTGAACTGATGATCCGTGAAACTTCGTTTTTGATTATCATCCACTAATGCCTCTGAATAAGACCTGACATACCATTCCAGGCCATTTTTTACAGAAAATCTGGGGTTGAAATCTTTTACGGCCACAATTTTAGCGTGACCCAAGTCACTGATCCTTCGCAAAGGAATAGCATCCATTTGGATCGCATCGCGGTTATGAGAAAACGAAACGCCTCCGGTGAAAAACCAGTCCTTGTTTCCCGCTTGTCTGAACGAAATGTTGCCATAAGAATAGGCATTATTAATCGCAACCCTTTGTCCGCGATCTTGCTGTCCCGGTTGTTTTTGCCAAATAATCAAGCTGTTGCCTTCGGTGTGCGCATAGGCTTTAATAAAACCGCTTTTGCACCATTTACGCCGGAGCGAAACCTCAGTGTCCCAGCTTGAAGGGCTTTTCTCCCAATCAAAATTCTGTTTAACGAACCCATAGTAAGGAGCCAGGTTATAATAATTTGCTGATGCAGTGACCGCATTTTTATTTCCAAGCATTGTTTGGGTAATTCCACCACCAAGGGACATTATGCTGACATCCGTTTGGTTACGTAATGGCATATCAAGGGTATTCAACGACAAAGCCGATGAAAGTGCCTGCCCAAATTCAGCAGAATACCCTCCGGTACTAAAAAATGAGCCCTTGAACAAATTGGGACTGAACCTGGTACGGGTTGGCACGTTGGACGCTGTCGTCCCGAACGCATTCCCTACGAGCATACCATCTATATAAATCGCTGTTTCCGTGGCGTCTCCTCCCCTGACAAAAAGGCGCCCGTCATTGCCAACTGTCGATGTTCCCGGAAGTGTGAGAAAAGCAGCTGTGATGTCTCCGATTGCACCCGAAGTTGTGACAATGTCAATGGGTTTTAGCACGACCGCTTTCTTCTCATCGCTGGCTTCCATGGCCCCAGCGGTTATCGTTACGGCTGTAAGAAGATTGATGCTTTCCGAAAGTTTGACGTTGAAGAACAAAGGCTGTCCGGCACATTCCACTCCAATTTCCCGAGATTTAAAACCCAATGCCTGAACAACCAGCAATTGTTTACCCTTTTCGTCTGTGTTTAAGCTGAAATTCCCATCCTTATCGGAAGTGACCCCATCGAAAGTTCCTTTAAGATAAATATTGGTACCTGGAAGTCCAGCGCCTTTGTTATCAGTTACTTTTCCTGAAATGGATGTTTGCGCAATGGAGCCGTTATAGAAGATTATTAGAAGTGATGTAAATAGTGTTTTCATTTTGCCCTTTGTTTGATTCAAAGTTGAGCAAAATGAATGGCGGCTAAAACTGATGGTTACCGAAGCGGGGAACTGGCCGGACGAAGTTCACAGATTAACGGATCAAGCGACAAGCAATTACACCGAAATTGTGATCCCCAGGCATTTGACCATTTCGATTCAGGTTACTGGCAGGAGCCTCGTGATGCATTTTCCATAACTACTTCCACATACCATGAGACATTGGCGGTGCAAATTTTTGGTGCAGCAGCCTTTGGGGTAAAATAGATGATCTGACCAGCCTTCCTTAAATCCTCGGGGACGTTGCTGGTAATGACGGCGTTATCATTCAGATCAAGATTCTTGAACAAAGCCTCGATCTTTTCCTTTCCCGCTATGATTTTGATTTTATACGGACCGCCACAATAAGAATCGGAAATACTTACATATTCTGCTTTGACGCAATCCGGCTTTAAGGTCTCTTTGCCAGAACAGCCGAGCAGGTAAAGATGAATGGTAACCAGAAGAATGTGGAATGTAAATTTTTTCATCATTGAAGAAAACGATTTCTAAGGGGACCCTGGTTTTGTCCGAAAGGTTGCAAAGCGCAAAGGTAATTTGATGCGTTCAAATCTGACAAATTGTGGAGTTCACAAATCAGATACACATTTATCACACTTTCCTAAAAGCTGTGAGAAGGAAATCCCCAACACCGTATAATCCAATAAAATATTCCAATCGACTGATTTTCATCGTCCTAAATCAAAAGTTCAAATTTTCCGTGCACACGCTTTCCCCACTTTTCCCGTTTGGCACATTTATTTTTATAGGAGGCTTCAAACAGATTCAAAACTTCAACATTTAAAAGTCAACGATATTATGATAGCTACCATTGGAAATAACGCGATAAACAACCTAAAGCCTGGTGCAGTATTAACCGTAACCGGAGCAAAATCAACAACAGAAGCGCAAAAAGAAGTAGCAGATTTTCTGTTGTTGAACCACCGCGAGGATCTTGATTATTTTCTTATTTCAAAAAATTACTTTTTAGTGTATTCAAAACCAGGGCAGTTCGTGTCTGCAGTTGCCTGATCCTAATCTTTTAATTCTTTTCCATTTATAAACATGATCCATTCAGGAACATTCAAACTTTGGGGACAAAATCTTATCAATATCATTATTTATAAAGAGGATGTAATGAAGATTGCCCCGATTAAAAAAGGACGCGGTTGTATCATTTATCTAAAAAACAAAGTTCCGTACCAAGTTAGTGAAAGCGAAAGAGAAGTGTACAAAAAACTAAACTGGATATCAGCTACATAAGGCGAATCCATAGCCATAGAAAAATAAAGGAAGGCAGACTTTGCAAACGCAGGGTCTGTTTTTTTTATAACCATTTCAGGAACCACGCAGTGGCCAGGTCCAAATGAATAGGCAAAAAACGATGCGGTTCGTTGGGCGTAACATTGATTTGTAATTTATCCGGGGCATGTTTTGATTCGTAGGCATTCCGCGCAGATTCAAAAGCTATTTCGGCTCCCGGCAGCGGGCAATTCTGGTCATCGCCATTGCTCAATAATAATAAAGGGCGCGGCGCAAAAAGCCTTAACATGGACGGGCAATCAAATTCATTTGTGATTCCAGGCACCAGTTTGTCCCAGACAGCTCTGATGTTACTCTGATTGATCGCCGGATCTCCAAGTTCCTTCGCAGCAGCTTCGTGTACGGCGCGAATTGTGCCTACGCGCCCTTGCCAGCGATCATTTTGCAGAGACCATTTGAAACTTTGGGCGGCAATGATCGGTACGGCGACTTTAATCCTTTTGTCTACAGAGGCAGCCATCCAGGTTTCAATGCCGCCCATCGAAATTCCTGTCATTCCAATACGATTCGAATCAACATCCGGTCTCGTAATCAAATAATCAGTGAGGCGCCAGAGATCATAAGCGGTGTCATAAAAGAATGGATGGGTTTGTTTGCCCTGGTTTTGGTTTCTCCAAGCATCTGTAATTGCTTCGACGTAACTCGCACTTCCGGGCTTCCTGCCTCTTTCTCCATGGAAGCGTGCATCGATCGCAACAGCCATAAAACCGAGTTTGGAAAATCCAAAAAGCATTTGAATCATCTCACGGGAAGCCATACTGCCACCGGTGCCATACAGACAGATAATCACAGGATATGCCGCTTTTCCCGTCAGCGGCTTGTAAATCAGGAGTGGTACTTTTTCTGTTGCCTCAGAGTAGAAAAACCCCTTTTCAATCAAAACGGAATCGGTTTTAATTATCTGAGTTGATGGCCTTGGGTTGACATGAGGTCTTTCCAGCATCGCCCTGAATTCATTGGCTACCTGGTCTACGGGAAGATACTTTTGTCCTACAACGTTTAGCGGACTGCAAAAGATAGCGATGCTCATCATCAGAACAGATACATTCCGTTTCGCGCAGAATTCTTTGAAAATGATATTGAATTTCGGAAACATATGCTCTTTTGTTATCACACTATGAAAACGCATAATGCCCAAAATCTACCCCGCCGCATTTGAAATCAGACCGCTGATGAAATGTTTGGGAAACTCCTTTCTCGGACGATCAAAGTCGCCACGACCAAATTGGGCACCCAGCAAAGCCAGGCCACTATTGTGTAAGCGGTTATAAAATCTTTAAAGATCATGACAAGCAGGGGTAACCAAACACGAAGGGTCACAGCAGCGAAGCAAGCTGCGTAACTGTAAATCATACTGTTTTCGTGTTGCTTTAACTTTCCTTTCCTAATCGAAAAATATGCAGTTAGGGTCGTCCAAAACCAAATCACTCCTAAACTCAGAAAGCCCAGAGAAGTGATGATGCCTCCGGTGGCGAACAACGCAACGTAAATTCCTGCTATTGAGCTCAAGAGCACGCCCATCACATAGACCTTGCCGATGGTTCTGTGAAGTGAAAGATTTTTAGCCCTCAATTTATTACTGAACTGAACCCAACCGACCAACAAGGCAATACCTCCGAAGACGATGTGGATATAAAAAGCCGTGTTCCAGAAAATGTTATTTAAAAGTGCATCATCCTTGGAAGCAAGCAAGCCAAACTTACGGTCAAAAATGAAGTAGACGCCTGGGTATAAGCCGATAATTATGGCCAGTGCGGCGAAGAGAATCCAAAGTATCCTTTTGAGCATTCACTATTTTGATTATACTCCGATTGTTTTAAATGATCAAATCTTTATTTAACAAGCTGATAATCATTTACTAAAACACCAGTCGGCAAATTTAATTTTTTAGCCAGATTTCGGACCATATCTACCGTCAACTTTCTCTTTCTATTCAAAATTTCAGAAACCCTACTTCTACCACCAATTTCATCGACTAAATCCCGCTGCCGTAAATCCATTTCTTCCATGCGAATTTTGATAGCCTCAATTGGATCCGGAGATTCGATGGGGTACATTTTTTTCTCATATTCATCAATTAGCAATGCTAAAATATCTGCCTCGTCACTTTCAGGTGTTCCCGGCGGAGATGCAAAAAGGAGCTCCATTCTTTTCAGAGCATCCTGATAGTCAGTTTCAGTCCTGATCAGTTTCATATTCATAATTTGTGCTTAAATGATATTGGCATCTATTTTATCGTAGTCAGAATGAGTTCCTATAAATCGAATAAAGATCCATTTCTTTTGAAAGTTAAACTTAGTAACTAATCTATATGAATTCTCCTTTATATTAAACACAACTCTGCTGTCTTTCAAAATGCTGGCATGTAGATACGTATTTTTAACATCACCCGGATTGTTCCAATTTGAATTCATCGCCGTATCATACCACGTTTTTAAATATTGTTCTGAATCCGCATGCTTTTCCCAAAACATCCTTAATGTACTTTTAGCAAAAATTCTCTCCATTTTGCTCCCTGTGTTGATAGCAAAGCTAGCCTTTTGTTCCCAAATTGAGAACAAAAGGCTAAACAATTTACGTATTGGTTTATAAAAACAGAAGTTTAAGGAGGCTTTCCTTATAAATCACACACCTAAACCTCATAACGCCCTTTCAATAAATTCATCATATAGACATTAATTTCCCATTGATTTGCAAGCGGCATTTGTGTAAACGGAACCACGGGCATGTAAGTAGCGGGGCCAAATTCCGTGGTCACCGTCAGATTTGTTGCTTCATCCTCATGCTTTGCAACCACCTTATCCCACCAGCCAAAATGTGCCTCCAGTACTTCCGCCCACTCGGGTGCACGCGGATCATTCACTTGCGGACCTTCCGGATGACCAACCCGGCTGTGAATATGATCGGTATGGGCAATCGCCAGCGCAACTTCTTCAACTTGATCCGCCAGCAATGATTCGTGCACATTGCACCAGTGCGAAATGTCGAGTGTGATTCGCAAGTCCGGGAGCCGCGTCAAATAGTCAAAGGTTACATTAGCTGCATACAGGCTTTTACCGCGATGCGTTTCGTGAATGATCGGGATTCCCGATTGCGCTGACATCTGGGCCGCCAGTTCAAAAAGCCGGCTATTCTGTTCAAAATTAAAATAGTCTTTACCCGTCTGGCAATTGATAAAAACGGGTTCGGCCTCGATCAGATTCCTTAGATATTTTGCATAATTTTTGGCATGCTCATCCAGGTTGCGCTCAAAAGACTGCCAGTACTGACCGATCAATTCCAGCTCATTGGCCTGTAAAGCATCCAATATTTCTTTCTTGCCCTCTTTTTCAAATGGAAGAGCCATTTCAACTCCTTCATAACCAGCCGCTTTTACGTTTTGGCAGAAGGTATTGAAAGGCAATGTGTTTCCCCAATGGGGCGCGTAAAATTTGATTTTCATAATTATATTGAGCTACAATCAACATTGTTAAAAGTCGAGCGAGATCATTTTTACTTCAAGAATTTATTGAACCATTGCCGGATGATGAAAATACGCCAAAACCAGATGTGCCAGGAATCGCGAAATAGAATTATTCAGTAAACATTGCTAACATACTAATTAGGGCTCTATCTTGCAGTTTATTCCAAATAACGACCAATTAATGATTCAGATCAGCTTTAAACTTACAGAGCAAGAAATATATAAAAGCCTTGTAGACACATCCAGATCGCGCTTCATCACAAAACTGATGCAGGGCTTTGGTTTCTTTCTTGTAGCGGTTATGCTGTTTTACGCGACTAATAACATCGCTCATGGAACATTTGTTTTCAGTTTCACTACATTCTTTCCTTTATTTCTGGGGACTTATCTTCTTTTTCTGTCTGAAATTACGGCCAAAATGCAGACACCAAATCTTATAAAAACTAAAAACCCATTCTCTGAAAAGGTGAATGTGAAGATGGACAAATCTTCATTTCGTATCAGCGGCGACAGTTTTAATACGCAGCTGGCCTGGGACAAGATTCTGGAAATTGTCGAAACGAGAGATTTCTTCCTCCTTAAAGCCACCGAAGGAACGGCAAATGTCTTGCCAAAGCGGGCGTTTTCCGATGTTCAGATTAATGAGTTCAAAATTCTTGCAAACTCAATCAGCGGACCCAAACTTAAGCTGAAATAGTATCCACCGGTACAAACATTTTGTATGTCTGCAATTGCCCGAGCAATTAGCTGGATCAAATTTGCCCGCCCGCTCCATACCACGCTACATCCTTACCAATGTCTAATAAAACATATTTCTTCCTGATTCTGATTTTGGGAAGTTTAACCGCACTCGGGCCATTTTCAATTGATATGTACCTGCCCGGTTTCCCGGCGATCGCCAAAGATCTTCACACAACTGCCGCCAAAGTTTCTCTTTCGCTATCCGGCTTTTTTATAGGCATTTCCGCGGGGCAACTTTTATATGGCCCATTGCTGGACCGTTTTGGAAGAAAAAAACCACTTTACATTGGTCTGATATTATATATTTTCGCCTCAATAGGATGCGCATTTGCCACCGATATCAACAGCCTTATCATTCTGCGGTTCGTACAGGCGGTAGGCAGTTGTGCGGCGACTGTCGCATCCGTTGCCATGGTACGGGACCTCTTTCCCGTCAGTGATAGTGCAAAGGTTTTTTCTCTTTTATTGCTCGTAGTAGGTGCTTCACCCATGATCGCGCCTACCCTAGGCGGCTATGTCACAGTTGCTTTTGGCTGGCAGTCTGTCTTCGTGATTCTAACGATCATGGGCGTCGGGATTTTAATTGCGACCTGGCTGTGGCTACCGGATAGCTATAAGCCAGACACAACACTTTCTTTGAAACCCAAACCCATCGTACTGAACTTCATCACTGTAACAGCTGAACCACAGTTTTACACCTATGCACTCACCGGAGCCATCGCATTCTCGGGATTGTTTGCCTATGTGGCCGGCTCACCGCTCGTTTTTATGGAAGTGTTTCAGGTGAGTGGTGAAGTGTACGGGTGGATCTTTGCTTTACTAAGTATCGGTTTTATTGGATCAAGCCAGTTGAATACGCTTTTTCTGAGGCGATTTCGAAGTGAGCAACTCGTTTATAAAGCTTTGATTGGGCAGGTGACCGTAAGCATCATTTTCCTTATCTGTGCATTAAATGGCCTACTGGATTTGTCCCTGACTCTTGCGCTCATATTCTTTTTTTTGTGCTGCATCGGCTTTGTTTATCCCAATGCTGCCGCACTTTCACTCGCACCTTTTTCAAAAAACGCAGGAAGCGCATCGGCCGTAATGGGTGCTTTACAAATGGGTGCCGGTGCTGCCATATCAGTCCTAATCAGTTTATTTGAAGTCCCTTCGCTTGTTCCGATGGTCGCCGCTATGGCAATATCATCTTTATTTGCATTGTTAGTTCTGATAATTGGCAAACGCACAATTATTCGGCAAGTTGGAGTTATCGAAGGCTCTGATTCCGGGTTAATTCATTAGCCAAATACACCCACGGTTAAACAGAATTACGGGTACCAAGTAGAATAAAAAATCATCTCCTTATACAATCAAAAATCCCCAACCAACTAACCGACTCATCATATGTTTAAAGTAACTGTTCTCTACCCGAAAGACCCGACCGACAATTTCGATCTGGATTATTACCTCAATACGCATACACCATTGGTGAATCAATTGCTTGGTCCTGAGGGCCTCGTAAAAGTCGAAATAGAGGAAGGCGTAGCAGGCGGGGCACCTGGTACGGATCCTGGCTACCTCATTATTTGCGGCCTTTTCTTTCCTGACCTGGAAACGCTGGAAGCGGCAATGGGAAAACATGCAATGGACCTGATCGGCGACATCCCCAATTTTACCAGCGTTGTGCCTGAAATGCAGATAAGCCATATTCTGTAAGAATACATCTCCACTCCTGATTTAAAATATCACCTCAAGAGTGGAGTCACTTCTCTTTGGTCTTGATCAAAATGTAGTCGATTCTGTTCCCTTTGGAAAAAGCTGCGATCTGAGTATATTTTTCAAAATTATCCCATCGCTTTACCGCTTCATCCTCGAATGTGGGTGATACCACTTTTCTGAAATTGAGAAGCCCCAGTATCGTACGATCTTCAAAGGCAAATTCTGAAAGATTTTTCACTGAGATCCTGTCAGCTATTTCATTAATAAAGATGATTTCAATTTTGCCATCTTTGTAAGTCATCTTAGGGCATTTCTCACATCCTGCCGTTTCATCACGATAATAGCTATCCAGCTTACCCTTTCCTAAAACAGCTTCGACTTCCTTCTCACTTCTATACGCCACATTATTTAAGTCCATTTCCACAATCAGGGGCGCTTTGCTCTCTTCTTTTTCTTTCAGCACAAAAAACTTAATAAAAAGTCCAAGCGCAACGATCACAAAGATCATTAACCGCCAATTGTACCATTTCCTTTTTGTAATCGCACTTTCCATTTGAGAAGTTTTTAGGTGTATCTGCAAGTCACGAATATCATGCCAATACATTAATGGTTAATTGTTGATGATTAATTGTTAGTTGCTTTGGTGAAAGGGTTAAGGGTTAAAAGGTGAACGGGCGGCAGCTAGGGGGAAGACGGAGAGGCTAATCCAGCTGACAGAGTGGGGCAATGCGGTCATTATAAATCTCAGTGATCAAACTTTTGGTCAAGCTATGGTCTAGTCTGACAGTCTTTCCCAATCCCGTAGGGATGAAATATCGGTAGAATACATGATTGGGCAAAATTTTTTAAAGTGCCGTAGGTACGAAACCTTGTATTCCCATGTCATAGCCGTGTTAATTGTCACAGATCTATTTCCTTATGGGATACATTCCTCTTACTCAAAGCGTTGAGCAACATAAAACCAAGTATACCTGAAAGCACTGACCCGGTAAGAATCGAAAATTTTGCTTCCGAGAGGATAAGCAGCAGGCCAGGAAAAGACAACAGCGCTATAAAAACGGACATCGTAAACCCGATTCCACCCAACATTCCGACACCAATGATATGGCTCCAGCGGGCACCCGTCGGCATAGAACAAATGCCAAGCTTCACAGCGATCCAGGTAAGCACCGAAATACCCAACGGTTTCCCGACCACCAGGCCCAGGATGATCCCCATACCCAGTGTAGTGGTTAATCCATCAATCATTCCAGATTCGAACCGGATATTGGTATTGGCCAAAGCAAACATCGGCATGATGATGAAGTTTACAGGATTCACCAGAATATGTTCCAGTTTTTCGAGTGGCGACTCTCTGGCAACCGGATTTGTAGGAATAGCAAATGCGGTAAGTACGCCTGCGATAGTGGCATGGACACCCGAGTGGTGTACAAAATACCAGATGAAAATTCCCGGAATAATATAGGCTGCGAGATTTTTTACTCCCAACTTATTTAGTACCAGCAGGAATGCAAAAATCCCTCCCGCATAGAGCAGATATGTATAATGAAGATCCGAAGAATAGAAAACCGCAATGACCAGAATGGCCATCAGGTCGTCCACAATGGCAAGAGCAGCCAGGAAAATTTTTAAAGAGGCAGGCACCTTTTTACCCAACATCGTGATGATCGCAATTGCGAAAGCGATGTCAGTAGCCATCGGAATACCCCATCCCGCCGCGGTCTCTGTTCCTTTGTTCAGAAGATAATAAATCGTCGCCGGAACGATTACCCCACCCAGGGCAGCAAAGATTGGCAGCGATGCTTTTTTGAAAGAAGACAACTCTCCTTCAACAAGTTCACGCTTAATTTCCAATCCTACCATGAGAAAAAATATGGCCATCAGACCATCGTTGATCCACAGCAGAATCGGGTACTTGAGGTGAATTGATTCCGTGTTAAAGCCCAACTCAGTTTCGAGGAATTTTTCAAAACCTATTCCAAATGACGTATTGGCAATAAACAATGAAACGAGTACGCAGGTGATCAGAATAACTCCCCCTACAGAACCAGATTGAAAAAACTCACGAAAGGGTTTGAGATTGATTAATTTAGCCATGTTGGCAAGTTAGGAAACATCGGACAAAATCAAATCATGAAGACTAAAACAACATCCCCGATTCCTAGTTATTTGAGAAATCGGGGAAGTTTGAAACCTTGAGATTCATTCCATGAACCCGTATTAAATCATTTAGGAGATATTTCATAAATAACCAGGTCCGATGGTGCCGGAAATGGTTCCGGACGGGGCCTGTCCTGGAAAGTGGGGAGGGTTTGCCATTGCATGATGAACCTTCCGGTGTTGTCCATTTTTCGGTGTTCCGTCATCTCTTTCCCCATAACCAAGGGAGGCAATGCAATCATCTCCGGACCATTTTTATCCGGTATTGTTTGTTTGACTTTCAAAGAATTCTTGTCCAAAATCCAGGTGCCTGTCCCCTCCTTTTCATGGGTGTATCTGGCAGTCAAATTTCCGTTTGAGGTTTCCGTTACAGCCGAAATGCTGACAGAGTTTCGTAGTGATCCTCCCCGATTAAGGTCCCAGGTAAAGTTTGCCCAATTACTGATCTGATGAATCTGCCAATTGCTCTTGCCTCTTTTGTCCTTTTCCCACCTGGAAACAAAAACCTGACTTATAC
>Ga0123337_10000113_pt1 | contig 162252 bp, 208 predicted proteins | sample frozenSSSSmetaG_FD_89792 | JGI IMG/M metagenome (GOLD analysis project Ga0123337, IMG submission 89792) | Glacier valley bacterial and archeal communities from Borup Fiord, Nunavut, Canada, to study Microbial Dark Matter (Phase II) -... | ecosystem: Environmental > Aquatic > Freshwater > Ice...
ATACAACAGCAGGTATTCGCTGGTGGTCACCCACCCAACTACTAATCTGCCGATCTGGAGCTTGTGTATGGCAGAGCGGACGGGATGCCCAATTCTCTCCAGTCTGTGGTCGTATGTGACTGTTATTGCCATGTTCCTGCCCATATAGATACATTCTGCCCAGTAGTACCGGCCACCTATCTATCTTACACCCACCTCCTCACCCACCCCTCCCAAACCCACATCGGCACCACGACACACACCCCAATCAACCCCCCAATCAGCGCAAAACTCCCCCACATCCCCTGCTGCTGTCCCCCCTCTCCCGCTTCCCTCACCCCCTCCCTCCTCCCCTCCCTCCTCCTCTCCTCCTGCCGCCGCTGCGTCCTCAAATGCGCCTCCCGGTCAAAATGCCGCACCGCCTCCCTCTCCCACGCCCGCTGTCCATACCCCATCCCGCCCATCGCGCCCGCCTCCCCCTCTTTCTTCGCGCCAGCCGCCGCCCCCGCCCCAGCCGCGCCCCCCTCCCCCTCCCCCGCCCACCCAGCCGCCCTGTAAAAACTCGGCGGCGGCCCACGGAACTGCGTCCTGCGCCGACTCAGCCCGGACGCGGGCCGTCCGCCCGCGCGTCCGAAGTGCGATCCGCCGGCCGCCGCCGCCGCCGCACGGTGCGCCTGCGTCTGCAGCTGCAGCACCTCGCGGTCGTAGTGCCGCCGCGCCTCGGGGCTGCGCAGCACGGCGTAGGCGGCGCTGATGCGGAGGAAGCGCGCCGGGGCGGTGGGGTCGGCGGGGTGGGCGTCGGGGTGCGTGAGCTTCGAGAGGGTGTAGAATGCGCTGTTCGGGGTTAGCGGGGGCAGGAGAGGGGGGCGGTGAGGGGGAGGGGTACGATTTGATCTCCTTGGGCGTCGCGGACGTGGGGAGCTGGAGGGTTTCATAGTGGGTCTCGCGGCGGAGGGAGGTGGTGTGGAAGCGCCGAGGGCGGGGGAGCGGTGAGCGGCAGGGGAATGGTGAGTGGCGAAGCATTCCTCATCGCGGATGTGGTGGTTATGTTACATGCCCTGGATGTGTGAGGGTGAGGTGCCAAGTGCCGTGGAGAGTGGGCGTGACGATAGCGGCTATGACGATGACGGTGCGGCTGGGTTGAGGACAGGAAGCTAATGGTGGATGGTCACGTGAGCAGGGATGATCATCGCTGATCGATTGTTAGGGTAAGAAGCTGTTCTAAATTTGTCTATATCTAAAGGCTAAGGCTAATCATTAGCTTCTAACCTTAGGGCTAATGCTATATCTATATGCATAACACCTAGGCTCTATTAAGGCTTACATTTAGTAGCTGTAAAGTCCATCCTACTATCATATAAACTAGTAAGGCCTATTCTTAAAGTATTAAAAGCTATTCTTAGTTATAAATTAGTCCTATAGTTAATATACTTATATATTAGTTCCTCTTTGCATTACTGCTCCCTTTAAGGCTTTAGTCTTTAGAATTCAATTACTATTATAGTAAAGCTATAAACTCCATCTGCACTTTAATACACATTTAACAGCCTTGCACGCTAAGGGTGTAACCCACCTATACATAGATCTCTCTCCCTACCCTTCTTCTCGTTCTCTTCTTTCTTTCTTAGATTAAATCTAGCACTTTAGCTCTGCATGATCCGCTCTATATGATTGTGACAATGCTTTGGAATTTCTCGTGCTGTTTGGAATGCAAATACTGGTCTATATTATATATATATCTATGATCTGAATTGAAGATCGCTGGTATATGTCCAAGCATGCTACTGCTGCATGAGGTTTGGTAATGACAACAGCAGTCATCTATTAAGAGGGGTGTGACTTAAATCATGAAAGCTTAAAAAACAGGTACCACAACACATCCCCACCGCAGCAAATATCATCCCCCTACAACAACCCAAAACCCCAATTGCCCTCAATATCCGTGTTAACCAGACTGTCAAAAACGCGAATATCCGCATCCCCAAACTGCCACTCCGTCCCCCCATCAGCCCACTCATCCATCCCCGGAAACTGACTACTCGCAAAACTCAGCACCGGCTGCGGCAGAACCGGTTGCTGCAGCCCCACCTGTCCAACGCCGCCCAATCCCTGCCAGATCTGCGGCTGCGGCGCCACACCATTGAAGTCATCTGGACATGCGTGCACAGCACCTTTGCTATCCGATTTCTCCACATTCAGACCCGATACCAGGGTGAGCGTGCCGAAGTACGGGATCGTCAGGCGCAGGTTGCCCGTGTATGTGTGCAGCTGGGTGCAGATCAGCGTTTTGAGGACTTCGACGCACTGCAGGGCGACGGCGTTGCGTGGCTCCGTGTCGAAGTCCTCGAGTTTCTTAATCAGGGCGTCGACGAGGCGGCGGTCGGATTCGTGCTGGCCGGCTTGTTGCGTGCCTTCGCTCGAGGGACCCATGAGGCCGAGGAGGATCGTGATGGCGGCCATGAAGGCCTGGAAATCCACGATGTGGCAGACAAAGTTGTTGCCGCCACGTCTGAGGACCATCCATCTGCGAATCAAGTCTCGCGAGGCGTTCAGACAACAGAATTTCGAATACTCGTATCGTCGCTCCGTCGCTGAGCGCAGCATGAACGGCAGGTGCACCAGTGACTCGATCTGGAAGTGCCAGAGCTGGCAGAGCATGCGGTCCATGATTTTTGCCCTCTCGTCAGATTTGGCATTGCGGATTTCCAGGTCGTCGGGCAGAGTCCACCACTCCGGAGGCATTGAGCGCTTGAGCAACTCTAGTTCCTCGTCGATCTGCTGAGTTTCGGCATAGGCGTTCGATTCGACGGCGGAATTGCGCTCGATGATGCGCAAGGCGATGAGGCAGAGGCTCTTGTTGTAGGATTCTTCAGCGGAGAAGCTGGTGTATGCATCATGAGGTTGGGTAGAGAAAGGTTCTTTCTCTAAGGCCGAAGGCAGGCCGAGGAGTAAGGTTCTATTGTCCAGTTAGATAAATAATGTGAGTAGAGTGAGCCCTGGCAGTACAAATATATATCTCCTTTCACAATCTGGAAATAAACAAAGCTGCGATGTATATCATCTGGGCATGACGGTGCAGTAAGGCTGTGCTTGATTTTGCTGGCTGGGAAGCGGTGAAGCCCCATCAGCTGTGCGATGTTCAAAGCACGGCGAAAAGTGAGCCATGCTCTTCGCAGATTTCCTAGATTAATCTGAAAGACGCCTGCCAATATGAGACATTCCAGACCCTCCACAGTCCCAACGAGTTCATCAACTGAAGTCACAAGACTCGCCACGGTGGTCATGCACTTGTCCATCCAGACAACAGGTGTAGGCTGCATTTGAAGGGTTTTCGTACTGAACTTTGTGGGTATTTGTTGAATGGCAAGACAAAGAGTAAGCAGTAGTCTTGCAATGACAGATGGATGGCTCATCCGGACAAAGTCAACTGAGAAAGTTTTTGGAGCAGTGTTATTGTCAGGGACAAAGTCAGGAAGTACGTGCTTGCGGAGGAACCACCAGCCACAAGAGTCACCTAGCAAAAGGTTACAGTCTGCCTGTGATGGAAGGAGACGAACCAGGGTCCGGCGGATTATGTCCAGCTTTGAGGATGTCTCAGGAGACGAAACGCTCGAGACCGGGCCAGGCGTTGGCATTTGCCGCGGCTCGTGCTGATGAGGTGATTGAGTAAACTATTATCTATCAATGCCTGCAGGTGGAGAGATTATTATTCTGAACTTACAAGACTATTGTCGAAGAGAGACATGATCGGTGCATTCTCATATTGAGGACGGGGCGTGGCATTCGACGAAAAAACATCGGCCCCCAATACCCCCTGAATACAAGGTAAATGATCATCCTGAGTCTCAGCTTCAGATTTCTCATTGCTGGATGAGACCTTCTGCATCAACTTTTCTAGCAACTCTTCGACTCTTCCAAGCCGATGACCGAGCCCACCATTGCTCGACTGTGCCGCTCAGCGTCGTCGACGAATTCCTGAGAAATGCATGCTGTGCCTCTATCCAGACAGCCTCTGCACGTGGTATCACTCTCCGTAGCGAAGATGCACCTGATTTTCCTCCTCTTGCATTCCCAACAGCTACGCGTCCCCTTTCTCACTCTCCGCTTCTTGTCACGATGCTGGTCATTCCCCTCATTCCCATCGTTCGATCTGTCCGACATGTCGCCAACAGGAAAAGACGCCGATACTACGTAATCCCCAAGCTTCATGCCCAAGCGTTGATTATAGAATTGCGGCTCACATGCTTCCGCTTTGCTGGTGCATATGTCAGCTCCTCCGCCGCGTTTCGGCCGAACGGCTTGATATTATCCAGGGCCAACCCCCCTGGGCGTTCTGAGAGCTCAGCCCCGATAAATTAGCCAGAGAGAAAGAAGACTGAAAGAAGCCTGCCTGGGACAAAATATGAGACTCATACTACCTTTAGTCCTTTGCGATGAATTTGCCAAAGCCACGATTACCTCGGATTCTGGAGGAATAAATAAATTTATTCAATCATCGGACGGAGGTTCACACAAGATTTGGGTCACGCTTTAACCACACCTCGAATTACGGCAAAACATTGTTCCGTTCGCAGGAACCGCGCTAAGAAATGTTCGCGAGGCCCTCGACACCTCAACCTCACACAGGACGACCCCATAAGGCGACCAACCCAGCTCTCCTGCAATCAATTGAGCTCCTCGAGACATCCAGACGCATCAGCAAAACGCAGCAGAAGCGGAACACATAACAGCCTCCGCCGCCCAGCATGCCTCCTAGGCTCCCCTCCGCACCCGCCTCCACCACCCTCACCTTCCTCCGCGCCTTCTCCTCCTCGCCGCAATGCCTCGCAAAGTCGACGGCCAAGCGCCTGGCCTATGAGCACAGCGCCATCCCGCCCTACCCCTACGGTGCCTCGATGTGGTACAAGCAGTCCAACTTCGGCCTGTACGGCACGCAGAAGATCCGCTTCGGCAACATGGTCTCGGAGAAGAACGAGATCAAGACGCGCCGCTACTGGCGCCCGAACGTGCAGAATAAGCGCCTGTGGAGCGTGTCGCTGCGCAGGTTCCTCAAGATGAGGGTCACGACGAGGGTCCTGAGGACGATTGATAAGTGTGGTGGCTTGGACGAGTATTTGTTGGGCGAGAAGGCTGGGAGGATCAAGGAGCTCGGAATGGGAGGGTGGAAGCTGAGATGGAGGATTATGCAGACGGATGCCGTGAAGCAGCGGTTCAGAGAGCAACGGGAGGCGCTGGGCTTGCCCCCTCAGGAGGAGGTCGCTATTGGAGAGAATGGATTGCCCGTCACGAAGGAGCAAGTTGCAGAGGAGATACAGAAGTACGACACTGCGCTGGCAAGTGATGCGGAGATTGATATTGGCGAGGATGAGGCAGAATTAAAGGATCAGGTACAGTTTATGGAGGAGGGCAAGAAGCCAGGAAATGTTACGCTATGAGGGGGATGGCATCCAATGTACCATAGGCAGCTTTGTACGATCAGCGTGTAACACCCACATTACCTTTGATTTTTTTGTCTCTCGGAACAGGTACGCCATAGATTTGTGAATTGTGTCAGCAATGAATTCTTTGGTATCATTTGAGGGCCTGCACCTTTCTGTTGAACTCCAATGCCCATCCTACGGCCGCTTCAAGCTAATCTTACACCAGCCTGCCTCTGTTTCTTCGACTGCTGGCCAACAGCACCACTCATTCCTGCCAGCTGGCTAGAATCCAACATGCTCTGCGCCTCTCTTCTCTTCTCGTCCTCGATCTTTTTCAGCAGTTTCTCGGTCTTCTGCTTTCCACTTCCCTTTCCGTGGAACTGATGACTGAGATGCTTGAAGGCTTCCTTTTGGTTCATATTTCTCCCGAACTCATCGATGTATTTCAGCTCCACAGTAGGCCTATATTCTTTGTTGAAGTGCTCTGCCAGCTGCCGAGACTCCTGTTGATCACGGTAGGTGTTCTGCTGGCGGGCATAGTCTTCTCTCTCTTTGGCCGACATGCGATCAAGACGGCCAGTAGCACGATCACGTTCACGCTGCTGTCGAGCTTTGAGATCGGCAGCTGTCTCTCTACGTTGTTTCTCGGCAAGGAAAAGCTGCTTCTCTCTGAAAATGGCGTTAAGATCACCAGATTCCGAAGTCTTGAGAATACCTCTATCCTTCAAGAGCTTCAAAGTCGATCCCAGACCCTTATCAAGAGTCGCTTCTTCATCCACTCCAACACTTGATATGTGTTGTTCCTCCTCACGCTTGAGGCGCTCCTGCTGCTCTTCGTGGTCTTCAATGTTTGCATATGACTGCTCCATATTGATATCGCCATCCTCATCCGATTCTGCATCCATAGCTGTAACTACCTCTGGCTCTCGTGATGGAGAGCGCGGTCGCTTGGCTTCTGGAGCCTCGGGCTTCTGTAGGTTGGCAACAAACTCTGATGTCTCGTCAATGACCAGACCGGCCGGCCCATCCTCTTCAATATTTTCAGGAGTAGCCTCTTCCCTACGAAGCTGCTTTGCAATATCTTCCGGCTTTACCCGCTTCCTCTTTTTCAACGCCTCTCTTCGTTGAGCCGCTAATGATGCCTGTAGGTCATCATCATCGACGAACGAAATGTCTTCATAGGCACGCTTTTTTGTGAAGGCAGGTGTTGAGTCGACATCCATCTTACTATCATCGATAGGCGCCTCTTCTTGTATTGGAAAGATGTCATCCTCATCAACAGCCTTTTGCCGCGTTGATCTTGCCTTCTTCTTCTTTGGTTTGCGGACCTTGATCTCTGACATATCAAGATAATCCGACGTTATCTCATCTTCTGGAGATCCGTTAGCAAATATTGCTTGTGTATATGAATTTAAAGACTTACTGAAAATATCGAGGCTAATGGCCTGCGGCTTCAGACGTTGCGCCACACCCATTTGCATAGCCTCGAGCTGCTCCTTTGTGCTGCCTTGGCCGTCCAGCGTGAACTTGGTCGTCTTCTTGCCCTCGATCTCTACGTCATAATGTGCTAGAATACTTCTTTCTCCCGTCTCGTCGATATCATGAGGATTGTAAACTGGCTTCTTCTTCTTCAACTCCAACTTGTCCTTAAGCTTTTCCCTCTCCCTCAGTTCCAAGTTCTCGAGCTCGTCGCCTTCTTCTTCATTCTCGTCGATTGTGGTATCTTTCAGCGTGAGAACTTGGTCCTCGCCCTCCTGGAACGTATCCAGTTCATGGCCAACCTTGACTCCTGCTAAGTCCTTTGCGGTATATTCAGCCTCTTTCTCGGCGTCTACCCGCTCCTTTTCCAGTTTCCGCGCCTTCTCAATCTCACGTTGACGCTTCTTTTGCTTGATGAGCCAGCTCTTGGCATCTAAATCAGCGTCATCTTCCGCCTCTCCCAAGCCTTTGCCTTCAAGTTTCGCAAAACGTCTCGCCGCGTCGCGAGCCTTTTTGATGGCTTCAGCTTTGGCGTCGCGTTTCCGCTTTGCTTCTTCAGTCTGTTGGATCTTCTGATAATTCGAGTAGCTCTCTGCTTGTCGCGATTCGAGAGTACTGGCAGCCTCTTCGTCGGCTGCAGACGTCGAGGCTTTGAATACGGGTCCGCTGGCTCCTGGGACAGGCAAAGGTTTCATGCCCAAAGAAATACGAAGGCGATTCGTCTCCTCGATTGAAATAGCGTCCGCCATGTTGTGTTGTGCTGGGTTGAAGCTGTGGATTGTGGTGTTCTTTCTACGTGAGGCAGTCGCGGATGGCGAGGAGGCAACATGAATAATGACGAGGTTACGAAATTCAAGGTCTTGGCATGACAAGTGTCCGCATCCGCGCTAGCGTGGAGCTAAGCGAACCTGAGCTTCTACAAATAAATTTATTTCTGCGCGTTCCTTCCTCTCTTTCCTTTCCCAACCAGATTTGTGCCCAGCGATCCCTCCTTCTATGCTGCTCGCAGCTGCGAAGTGAGGTTGATTGCTGTGGCAGTTCGATCCCATATGGAGCCGTCAAGTATCTCTCCGGAGATGCAAAGGCGTCAATTTTCCTATCGACAGATCTCAGAGCAATCGGTCCTCGTGAAGCCTGAGCTCGCCGTCAAAGGCTGAGCTCGGTGGATGAGTGTATCGAAGGCGTCATATTCCACTTCTCTTTACCGATGGCCGTTGGCTTGTGAGGTTGGGGATAAACCATGACATGCCTACATATTTTTTTTTGGGGAAACCTTGGCGATTCGAGATGTGATCCGTTTAGGGATACATGGACAAACGGAACGGTTATTTATGCAGCAGCGAGGATGCTGCATTCGGGATATTATCAGATCTGCTTCCCTGGTTGGGCCTGAATACCCCATGAACATTTTACCTCAGGTGAACTCGATATGATTTTGTGATACCATACATTTTGTCCCGGCTGTCACGACCAGCTGTCTTACTCCTTTCATCAACTTCTAAGCAATAGGCCCGAATTAACTGCCTTCATGAAGCCTTGGTTTCCTGTCCTCGTCATCCAAAACGACAGCCAAATTCCTACGTTGCTTCTAGACTCGTTTCTTCGGTGTCTTCTCATGTGCTGTAACTCAGCCATGATGGCACCCCAGTCAATCCCCTCATCTCGTACTCTCTATATGACCTTGCACCTGCAGAAAACATTGGTACCGCATAGATTAAAAAGACCAAATGCTAGTATACCAGTTCGGCCCGTTCCTAGAGACAGTCCAGTCTGCCATGCCTAGTCCACGTGCGGGGCGCGAGATTCCACCTTTGAGGTGCAACATGCACATTGTTTAATAATACCGGATCTTACGCCTAATAAAAGACGTCCGTCGTCAACCATCAACATGAACAAATGGATCGCACTATGACGCGCGAGCTTCGACGGCCGATGGCGCGCCGTGCGTGCCTTGGAAATAAAGCCTTAATCTGGACAAAGGAGACCACAGCGCTGCTATGTATTGTACTTTGCCTGAGCCGTGCTCTATTGTATCCCCACTGCTACTATTCCAGTCCCTGCGCAACCATCGACGGGTGATGGCGCGCCGTGCGTGCCTTGGAAATAGAACCTTGGTCTGGACAAAGGAGGCCACAGCGCTGCAATGTATTGTACTTTGCCTGAGCCGTGCTCTATTATATCCCCGCTGTCCCAGTCCCTCCACAGAAGTTGGTATCAGCTACTATTCTGACAGTGCCTTCTCGTTGGTAAAGTGTAAAGTGCTAACACGTCCCAAGAAGCTTCGCAGCGTACATTTACATGCACATCCCATGCTATACCCCAAGAAAGATTTCCGAAAGCCTAGAGATATTATGTTTCATATATGTCGCCTGATATAGGCGCCAAAACACAGGAAGAGCGAGGAACCGAGGTTCTGAACGTGCGCACTCTGAGAATCAAAACTGCGACCAGAGCGTATCCCGTGAAAATCGCATCATTCCCAAGCACTGGCACCTTCTATGGCAAAGCACGACTTCGTAAGAGCAAGAATGAGAGCAAGAGCAAGAACAAGGGCATGTCCAAGAAGGAATCTGAGCGTAGCGGTGTTTCCTCGGCGAGCCTCCTAGGTCATGAGGATATCTGCCAGGTATCTCGACAGCAGCGACAACGATGAAATATGCAGGTCCCTACCGTATTTTGGTCCATACACGGCTGGTTACTGGTACTGCCATGCCGTGCCTGTAGTGGGAATGGCAGCCGTGCTCTGCTGCACACAGCATCAGAAGAGTGCCGACGGCATAAGGCTTCGAAAGGGACCTTGGTGCGGGGAACACATGGAAAAAGGGCCGTATATGCATGTATGCATAGGTATTTCATCTCTGTTTACCCATGCATGGCGGAGACGGAGATGAGTCTGGGGACCCCACCTCATCCCGAGTTTTGTTGCCCATTTGGTGGAAATGGTGCTCATGCGGTGGGGTGCAGCCTTAAGAAGTCCATGTCGTCCGAATGCATATCGTCGCTCAGTTATATGCCTACATAGCTACACCTATAGTCTGTCTAACTGTGGTGGGAAGCCTAAGCGACACTTCCCCAGGTTGTGGCTTGTGGCTTCTCCTCTTCTCCTCTTTTCCTCTTCTCTTTCCTCCTTCTCCTCATCCTTCTCCTCCTCCTCCTCCTCCTCATTCACCAGCCGGCCTCATTACTGGGGCCGACAGGGAAGCCACAGTGAGTCCAAGCATAAACAATAAGCAGATGTGGTGATTATAGAGGGATCATCATCTAGGGTCGGTGATGGCGGTGACTTCTACCACAACAACATCACCTCCATCACAGCGAGGCTTACGTCGTCTCCTCGAGGCTCTCCCTTGTCATCCTGCTTCGCGGGCACATTCCCATGTCGAGCGTTTGCTCCTTTTCGAAGATGGCTCCACCATCTAGGTATGATATCGTCAAGGAGGACTTCCTTTTGCCTTCATTGTCGGCCCTTCTCTTCTCTACTCCACTGACGTTCTTGTCTCTGAAGTAAAGTCATAGCGAGTACGAGTGCGAGTGCGGACTCAAAATGTCTATATAATTATCGTCAAGACTCACTTGCTTCATCTCTCTCATCCTCATCCTCATCCTCACGACATTCTCAGTCCTCCAGTTCTCCCTTCCTCATGATGGTTGCTATTGGTTCTACCCTCTTGGTTGGCCTTCTGGCCCTCCAAAATGCTTTCGCTCTGCCGTCCAATTTGGCCAAGCGGGATCTTAATTCCTGGATCACGACGGAATATGCTTACGCTTCCACTGAGCTGATTTGCAATATTGGTTCTACTGGATGCAATGCTGGTGGCGTTGCGTCAGGACTTGTCATTGCTTCTCCGAGCAAATCGAACCCGGATTGTGATTATGAATCTCACCTCCCTCAAGATATCTCTAACGTATGCAGATTGGTATACCTGGACTCGCGACTCAGCCCTGGTTTTCAAATACATCTTTGACAGGTTCTCCAACGGCTGCACTGCCAGCTTGCAAACCCAGCTCCAGAATTATATCATCGCCCAGACCAAGATCCAGGGTGTTTCCAACCCATCTGGCTCTCTCTCAGACGGAACCGGTCTTGGCGAAGCGAAATATTATGTCGATATGTCTGCTTATACTGGAGGTTGGGGTCGCCCGCAGCGTGATGGGCCAGCCCTGAGAGCAATTGTTTTGGCCTCGTACGGTAACTGGCTGGTGGACAATGGCTACACTGCCACTGCGCAGTCCGTGGTCTGGCCCGCGCTGGCCAACGATCTTGCCTATGTTGTCCAATACTGGTGAGATATGATCTCATGATAAATTGGACATATACTGACCGGTCCAGGAATCAAACCGGCTTTGACTTATGGGAGGAGGTTTCTGGATCTTCCTTTTTCACGACTGCTACTCAACACCGTTCCCTGGTGGTGGGCAGTGCATTTGCATCGAGAATTGGCAAGACTTGCAACAACTGCGCCACAGTGGCACCCCAAATTCTCTGCTTCCAGCAAACATTCTGGAACACAGCTGGCTATGTGGTCTCAAATATCAACGTGAACAATGGACGCAGCGGCAAGGATGGCAATTCCATTTTGACTTCCATCCACAACTTCGATCCTGCTGCTGGTTGTGATGATTCCACATTCCAACCGTAAGTTCCAAAAACTTGGAAGAACTCTACTGCCACTGACATTCTATAGATGCTCCGCCCGTGCCCTTGTGAACCACAAGTCTGTCACTGATGCATTCAGATACGCCTATGCCATTAATTCTGGAATTCCACTAGGTCAAGCGGTTGCTGTTGGCCGTTACACGGAAGACACTTACTATGGCGGAAACCCATGGTACCTCATTACCTTTGCTGCCGCTGAACAGCTTTACGACGCGCTCTACCAGTGGAACAATATCGGATCGCTCACGATTACTTCCGTCTCGTTGAACTTCTTCAAGGATGTCTACCCATCTGCAGCTGTCGGCACCTACGCTTCTGGGTCTTCAGTCTACACAGCGATCACCACCGCGGTCAAGACATACGCTGATGGCTACATGGCCAAGGCACAACAGTATACTCCTTCAAGCGGCGCTCTTGCTGAGCAGTTCTCGCGCTCTGACGGCTCACCACTCAGCGCCGCTGACCTTACCTGGTCCTATGCTGCATTCCTGAGCGCCGCTGACCGTCGCAATGGAATTGTCCCTCTTTCCTGGAAGTCGTCTGGCGCTAACACTGTCCCATCTGGTAACTGCGGAAATGCCGCATACGCAGGATCTTACACCAGCGCCACCAACACCGTCTTCCCAACCAGCCAGACCCCAGGCACCGGTGTTCCAACTGGTACTGCGACCACTTCTGGATCAACCGAGCCTACGCCTACTCCTACCTCTTGCGTAACTGCGTCAACTGTTGCTGTCACTTTCAATGAGCTTGTGACCACTCAATGGGGCCAGAGTATCAAGCTCGTAGGATCTATCTCTGAGCTCGGTAACTGGAACACCGCTAACGGTGTTGCACTCTCGGCGAGCGGATATACCAGCAGCAACCCTCTCTGGTCTCTCACTGTCAAGATTCCAGCCGGGGCCACATTCCAGTACAAGTTCATCAACGTTGCCAGCAATGGAGCTGTTTCTTGGGAATCGGATCCTAATCGGCAGTACACTGTTCCTGTTGGTTGCGAGACGTCGGTGACAGTCAGCACCAGCTGGCGCTAGATAGCGACTGATTGCTTGAGCGAGGGAATATGATGGAGGATACGATGATGCATGAAGATGAGACGTATGAGTTGCACGAGATGGATGATGGATGAAAAGGCAGATTCTCTGCACACACATATATCAAAATTGGGGGACTACGGATTGGGGAGACGATTGCTTTGGATGTATATACTTACTTACTTACTGACTTACTTGTTACTGCATCATTTAAGCAATGCACTTCTTTTGTCAGTGTCAGCATCTCAAAATTATTTATTGCTGTTTGATAACGCATGCCACAGTTGTTGAAATTGATTTTGATCATGGACTTGAGAAAACGTTAAGAAGAGGGGCAGCCTCGTTTATGATTGGTCGCCATTGGCATTGACAGGCACAAGGCTGGGTGGGACTCGTAGCCTCACCATCCCGAATCCCAAATCCCTCCCAATAATCAGTAACCACCAACTTTACAAGCTCCATAGCATCCATAACTTCTGTTAAAATGTCCCATCATTGCCATGACGAGCATGACCATGACCACAGCGGCTATTCACACGGTGATGGCGCCCATGACCACAGCGACGACATCACTCCCGCGCTGCAATACTCGCTCTATCAACACATCGATTTCGATGCCATCACCACACTCAACGAAGCCGCTCCCGCCTCCGGCACCGCGATCGTAAAGAAGACGTGGGCGGAGCGGCTGGATGAGGAACCGGAGCTCCAGAGCGATACTGACGAGCAGCTGCTCATGCACATCCCGTACGTCTACCCCACATCTCCGCGGCCGACTTGCACAGGATGCATTGCTCCGCCTATGGTCGCATAGCTGGGGTTAATCCAAAAGATGAAGCTGATAGCTTCATTGCACAGGTTCACTGGGCAAATCAAGCTCCACTCAATCCTAATCCGCACCTCGCAATCCCCCTCCGCGCCACGCACGCTGAAGCTGTTCGTCAACCGCAACGACCTCGACTTCAGCGGCGCCGCGGACCTGCCTGCGACGCAGGAGATCCATCTCGCGCAGACCTCGGACGTGCAGGACGTGCCGGTCAAGCGGGCGCTCTTCGGCAAGGTGCAGAGTCTGACGCTGTTCTTCGAGGATAACTACGGTGATGGGGACGAGGACGTGAGTCGGGTTAGTTATCTGGGATTCAAGGGCGAGTGGATGAGGTTGGGGGCTGCGCCGCAGGAGATTTTGTACGAGGCCGCGGCGAATCCGAGTGATCATGCGGTTAAGGGGACGAGTGTGTTGGGGGTGGGGAGTCGGCTTGGGGGCGGCCATTGAGAGGATGGGATATATGAGATGATGAAATGAATGGGCACCATTTCTAAAGACGAGGGTAGAACTTGGATGTGGAGTTGATCAAGGACGTAGGGCTGGATGATGCCTGTCCTGATTACGAAATTGAAGGAAACGCGACGAAGCACCAAATAAATGCCATAGGAAGGCCGGCATTCTTCTTTGCAGCTTACGCTGTAGGATTGTAGCTTGGGAAACAATTGCAACACGGTGTCGGATGCTGCTTGCGGCCATGTTAAGACAAGCTTCAAGAAGGATGCCGTATGCATATGAGAGTAGACAAGGAAGCAGAGACGCCTCAGAAGAATGACCTTGAAGTTACCTTACAGGAGATGACGCTACGGAATAAATACAAAAACTTCGATGTGTTTTTGATGTGAATGACTTTTTATCAAATTTAGCTCTCCTATACGCATAACACGACTTGTACTGTACGTGCTGAGTTGCGCATTTCTTATGAGCTGCAATCATGAAGGGATAACCTTGAATTGAGACATAAACGATGAATTACTAAACATAGAGATATCATTACGCCTTTAACTGATGGATCTTTTCTCTTTTCTCGTCGCTCTCTCATTTCCAAGCCGGATAGCCTATTTCGTGTTTCGGCCGCCAATGTTCGGAATCGTATCTCCGAAGAATAGTAATCACAAATGCAGCCGACCTTCATCTCCACCTATTATGCTTGACCACAACGACTTTGCTGAAATGATATTCCCGAGGTTAAGTTTCCCAAAATATATATAATATATGATATAACATACGAAACTATAAATGTAGGCGAAATCAATATTTCAGCAAACTCTCTATGAATCGCCGGGACCCTCGTTCAAATCGTTCGTAGAATCAACGACACGAGTCCCAGTCTCCCAGACCATGACGACCATTTCCAAATCCCCAAAATTGCCAGGAGGCAAGGAACCCACGCCATTTGAAAAAGCAGTACAAATCAGACTAGTCGAGGGAACAGACAATGCCTTCTCAGGCGTTGTATATAAAGACTGGTGCGGTTCGTTCAAATTCTCATATTCATCACATGTTTCAATTCCCCGAATCGCTTCTCACCACTCCGGCTTCTAGATCCTGCTGTGCACCTGTAATGCAATATAAAGTCCTTGGATAACTTCACATACTTATACTGATCCATTCCAGATGCCTCGGGCGTCGCCTTCGGCGGCCTCTGCATCTCTCTCATCTTCGCCGCCACCCGCGCCTACTTCAACACCGCGCACCCCTCCCGGCAACAACCAGATCCCCTCAACATATCCACGCAATTCCTCCTCCCCGTCCCCCCAGGCCCCTTCCAACTAACCATCCACCCCGAGAAACTCGGCCGTAACATCTCCGTCGTGCGTGCCGTCCTCACCCCCACCACCAGCACCTCCCCCAGCGTGACCGCCTTCGTCACACACGGCAACCTCACCACCGAATCCGGCCCCTCGCTGGCAACGCCGCGCCTCTCTCTGCCCGACCGCCGCACGTGCGTCGAGTGGGCCGAGCCGCTCTTCGCGGCGCTGAACCCGGCCACGACGCGCTGTAGGCTGTGGACGGCGCCGGGCGGCGACACGGCGTACTGGACGCCGAAGCTGGGGCGGCACCGGCGCGACCAGTGGGCGCGGCTGGCGGACGACGCGGCGCGCTGGGATCTGCTGAGTCTGGGGTGCCTGGCTGACTGGGTGCCGGCGATACCGCAGAATTACGGGTTCGAGAGGGATGTGCGCGGGTTCTTTGCGAGGTTCGCGAGTCGGACGGTTAGTTTGAATATCGATGTTCGGAGGGATCCGAGGGGGAGGCAGTGGTTGTTTCAGAGGGCGGTGATGAATCAGGCGAGGAATGGACGGTTTGATACGGAGGTGAAGATTGTGGATGAGGAGGGGGAGTTGGTGGCGAGTGTGCAGCAGGCGAATATGTTGGTGCCCAGGAGGAGTGCTGCACTTTGAGGGGGTTATGGATGGGAAGACTCGCTGGGAATGCAATATTTTTTTTATTCGAATTTGAGCGCTAATCCATGAGGAAAACGAACTCGGTTGGCTAGCTGGGTATGAACTAAGAAGGGATTAAACAATTAATTTAGACGTAGACGGGTATGGTCCACAGCCTCTTCCGACTCCTCCTTGCGCATCGTCCATTTGGTTGAATAAATCGAGAAATGCAGACAGCTAGACTGTTATCACTTCATCCGCAACACACCGTAACTTCCTCCTTCTTATCCCTATCAAACCGCATGCGTCAGCTACCCGCGATTATCATGAATGTTATTGTTCGAGTACATACCCCAGCGAAATGGCCTCCCAACTGAAGATAAAGGAGCCAATCCACGCCCCAATAAAAATGCATATGATCAGATATCCCTATTCCAGCAAGTCAGCCAGCCATCAAACCAAGCGCGAAGTGAGAAGAAATCTCACATTGTAATACATCGCCAGCAACATCACAAAATACGCCACGGAGAACTGAAACAGATGCAGCGTAGCCCTAACGGCCTGCTGCCACAGATTCGGACGAAACGTGCCAGCACTCGGCTTCTGGAACGGAAAAGCAAATGCAGGCTTCTGCTCGCCACTATCGGCATCCGTGCCCGCGACGGCACACGCGCCCTTGGAGTTCGACGGCGACGCTCCACCGTCCTGGGTCTCGGCTGCGCGTCGCAGGGCAGCCTGTTGCTGCGCCTGCCGCACGATGAAGCGGTCGAACTCCTTGCCGGCGCGGCGCAGGAACTCGAGCAGGATGACGAGGAAGACGACGGCGATGCAGGAGCCGGCGAACATGCCGTGGGTGCGGATGTGCCACTGCTTTGAGATGAAGCCTGGGGGGTGGTTAGGGTGTACTTCATCGAGGGAGAGCATGGGGAGGCGCACAGGAGTCGATTACGGTCCTATGCGGCAGTTAGAAGATAGCGCTGAGAGGACAGGAGAATGGACGGGACTCTTTACCAGTTCCATAACATGGAGATCTTGCAGCTGCTTCCTCCGCCCATGGACATAGCTGCGGCGGTGGTTGTGGCGGCGGCAGCAGCGTGTGTTGTAGCCGTCGACATGGCCATGGCCACCGTGGAGGTTGTGCCCATATTCATATTCATGATGGCGATTTAAGGTTTGCAGGTGGAGGTAGAAATATGAGAATGATGGCTAGAGAGAAAGGAAACTCGTCGTGTATATTTCATACGAGTTGGACGCGACAGGCACAGAGGAAAATGTTCAACTTATGTTCGTTTGCTTGTGTGCAGATGCCCAGGGCATTATGCTTCCACTTCCAACAATCCATCGCTGGCTGGCGTGGGGATTGAGGCGGTAATGAGTGGGAATGAGCAAGTTTTGTTCAAACCGGCGAAGCTTTCTGCGATGCCAAGACTCGGAGGCTGAACAGTGCCCTTCGGTATTCTCAGAATAAATCAAAAGCCGTACGATGGTGGCAGGACATATCATTCAGATCTTGCTATTCCGCGATTTCTTTTGGATCTTGGATACCGAGGCTGTTCGATTCGATTTTGCGCGTTGGAGCGCCACTCCACTTCCTGTGAGAGACTTTGAGCGACTAACAACCAAAAAGCGATCCTTACCTACACTTAGAAGCATATTTATACCACCAGCTGTTCTATTAAGATCCGAAGAATTAAATTTGAAGATAATATATCTTAGCAAAGATGTATCTTAGCAAGGACCTAGCCTAGCCTTCATACAACACACTAGCATCGCAACTGAGTCGGTACACTTGCGGCCTCGCCCGAATGGAAGAAGCTTGAAATGGACCCAAGGGAACGGAAAACAGAGGCTCAATAAAGCGCTCACACAAACCTGGTCGGTTGCCTCAATCATCCAATGACTTCCTGCTCGAAACATCTCAATCACAAGCATTGCGGGCGTTGCAGGCACTGCAAGCCATACTGAACCCATTGCCGACTCTCAAAATCGACTCTCAAAATCCTTGAGAGCATTCATTCATTATTCATACGTCTGAGCAGATATTTCCACTGTCTGGTGCCAGTCACTGAATTCAAAGTCCTCCATCTGAGCTTCTTTGTGCTCACCTAGCATGTCAAACCTGCCGAAGGCCCTCTTCGAAGGATATGGTCATTGAGACGGCCACTAGTGACGAAGAAGAAGAAAATCTCAAAATCGACTCTTAAAATCCTTAGGAGCATTCATTCATTATTCATACGTCTGAGCAGATATTTCCACTGTCTGGTGCTAGTCACTAAATTCAAAGTCCTCCATCTGAGCTTCTTTGTGCTCACCTAGCATGTCAAACCTGCTGAAGGCTCTCTTCGAAGGATATGGTCATTGAGACGGCCACCAGTGACGAAGAACGAAAAAATCTCAAAATCGAGAAGACATCGAAGTATGCAAAGCATGGTCAATGGCGTTGCTGGCTGGAGACAACCGACTCTTTAATTGCTCGCGCTGACAAGCGAACCCTCAAAACGACCAGTTCAATTTCAGACTCGATGCGTGAAATCGACGGCTACAGTTATCATGATTTTCCATTTAAGCAATTGAACGCCTTTGCAGCCTATGTACAGTCTCAACCGTTTGTACAAAATAAAATAAAATCCCCTCCATTACCAGCACCACCACAGTATGGCCATCAATCTACTTGCGGTACCACATACGGGTGATCTTCGTGTGCCTCATTTTCTTTTGTAAGGTAAAGATGCCGTACATCAACGCCTCCGATGTTGGCGGGCAACCTGGAACATAAATGTCCACCGGAACGATACGATCGCATCCTCTCGTCACGCTGTAGCTGTAATGATAATAGCCGCCACCGTTCGCGCAGCTTCCCATAGAGATGACCCATCTGGGTTCAGGCATCTGATCGTAGACCTGTCGCAGGGCCGGAGCCATCTTGTTCGTGAGCGTGCCCGCAACGATCATGACGTCGGACTGACGCGGCGAGGCACGGAAAATGATACCGAGACGATCCTGATCGTATCGTGGGGTCGAGAGATGCATCATCTCGACGGCGCAGCAGGCGAGTCCGAACGTCATGGGCCACAACGAGGATTGGCGCGCCCAGTTGGCCACTTGATCGAGAGTTGTTCTAGATGCAGATGTCAGCTTCCCAATCGCACTACCCACGCCGACGGCTGCAGCTCTTCTCCAGCCTCAGACACGTCAGGATTGGCCACGTACAATGCGTATTGCATAGCACCCTTCTTCACCTCCTGGCTGGGCAACAGCACCTCCCGCTTCGGCTTGCCCGTCACGCTCAGCGGATTGCCCAAGACATCCTGTCTCGAGGTGAGCGCGCTCGCCGTCTTAGCCGCCGACGACGAAATCGCAGCAATCGATCTGTACGGAACAATGGCGGAAGTCGGCTTGGCTGTGACAACACCGTTAGCAGAGGTGGCACAGGTCGTCGTTGCGGGGGGGAGGCGCGGAGCTTACCACGAAGAGCCAATGCCGCCGCTGACCTGCTGGACGACAACATGTTTGATATGAGGTTGTAGAGAGAGCAGAGATAATGGGGAACGAGGGGACCGCAGGGCGTGAATGGGAGGGGCGTCTGGGCGTCGAGGTCTGGACGGTGCAGTGCGGCTCTGAGCTCTGAAGATTCGATGATGGAGCTCGGATCACGCTAAAAGCGGCTTGGCCAATCAACGTCGCTTAATTCAAATCGCTGGCGAGATTATCCCCATATCTCTACGATGAGACCAACAACAAGTTCGTAGGACCGGATTATATACTTCAATATTAATCTCTAATAATAAAATTGATCCTTTTAAACATACTCACACGAGGCAGTGTTTAATATGGAAAATATATGCATTTACAAAACCCATGCCTTTACGCTCAAACTCCAGATACGTCTGTCCAAACCACACTGTAATGCTATCGTAATCTACAATTTGAAGCCGCCAGCACCATTGGTGATCTGTGCCGCCTTCACCTTATTTCCCTCGATATCCTTGATATCACCTCTCTTGCCAATGACCTTGACACCAGCCTTCTTAAGCTCGTCCAAAGTCTCCCTCTTCTGTTGAGCCTTCTTACTTTCGGGTCGCTTGTTCTGGATCTCCCCTCCTCTCTTCTTGATCCTCTCCTTCTCGCGTCTGCGCCTCCTGAGCTTCTCTTCTCTCGTCATCTCTTGCCTAGCAATTGGAACACCGCTCTTGGGCACGATCTCTCCCTTCTCCACAGAATCCTTATCCTTCCCAGCCTTGTAAATCTCTTGAGGAGCAAGCATGCTGTCTGCACCAGAGATACCACTAGCCATTGTCGGTTGCGCATCCTCCATTCTGACAACAGCAACATCGGATACAACTGTCAAGCTTGGTGCAGGTGGCTTGGGCTTGTAATGCCAGCTGCTCAGCGCATCAAGCTTGGCGCTAACCTCCTTCCACAATCCTTCAATCTCCTGATGTTGCTTCCTCAGCTTATCATCAGCCTTGCTCATATATGTGTCTGGGTTGTTGGCCTTGATGTGCTCCTCCTCGTACATCTCGGCAAGACTCTGTTGTGCCTTGTTGTCGTCAAGTTCGAATGCACCACGACGAGCACCAGCAGGTACCGAATCGGAATCTGGGCGACGACGGATGACTTCGTCAAACTCCTGGGCAATAATGCGCCGCTTGATGAGCTCCTCGATGCTCTCGCTAACTTCGGCCGTAATGACTGGTACGGGTTTTCCAGTCCGCTCGAAGTCCAAATCCTCCTCCAGAAGAGAGTTCAGGGGTCTGTCGGCAGCTCTTGCCTCACCAGACAAAGTCCACTCCCGTTTTGCAACCGATGCTGCTTCCAGACGACGAATCTCTTCTGCAAGTTTTGCTTGACGACGTTCATGTGCGGATCTTCTTGACCTTGGATCCCCAGCATCAATATCCGAAAGAGCATCTTCGGACCTCTCATTATCAGACTCATCATCGAAAAGGTCGCGTCGCACATCGGCCATAGCTCGCTCGATATCTCCTTCTTCATCTCCAGGAAGCACCTTGGCCTTCTTCTCTTGTCTCGCAAGATAAGATGCCTGCATTTCAGCTTTCGTGACTTTGCGTGCTGGAGGTGCGAAGAAATCCTTGTACAGAACATCGTTGGTATTGTCTCCAGGTGCATCTCCAATATCCTCCATATCTTCGTCCTCATCATCCTCGCTGTCACCTTCGGGCGCATTCAAATCCATGTTGCCGAATGTTGGTCCGCCCTCATCGTCATCCTCGGCTTCATCGTCACTTTCAGCATCCTTGGCTGCAGACTTCTTTTTGGAATCTGAAGCAGATACAGACATTGGATCAGCATCCCAGTCGATTTCTTCTTCATCACTAGCCTCGCCAGTATAAGGATCCGCCGCAGCATCTTGTTGCTCCAAGAATTCCGTTTGCTTGTTGAACTCGTCAATCGAGAAGAAACCGTCGTTCAAGCCATGGGGATCCTCGACAAATTCGTCTGCATTTCCTTCGTCCTCTTCGCTGTCTTCGAAGTCGTCTTCGCCTTCTATCATGCCATCCATGTTCATATCCTCTTCGTCATCTTCGCCGTCCATTTCGTCTTCTTCCTCCTCCTCGCCCTCGAGTCCAGCTATCTCAGCATCTGAAGCCTCCTCGCCCTCCTCTTCGCCATCTTCGAGACTTTCATCGTCACTTCCAATCTCAAACCCATCCTCATCAAACGTCATTCCCTTTAATGCTTTATCCTCATCCTCAGACCCCTCTTCGCTCTCCTCTCCCTCACTCTCACTTCCCTCCAACTCCTCCAACTCCCTTCCCACCTCTTGCTTCAATGCATCAATAACCCTCCTCGCCTGCTCCCAAACCTGCTCCACCGCAAATCCCTTCGTATGCACCTTCCTAATCTTCAACAATTCCCCGTCCTCCTCGCCCCTCTTCCTCTTCCTATCCTTCCTCTCCTCCTGGATCCTCCTCGTCTGCTCCTCGCAGATCTCCCCCGCAAATCCATCCAGCGTCGCCTTCGCCAAATCCAGCGCTCCCTCGCATATCTCCCGTTGCGGCTGGATGAACTTATACCGATTCTCCGGCTGGAGCGCCTCTAGGAGGGCTTTCGCATACTCCGAATAGGTCGAATAGTGTGATTGCGAGTCGCCGTTTGCGAGGCGGAGAGATGACGGTTCGGCAGTCATGGTGTGCGACGTCGAGGTCATGGACGAGCTCGTGCTGCCAGAAACTTCTGCCATGCTTTGCCTGCTTGTGTTCTTGCTCGATGCGACGATGAGGGAAGTTTTGGGATTTTTTTGGAAGGGTCCAATCGCAGCACTGTTGATGGGGCGGTCGCTAAGTCGATAAGGAGCTTATCGGCCTTCTCGCTTAATGGAATTCCTAAGCCAACGAGTTAAAAAAGAAGAAGACGGCGAAAATATAGGGTAATTAATATACCTATTTTTTTTTTAGGAAAAAGAATGTTAAATAGATAAAAACTAGAAGGACTCTCTGTCTGTCTGTCTATATCAAAAATGCTAAAAAGAATCGACTCGACCCTCATGTGACTCGAACACACAACCTCAGTCTTTCATAATAACGTGATTTGAAGTCACGGGTTATAGGAGGACCACGCGCTACCATTGCGCCAAAGGGCCTATTGATTGCTAGGATCTTAGCATAAATAATATATAAACAAACAGCAATAACAAGACGAGACCATAATACAGCACAAATCTAAGAATACATATTTTGATTTTTAATCTTTATAATATCATATTAGCTCATAAGAAGCCAAAATATCGTTTTTAACGTTTCACATAGTTCTGCTTGCGGATTTCTACGACAGCAGGCTAAAAATACCAAAATTTAGTGGAGTTTCCTCGTGAATCGTAGTTGTTAGATAGATCCATTCTCTGTCCCTCTCGTTCTGGGCCTCTCTCTCCTCTCTGCCGTAAAAGATTATATTGTGTCTCTCCATCTCTGAATCTGTGTGTATCTTAAATCTTTGATACGTAGGAACTGAATCGATGTCGTCCTACTGCTGTTCTTCTTTCTTTCTCGTCTGTCTCTCCGACCTCTTTCTCACATGTTTCTCCTATGTCTCCGCCCGTCTTCAGTTCTCTCTCCCTTATACATCAGTCATCCGCACGACGTTCCATCGGGTATCGGCGGCACTGCATCCAAAACATTTACCCTGCCCCACGGCTCCTCTTCTACTACCGGCGGCGGGCCAAACACAAATTCTGCCCTCACGAGGACAGGTATTGTACCGCCGGTGTTGACATCGAAAGATCTATGCTCAACCACTATTATTGTCAGCACTCCATAGTCTCTATGTCCTACAATAGAACGCCGGTATCTCGTTCATCCTATTCCAACGCCGCCGTCCGGGGCGGCTGCTCCAGACACAAGGAGAGAATGAAAAATGGAAATGCGAAGCATGTCACCCGAAACTAGGATACAAGGTGCTCAATCAAGAATACTCACCTCTCAATATCGATTTAATCGCCCCCGAGTGACTCATTATGGAAATAATCTCGTGCGGATCCGAGGCAAAGACCTCATCCAACACCTTCCTCGTTCTAATGTCCAAGTTGCCATCCGTCTCCGCCTCTGCCTCCCTCCACAGTCCATCCTCCTCGCTGAACCCATCTGCAAATACTACATCAGGAAACATCGCTTGGATTTCAGTCTTCGAACTTCGACGATCACAAGTGTGGGCCGTCAAGCGCTCTCTCAAGCCCTCCTTCACCAGCGGTCTGAACCTCATTCGTGCTTCTCCCTCTTCCGTTGCCTTGTGGAGGTCCTGAAACGTTATCATGCATGTCCTCACAGCGCGATACAAGGGAGATGTGTAAAAACTACCCGGCAAGCTCTGTGTATCGTTTTCGATCTGCTCCCTCCAGAAAGTCCTCGCCGCCCTCGCCTGCCGCTCCCCTTCCTCCGTCAGTCGTGCGTCGCTTACTTTATAGTTTCGAGGGCAGTCCTGGAAGGCGTAGTAGTGCTGCGAAGACGTAAGTTACTTGCCCTCTATCTCTCTCTGAGGGTGGGATAAAAAGAAAATGACGAGAGAAGCAAATACGAAGAACAAAGAGATCGCAAGGAAGGGACAAAAAAAATGGTATCATACGTCCCAGGCTTGGGTGCCGACTACAGACTCGGCAACATTATGCCATCCCTCCCCATGTCTGCTCAATAACAGCAGTTTGAAGACTACATCCTCATTTTCCCTGTTTAAAGACAGGAGAAGATCTTCGAAACGCTGCCAGTCTGTTAATCTTGCCTCTTTATCCTCAGATGTGTTATCACACGTGTCCGCTAGATGGAATCTTGGGATCAATCCGAAGTTGGTTTGTGTCTACTTGGGTAAGTCTGCGAATTTCTCAGCAGAAAATAATGTGAAGGAGGCACTGTGGAAGAAGAGATAAGAGAAGAAGAAAAAGAAAACAACACAAAATCCAAGGGAAGGCGAAGAAATGGAGAGGAAAGAGAAAAGAAACTAAGAAGTGGAGGGAGAAAATGCTGAACTAACATAATCAAAGCTACCAGGATCCGTCTCCGGCTCATCTTGAAGAAAATATCCTGTGACGGTTGAATACTCGAAATGTCCTTGCCGCTCTTCCTTCTTCTCCAGTGAGTTAGTGGATTGTCACTAAATGCTCTACCACTCAAGCAAGTCCGGTAGGATTTACCAAAGCACTAGCCATCTAAATAGATACTGTTTTCAAGAACGACCACATTAATGATAGCAATACAAGGAGGACAGAAAGGTGCTTTGGGAACGGCAGAGGCATGGGGGTATGATCTATCTTATATATGTTACAGTTATGAGGACATGGTCGGGAGACGTTGGCATGAGGGATCCTTACCTCGTTTCCACGTGGGGTAGCTCCACAGCCAATGAGCGTTTACACGACACTCCCACGACCCCTCATATGCGTAAAGTGAAGGACGATGTACATTAGACTAGGCTGGTAAATTTATTATCTTGAGCTTCTATCAAATAAAAATCAGTCATTAAAGGATATATTAAATTCGATTATGCAGCTATCCTCGTAATAAATCTAGCCACTTAGTGCTTCTAACCTACTTAAATTTTGTACATGATTTGAGTAGCATTTTTATAAGGATAAAAGCCCTGTATTTAAATAATTTAAATAACTGTGATAATTTTCCTAACCCTAACATATAATATATATGATATATTTATAGAAAGTTCTGTAAATTTACAGGTTTTCTTCATCAAAAACAAACGTTGGGAATAGAGTCGACAGGTTATAACTTTACAAGTCTTAAAGTGATAAAGCGAATGCGAAGTCGAGAATTTATGCATAAACTTACCCGCTTGGAGACTAAGGACTGAATTTATCAAATGGGGGATTACGGCAATAAATCCCTTGAATTAATGGTATCAATTCTCAGTTGAACAGTTCTTAACAGCTAAACGCTAGTGACCACTCTCATATCGTCAAAGTCCTTCCACCAAACCGGGTATCACATGCTGCTCACAGCTAACGCAGCCATCATGATCATTGCACCAAAATCATCGACTCCCGCGCTCCAATCGGCCAAATCCTGTACCAACGCTGCATCTAATGTATTCCTCAACGCTCCCTGTGCGTTCTTCAGTTGCCCATATGTCAAGATCTAGAATGCTGTCAGAGGTTCGTGATACTGGCAGACGTATTAGGTGATAATTACCTTCCCTGAGTTTCTGCAATTGAGATATTTCTTGTATTTCATCACCCAATCGGACTCGGTGGACGCTGCCCATAATTCTGCACTACATGGTACCGGAGTCTTGCAAAGGCCTTCCCCGGTGTTGCAGGGACGTTCATTGAAGAAGCCGATGTCGATGTCGAAGAGCATCTCGATCAGGAAGAGGATGATCAGGGTTCTGCCGGATCATCAGTTCCGGAGCAAGGTTGCGCAGACACATGGGATACACTTGCCTCCGGATGCTTTCCATATACTTCCAGTCAACCCAAGAGGGTATCTGTCCATTTTCCTCGGCAGGACACTGGTAGCCCTCATCTTGCAGCTTTGTCGCGATTTCCTGAAGTCATGGGTTGAGCTTGTGCTTAGGATACGGGAGAAGTGCTTACCCCCATAGTTACTATGAGCATGACAGCTTGGGTCTCATCATGATCCTTCTCTGACGATAAGAGAAGAAGATATATAGAAATGGCTTGTAATGCAGCCAGTTGTAATGGTCTACTGTATTCGCGAAACTGTGAAGACAAATCAGGATTATATTATGGGGTATATATTACGATTCCCTATCATTGTCCAAAGAAGTAGACAGAGCGGTCGGAGATGAATGCACTGACCTCTGTATATAGCTTCTGCTGCTCTGATAAAATGGTCTTTATCACAAATGGTGTGCTCCTTGGCGTCTTGTTCTGAAACATATGTGTAATGCTGGCACAGATTGCAAGAGGCTCTGGAAGGTATTGCTGATATGTATCACTCGGACATATGCACGCGTCTTCTTCGATCCAACACAGTGGATGTATGAACGGAGGAAGAGTTTTTGCAACCAACATTGTAGGATATGAACTCATAATCCGAACAATATATGATCCTGCAAGAAAGACGCCAACGTCATTAAAGTTCTTCCGTCCTAGCAGCCCAGGATATCTCCTTTGCTGCTGCATGACGAACCGCGTTGGAGATGGCGATGCGTATTTGGACATCTGCCTTTCCCAAGATCCACGGTCCCGAATGTGGATGAAAGCGGGCACGACTGGGCTTCGAGATTTTGGTCTTGGGATCTCTTCAATATCGGATGACATTATGTTAAATGGGGGCTGAAACCATTGAGAATCTATCTCTACGCTCTGCTGGAGCCTTGGAGAGAGCCTTGGGCCAGAGGTGCCATAATTGAGTTGCGGCTCAACTTGGACCATGGCGACTGGACTTGGTGGGCCCTGCGCCATGCTCCAGTCGAGGTTTTCAGCCATAAAATCATTGTTGGCCAGATTCTGGAATACCGCATCGATGTTCGCCGCACTCTGTGAGATCTCCGTAATGTCTTGAGACCCAACGCTGCTCACAAAAGAGTTGGTGGCATCAACTCCGGAAACAGTCCAGAGAGGCACAGGCTTCGGAGTGGAACGAGAAGCCCGATGCCGTTGAGCTAGCACGCCATGCGCATGGAAGACCTCCTTATAGTCACATTGAATTCCGCGTGTTTGGCATCTCATGCAGCTTGGGAGTGCCAAGCTGCAACGCGTCTTCGCGACTCGGCATTGAGTACAGGACTTCTTTCTGGGGAGCGCCATAGTTTGGCAACAACGAAATCACGAAGAAGAGATAGCATAGTAATGACAGCGAGCTGTATAATGAGAACAGAAAAAGAAGAGACGTCGACCTACATGCCTATCTGGGCGTTTCTGATCTTGAGATGGGCTGACAGGCGATTTGGCCGGAATTCCGTACAGTTATTAACAAATGCGGCAATCTGACATAAGCAACCATACCTCCCTTTGGATCTAGCTTCACAACCCACATCCATCAAGTTTCCTCAACCTCATTTTCTCCCAAACAACTTTATACTGTGGTTCCGAACATCGATAAAGAGCAATTCATGGCCCCTATGAGTATTAAAAGCGTATAGCAAGTCGACAAATCCTAATGACGATCTGCTTCCTTACGCCAGCCACTCTCTGTCACTTACTGGACTGTTGCTTCTAAGTGGAGGAGCTGGCTCCAAATCATCCTCAGGACGTTTGAAGATGTACCGCGCCTGTACTCTTTCGAATGATGCCGAAGAGATCTCCTATATTTATTCACTGTGATGTATGGCCCTGGGGAACCACCACGGTTTCCCATCGCCTTCCAAGACGGAGGAGTGCGGGCAGGTCTCTGGCTGTATTCAGCAACCGAGCGGTAGGAAAGAGTGAAAGAATGAAAGAGTGAAAAAATTTCGAGGCAATTCCTAACAACCAGCAATAAAAGCGGATGATTGAGACATTAAGACATTCTTGAGGCTGGAGAGGTGACAGTCGTGACTGCCCGGAAAACTCCATGGCCTCTCTGCTCTTGCCATCTCACAACCGTGTCTATTCGTTTTTACCCTATTGTTTTCTTCTATGTTTCTTCTTCGTCCGCACCATTTTATTATACATAGGTTCTATTCCTACCTTCATTTTAGATGCGGTCTTTTCATTATCCTTTCACTCGATGTTATTTGTTCACATTTGTCCATGGCCCTTTGAGTAAATCGGGCTGCACGGCATTTCGGACCAAATGGAACACGCAGGAAGATTAAAGATCATGGTCACTGGTGTATGCACTGAATCTGTAATACTCATTGATGTTGGGTAAAGTCTCATTTCGCTACAGGCAGACGGGTTCCTCGGAGCGAATTTATGCGAATACCTGCTCAAACTGGGCCATAGTGTGATGGCCGTTGACCTATTTCCTAACGGAGTGCGGAGCCTCAACCATCTTCAGAACAACCCGAGGCTCGTCTGTGTTCAGTGAGTTTAACCTCGCAGCAACCCCTTCGTTCGTTGAATATACGAATCTAAAACGTCTATTTTAGGCGTGATGTTAGGATGCCGTTCCCTGCTATCAGCAATCTGCATGTCCATAACATATTCAACTTGGTTTCACTCTGTGATATGGACCGTGGGCTGCTCGATAGACTGTCATCATCATTTAGCATCGAACAGTTGGTGATTTCGGGCATGAAACCAGTTCTTGACCATGCCCGGTTGTGCAATGCTAAAGTCACGCACGTCTGTAGATTCGGTAAGTCTTGGCCTCTTTGAGATTTTCTTCTTCGAGCCGACTTCCTGGATTCTTCGGCGGGCTAAAAGTATGCCACTATTAGAAAACTATATGGGTGATCGTTCTGTTGACGAGTCTTGCGACCCATCTGCCGAAATAAAACGAAGAGAGGAAGCCTATGGATTCGAATACATGTTACAACATGGCGATGGCATCCGCTTTCAATGCGCTCGAGTCTACAATGTCTTCGGACGACACATGCAAGGACCCGACACCAGCGCCGTATCAAGTTTCATAACGGCTCTGATGAACGGGGAAAATCTAATAATCAAGGGGGACCGTGAAGCCAAACGGAGTCTCCTACACGTTGATGATTGTATCCGTGGTTTATACCTATTTATGTTAGAGAATCTCAAAATTTCGGTGAACTTCGGCGGGACTCTGTTAATCACAATGGATGATTTGGCACTGCGAATACTCCAGCTGGTGCGGACGATAGAAGCGGTTAAAGACGCAACACCATGTATCCAATGCCACCCGGTGCAGCTTGCACCTCGCCCGCGTGAGGCCCAGAGTATATATTGGGCAGAAGATATAATGAGGTGGGGGCCAGTAATTTGCCTCAATACTGGACTGGAGAGGACGATTCATTGGTTTTATGCCAACAGGAAAACCGACAAGACACTCACAAGGAAATTGTTTGCCAAAGTGTTTCCAACTCTGCGTATCTCGTCACACAATACTAAAGGTAGGCTTCGGGCGTGGTCGGAATTGTACGAGCAAGGGAACAAAGTTCAGACCAAGAGGAATCGACGGAGGAACTATTTTACCACGTAAAGTGGCATGCACGGCAATTGAACACAACATTTTCTTAAGGGAAGAAATGGGCCAGAGCGCCAAAAGCCTCCGGCGGAACACAGCACTCTTGTATATGACAAAAAAGAGATCACTCGACTCAGCGGGCACGTCAGCACCCACAGCGCGAATAGAAGTTATAGACAAGCCGATGGCATCATTAAATTCTGTTCTCTATCCAAGAACGACCTTTTCCCGTAGATCATTTGTGAAGACGCCTTCCTCTCCCAATTCACTTTTCTATAAACTCCGATTCCTTGAACGAGAGACAGAGAGAGGGTATTACTGAATGAGCTTTCCCTTGTTGACAACGAAGCCCTCGATGGCGGCAATAGCAGCCCACAGCCTATTCTCGGCCTCGGGGAACACGAGACTCCTGGGGCTGTAGAAGACCTCGTCGGCGACCTCCTCCTGGTGCCTGGGCAGGCAGTGCATGAACTTCCAGCCCTCCTTGGCGCCGCCACGCTTCGCGAGCTCGTTGGTGATTTGGTAGCCAGCGAAGTCGTCAAGGCGCTTCTTGGCCTCGGCCTCCTGGCCCATGGACACCCAGGTGTCGGTGACGAGGATGTCGGCGTCCCTGATGGCCTCCTCGGGAACGTGTGTCTCGGTCAGCTTTCCGGGGCTGGAGACGCCGGCCGCGGAGGCGAGAATGATGTCGCGCATGCGTGGCGGGATGGTGTAGCCCTTTGGCGAGGCGACGGCGATATCGACGCCGAGCTTGATGGCGCCGATGGCAAGGTCGAAGAGGACGTTATTCGAGTCGCCGACCCAGGCGATCTTGAGGCCCTCGAGGCCGAGGCTGGGGACGGTGCCGAGCGCGGCGTCGGGTTTCGGGGGGCGAGGGAAGGCCTCGTGGATGGTGAGGAAGTCGGCGATGGTCTGGAGGGGGTGGTAATCGTTCGAGAGGGCGTTGATGACGGGGACGCTGGAGTGCTTTGCTAGGTCGGCGACTTCGGAGTGGTCGCCCACGCGGGCGACCATGCAGGCGGTCATGGAGGAGATGACGAGGGAGGTGTCGTAGAGGGATTCGTTGACCTGGAGGAGGAATGGGTTTGAGCACATTTCATTGCGATAAAGGGGAAATGGATGACGATGAAGAGCAGAGGCCACTCACGCCCAATTGGATGTCGTCCTTGCCCAGGAACATCGGGTGGCCGCCCATCTGGGTGACGGCGGCCTCGGTGGAGACGCGGGTCCTCGTGCTGCGCTTATTGAACATGATGGCGACGGTCTTGCCGCTCAGGGCGCCCTGGAGGTTCTTGGGGACGAGGCCCTTCTTGATGTCGGTCTTGTGGGACTTCGCGGCGCGGACGAGGGAGACCAGTTCGGCGGGGGAGAGGTCGGCGATGGAGAGGAAATGGCGCGGGGCGAAGGGGGAGACGGAGGGGTCCGCGGGACTGGCAGGGCCTGAGTAAGTTCGCAATTGAGGTTTTGATAAAGAGAAACAGCGCAGTGCGGTCCTTGCGGGGCGAAGAGTCATACTGGCCATGTTGGAGCTGGGTTTTGAAGTCAATTGAGAAGTCCGAGATGAAATAGAGGGGAATACGAGGGAGAGATGGACTCACATTGAACTTCCTCGATCTTTATAGTCGGGATTGAAGAGGGTATGACTCTCAATTGTTGTAAACAACGATTTTGGGATGTCAGATGCAGTGTGTGAGTGATGTTAAGCTGATTTGCGCTGCTTGTCACTGGACCATCGGAGCTTTTTCGCCCGCAGCGCCGTTGCGACCAATGACGCTGTGTGCGGTTTCGAAGCGGCTTAGCGGCTTAGCGCCTGATTCCCCGCACTTTGTCTGTGGCAGGCCATTCCTCGTTGGGGGATGTAGCCGAGTGCGACGCCAGCCAACTGGAACTCTGTTTCAGGAAGGCGGTCAGTAGTGTGCTCCATCCACGCCTGTCAGCCAGTCCGCCTGTCAGCCTGTCCTGCTGGTGTCATCCCGCCTTCAACTACGATCACAAGCAACCACCGGAGATTCACAAGTCTACATATATTATAAGCCGATCGACCCAGGACCACGTAGTATTGCTAACAGGGCCACAGTATGAGAATATAATACTACCAGAGAGAGAAATAGAGAGAGAGAGAGAGAGAGACACCATCAGGAGCCATGTCGAGCAACGACCATTCACAGTCGCAACCGCTGTTGGATGACGTCGATGGCGATAGAGCCCCAACGACGACCACTGAACAACTCCACGAAGAGCCCGATGAGAACGTGCCATTGCTGTCTCATACCAACGATACCCCACGCTACGATGGAGAAGAAACATTGGAACATCCGTCGGCAGCGGCATCGTTGCGCTCCATACGGAGCGGCAGTCCGAGCTCCGTCTCCTCCGTAGAGAGTGGTGTCTCCGTACCCAAGGTCAGGGGCAAGCCATGGGCCTCGTTCACGGCCATTGTTGGTTTGACCATCGCAGCACTGTTCATGATGGCCGGACTCTATGTCACGCCAGCGATTGTGGAGGACTACGGGAAACGGTCGATGGTCATCGAGCCAACCAGCATGTCCATCGACTCCTTCACCCGAACTGGCGTGCGAGCCCGTGTCCAAGCAGACTTCAAAATCGATGCGTCGAAATGCAAAAACACAGTGATGCGGACGATCGGACGTCTCGGAACGTATATCGTACATATGGTCGAGAGCGAAGAGACGGAAGTCAAAGTCTACCTTCCGGAATATGACGATATGCTCATCGGTATCGCTACGGTGCCGAAGATACACGCCAGCCTCCGTAACGGCGAGGTCACCCATCTCGATTTTGTGGCCGACGTTAGGCCTGGGAAGGTCACAGGCCTCCAGCGCATCACCAACGACTGGGCTAATGGGCGGCTGGGAGAATTGACCGTGAAGGGCATGGCAGACGTATCATTCAGACACGGTGCCTTTCCTCTCGGCACCCTGAGCATCGCCCCAACTCTCGTCCTTGAAGGTCAAACTCCCTGGACTACTTTTGCTAAAATCTTTTTATCTGGGAAAAATCTCCCCACCCAGTGAGCCGTGGCTGATTCGGCTGTATCTTTTTAGGCCACGATATCCCTAATATTCCTGCTTATAACATTACGAGGCTCAGCTTTCGAGAAGTTGATCTCCCGGATCTTCGCAGTCGGAGGGCCGTGGGTCGTCGTGGGATGGCGGCAGAAGCGACGCTTACAGTGGAGAATGATTATCCGATCAGCTTGTCGATCCCACCGCTTGACTTTGATATCTTGGTTGCAAATTGTGCGGTGGTTGATCCGTATATTACGCTTGCAGAAGCATCGACGGAATCAATCAACGTGCAGCCAGAATCGAACATCGAGGTCAATGTGGGTGGCATTGTACGTGAGTTACCGAACTCTTTAACTAAACCATGCCCAAGCACCGAGTTATCACCATTAGACAAGCTCTTGAGCGAATATATTCATGGCGCAGATGCCACGATCTATGTGAGAGGATCGAAGAACCCCTCACCCAAAACACCACCGTGGATAGCAGATTTCCTCTCCACTATTACCGTACCTATTCCGTTCCCCGGGCGTAACTTTGACGGCTTGGTGAAGAACTTTACTCTTAAGGACGTTCATTTTGGACTGCCGGATCCATTCGCGGACCCCGACAGCCCAGAATCAAGTCCTCGGATTTCTGGCAACATTGTTGTCTTGGCTTCATTGCCGAAAGAGCTGAACTTTAGCATCGATGTATCTCAAGTTCGAGCAACTGCCGATGTATTCCACAAAGGCAAGAAGCTGGGAATTTTGGACTTGAAGAAGTGGCAGAAGGCACATTCAAAGAAGATCGATGCTACAGATGAGACGAATGCAATGCTCGAAGTCCAATCCGAGATCAAAGATGCACCTTTGAATATCACCGACCAAGATGTCTTTTCCGATGTGGCACAGAAGATTCTGCTCGGAGATGGCGTGACATTGGATATCAAAGCTCTTGTCGATGCAGAAGTTCAAACTGTATTGGGTTCTCTGATTGTGAAGGATCTTTCTGGGTAAGTCTAGTCACCTGTACGACATCCTTCTCAAATATCTGCCACTGACGATCAACAGAGAAGGATCAGTCCCAATCAAGGGTGGGATGTTCTTTGGTGATGACGCCTAAACAGTCCGAAAGCTGACGGAAATGCAGCTCCCTCGAAAGGTGGACTCAAAGGCGAATTAGGACACATAAATCCACACATCTTTGACCTCAAAATCCTCGACACCAGCAAAACATCCTTGACTCTGGAAGCCAAGGTCAACTTTACGAATCCGACTCGGTACACAGCATCTGTGCCATATTTCAGCATCCACGTCTTGAGCAATAATTCTGTCATCGGGCATGCGACGGTGAGGGACACAGAAGTCACCACTGGCAATAACACCAATGTCGTTGTCCAGGTCCTATGGGATCCTGTGCACCTAGGCGACGCAAACTCATCGGCTATCGCACGCAACTTCCTTTCCCAATACATCTCCGGCTGGAACACAACCCTTACTTTCCAGACCCACCACGGCAGCATCCCGGGCCAACCAGCCTTAGGCGAAAGCCTCTCCCAATTCCCCATTGAGATGCCCATGCCACACCTGTCAACTCCCCACGACGGGTCTGGCGACGACGATCACGGCGGCGACGAAGACTCTGCAGATCGCCCGCGCTTCATCAAAGACGCCACATTCCACCTCTTCTCCTCCACCGCCGTCTTCACCCTTCTCTCGCCCTTTAAGACGAGCAGCATATACATCGAGAGCATCAACGCGACGGCGTTTTACAACCACACGGAGCCGGTGGGCACGATTGTGTATGACCTGCCCTTCAAAGTGCCGCCGGGGACGAGCCAGACGCCGAAGTTGCCGGTGGACTGGGATCCGGAGAGTGTAGGGTATCGACATGTGAGGGAGGCGTTAGGGGGAGGACTCAAGTTGGCAGCGAGGGCGGAGGTGAAGGTCAGGTTGGGGAGGTGGAGGGAGAGGGTGTGGTTTCAGGGGGAGGGGATTGGGGCGAGAGTTAGGTTATAGATTGGCTTGGAAGGGAGAAATTTGGGGTGGATTGGCGTTGGAGGGGTAGAGATGGTTTTGGGATGGAGGCGTAGAGGGGGATCGGCTGTAGAAGCCTGGAAGATTGGGATACATGGATTGGGAGGTTGGTGTTGGCGTCTAAACAAATAGTTTTAGAGGGGAGTAGGGCTTTGGTAGAGATATTTGCAATCCAGCGATTCATGACGGCTGTGGATTCATGGCTTGAGCGTGGATGTCTGCTTCTTCTGTCCGTCGTGTTTTTTCTGTTGGCGTCACGCGACCTGGGTCACGAGGCCTTCGCTGCCTTAGCCTTTGGCCCTTCGGGCATAAATATACTCGTTGCCGTCTATCGACAACTAAATATCATCGTCCGATTCTCTTATCCCGCTTCACGCCATCAGCCTGTAATGGTCGGGATTTCTGCCAGATCTTGTTTAGTTTCCTTGACGACGCTTTGCGTATTGCTTCTACGTACCCTTGATTTATCATTCGTTCTAGGCATTATGCTTGATAACTAGATTTAATAACGCCCCTAATTAATAAGCCATCTTAAAATATAAGAGAACCTTATATCTTGTACCCATCCTTAAATATAACTAAGCAGTCTGCTAGTTTCTATTGTTTTTGCTTAATATTGCTTGTTGTTTCATTCCCTAAGGCCTAATATTACTTTAAAATCCTTTATATAAATTATTCCGTCTGCTTTGCTTACTAAAATATATATATACTATGATAAAATGGCACCTATCTCCTTAGATCTTTTCTGTGTCTTCGCGTATTCTTTATTGTAGCTTGATTTCCTCTAAAGAGATAAAATCACAGCTTCTCTTCACCTACACACCCCTTGCTATCCACTCTTCCTCCTCCAAATCAGCAAAACATCAACGCACTCCCCACATACACGCTTGCGAGCAGAGGGGCGACGACGAGCAAAACTAATGAATTGGTCCCTACGAGGGTCGAACTCGCGACCTTGGCGTTATTAGCACCACGCTCTAACCAACTGAGCTAAGGGACCTGGTTGAATGACAGTTGTCGACTCTTGATGTATCTAGCTGCGATATCTGATGCAAAAATGTTCATTGAGCTTGTTGAGTTGTGAGGTGTGAGACTCGCCGTGCTTGCGAGAATTTCGACGCTGCTTCTCCCTCGAGGATCTCGAGAGTGTGTCGGCTGTAGTACCGTCTCAGCAGATCCATGGCATGGGAGTTGAGTTCATCGTCATTAGAGTGCTTGATGTAGAGCAGCCAAACATGCACCCTCAAGTCTCCCAATACCTCGTCTGAGCCTCAACGCAATCCGGACAGATGGCCGAGCTGGTTATGGCGCCAGGTTAAGGTCTTACCTTAATATGGATTCTTCGGATCCAAGTTTCCTGGTCACGAAAGTGGCGTGGGTTCGAGTCCCACTCTGTTCAATGCGATTATTTTTTTTGGATCTTCTTTACGGAGGGATTCTGAAGTTTATTTTTTGCCGTGGTGGGCGTTGAAGAGGGTGGGGGGTGGAGGGTAAGCGAGACTGAGAGTGGATCTCCACTGGTTCGGGAGGGAGCGGCCTCGTTATATGAGAAATGTCGAGAGCAAGGCACAGGCAAAAGTCGAACCAACAAAACCACAGCTCAAATCACGCAACACCCGATGCGAGACCAACGGAAGATCTGGTATTGCCTTTTTAAATACAAGTAGCGCGACACGAAATCTTATGCCTCTCCTATAATTTCCTTAACGCACCCTCCACCCTCCATATGCAAAGGTATGCAATACAAACTCAATGAACAAATTTAAGACGCCGACTCCTTTTCACCATCGCTGGCTGTGAATTTATCCTGGTGGGAGAGCGCTGGCATCGACGACCTCGTCGGCCTCCTTGACGGTCTCCTCGTTCGGACCGAAGAGAGGAGAGCGGGGAAGGGCCATCAGGCCCGTGCGGGCGGACTCGAGGATGCCGAAGGGGGAGATGAGCTTCATGAAAGAGTCGATGCGAGACGGCTTGGCGGAGCTGTATGATTGGATTAGTAAACTTCCAAGTTTGCGGGGTGGACGAGCACTTACACCTCGACGATACAGCTATTCGTGCTGATATCCAAGACCTTGCCTCCGAATTGGTGGGCAAAGTATGTGATAGATTTGAGATGCTCATGCTTGAGACGCAGAGCCTGGCTCATAACGAGTTTGCTCGGGTGGAAATCCTCGGCCTGTGCGCTCTTCTCTAATCTCTGCTGCTCGGCGATCTCCCCGTCAACCTCTGCCGTGATCTCGCGATGGTGTGCCAGCAGCTCCTCGAAGTACTCTGGGCCGAGGATGTTGACCTTTGCCAGAAGCAGCTCACGCTGGACAAGCGGGGCCTGGGTGTAATCCAAGACAGCCCACACTGGGACCAGATCCTCGAGCTGTCTCCGTGCCTGTTCCACGACTCCGTCTTGTCCGGAAAGCACAATGGTCATGCGGGAGAGATCCTCAACCTCGGTGTGGCAGACGACCAAACTATCGATGTTGAAGCCGCGAGCGGCGAGGATGCCAGAGACGCGGGAGAGCACGCCGGGCTCATTCTGGACGAGGCAGTTGAGGACATGACGCTTTGGTGGTGCTATGGAAGGCGCGGGAGTCTCGTAGAGGATGTTGGAGACGGCGGCCTGGGCGGACCATGCTGGGGAGTCTTGCGTCGGGAGAGGAGCGATACGGCGGTGCAGAGCCTTGTATGCGAGTGCTGAGGTTGAGGAGGAGGTGGATTCGGAACGCTTGGTGACGGTGGAGAGGAGGGAGGAGGGCCTGCGCAACTTCAACAGAGCAGTGCGTGCTGCCATGGCGACGGTGAACTCCCGATAGGAGGTTCAATTGATGTCGCTGCGGCTGTGTGGTGATTGAAGTCGAGGACTTCTTTGTTCGTGAGTCAATTTCTCCGCAGATTGAGAGGTTGAGATGGAAGCCCCCGGTTTTGGAGGAAAATAAACCCCGAGATCGCTAAGAGTTGCTGGGAATTTGCTGAGCCTGAGTTCCGCTCTCTTGGCCGTGTGGGGAAGGGAGCTTGTAGCGAGCGAGGCTGTAGCGAGGAGCGAGGCTGTAAGGCTGTAAGGCACACACCTGGTCATACTGGTGGCCCCTGTTCGACGAAAAGACAAAGGCTGAACACTTACATACACACGGCGAAATTGATCTGCCGTGATTTACATTCATACCTCCCACCTACAGCACATATCCGTACACTGGTTTTATTTCACTTGGCGACAACCTTGAAGATCCGCAACGGATATTTGTGACAAGAACATCCTTTCCACAGACAAGATCTAGAGGCTTGAACAGATTCCGCACTCGGCCTCAGCCAGCTTCTTCAAGATGGACGACACCGAGAGGCGGACAGCCAAGCGCTCGCGTTTCGACCAGACTGAGCCGGCACCTCGCGCATCGCGCTTCGATCGTCGCTCAAGATCACCTCCGCCGGCCAGAGACAGAGATTCAAGACGCAGCAGAAGCCCTATGAGGAGAGAGACAGAGACCGCGAGTCCAGCTAATAATGAGTCCGCGAAGAAGCCTGCGGCGGATCCTGCTGCTGCGGCTGGTATGTGCTCGGAATGAAGATATTGAATATATCGTGAGCTTAAAGCAAGGCTAATTTTGATGATATAGCTGCTGTCGCCGCACGAATTCAGGCGCAGATCCAGTCGAAGAAAGGCATTCAGCATGTCGACGTCCCGCCGATCCGATCGACATTGAGCCCAAATGGCGCGAAATCTCCAGCTCCGAGTACTGCAAAAGAAACGGGCACCGTAGGAACCGTCAACGGCGACATGTACATTGCAGATGGCGACTACATCAGAGACATCGAAGTCAACGACCTCAGAAACAGATACACACTGACCAAAGGCTCTACTCAACAGATGGTAAATACTCCTTGTGTCATATCCACTGATATTCTCAGCGTTATCAGACCTCCTACTTCTCCTCCGGATGCTTTTCCATCATTCCCGTTTATGTGTGGGGACGATCAAGCTTACTGGAAGCGCGATAGTACTTACATACACCTCTGTGGCCTCTGCTGACCTCCGCTGCGTGATATAGATCAAAGAAGAAACCGGCGCTGGTACGCAAAATCCGAAACTTACGCTTGTGTAGATAGATTTATTAACTTGCGCAAAGATGTCACAACACGCGGAAAGTATTATCCTGATAAAAGCATGGCCACAGCGGCGGTACGTTCTCAAAATCGTATTCGTCGGATGTGAACTGATGATTCTCAGAACCCACCTCTGTACCTGCACATTACGAGCACGAGCAAAGCCGGTCTCGAGAAGGCTGTCGAGAAGATCGAGGAGCTCATGAAGCAAGAACTGCCGAACCTCGTCGATGAGCGACGCTTCAGAAGGAGAGAACCAGAAGCAGTTGAGCGCGATGAGTTTGGTAGAGTAGGTATGATGTGCGTTTGAGGGAATTATCGCTGACAAATACTGCAGCGCAAATGGCCAGAGGAGAAGATCCCAATTGACTTCGAACCAATTCCAGGTTTCAATCTTAGAGCTCAGGTTGTTGGCCACGGAGGTGCGTATGTCAAGCATATCCAGCAAGAAACGCGTTGCCGCGTGCAGATCAAGGGACGTGGCTCTGGATTCATGGAGCATGGCACGGGTCGCGAGAGTGACGAGGACATGTATTTGCACGTTGCGGGACCGGACCCAAAAGAAGTTCAGCACGCCAAGGAACTCTGTGAAGATCTATTGGCAAATGTAAGAGAGCAGTACGAGGAGTTTAAGTCACGTCCACAGCCACAGCGCGGATTCGGAGACAGGGCTCCCAGCACTGGCTATGGTGGTCAGAGTGGATACGGAGACAGACAAAGCTCTGGAAGAGACTCCTATGGTGGCAGCGGCAACGGCAACGGCGGTGGTTATGGCGGATATAATTCTCCAGCTCCTGTGACGCCAGTATCAGCAACACCTGCTCAAGCACCTGGAGCCGCCAGCCCAAGTGGCGGAGCTGATTACGCAGCACAGTATGCGCAATACTATGGCGGCCAAGATCCTTATGCGGCTTATGGCGGTTATGCTGCCTACATGGCATACTATCAATACTATGCTGCCCAACAAGCAGCCGCCGGTGGTGCCCCTGGAGCGGCTGCCGGGGCTCCTGGAGCAGGTCCTGGCGCTCCTGCGTATGCTCCACCACCCCCGCCAAGTGAGGCTCCACCACCACCACCAGGTGCTGGTCCATCTCCTCCGCCAGGACCGCCACCGGGAACTGGCGGCTACAACGCTGTACGTAGTTATTTGAAGACCTTCGTTGATTACTTCAGCTAATGAGACATAGGTTCCTCCACCACCAGGTTTGTAAAGAGATGTAGAGCTCGAAAAGGATAACTCTTTCTTTGCTCCATCAATTATGTTGCGAATGCGTTTCGAGCTACTCAATGGCCTGGCTAGTATTGACGACGATCTCGAGGATACGACTGTTGAATGTATAACACACGGATAGGCACGGCACTAAAGGGATTATAGGCAATTGATGACTGCCAATTTCTCAGTGCTATTTTCGTGCTACCTGCGTCTCGGAATTTGGTGCAAGAATATGATCTGTAGTCGCCTCTTTTGATAATTTAGGAGAAGCCGGGAAGCGATAGATCATTTATGCTTGCAGCCTAAATCCCAGAACAAAAAAAAAATGGTCCGTTTTCCTGGACCCGCAGAAAGGAGTGAATGGGCATCGTTAATATATCCGCAACGATGATATGCATGCGCCGGCGGCTTAGCTGAAGAGCGGAAGATTGCTGGTTTCGGGCAGGTGCGTCATGCATGGCCTGACAAAACGAAAAGGGGCACCTCCATCTTGCAGCAGCCTGTGAATATCCTAACCCAACTACACTATCATTTGGACCATGATGCGCCTCTACATGTCTTTTTATGGGAGCGGACTGGAATACATATGTACGTGTACAATTTATGAGTGTACAATTTAGGAGTTATGAGGCTGCCGTTGAGGTGTAAGATAAGAAAAGAGTAGAACGGAGCAGAGACGCGTCTTGTCGCGTCTTGGGAGTTGCCATTAATAGAACTTTAGAGGCCGTTGTTGACCCCACGGCCCACCCGTTGTTGACATTATTCGTATTCACGTCCACGTCCACGTCCACGTCCACATTTTGCGGCTTTGCCCTGCTCGCGGAGGAGGTTATAGACAACAGATATAGGCCAATTATTGATATTCCAAGGATAACTGCATCGAGGCGCCCTTGAGGCTATTTCTGAGGAATCAGACAGACTATCTATCTCCTTTTCCCATATGCACAGAGCGTCCGTTTCCTTTTTTTTTGGTGAGGTTTCAACAACTTTTGAAGGATAGCGGCGCATGCGTCTTTTATATACATATGTAGGTATTCATATCTATGTATCTCGGAATCGAATTATTCACAAGCACAAGCACGACGACCCCCAAACTTTCCGATGATCTTGGACCCTAGAACCCTGTTATTTCACGCGACTGTCTGCCCCACCATTGTGAACCCTTCGAACCCTTCGAACCCTCGCGCTCCTCATCATCCTCGTCAGCAGAACTTCGACGTCTGTCACCGCCTTTCCCTCTGATTGGAATTATTGGGATAGAATCAATCTCTAGCTGTCGCCCTTTGCTTGCCTCATCTACGTGCGGTGCGGCTAATTACAGACAATTACGGACGAATTCACTTACGTTGACAACAGCTTGCTGCTCCCACAACGCGTGTTTCGATGTTCAGACAGTAGCACCCCCGCAACGCTCTCTCACGGCGTTGAACTTATACCGACGACCTCCAAGTGCTTGCTAGAGCTAAGCTTTGCGCCATGGATCCTTCATCAGCGCCACTGGCTGATTATTTCTGGATCGCCGGCATCGATTCCCTCTCATACAACGATCTACCCGAAATGCCTCTGACACCCAACGGCCTCCCTCCCGTCGAAGACAGCACGATAGCAGAAGACACCGAAGACGAGCAACCCGCAGCCATCCTCGGCAGCGCCCCTCGCGGAGGCGCTGCGCGACACTCCCGCAACTCCTCCTTCAGCCGCCTCTCGCGACTCTCACTCGATGCGCGGAACTCGATCCAGTCCCTCGACGCCCTGGAGTCCAATGGCAACAGCGGCAGCACCAAGAGCAACCGCTCGTCCATGACGGTGCGAGCTATGCCTACGAACGGGACGCTGGAGACGACGAAGAGTGGACTCTCGGATTTCGACTTCGACAGAGCACTCGTCAAGTTCGCAAATGAGCGCGAGAACTTCCTGGATGATCTGACCTTCAGTGCGGGCACGGTGCTACATGCGCGGCCGCCTATGACGAATAGGGCGGAGAGGCTGAGACATGAGGAGGATGGGGGGACTGGACGGAAGAGTCCGTTTGGGAGAGTGGGAGGGAGTATAAGGAGGAAGATCAGCTTCAGGGATTTGAATAGTGCGAAGAAGCAGACCATGAACCGAGCTAGTGAGTGGGACTTTTTTTCATTTATTGGGATACGTGTGTGCATTTACGGATGTGGCTGTCATTGTTGGAGACATACTTGTATGCAGCTTTCGCATTTGGATTGACACGACTAGCTTTGTGCTGGCACTTGTCGGACATTCTGATCTTCTGAGTTGTTTAACTGCATAGAGGAGACCTAACTGACTTCTTACAGCATCCAGTCGTACTTCGAAGCGATTAAGCAACTACAATTCTGTCATCCCGCCCCCAGAACCCCTGAATGCCGATCCCAACATGCACCCTCTGAAGCGCCGATTTGAGCCAGTACTGCTTGACAGATACCCGCCTAAGACTGCAACAGATGAACTGAAGAGGCGAGGACGATTCCCAGACTACGTGCCTATGTTTGCATTTCCGAACGACATCAACATTGTGTCCTCAGATGAAAGGCCGCGTTCAACTTGGCATGGCTTTGCTATGACTGGAGATGATAACTCGAAAATTTATGGGATTACGGTGGTAGTATGGATGCCATTAGGTGCCGACGCTGCTGTAGCGGTAGAAAAGAAATGCCAAGAGTGGAGACAAAGCCATATGAGCAACGAAGAACGCGAGTTAGCAGCTAGCCTCGGAGAGAGGTTAGCTGCGGAACGAGCGCATCTGTCACAATTGCTTGCGCAACTTCCGGCCATGGCATCTGGATCGTCTGCGCGCGATGCTCTGGAAGAGCGGATCAGCGCTGTTGAAGAGAAAATCAGCTTGATGACGGATATGTTGAGGCCTGTGAGGCACGGTGCTGCGGCGAAGATTGAAGGTCTTACAGATGGCGAGACAGGTCTCTGGACACCAAGAGCATACGGCATCCTTGGACGTGACGCCGGCTTAACTACATTCTGGAAGGAGTGGCTACGTGCTGTCATTGTCCCTATGACAGATGGTGGCATTCTGAGAGTACCACCAAGCTCGCCCAAAGTTGGCCGATGGCAACCCCTGGAGCGCTACGTTGTCAATTTATGCACAGAAGCACTGTCACCAATCACTTCTAAGACACAAGTTGAGATTGCCATTAGGGAGCTCCGATTGTTCGCCAGAAAGGATGCTGTCAATGAGTTGCCCGAATCAAGGAATGCTGATCTATATGCTCTCTTCAGAGCTTTGACCATCCCAAATATCGTCGCTCTGCTGGAATTTGCACTGTCCGAGTCTCGAATCATCTTTTTGTCGTCACATACTGCAATGCTGCATTTGGCGAGCAAGGCTCTGATTACGCTGCTTTACCCCTTCCAATGGGCGAGCATTTTCATTCCTGTTCTTCCTGCGCGTCTGATATCCGCTCTGGAAGCACCTTGTCCGTACATTGTAGGTATCGAGCGAAGGTATGAGAACGTTGAGCTACCCGACGACGATTATGTTCTTGTGGATCTTGATAGCGACATCATTGAGTCTACAACACCGCCTGTGCCTCTTCCACGTCAACAACGTCGGAAATTGGTATCCTTGCTCCAGCTAGCTGCACCGCATCATAACAAGTGTGGTGTTCCAGTTGGACCACCTCCTTATGCCATCGAAACATTTCCATACGATGCATTCTCCGCCGAACTACCTTCTCTCTTCACGCAAAATGCTGCACCAAGCACTCTCTCAAAGTTCGTCAGCCAAAGCTCAACCACTTTCGTAGAGGAAGATTCGAAGACCACCACTCGACCATTGGTCTTCAACGCATTCCTCCAATCCAAGATCGATCATACACGCGTCGAGCGACCGTCTACCAGCAAATCGAACTATCAGCATAGCCCGCCCTCTTCTCTCTCCCCAAACTCCGCAATCTTCCCGCCTATGCCGTCAACGCCAATGTGTCGCAACGATTCTGGCTTTGCTCTCACCAGCACTCTCAAAGAGAAGCGCTCTGGCCACTTCGAATCCATGTCTCGACGCTCTTCTTCCTTTGGAATGGACGGACATACAGCCTTCCGCAAGCCTACCATGCCTTTCGTAGCCGGACACTCCTCGTCTCTGTCCACCTCTGCCATTTCGGTAGATAGCAAGAGTATGTACGGATATGCGCCGAGTAGCTACGCCGTCAGCACGCTGGCGGCATCAACCATCATGCCGAATATGGTCATGCATCCCGTGACATCCTCGGGAGACACGATCTGGGTCGAAGGCCACTGCTTGCAATGGCAAGCCCATGATACCTCGTCTATCTGCTCTATCTGCGACGAGAGAGCCGATAGCGATGGGACATATGGCTGCACTGGCTGCAGGATCACGGCGCACAGCAGATGTCTGGGCCAGGTGAGCTTGGTGTGTCCATCTGCATTCCATGCGGAGAGAGTTAGGGCGGCATTCGTGAGATGTTTTTCAAGTCTGCTGTACACATACCGCAAGCATCTGAAGAGTCCGAATAAGGAACAAAAGGCCGGGGGACAGATCTATGGATTTGAGATGGATGGGTTTGTGCGGAGTCTGCCGGGAGAGATGGCGGAGTATGTGGCGATGTTGAGGCAGACGCAGGGTATGTCCTCCCCCATCTTCTATTTTGTCTTTTCATTGGCAACGAGTGAGATGCTGACATCCAAAAAGCCTTCAACCAGTTCATCCACGAGCGTGAGACCACCCCTCCCTCCAACCCCTCCATCCGCCTCTTCGACGAAATCATCCTCGCAAAGCGCAACCGCGGCTTCAGGGCCTCGTCCTTCTTCTCCAAGGCATCCGCGTCGTTCCTCGAAGATAGGAGCGACCATCTCTGGCGCAGCGCGTCGGTGCCGCATCCGAGTGGCGCGTTCAAGGGCGAGTACCGGACTGTGATTTGTCGCATGCCGGCGCGGCTGGATAAGGAGTTGATGCGGGAGCCGAGGGTTATTGGCGGGGTGCCGAGGGTGGTGAATGGTGGGAAGAGGGTGGGACGGAAGGCGGTGCCGAGTATGCTTGGGCCAAGGGGGGTCAACTGAGCTATGTGAAGTTGAGATAGGCTGAATTGCGGCTACGATTATTTTACATTTGACGAGGAAGTATTGAGACGAGTGAAGATTTTATGAGATGTTGTAGGATAGTTTGCACAGTTATGCTTTTTTTCTGTATTTTTCTTCTTCTTCTTTTTCGTATTTCTGGGGATCTGAGAAGAATAAAAGAGGGTGTGGAAAAGTGCATAGCTGGCGTTTAGATGGGGATAGCGAGTGGAAGATGGGGTGTTTGGTCATTGGGAGCATATGGATGTGATGAATTGATGGTGATGGATACATTATATCCGTTGAGATGAGATGAGCTTGATGAAATGATAACGAGTATTGAATGATAGGTGGTGGTCTTCAAGTTTTGTGCTTAAAGAACATAGGTGTAAGAACCCAGAGCCTTCCTGTCCGGGCATGTTAGATGGAATCGGTAACTTCCCCCTACCAGATCATTATGTTGTGGAAACCCAGTTATTGAGGCTATAAAAGACCCCCTCTTCAGACATCTTTCTTCCTTCTTCCTTCTTCCTTCTTGCATCGTCAATGCCATTTACTTATCATATTTCTTTGATCAGTCTTCCTCCTTTCGAAATCTTCTTCTGCATCTTTTCATCAGATATACCAAATCCGTTGATGTTTTTGACCACCCAACTCTTCTCTCTACAGACATCTTTCTTCCTTCTTAGATGGCCGACACCGTTGATCTATCGTACTTCATTGGTGACCGCCTCTTCCTTTCAAACTCTTCTGCATCATCACGTATACCAAATCTCTCGGCACCCAACGTTCAGCTTCTTGCAGACTCACCTAACTGCAAGGACTGAACTCAACCCCGGTCTTTTGACAGTTTTGTTACAAGTTCACACTGCGTTTTTCTCCACCCTATCATTTCTTCTTCGACGTGAGTTCCAGACTTCGCCTTGCCTCTTTCCATTCTCGGACTTCATTCCCTCTATAGCAACACCAATTATTCTCCCTATGTCCATTGTTTCCTCGACTTCAGTTTCCTTCAGCCTTAGCAAGACTTCTTTTCAATTCTCGCTACTGGATCTCCAAACTGAGAATCCAAACGGAGGATTCTCAGGGTCAACTGGGTGCCTGGTGGCACCCACCCTTTTCAACATATATGATATTCAAATTTGTTTAACAAAAAACAGTACGCCAATCAATCGCTTGCGTCAGTTGAAGTAGTCTTTGTTTACCAAAGTCCCAGTCGTGTTTTTGGCAAACTCGCGCTTAAGCCTCAATCCCGCGCTTAAATCCCGCACCTCCATTGTCGTCCAGACTGGGTAGACCGTAGGTGTTTATTTAAACCCCACCTTCCTTCCCCCACCTCATAACTTCATACCATACTCTTAAAAAACTCATCTAATTAACATCATGACATCACAGGTGTAGGCAACAAATACGGGGCCATCGTCAGCGCCACCCACCATTCCCAGCGATGATGATGATGATGATGAGACCTACAATATTCGCAGTGAAGAGCGGACAGCTCTTCTTCAACAGCTCCAGGATCTCATAGGCGATGTGCCTATTCACTTCTGGGCAGCTTGTCAGGTCTGCGATGTCGGCCAAATTAACGTCCTGATTAATTTGGCAAAGGTGAGCCCAGAAGCAGTACTGCTTCTGAGTACGAGCGTTCATAAAATGATTTCCACTTGTAAGTTAGATAGTGTTAGGCTCCTTTCTTTATACTAGAACTAATGTTTCACAGGAACTCAAGCTGGCTGGCGAGAATTAGTAAATCCCGCGTTCACGACACCTTCGCCTGCACGAAAACAATCAAATGCATCGTCGCCTGTACAAGGTTCTCTGGATTCAGCAGACGGCCCCCCAGCCAAACGACGAAAGCCCAATGAGTTAAGTCGTTCAAAGCTCGCCCGCGAGAGTGTAAGTCTAGAATACTACGTGCTACTGTATGAACTTGTTATTAATATATTATAGGCGTTTAAACGAGATGGCGGTCGGTGCGTAGTTAGTGGGATGACATGTGTCGATGTAGCGCATATATATCCATTCTGTCTCTTAAAGAATGAACAGGATGGATTTGGTATGAGACATACATTCTGGAAGACACTACATATTTTTTGGCCGAAAGACACCATTGCCTCGTGGGAGGCAGAGCTGTTCTAGAATGGTCAAGGCATTGAAATGGCCACAAATCTGATCTCACTAACTAGTGACACGCACCGTTACTGGAATCGCGGTCTTTTCGCATTTCAACCAGTGGAAATGTCGCAAGACAAAAAGACTCTAGTCCTTCGATTTGTTTGGCAAAAAGGGCCAGTAGACATTCCATCGTCAATGAGCCTGCTCACTAAGCCAGAGCCTAGTAGAGGTCTTGACAACAGCGAAGGAAACACGATATTGAAGTCATATAGACCAGGTGGACCACTCACGGTCATGAAGTCAGGCGACCTAATCACCCTTACGACGGACGATCCAAAAGTAAGGCCATTGCCTAGCTTTAGGCTTCTGCAACTGCAATGGTTCTGCCAGAGGGTCACGAGAATGTCAGGCGCAGCAGAAGTGTACGATGAGGCCTTCTATGATTCAGACGACGATATAAGCAATCATGGCCTTGAAGAAGAACTTGACCTCTCATTTATCTCAGAGGACAGTCTGACAGAGCCCACTATGCAAGATTTACTAAGCACCTCTGTGCTTCCTAGTACGGAGAAGTGATGGTGCGGCGTGTGTGCAGAAACCACTCTCTCTTCTGTTCTCTTTTGACACCTACATACACCTTCTCAGAACAATCTTCAGATGAGAGACGAAAAATGAAGTTGGAAGCGAAAAATCAAGTTGGAACAGAAAATCAAACATGAACGCGATGGGAGTCCGGAGAGAGGTCCAGTCTCTGTTGATCTCACAGACGATGTGCCGGGGAAAAGATGCGGAAAAGGGTGCGCCGGCCGATTGGTCTTACTGACGATTGAGCTGCAAAGGGAGAGGAGCCGAGGAACGAACGCAGGGGAAGAGGTCGAAGAAACAATGACTGGGGATATCATTCGTCCTAGTGACTGACCAAGAGGCCCGCAAGCATTGCAAGCTGAAATAAGGAAAGGATGGGATCAGTTGCTTACTTGCACGGACCGTTATGTACCTGGGACAGCGAAGTTGAGTTTGTGTTGCGCAAATAACTCAGGAGGAATACCCCAGAGATGTATTATAAAGAGAAGAGGTTAGAGGTAATTGGCTGGCTGTTGATGCTCCACAGAGAGAAATGGAAGATCAGATACAGCGTGCAGCAACCAAAGAAACGAATTAGACATGTTTCATGTGATATATTAGACGCACAGTGTATTTGCTTCCCCCCTCTGTTCCCCAACTCTTCATAGCATTATTAGGTCAAAGCAACACCTTCGTAGCCACACTCAACAACCACGCCGCATCACCCCACCCGCCCTCCTCCCCGCCCTTCGGTGGCAGAGGCAGCACAACCCCCTGCTCCACCGCCTCCCTCTCCAACATCTCCCGCCAATGCTGCCTCTCCTTCTCCTTCCTGCTTTTCCTGCCATCGCTACCCTCTCGCTCCTGTCCCTCCCCCTCCGTGTCCGTAGTTGACTCCTCCCCCTCCGTATCCCCATCCCCATCCGCATCCGTCTCCTCGCCATCCTCATCCACCGCAAACAAGCTCCAGCCCATCAGCCGCTCCACCCACGTCCCCAGCCCCAACGTCCCCGTCTTCGCCAGGCGACGCACGAGCAATTCGTCAGCCAGCGCCTGCGTCTCCGCATCCGCCTCCTCCTCATCCACATCCACGAAATCGGGCTTGGCGAAATCCTCATTGTCGGCCTCGAAGTATCCCTCTCTCTCCCCCTGGATGCTGGGCGTGAGCGCCAGCCCGACTCTGCTCCCGCGCCGCGATTGAGCACGCGACTGAGCACGCGACTGTACGCGCGAGTTGAAGCGCGAGTTGAAGCGCGAGGCGGAGCGGGAGTGTGCGATGAAGCTGCGCATGGTGAGGGGGCTGAACTCGTCATCGGCGTCGCGGCTATCCCGTCTGCTTTGTGGGCCGGCGAAGCCGTACTCAGCGACCGCCTCGGCGTCGTCGTCATCGGTATCGCTGTCGTCATGCTGGCCCGTCAGACTCGTCGACGACGCCCGCGAGACCAGCCAGGCCTGTCCCTTCGACTCTCTCGCGCCGCTGGTCATCAGGGCGCCGGTGCGCAGGAGCCAGTCGTCCTCAGCACCGTCGCGGGATAGGGGCGCGAAGAAGCCCAGCGCGAAGTCCTCGCTCGCGGCGCACTTGGGGTGTTTGTAGCTGTGCGTCGGGCGGGGGCCGGGCGTTACGGCGCCGCTCTTGTGGCGGTGGTGCTTGGGCTGGCAGGCGAGGGGGTCGATGTGGATGTGTGTGCTGGACTTGGATTTTGGGATTGGTTGTGGGAAAGAGAGCGGTCTGCGGGGGGCTACGCGGGACGTAGAGCGGGATGATGGGCGCGAGGATGCGCAGGAGGAGAGGATTCCTGGCGTGGGAGGGACGGAGGCGTGCTCGAGGTAGGAGGTGTGGTGGCGGGGAGAGCGTGGGTGTTGGGGGATGAGAGCCTCGTCGGCGTCGGCGTCGTCGATGGGGCGACGGGACGTGAGAGGTGCGAGGGAGAGGGCGTTGAGGGAGGTTGCGGACTTGTTATGCCGTCGGGAATGAGGAGAGTGTTGGCTGAATGCTTCGTCCATTGCGGGCAATCGTATGATATGTATCTGTGTTTCCAAAGTGAAGCTCGAAGTGGAGTTCGAAATCGAAAGAATTGGGAGATTGGGAGACTGATATTGAGGGAGGAATGCGGCGATTTAAGGGATTGAGGGCTGGCGCTGACATCGAGAATGTGAAGTCATGACATGACCTTGGAGGCTTGCCTCAGCTCGAAATCCGGGGTAGCAGGGTCTCGCTTGCGATAACGCCCGAGAAAAATCACGATAGCGGATGGGCGCGCCCCAAAAGTTCTGGTCTTGCCACAACTGGCTCCTGGATTTTCCGGATAACACGTGAGCAGCGAAGCTTTTTCACGGAGATGCGCAACTTGAGGCATAGCAGGTTCGATGTGTGGAGGAGCCCGGAGGACTTCGCCGTGAGGAGTATCACGGCGGCGGCGTGGGATGCGAGCACCGAGAGTGCGGTGCTGGCGTATGGACCCAGCGAGAATGATACCCTGGTTGAGCTGGTGAGGGCGAGCAGGAAGGGCGCAGAGAAGTAAGATATTATCACCTCAGACGAGTGAGATTTACTGAGATGAATTGAGGCTGATTGGGATACAGCGAGCATACTCTGATTACCTCTTGGGATGCGCCGTGTCCGAACCCTGAGATGCCATGTGACGAGATCGTGTCGTTATATTATTTCGGCGACTCGCTGACGGCATGTCTGGTCTTTGCCGGCGGAGATATCACAGTCGTGAGAGAGGATCCCCAGCCGGGAGAGGACCGCATTGAGATTGTTGGCTCTGTCGATGTGGGCATCTCGGCGGCGCGATGGTCACCTGACGAAGAGTTGCTGGCGATTACGACCAAGGCTGACACGGTCGTCTTCATGAGCCGGGGCTTTGAGGGGATCATGGATGTGACTATGACGGCCGAGGACCTGAAGGCGAGTACTCATGTTAGCGTGGGCTGGGGAAAGAAGGAGACGCAGTTTAAGGGGCGCGGAGCAAAGGCGATGAGAGACCCGACGATGCCTGAAAAGGTCGACGAAGGAGTGCTGAGTCCGAACGATGAAGGTGGAGCCACCATTACGTGGAGAGGAGACGGCGCTTATGTCGCCATCAATACAATCCAGCATGGTACGCGACGTCTTATTCGGGTCTACTCCAGAGAGGGAGTGCTGGACAGTGTCAGTGAACCAGTTGATAACCTCGAAGGTGCTCTGAGCTGGAGACCGGCTGGAAATCTGATGGCCGGCATTCAAAGGCTTACGGATCGAATCGATGTCATCTTCTTTGAACGAAACGGTCTGAGACACGGCCAGTTCAGTTTGAGATTAGCCCCTGAGGATAACTCTTTTGGAAAGCGCATCGATTTGGCATGGAATAGCGACTCTACTGTTCTTGCAGTAATCCTCGAGGACCGGGTGCAGTTCTGGACAATGGGAAATTATCACTGGTATTTGAAGCAGGAAGTTGCATCGAAAAGGGCTTTCGCCAACTCTTTGGCTTGGCATCCAGAGAAAGCCCTTCGCATGATTCTCGCGGACTCGGAAACTATCACCACCATTGAATATATATTCTCTGTGGCTCGAAGCTCTACAGCGCCTCCCCACGACTATGGCGCTGTCGCTGTTGTCGATGGCAAGAATCTCAAGCTCACGCCGCTTAGATTTGCCAATGTTCCTCCTCCAATGGCGCATCATGAGGTGTCTGTTGTAGAAAATGTGATTGACGTTGCATTCAACGCGGATACTTCTAGCATGGCAGTATTGCACCAAGGGGGCGTTTCCTTGTACGACTGGAAAATATCAGCGACGATATGCGCGGACCCTACTCTGGTCGGCCATCTCCAACAACACCAGATGCATGATATGGATTCTGGATACATCCATCTCAATATCGCTTTCGACAAAGATGGGAATGTCGTTACGCTGGCACGTGGCATTAATGGGAAATTTACAGCGTTCTTTTGCTACTTTGACAATAGTGCGGAAATGATCACTGGAGAGAGACCTTTTGGAACCGGGTCTGTCAGAAGTCTGTCAAGTTTCGAGAGGGATGGTAAAACCTATCCTTTTGTCCAAAGTCCTTCCGGCGACCTCCAAAGCCTCACCGTTGCAGATTCCGGCAACTTCCTCAGCCATTGTGGCTTTCCGTCGTTTATGCCTTGGGTGGAGTTAGTCCAGTTTGGAGAGGATGTTATTGCCTTTGGACTATCTCCCAACGGTCATATCTATGCCAACTCTAGATGCCTGGCAAAGAACTGTACATCTTTCCTTGTTACACCAGCACACCTCATATTTACAACGACGACTCATATGCTCAAATTCGTGCACATCACGGACGTAGAGAGTCTGGAAGTGCCAAATGATGAACCAGAAAAAGATGAGCGATGCAGAGCGCTTGAAAGAGGATCTCGGCTTGTCACAGCTATGCCTACGGCTCTCAGCCTTGTGCTGCAAATGCCAAGAGGCAATCTCGAGACTATCTGGCCTCGCGCTATGGTTCTCACTGGCATTCGAAAGCTGATTGATGAGAAGAACTACAAGAGAGCATTCGCTCATTGCCGAACACAAAGAGTTGACATGAATTTGTTGTATGATTATAAGCCAGAGCAGTTTTTGGCAAATGTTGGGCTTTTCATCGATCAGGTTAAGAAGATCACATATATTGATCTCTTCTTATCATCACTGAGGTATATTTTAAGCCATCTTTGGAGAAGATTCCCATGCTAATACAAAGACAGAGAAGAGGATGTCACAGAGATTCTTTACAAAGACACCCGTGTGTCGAAACTATCCGACACTCTCCCTAACATCAGCGGCCTCACAATATCCCAGCCTTCTCCGTCATCTACGTCTAAAGTGAACCGCGTATGTGATGCCATGCTCGCAGTCCTCACTCACCGTCAATCCACCAACCTCCAAAACATAATCACTGCTCATCTCTGTAAATCACCACCCGCTCTCGATGATGGCCTCATTGTTGTCGCCGCCCTGATGGCAACTTCTGAATCCATGGCCGAGAAAGCAGTAGAGCATATTTGTTTCCTTGCGGACGTGAATAAGCTTTACGATCACGCTCTCGGCCTCTATAACCTAGATCTCGCCCTTTTGGTGGCTCAACAGTCCCAGAAAGACCCGAGAGAGTATTTACCATTTTTGCAAAAATTGCAGGAGATGCCCCTTCTCCGACGTCAATTCGCCATCGACGACCATCTCGGCCGTCATGCCAAGGCTTTGACATCGTTACATGATTCCTCTCCAGCTGATGAGACTGCGGAAATCGACGCCTATATTGTCAAACACTCTCTGTACCAACCAGCACTCACACTCTACCGGTACACACCCGCTCGCCTCGCGGCGATCACTCACCTCTACGCACAGTATCTAGAAGCAAAATCGCAATACCACGCGGCAGCCCTCGCCTACGAGTCCCTAAATCACTATGCCGAAGCAAGCCACTGCTATCATCTCGCTTCTCCCTCCTATTGGCGCGAATCCCTCTTCTGTCTCTGCATGACCTCAATCACTCCCTCCACGCTGCAATCTGTAGCGCAGTCTTTGGCCGATTCTTTGACGGAGATGAAGTCCTACTTCGACGCTGCTACCATTTACGCTACATATCTCGGCGCACCAACCACGGCGGCACGATTGTTCTGCAAAGGCAATTATTTTGCTGCTGCATTTGAACTCGCGACATCACCAATTAAACCGTGTCCAGAGCTGCTAGAGCCGAATGGTGTGATTGATACCGGCCTTACGGATGCCCTGGGCGCTACGACGGAGTTGCTCGCCGAGTGCAAGGGCCAGCTGAACGCGCAAGTCCCGCGAATCAGAGAACTGCGCGAGCGCGCTCTCGCCGACCCACTGGCATTCTACGAAGGCGAAGCATCAAAGGGCGACGCAGATATCCCCGACGACATCTCCGTCGCTGCATCCCGCGTCTCTACATCCGCATCGCTCTTCACACGCTACACAGGCAGACAATCCCTCGGCACAGCAGCTACAGGCGCCTCTCGCATGACTAGCAAGAACAGACGGAGAGAAGAGCGCAAGCGCGCCCGCGGGAAGAAAGGCTCCGTCTACGAGGAAGAATATCTCGTTGCCTCTGTGGGCCGTCTCATCGAGCGTGTTGAGTCTACACGCGAGGAGGTGCAACGTCTAGTCGAAGGATTGGTGAGGAGGGGCATGAGGGAGGGGGCGCTGGCTGTTGAGGCACTGGCGGCGGACGTTGTGCAGTTGTGCAAGGAGGCGGTTAAGGAGGTGTACGGTGAGGAGAAGAAGGAGGGTGCAGAGGGGCCAGAGGAGGAGGTCGATGAGAATGGATATAGACCCATTGGAGGCGATGCGGTGTTGGCGGAGAGTATGGAGGCGAGGAGTCGGGCGAAGGTTGCGCCGACGATAGGGGACTTCAAAAAGTTAAGTTTGCTAGGTGTATAGATGGATTGTGGATATGGTGTCTTTGGTGGGAAAAGGATGGAGGCTACAATACATGGATAGATAAACTGGAAAATGAAAGGAGTTCTGTATGTAGCCTTGGCTTCTTACTGTGCAGTGTGAGATCTCAGGGCATCGCGCTTCTGCCACCTCGGCGCGTATACGAGGCGCACAGAAGAGGCTGTGTTGAACGCCAGAGGGGTGCAGGCGAGAGTGGCAGAACAGCAAGCAAGGCCGAAGACGCCGAGATCAAGAAGCGTATTGCGTACCTCGAGGACAGGAAGAAGCGGTTAGCGCGAATGGTTGAGATTGCGAATGAAAAGGTTTAGGAGCTGGAAAGCAATGACGAACCGCGCTAGATGGAGTGGGGATGTTATCATGTTCAAGTGCGGTTTAGAACAACTCGAGAAGGGAGCGAGCTTGCCGCATGGATTTTATCAGATGATGGAATAAGCTCCTGATCAAGGATTGGAAGACAAAATATTACAAGATATATAAGATATACATATATATATTACATTTTATTTATAATTAATGTAATAGATCTAATATAACACAATAGAATAAATGTCTGCTGGAGCAGATCAAGCCGCGTAGTCCTCGCCCCTCGTCGCCTCATATAACATTTGTAAAAGAACTAAAGTAGTTTAAAAGTAGTTTAATTTATTACTCTTTTTACTGACTAATAACTTATTAATCTGTATTATATAATTTCATCTTGTGTATTCAATCTCTTTCTTCCTTTAATATTTGTTGCACTTTAGTAGTTTTAAACTACAATAATAGTATCATGGCACAACCTTTCTGTAGCAAATATAAGCGGCGACCTGGTAGAATGCCTGGATATCAGACTGACCCTAATGTAAGTAATAAATTATTATATAGTAGTTATAAACTAATTACATAGGGGCTCCTACTTGTCTATCCTGGAGAGCAATTTTGTCGTGTTGTTGAACATGGGATACTTCGCCCAATTAGTGTAAGTTAAATACTATAGTCTATAGAACTACAACGCAACTAATTAGAAAGTAGTATAAATTCAAAAACAATACCACTCTCCGTGTTCATATACGAAAGCAACACCCAACTGTTGAAGCTAAAAGCTGGGGACGTAGGAAGCTTCCAAATGTTAGTCTAAAAACTACCTTTAAACTAGTTTCGATCTAATGATATAGGATGAATTATCTAAGATGCAGTACGAGTTTGAATATTGTGAGGAAGCAGGTCAGAGATGGAAAAATGATGCAAGTGTATTCTACTTTATAACTACTATAAAACTAATTAGAAAGTAGTTACAACCGCCAATATATTCTTATGAAAAAAGCACGCCTTCTACAGGAGGCGAAGAAGGACATATGAGCCCGGACCCAGGAGCACAGTCACAGGTGCAGCAAGCCATGACAGGCTTGACGCAGATGCAGATGCAAACAGAGGGACAGACAAACGATGAAGGCGGTGATGTGGGGAGTCAGACATCTTCACAGAGAGCTCTGAGGGCTGTCGGTATAAGCCAATAACGTCTCTACCGAAATTGTTTTAGCAATCGAATATCCAACTTCAACTTCTCAAGTCGGATTGCTTGCGTGTCCTCTCATCCACTCCTCCACTTTCCCCTCATATCCCCCATCCCTCGAAAACCTCGCATATCTCTCCAGCCCGTCCGCCCCAAGCACATCCCACCCCGCCTTCTCCTCCAGAAAAATATGCATGTCCGGCATGGGTAACTCCGCCTTCGCACTGCCCTCACCAATACTCCCCGCCGCAACGCTCACCCCCTCCGCATCGAACGCATACTGCAATCTAATTGTGCTCCCACATCTCCCACAATGTCCCCTCGTGGCCCAGGCATTCGTCTGGTACGTGGAGATCGCAGAGCCGCCGGGGATTACAGTAGAAGAGGAGGAGGAGGGGGTGGATGGGCAGAGCGAGAACCACGAGAGCGAGGAGATGGGGAAGGAGGCCCACGTGATGTAGGGCCCGCCGGACGATTGCCGGCATGCGAGACAGTGGCAGTTCGTCAGGGAGCTGGGGAGGATGGTGGAGGTGTAGGTGATGGCTCCGCATCTGCAGCCGCCGCGGAGGGCGATGTCCTTTTCTGGGAAGTCGCTGATGGGCTTGTTCTCGGCCATGGTGCGGAATGTGAAGTTTGACTGAAAAGGGGGGGGATATGTACTCTCTCGCGGAAACAGAAGTTGAAGACTAACAAAATTGGAAGTTGTGCAGCGAAGGAAATGAGAAAAGAAGAAGAGAGGAATTGAGAGTCTACTTATACCATCGCCCAGCCGTGTGAGATGCGATATTCGAGCATATGTTGTAGGAAATGAAAAAAGTAAGAAGAGAATGAAAAAGGAAGGTCGTAGTGAAGCCATCACCACCACATGCATTGCTCTCGAACTGACCAATTGCCGTTCACTCCCCTCAGCCTTATCCTTCAGCCTTGCCCAGACGCGACTGTTTCGCTTGGAGCGCGTTTACCCCGGATTATCACGGTGGCATCAACGTCCATCAAGTTACCGCGAACGGAACCCCATCAGAACTTTTCTATTCAGGCAAAACATCGATTGTTGACCATATACGAAGAGAGCTTGACATCATGCCTCCTCCTCCCAGCGAATCCGCGGCTGTCAGGAAACAACTCGCCGCGCGCGAAGTCATTGATATCCTGATGGAGATCTCGACGCTGCTTGTGTGTCTTTTCCCTCTCTTCTCTCCTCCTCTGTTCACTGGGAACTCGAGGCTGATGTAAAATACAGAACACTCACCTCGATCGCAGCACCCTGAGCATGTGCGCGAGCCTGATCGAGAACGGGGTCAACCCCGAGGCGCTGGCTGTGAGTATTTTTCTTCCCCCTCCGCGGATGCCCCTCGCATAAGGAGATCAAGTGAGCTGTGCTGATGGGGGTAGACTGTGGTGAAAGAGCTGCGGAAAGAGGCGGAGGAGGGGCGGATGGAAGCTGAGGCGGCAAGGAGATGAGGGCGCTGGCCGCCCGCGAGTTTGGAGTGACCTCGAAGATTGGACGATGACGATTGCGACGATACCATGCATACAGGCTTCGGCGTTTGGGACAATTGCGAAGGATAATAAATACGAGAACATGACTACACCTCTTCGCGAGACTATTGGATCCAAGTTTGCTATTGTGCTTTGACAGTCTCAATATATTTGCTTTCCCGCCACGTAATACTCGTACATACATTATACTTCGCTATAGTGCACAACCAGGTGCCTCTACCAAATGCCCACCCATACCAGCCTATGCATAGCCGCATATACACATATGCACATTCCAACCATACACGACAGGACCAGTCCCATATAACTCAACTCCATCTGTCCGTTCCAACGCGAACCATGCATATAATCAGTCCATCCCGTCGCACTACCGATGCCCAAATAACTCCATCCGATCGATTTCGTCCCCCTCGTCATCGTCAATATCATCCATCGCCAATTCTGAATCCGAATACTCTTCCTCATCCTCATCCTCGTCATCGTCTTCCTCATCCGCCAAATCGGCAGGGGTCCGTCCCCAGAAGTCTACGCCCTCGTCATCCCATACCCCGGGATCCGCAGCGGCATCATGCGGAATGGCGGCTGCCATGACTTGCTCAGTGAAGTAACTCCCCCGCACAGGCGACGCCGATCTCCCCAACCTCGAAGGGATGTACGGCGCAAACCTACCCGTAACATCCGTTGGCGCAAGATGCTGTCCCGCCAGACTTGAATGTCTCCTCTGTCTCACCGCCGGAATCGCCATCTCGGGACTTGTCGTCTCCAAGCCAGAATTCTCGTTCGCAGCAACCGGCGTCTCCTGAAGGACACCATCCGTGATAATCGCCAACTGTCGCGTATTATAACTATCACATACGGCACATCTCAGTCCTAACCAGTGATACCTCACCGCGCTCTTCGCCCGACAATCATTGCAAGTGACCATCGCCCTCGTATCGCGAAACTGCTCCGGCATGGGCTGTGCCTCGATCGCGCGGTCGAGGTTGCGGAACTGCGTCTCCATGTTCACGACCGTCTGCTGGCAGATCGGGCATTTGTAGGATGTCTGCAGGTGTGCGTGGTAGCAGTGCCGGTGGATGGTGTGGCCGCAACGCATGAAGACGACCGTCTGGGGTGATGTGAACATGTAGTCGCCGCAGATGGGGCAATCACAGTCGGTGGAGCGCTCGATGCATTTGTGGGATCGTTCCATGGAGATGTTCATGCAGAGGCCACATGTCTGCTATCAGATCAGTATAAAGTCAAGAAGGGAGAAATTGAGGGCTTGACGGACCTTGCAGTGGAAGAAATCCTTCCCAAGGCCTCGACCGACTCGGCAGATCCCGCAGTCGTTGCAGTGATATATACTCCTATTAGGATCGTCCTCCCACAGATGACAAATATCGCAGTAATAATTCGCAGCCCGAGCGCCGCACTGTGCGCATTGGTCTGAAGCTTTCTGAGCAGAGCCACACAGCATGCAAAGCATATTCTTCGTCTCTTTCCGAGGTAAGATGTGGTTCTCAGCCGCATCATGACACAGTCTGCACGTATACCACTTATTACACATCGGGCATTGCAGCTTAACATTCCTCTTATAATGTTCACAACCCAGCACCTGATTCCCCTCAGTCTCCTCCCCTCTCTCGCCCACTCCGTCAGCCTGCGGCGGAGGCGGCGCATATGTAGGCTTTAGATCATCTGGCGACAGCTGAAACGTAACATTATCCCCTTTCCCAGGACTAGCATGCCAGAAATTAAACGAGCTCGACGGCGGCGGCGTCACAGGCCGCTCCTGGCTCACCATACTGGCTGGCGAATGCGTCTGTGGCAGCGCAGGCTTCGCCTGTTGGCTGATTTGCGACTGTGTGTACCCCTCCGTCAAGAGCTCGTGCATCATCCGCGCTTTTTCCTTGTTCGTGATATCCATGCTTTGTATGGCAATGATCCTCCTTCGCAGCGCACGCATGCCGTCGTCTTCCGGCAGTGCGCTGCTCGACTGTCTGTTACTGCTTGGCGAGCCATCTGGCGTCGGCTCACTCGTAGGCATTTCAGCGGGGCTTATAAATGATATTGGGGAGTCTTGTAAGCCGAATTCGGGGTTGTCGGAGACATCGTCGTCTGTTGCTGCTGTCCCTGAGCGGTAGGAGAGGAGACGCATAGGCATGGCAACCATCGGATCAACCGCTGATGCGCTTTCTGAGCCAGTTGTTCGTTCTGTGGTTGTAGATTCGTCCTGCCCTTCCCTGTCTTCGATGGGCGGTGGTGATGTGGCCAGCGGTCTTCCTGCAACAGCAGCAATGCTCTCATTGCCTCCATCCTGGACCATGAACCCTCCTCTGCTTTCCCCCGCCGGCGTCACCGCTGCAACTTCTCCCCGACCCATTTCCTCTTGTGCATTTCCTTCCACCTTCTCTTCCTCCTCTCCTCCATCTTGCATCGCACTCCCAGCCCGTCTATTCGTCAGCGGATCCGACACCCCCCCCGCCGCAGCTCCTCCCCCCGAGATGCGGCGCGCCTGCCGCAGTACAGGATTGATGAGAAAGTCGGCCACGAGAGAGCTCATTTGGTTCACATTCCAGGCAAAGGTGCGCAGGAGGAAGAGTATAGAGTGCTGTGCTGGGTTTATACAGTGTAGTTGGAGCCGTAGTTGTCCAGGTCGAGAGGGAAAGGGAGAGGGAGAGGGAGAGGGAGAGGAAGCGGGGAAGATAGTCTGACCAGTGCAAAACTGGCATTGGCACGGGGAGGGTCGTGGCGAGCGGGACAATGGGGCGGCGCCGCCGCTGACATGCCCGCTGCGTGACGAGAGTTAGTGCCGCCAGGGACGCGGAGGGGTTCCGCTAGCTTGGGAGAGGTACTTGACGGGTGGAAACATAAAATAAACAATTCATTCTCCTTTGAAATTCTAATGCTGTAGGAGAAGGTGTAATAGATGATGTACATAATTGAGAATAGAAGGCATCTTATATTATAACATCTTATACCATCTCCTTATTGAAAGTACAAGACATTGGTCGCTTCCGCCTTTCCACATACGTACTACTTAAACTTATAAGCTCACCAGAGCAACCAACCTCAAGCCTCCTCCCTCCCTCTCTCCCTCCGTCCCAGAAGCTCTGAAAGCCAGATCCGACCCTCAATCTTCAACCTTGACAATACAATTGTCCAGATCAGCATTTGGCACACGCCATATTATATACTGATGCTCTGACCGGCAATAAGCATATACGCCCGAATTCCACTATGACACCCGGCTTCTCATAAACCGCCCCTCCATCTTTCCACCAGCCTTCCCTCAGCCTCGCGCCCACCATGGCCTTCGAGCCCACAGCCTTGCGCCTCGGATTGGCACTCCTGCTAACCCTGCTCACCAGTGCCTTTGTACGTACCTCATCCCCATCCTTCAACCATCTCGTCTCCCTCCCTCCCCAACACCGCTAACGCCTTCCTTCCAGCTGCGCATCCTCGCGATCCTCCCCTCTCGACGCCCCCCGTCCGCCCCCCGAACCCCCCCCTCCCACCTCTGTATCGTCCTCGGCTCCGGTGGACACACAGCTGAGATGCTCTCCATGATCCGCAACCTCGACCCCGTCCGCTACCACCACCGCACCTACATCGTCTCGTCAGGGGACGCCTTCTCCGCCCTCAAAGCCGCCGAGTTCGAGCGCCATCTCCAGAAAACGGCCGGGTTGGCTCATCTCCCAGCCGACATGGGAGGGGATAACAAGAGAGAAGGCGCGAGGGACAGCAGCAATGACATAACCCACGGCCCCGGCTACGACATACTCACCGTCCCGCGCGCGCGCAAGATCCACCAGCCCCTCCTCACAACGCCCCTGACCTCCCTTCTCTGCCTGCTCGGCTGCCTGCGCGCTCTCTCGCCCTCGCGCCCCCCTCCCCCATCCACAGCCACCTCCCCCGCGCCCCTGCCCAGCCCCGACCTCATCCTCACGAACGGCCCCGCAACCGGCGTCCTCGTGGTCCTCGCCGCCTTCATCCTGCGCTTCTTCGGCGTCGCGGATGCGGAGCTGCGCAGCGTGTATGTCGAGAGCTGGGCGCGCGTTGGCGGGCTGAGCCTCAGTGGGAGGGTGCTGGAGGGGATGGGGCTTGTGGAGAGGTTTTTGGTGCAGTGGGAGAAGGGGCTTGGGGAGGGAGAGGACGAAGAGGTTGAGAGCGTGGGAGGCAGGGGGCGGGGCAAGAGAAGGGGAGGCAGGGAGTGGCGGGGGTTTTTGGTCGCCTGAGAGATGTGGTGGATAGATAGGTGGAGGTGGGAGGAAGGAGGGACGAGTCAATGTGGTATAGATAATGCCATTGTATTGTACATAGGACTCTAACAGATAAAGGAGATATGCAAACGCCCAAGATGCCCTCTACACATAGCTCAGTGCTACGAAGTCTACATATACATTTTCCCCTCTTTTCATACACATCTCTCCCATCCCTCTAGAACGTCGCAGGCGAGAGCCCCGCAGCTGCAAGCGCCGCCTCCTTCTTCTTCGAAATCACCGCCCCGATGCGCGCCAGCATCTCCGCCGTCAACTTGCCCTTACCCTTCGCCTTGCGCAACTTCCTCTCCCGGCGATTAATCTCATTGATCGGCGTGCGCATGAGCTTGATGCTCTTCTTGCGCTCCTCCTTCTCCCTCTCCTCCTCGATCTTCTTCAGCAGGTAGCTCTCCTCGTGTCTCGTGCGGAACTTCGAGAACTTGTTCCTCAGCTCGTCGATGACGCTGCTCGGCATCGGCGGCTTCAGCAGACTCGGCACGAACGACTGAGCCTCGACATCAAGGCGCAGCGTGTCGCAGTCGTGCTCCTTGTGCTCCTTCGGCTCGATCTTCGGCCACGGGATCGGCGTGTTCAGCCCCGCGATGAAGCGCGTCCAGTGCTTGCGCCCGGTAGAGCGGTCGTGGAACACGGGACCGTTGACGATGTCGCGCACGATCACGTCGCGGACGGTGCCGGTTGTGGCGTCGGGGAGCGGGACGACGAGCTTCACGGCGGCCAGGGAGACGGGCTTTTCCATGGAGCGGACGGGGCGTTGGTCGCCTTCGTCGGCGCTGATCATCCATTTCGGGACGGCGATGTCGATCTGTTGTCACGATGTCAGTCTCTGTGTTCAAAGGCTTTCCGTGGGGCTTGTGGAAGCGATTGCTTCGGATGCGAGGATGTGGAGGAGAGATATGGCTTACCATGTTGAGTCCCTCAACGGTGATCTCCTGCCTGGCCCGATCAATGCTCACCACCTTCCCTATCCTCCCCTTGTCCTGTCCCTCGAGCAACACCACGCGATCATTCACGACGATATTGCTATACTTCCCCCCACTCGGATTGAGCCTCAGCCTCTCCTCCATCGTCAGCTCCTCGCCCCTAATGCGGTTCGTATGGATCGTGCCGTAGGTGTCCTTCTTCGAGCCAACATCGCGCTTCGGCGCCAGCGGGCCCAGCTCGTAGTCCTCGCGGCGCACCTGTCGGGCCAGCTTGATGTCGCCCTTGGTCTCGCGCCGCACAAAGTTCTCCTGCTCTCGTCGGGTCTTCCGCATCTCATGGTCGTACTTGGTCTTGCGCTTGGCCAGGCGCCGGGCAGCCTGCCTTTCGGCCATCTGGGTGCGGCGGAGGACGGCTTGCATCGTGGTGCAGGGTGACGAGTGACGAGTGGCCGGGGAGATGTTGACCTGGAGGGTTGGGAGGTCTGTATATTTTTGAGATGCGAGCTCGATTTGGGATTGGGCTACGGTGGATTGGGGATAGCGGATTGAGTTGAAATGATGCCTGAGGCAAGCTCTTTCAGGAACGTCTTGTATCACGTGACTCGAGCATTTTCCAGGGAACGGAGAGAGAAGAAAGAGAATCAGCGTGATTGTTCCTTTGCTTCCTATTCCTCTTCTTCCGTATATCTAGTATATCAAGTATATCTAAGGATTTGTTGGGTTTAATTGCAACTTTTACCGCCTACTCTGTAATAATAATAATAATAATAATAATAATAATGATGATGATGGTGGTGGCATGTTCAGCTGAAGACCCTGAATTGTGATATCTGACGAGGCAACAGCCGCACAGTGAGACATACAGTACATACGTAAGATGTCTCGATGCGCTGAATCAGCCGCAGATAGAGCCCAGGATACATAGAGGGACTTTATATGTAGATAGGTACAGTATGTACATATATCTCATTGAGAGAAGTAGCCAGGGGGTAGGATGGTATCCTCTAACCTGGATAAGTTGATGCTCTCACCAGGAATTACCAAGGTACTGTATGTTGGTCGATATGGATGTATGTATATCATATGATATGAATGATATATATGAATGATATATATGAATGATATATATATGAATGAATGATATACTGTGTCCTGGTCATGTGCTCTCCTATCGTGTTCCTGTCGTCCTCTTTGTATACTGCATATTGTATACTGCATACTCCTTACTCCTTATGTACTGCTCTGTCTGCTCTGTTGGTCTGTGCCCGCACCTGCGCCTACGAAGTACCACGCCTACCACTGCACCGACCTACCTGCCTGGCTGCTCCTACCAGCCAAGACCAAACACGGTTAAGCAGCAAAGAGATCACTACTACTACTACTACTACTACTACTACTACTACTACTACTACTACTACTTACTACTGCAACAATCAATCCTATCTCACAACCTCGCATCTATCAACCTCCCCCGAAAAACCTCCCTCAACACCAACCATCCAACCCCATCATCCTGATCCCGACTTGCTCCAGATACACCATCTGCACCTCCTCCTCATCCCACTCACTCATTCTATACTTGATACCCTCAAAAACCAACAACAACAGCCGACAGTATGGCGGAAATCCGTCGGAAGCTCGTCATTGTAGGCGATGGTGCCTGCGGTAAGACTTGTCTGTTGATGTAAGTACCCATCGCTCATCTCTGCCTGAACCGATCAACAATTCAACTCGCTGTTGAGGCCTCGATCGTCGAGTAGATTCTGATGTCGTTCTAGTGTTTTCTCCAAGGGAACTTTCCCAGAGGTAAGCCTCCTGGCATCAACCCGTCCACGACGACACTGCGAAACATGATTCGTACGCGGCTATGTGCCATCGCGTCACAACAACATCGATACCAACGACCTCACTACGAATGCTGTCGGATTGGAGGAATAATGGCTAATCATACCGGTGGCTTCATAGGTCTATGTCCCAACCGTCTTCGAGAACTACGTGGCCGATGTTGAGGTTGATGGAAAGCATGTGGAGCTGGCTCTTTGGGATACGGCTGGTCAGGAAGATTACGACCGTCTCAGGCCTCTTTCATACCCAGATTCCCATGTAATCCTGATCTGCTTCGCTGTCGACTCCCCGGATTCGCTTGATAACGTTCAGGAGAAGGTATAGCACCCCTGAGACATGCCTGCAATCACAAGGCTTCGCTAACATCTACCCCTTACAGTGGATCTCCGAAGTGTTGCATTTCTGCCAAGGGCTTCCAATTATCCTCGTTGGTTGCAAGAAGGATCTCCGCTACGACCAGAAGACCATCGAGGAGCTTCACAAGACCAGCCAGAAGCCGGTTACACCAGAGCAGGTATGGAACGACTTTTGTTGTGGAGACGATTGCCTCGGCATCGCATCCTTCCATACTCACATCCTCTCCGTGGACAAGGCTAACACACACAAAACAGGGTGAGGAGGTCCGCAAGAAGATCGGTGCATACAAGTATCTCGAGTGTTCGGCAAAGACCAACGAGGGAGTCCGTGAGGTCTTCGAGCACGCGACCCGCGCCGCCCTCCTCTCCAAGAAGAGTGGCAGCAAGAAGCACAAGTGCCTCATTCTGTAGACATATCGATACCGCCTCTCTATACAATCAACCTCTTTTGTCTCTCTATTGCGATTTTCGAGCTGGCGCACAATGACTGTTGGAAACAGGATACAGAGGCTTCACTTACAACCATCATCACTCTGCTATGAACACGGTGGATACGTTGGGGATCGCATTCTGCACAATTGCTCTGGACCTAGTCTTTAGACTCATTTTCACTGGGAGGCGGGAAGCAAGTTTTTTCAATCTGGTTGTGGTAGGCTTTAGCTTGGCTAAGTTATCAGTCTATTCAGTCCTGCTCCGGAATAGGATTTATGGACGGTTATTCTTGGGCTGGCACGCGAGCAGTATAATGTCTTCTTTCCCCTACTTCGCGGCAGTTGGAGTCTTGGTATACCGAATTGCCTTGCTATCGCTCCTCGGGTCTGCAGTGGGGAAGTGGATGTCGATGCTGTGTGAACAGCAGGTCCTGGCCTTGGTCAGTGTATCCCTGAGCTTTTCGTCGGCTGCGTATTCAAAGACACTTTTCTCTCTTTGCTCTCGATGTGTGAATGGTGGTTCTCTGGGTCTCGGCTGTTCTGTTGGAATGATGGTCCAATGTGTGTGTCGCCTTGTTGACTGTTTTTTTTTTGTTTTTCTCTCTCGCATTTTCCAGGGTGTAATAGCTATAGGCCGTAGTTATTTTGAAGATCTTTTTTCCTCATTAGTGACGAAGTTTGCCTTTTCTAGATAACGCTATGCATGATGGGTTTATGTGAGGCCTATGTGTGTCTTATTGCTCCGTATGGGATGTATTTATGCATGCTGAGCTGATGTTTCTCGGCTTGTCGCCCACACCTCCATCTCTCGTCTCTATGACATAGATTATTTCTTACTCTGTGCAATGCGACATCTCAACGCTTCTTCAGCCATTCTTCGAATCACACAATTGCGCCATTGCCGTGGAGCGCACGACACGATGGATGGCTTCTCGGGCTGCTTCTTCACTGCGGGAACGCGAGGGGATGTTTAGTCCCACTGCGCCCCAACCAGCCGTGGGCCTTGGTGGTTGAGATGAGGAGAGGAGTCGGGATGGGGGTTAGGAGGTGTGCGTAGCGGATCATGGACATTGGAGTCGCTGTTGAAGTCTGCACTGGTGGTGGGAGGTGGGATGGGCTGAGTACTAAGTAGTGGTGGGCAGGGAACAAGGACTGTAAACTAATTGGAGACCATTTAACACTAAGCAGGAATAAATAATGTAAATCTAAAGAGATTCCAATCTAATATAGAAATTGTAGATTTTCATATTTTTTTTTAACGGGCTGACTGGTCTGTTCTCTGCAGATCAATGAAAATAGGAGGCTCATCACGTGACACTGTTGATGTACCCGCTTTACCCAACCCCTGCATTGTTTTGTCGCGCTAGAGCTGAAATGTCGAGAAGTCGCGTTCGATTATCAATGAACGCGTAAAGTACTTGCACTCTCCAATTCCCATCTGTTTCTTCCTTTCATCCCACTTCAATTCTCTCTCACAACCGCTATATTCCACGTCCTCTCTCTTCTATACTCTTCAAATTATACCTCTGAGAGATAAATAACGAGACTTAGCCCTTCAGATCTCCTCATTTTCATATTTACCTCATCGGACCAGAGTTTTCGAGAGTGACGCCCAGTCACTTCCACCATCATGTTCGTGTGGAAGCGTGGTAAGTGAACGCTCGAGTCAATATACAAGTATGACCTCTAATGAAGATAGACGGACGCAAGGAACGTGTTCAATTCGACAAGATCACAGCTCGTGTCTCCAGACTGTGTTACGGACTGGATGCCGAGCATGTCGACGCCGCAGCAATCACACAGAAGGTCATCTCGGGTGTTTACCAAGGTGTCACCACTGTTGAGCTGGACAACCTCGTATGTGGCCATGCCTCCTCACATTTAACACCATGACCTGAGCCAAGTGCTAACTCCTAACTCACAGGCCGCCGAGACCGCTGCCTACATGACAGTCACTCACCCAGATTACGCCATTCTCGCTGCTCGTATTGCAGTCTCCAACCTCCACAAGCAGACCAAGAAGCAATTCTCCTCGGTCATCTCAGATCTCTATCACTATGTCAACCCAAAGAACTCGAAGCCATCACCCATGATTTCAAAAACGACATATGACATTGTCGTGAAGTATGCCGAGGAGCTCAACTCCGCCATCGTCTACGACCGTGACTTCAACTACCAATACTTCGGCTTCAAGACTCTCGAGCGCTCATATCTCCTTCGCCTCAATGGCGCAGTTGCCGAGCGGCCGCAGCACATGATCATGCGTGTTGCTGTTGGTATCCACGGCGAGGATATCGAGAAAGCCATTGAGACCTACAACCTCATGTCCAATAAATACTTCACCCATGCCTCCCCGACTCTCTTCAACGCTGGTACACCACAGGCACAGCTCTCTTCCTGCTTCTTAGTCGACATGAAGGAGGACAGCATTGAGGGTATCTACGATACTCTCAAGACCTGCGCTATGATTTCCAAGACTGCTGGTGGTATTGGTCTTAACATCCATCGCATTCGTGCGACTGGTGCATACATTGCTGGAACCAATGGTAACTCTAACGGAATTGTCCCCATGCTCCGCGTCTTCAACAACACTGCCAGATACGTCGATCAAGGTGGCAACAAGCGTCCAGGTGCTTTTGCCATCTACATTGAGCCATGGCACGCTGATGTCTTTGAGTTCTTGGATTTGAGAAAGAACCATGGCAAGGAGGAAGTCCGTGCTCGCGACTTGTTCTACGCTCTCTGGATTCCAGATCTCTTCATGAAGCGTGTTGAGAAGAACGGTGACTGGACTCTTATGTGTCCCAACGAATGCCCTGGCTTGGCAGACGTTTACGGCGAGGAGTTTGAGAAGCTATACGAGAGCTATGAAAAGGAAGGCAAGGGACGGAAGACCATCAAGGCTCAAAAGCTTTGGTACTCTATTCTTGAGGCTCAAACTGAGACCGGAAATCCTTTCATGCTTTACAAGGATGCTTGCAACCGCAAGAGCAACCAGAAGAATCTCGGCACCATCCGCAGCTCCAACTTGTGCACAGAGATTGTCGAGTACTCTTCGCCAGATGAGGTGGCTGTCTGCAACTTGGCGTCTCTTGCCCTGCCAACGTTCGTCGATATGAACAACGGCACCTATGACTTCCACAAGCTTCATGAGGTCACTCAGGTTGTTGTCAAGAATTTGAATAAGATTATTGAGGTCAACTACTACCCAGTTGAGGAGGCCAGACGCAGCAATTTCCGCCACAGACCTATCGCTGTCGGTGTTCAGGGCCTTGCTGATGCTTTCTTGGCTCTTCGTCTTCCTTTCGACTCACCAGAGGCTAAGCATCTCAACATCCAAATCTTCGAGACTATCTATCACGCTGCTTTAACTGCGTCGATGGAGCTTGCCAAGGTTGACGGTACATACCAGACATATGCCGGATCTCCCGTTTCCAAGGGTGAACTCCAATACGACATGTGGGGCGTTACTCCAACTGATCTTTGGGATTGGGATTCTCTCAAGCAGCAAATTAAGCAACATGGTGTCCGCAATTCCCTGCTCGTTGCACCAATGCCAACAGCCTCCACCTCCCAGATTCTTGGCTTCAATGAGTGCTTCGAGCCATACACCTCCAACATCTACTCCCGCCGTGTTCTTGCTGGCGAGTTCCAAGTCGTCAACCCATGGTTGCTGAAGGACCTTGTCGACATGGGTCTTTGGTCCGACAACATGAAGAACCGCATCATTGCCGATGGCGGTTCCATCCAAAACATTCCTAACATCCCAGCCGACATCAAGGCCCTCTACAAGACCGTCTGGGAAATCTCTCAACGTACCATTGTCCAGATGGCCGCCGACCGTGGCGCCTTCATTGACCAGTCTCAGTCTCTCAACATTCACATGAAGGACCCCACGATGGGCAAGATCACTTCCATGCACTTTGCTGGCTGGAAGTTAGGTCTTAAGACCGGAATGTACTATCTCCGCACCATGGCTGCCACTGCACCAATCCAGTTCACAGTCGATCAGGAGGCTCTCCTTGTTGCCGACACAAACGTTGCACGTGAGCGCACAGCCCGCAAGCCAATCCCAAAACAGTACATCGCGCCGTCGAAGCCATCCGCGCCTCGCCCAATGTACATGAGCCAGAACTCCAACTCATCCGTCAACGCCGTCCACTCCCCGAACGGTGTCCCAACACCTACCACCACCCCCCCGCCTAACCAGAACAGAAGGCCAGTCGATGCCCCGTTGAGGAGCCCGGCGTTCAAGGCTGATGTTAAGGAGGGGGATAGCCCGAAGGCGCTGGCCGCCGAGCCAGTCGCCCTGCCAAGGGATGAGGAGTTGAAGGTTCCGGGGGTGGCGCAAGAGGAGGATAAGGATGAAGTCAGTGAGGCGAGAGAGGTGGATATATATGCGGAGGCCGTGTTGGCTTGTAGTATTGAGAATCCGGAGAGCTGCTTGATGTGCAGTGGTTAGACTCTGTATGAGGGATGGAATTGGGTATAAGTGAGAACGCGGGATTATTGGAATGAGGGATGGATATATGGTTAATGGCTCACGCTTCATTGGTTTTGTTATGCTATTGTTGGCTGTGAAGGCTGTTCTGCTCAGGATGCGACTGACGTCCTTTTCATATTGTTATTTGCTCTAGGGAGTATTTATTTGCTTTGATCAGGCGCGATGCCTCTTGTATTCTGTGCTACTGGCTAATAAAGCACTCATACACATATATTTCCAGAGATACTTTGTCATGCCTGATGCCTGCCATTTTTGTTTCGGAAGGGAAGAGAAATGCTACGGGTCAGAATAATAGGGTTTAGAAAGGGTCTGGAATAGTGCCTCATAGCGGGATGAAATTACCTTCAACCAGCACAACTTAACCACACCCGAGGCCATGGGATATGTGCTTCCGCAGCGGATTGGGCGTGTCCATTGTCGTCTAGACTAGAATAGAAGTTTATTAAACCACATCTTTTCCCTCACCTTCTTCATACCTTCAGTCCTTCATCTTTAGTCCCTCACCTTTAATCCATCACCTTTAGTCCGCCACATTCAGTCCTTCGCCTTTAGTCCCTCATCTTTAGTCCCTCATCTTCAGCCCTTCGCCTTCACCTTTACTAGGATAATCACCAGCACCACCCGCCATCATGAGCGAGGAGGACTATAATGTTCCCAGCCAAGAGCGCATAGTCCTTCTTCAGCGGTTGCAAGACCTCATAGGCGATGTGCCAGTTTACTTCTGGGCAGCCTGCCAAATATGTGATATTCACCAACTTAGCATCTTAGTTAATGTTGCCGAGGTGAGCCCACCAAGTGCTCGTATTATTGCTGGGGAGGCTCGAAGAATGATCATATCGTGTAAGTTAAATAGACTTGGCTTCTTTTCTTTAGATTAATTTTTCACAGGGGTTCGAACTGGCCGGGAAACATTGACTACAGAAGGACCGCCAGCTCTGGGTTCTCTCCCCCGTAAACGTAAACGGCCAAGGACTGACATAAGTCGGTCCAAGGCCGCGGCCGCACTCGAGAATGTAAGCCTCGAATATACTATATGTTAATGTTTAAACTTCTTGTTAATACACTTTAGGCTCAGGAGCGAGACGGATACCGCTGCATACTCACTAAGAACCCATTCCCTGACATAGCCAATATATACCCATTCTACTTATTGAAAGTAGAACTGAATACCTCCGACCATAGAGACCTCTTCTGGGACAGTCTACGCATGTTTTGGAGTAAGGAAAAGGTTGCGTCTTGGGAGGCGCAAGTCTTCCCACCTGGAAGTCATCAAAACGGCGCTGAGTCTACTAAAAACTTCATTGCGCTGTCTTGTACAACGCGTAGACTTTGGAACCAAGGTGCATTTGCACTTAAACCTGTCTTAATCTCTACAGACAAAAAGACTTTGATCCTTCAATTTTTTTGGCAAGCCCGACAGCCAGATGTTTCATCGACAATGAGCCTTCTGACAAGGCCCTTGCCGACTAAAAACCTGGACAACGGCAATGGATACAGATTGGCTACAGAATATACACCCGGCCATCCTAAACTAGTGGAATCCGGTGACTTGATTGCCATGACAACGGATGATCCAAAGACACGACCACTACCAAGTTTTGAGCTCCTAGAGCTCCAGTGGTTCTTGCAGAGGGTAATGGGGATGGCGGGGGCAGCAGTCGTGAACCCCGAACTTTTCCGTGATTCAGATTCATACTACTCGGATTCAGACGATGACATCTCATCCCTCTCAGATGACACTGTGGTCCAGCCTACTAGGCCAGGTGAATAAATCACTTCTGTACTTCCTGGTATGGAGGCATCTAAGATATGGAGGAGATAGAGGGAGAGGGAGAGGGAGAGGGAGAGGGACAGGGAATGATCGCACAGGTGACAGTGCTAAGGGCGCGTGTGGAGAATTGACGAAAGGGGCCTGGGAAAGACTTGCGAATTGAAGAGTTTCTTGTACAATGTCAGGTATCTGTCTCTAGCTTTATAATTTATTGCTTTATTGCTCGATTGCGCCACGCAAGGTATATTTGTAATGTAGGTGCTTGATTGCGGCTGAAGAACAACGACGGCTGTTTGCAAATATATTCTTTAAAGAACCAAAGAATGCAGACGTGGGAGGCCAAGATTTTCATGTTCGCGTCAAACTTCTTTGTAATTTAGCCGCGCGAACGTCAGTCAGCGTCATACAAAGTATTTATATTATTCCTAATTTCTGAAGCGCTGTACTGCTATGCACACAGGAGGCCTCTGCACGCAGCCGTTAAGCTTCTCACCCTTCTAATCTCAAATTCAAATTCAGCAATCGTCATACCTTGTTTAGCCAATGCAGCCTCATCCATGCTTTCTCCCAAGTTTGAGGCGCTGGAACTAAATTAACAACGGCGTTGGAGATGTTTGGCAGCAGATGCATGTCGAAGATGAGTGGCAAGTGGGGTTCGGTCTTGCATATATGATATCATAGTATCTTGTTTTCTTTGAGCTTGAAAGAACGACCTTGCATATCATAGTATCTTGTTTCTCTGAGCTTGAACGAACTGTGGCAGTCAACCTTGCATGTGGAACTGCAATTTCGACTGTTCTCTGGTGTCTTCACTGTTATCTTACCACAACAGTGAAGACAGTATCAGAGATCTTCTTCTTGGCTCCTTGCACGAAGAACAGGACGAGATCTGGACGAGACCTGGACGAGACCGTGGTGATACAACCTCCACCGGGATGACATTGCACATTTAGGCACATGTGCAGCTTGAGTGAAGTATCTAGTCCCATCTGTCAATGTGTCAGCAACGAGATAAAAGTTGTGGTCCTGCAGTCTGCCCTTTCTGTTACCTCAACGCTGCATCATGTTTCCATTCCATCAGGACAGAGATCACTCATCAATTTTGCCATCTTTTGCCATCTTTTGGCCATTCAAGGTATGGTCCTGGCGGTCGACATGTAGGGAAGCATCCATAGCAGCACCCGCTGTCGATGTATCCAAGAAGCTACATTGTAGTCGAAGATGTCCTCAGGATCCATTCCGTGAATGCCGTCATTGAAGCTCTGTCTGCGCTTGTACAATGCAATGGAACTTGAGTATGACAAACAGTCAGATCATGTCTTTTAATCCATAATTGACCCGAAACGGGCAATTAAGTGTGACAAAGGAGTATTGCAGCATAGGTGAATAAAATAAAATAAAATATAATATAATAGAGATGAAAGAAATAAGAGGGGTAAATGAGGAAAGGGAGGAAGAGAGAGAGTGCCGTGTTGTGCAAGTGTATCATTCGGCAGTGGCGTTTTTTTTTTCTTCCCCTCCTGCGATCTTCGACCTGCCCCTTCCCTAAAGATTTCTCACTGACCCAATTTGGCGCTTATCCTCCCTTCCACCCTCCCCAAACATATTTGGACTTCTCCTACTTCCTCTCTTCTCTTCTCTTCCTCTTCCCCTTCCTCTTCTTCTTCCTCCTCTTCTCAACATCAACATCACTTAAGAGTAAACAATAGATCAACACAACTTCGATCTCAACCACCCCACTCTCATTTCTCTATTCTGCATTCTCTGACATCCTTCAATACCCACATACACCTTTTTATTCTGAATCAATTTTCTTCAATCGTCAATATGAAGTACTCCGTCGTTCTCATCAGCGCCTTCGCGGCCATTGCGACTGCTCAGGCTGGGCTGTCCCAATGCGGTGTAAGCTCATCATCCATCCATCCATCTCATCATTGTTTACATCAACCATCTGACTTTGTTTCTCTCACAGCAAACCTGCTTCAACAACATGCTCGCATTGGCCCCAAGTCTTGGATGCCCATCTGCAGACGCCGCTTGTCTCTGCCACAATGTTAACTTCGGTTATGGTATCCATGACTGTGCCTATCAGGCTTGCGGTGCTGATGATGCTGTCACCATCATTGCCTATGGTGTTCAGTATTGCCAGAGTAAGCTACTCACATAGAACAAGTTGATCTATACTAACAATTTGCCAGATGCTGCTGCGTCGCCCATTCCGACTGGTTCTGCTGCGACTGAGACTATCTCGGCCACTGGAATTGTCACTGCCTCGGACGCTGTAGGTTTTCTTCCAAGATATAAACCCCTTGGAACATACACTCTGCTAACAGTCTCAGCCTGGAACGCTTAGTATCCTCCCGATCTCAACTGATGCGACTACGGCCGTCCCTTCTACCACTGGTGTCTCTGTTCCAGGTTCCAGCGCCGTAGCTACCTCTGGCTCCGCGACATTGGCCACCACGGTTGGTAGCTCCACCATCTCTGGTGCGGTCAGAGCGAGCACAACCGCTCCTTTGTCCTCCACTTCTGCAGCTGGTGGCGCCAAGCAGACTGCTGCAGCTGGCTTCATGGCCATTGCTGGTCTTGCCGCTCTCGTCCTATAAGCTTTCACTCTCTGATCGATCGTGCGCTCAAGTTGTTAATACCAAGGAGCGCAGTTTCGGAAAAGATGCTGAGAGTTGTATGAAATGAATGCCATGCGATGATACGATGATACGATGCGATACCCTTCTTTGATTGCCACAGCTGGTGGCGTTCTTGTTTGCCACTTTACCCACGGCCTTTAAACTCTGTTTCTTGATCCTTTCTTTCTTCAACGACTGTTCAATCACTTTTTCATCAACGACCATCATGCGAAAAGGGAGCTTAATCATTGATACAGGCGCAATCAGCGAAAGAAGAGGGGATGAAGAGGACTTAATGGGTGGATATGGGAATAAAATGACAGAGATGAAGCAAAAACCTGCATGGAAAAAACTCAGGAGGACTTAATAATGGCTTCTTGCTTTGATGGCTTGTTGATGTTGATGCGCGCACCCATGTGTATTCAAAGGATGACACTATGATCCATGCGTTTCAAAGAACAAAAGAATCACATTACTTTCTGGGTTGCAGGTGCCTGTGAAGTCGATGATCGATGGTTGTGATCTCCTACAACTTGCTCTTAGATGACGTCTGAGGATCGTAAGATGGTAATGCCACCTCTCTGTGAATGGTGATGAAGTGCAAGGTAGGATGCCCATTCCTTGTTCGCTCATCAGCGTTACATTGAGTTTGAGAACCAGCGTTCTACTCACTCCAAGTCATACCCTTGTTTCTTAAAGAAGGTTAAATTTGACCATAAGTCGTATCCAAGTCAACTACAAAATATAAACTTCATCGACAGCTTTCAAGTCGTAGTTCAAGACAGGATAATCAACGTATCTTATGCGATCTCTTAATGATAACGATATCCAAGCCCAATGACCATATTTTCCAACTATATACACCACGCCTCTCGCTATCGCACACCCCACACTCCGCTTCTGTCTCTGTCCACCTGGAACCCATCACTTGATGCCCCAGGTCCCAACCCGCGATCTTCAGCACCACCGCCTAAGAGCTCGTATACAGCGCTGGTCCCGGGATCGGATAGCTGGTGAAGCCGCCATACAGGTTGAACAGAATGCCCGGGTCGGTCGGGGTATACACGCCGACCAAGCTGGCGCCCGCTGGCGTCGCAGATCCGGTGCCCGTCACGACGAGGTTCACGCACTGCGGGTAGTCCTGCGCGCCATTCGACTGGCCGGCAGCATGCAGGGCGATGATCTCATGGCGCAGGACGTAGTTCCCGGACTTGAGGTCCTTGGGGATGACGACGCTCCAGGTGTTGTTGTTCGCGATCATCTGGTCGGTGACCCACGTGCCCGGGTTCGAGCCGCTGAGCAGCCCGCCCTGGCTGATCTTGAACCACTTCAGCGTGCTCTTGTCGACGGTCTCGCAGGGCCCGTTGCAGTTCGCCAGGTAGTTGATGATGGGGCCCTTGTGGGAGGTTGGCCACGGCGTCCATTGCAGGGAGACGATGCCGCCGGCTTTGACGGGGGCGGAGGCTTGGCCGGGGGTTGCGGATTTGTGGCAGAGGACGTCGGTGGTGGAGAAGGCGGAGGGGGCGACGAAGCCGTTGTCGAGGTCGAGCGGGACGGACCAGCCTACGATCTTGGGGGAGGGAGAGATCCATTGCATGTTGGGGTTGTAGCCGGTGTAGCTGCCTGATGTTAGGACGGACATCATGAGAGGGAGGAGAACGGGAGGAACGCACTAGATGCCATCGGCGATAATACCGCTCACTGTTCCATGGGCAGCGACGAGAGGGGCAAGCAGCCCGAGGAGAGTCGCGAGCTTAAGAGACATTTTCAGCAAGTTCAAGGCGATGCGTCAAGAAGGAGAAAAATATGTGCTCTGAAGATGAGAAAGGTATACGTGAGGAAATATATACCAGCTTCGTTCGACTATCTGAGCTTGGGAGAAAACAAAGTAGATAAATAAACCCACGAGCTTCGCACACAACCTACTTATACCATCGTTCCCCCCTTCGAATCTTCCCGCAGAACTTCCAGCTCACCATCGCACTACCGGCTGGGCATCCAGCACCCCAGATCCTCCGTCGTCTGATGACCTCCATCCATATGAATTCCCACCAGGGCCCAGCAAATCCGCCTGTAACCATCTCGCGATAAATTGCATCCTCTCCAGACCCGCCCACAGACCTGGCAAGGACGACGCATCTGGCAAATGAGGCGCCGCCATATATATTGCCCTGCTCTTAGAAGGAGGATAAAGTGCCGTCGGCTCGACGGCATTTTGAAACATCGCACTTTAGCCGCCTCGAGCGCGGACTTGGGAGTGGCGTCCTGTGCTGCTGCCGGTGCGACTCTCCGCCAGAACAACGGCGAAGCTTGGTACGAGACGTTGGAATTGGTGGAGGAAAGGGTACGTCAGCGCGCAGTCCCTCAGGGGCAGAAGAGCGCGGAGGAGAGATCTGCATCGGGGATGGAGTCCTTGGTGGTTGATGGCTCGTCAAAGCAACGCGACGTGTAGGAGACCATTGGAATCGCGGAAGACAATCCTACAATCCGTCGGAATTCATGAGATAGGATATTTACGACGGCGGAAGTACCTGGCTTTGTTCTGCAGATGGAAGTCCATGGATCTGCATCTGGCGATCGATCATCGACGTCGAAATAAAGAAGGGTCACGTGATGACAAACACATAATGGACCTGGAGGCCCAACAACTGTATCACGTGCTACGATAATACGAGACATCGCCTCCATGGCCATCAACACACCGAATAAAAATTTATTCCACAACATCAGTATACCTACCTTTTGAAGAATAGTGGACAAAATCCCTTTAACCTTGTCTTTTCATTGTCAAGATTACTAAAACCAAAAAATGGCAGAGCCTGCAGTCACCACGATCCGTCCTCCCGGTCCGTCTCTCCTTGGATAGCTCGACTTACCCCTATCCATCCCACGTGACTAATGCGAGACACAGGGTTACTGGAGCGCTATTACATTGGCCGCAGCGCGCTTGGCTTCTACAACAGCGTCGGCGTAACAGCTAGCTATGCTATCCCCTCCTCTCTCTTCCCTTCCCCGTCCCGCGGCGACTTCTCCGCAATCAAAAACCTCGTCTTCCATATCCTCACAGACATCATCCCCCTCCATCCGCCCCTCAGCATCACCCTCGGCAACATCGACACCAAAACCCCGCACTATAAATACCTCGAGACGATCGATTTAACGGATGTGGTGACTTTCACCCAGGATCAGCACCCAGAAACGCAGATAGCAAGCACGCACTCCCAACCTCTCCGCGGCGCCGATGGCAGCCTTCCACTCTGGTGCGTCTCCGTTAATACTGTGCACACCAGCGGCAGCACAGACACCGTCAGGCTCGATGTGGGATTCTTCTTGAACCACTGCCTCGGCGACGGTTTCAGCGGCGCGGCATTCCACCACTCCTTCCTCTCTGCGCTCAATAAATTTCTCGATCAGGGAAACATCCCTTGTGAAGCCTCGGTCGTGGCGTCACCGTGCAATGCCGTAGTGCGTCCGCCGCGGCAGGCGCTGCTGCCCGATTTCGAGACCGCTGTGCCTCTACCCATCACCCTTGGCGGATTGCTGAGGCTGGGATATGACACATTTTTCCCCGAAAAGGGAATCTGGACGGGTGTTCCGGTTCAGTCGTTTGGGACACAGGGAGCGGTTACGAGAGTTGCTGTCCTGAGACTCGGAAAGGAGAGGGTGGATGGCTTGGTTTCGCTGTGCAGGCAGGAGAAGACGAGCGTTACCGCGCTGCTGACATGCGTGATTGCTATTGTTCTTGCACGCGAGCTGGAAGAAGGGAAAGGTAGAACGGAGCGGATACAGGGACTCACTGCTGTGATTGCACTGAGTATGAGACGCTTCGCGCCCGCCATCACGCCGCGCGATATGGTGGCCTACACCTCTGGGATGGACTGCACCTTCCGCCACGACGCAAAGCCTGGCAAGGGTAGACTCCCGTCTTGCGCCGGCGAGCCGTTCGACTGGGACGAAGCCCGGCGCGTCAAGGCGGAGCTCGACGCCAAGACTTCGAGCAACCAGAACCACCTCCCTGCCTTCCTCCGCCTTGTTCCGGATTTGAAAGCCTATCTCCTAGCTAAAGTTGGGAAGCCCCGCGGCGGGAGCTTCGAGGTGAGTAATCTGGGGGTTGTGGATATGGGGGACGCGATGGTGGAGACGGGAGGCGTCAAGTGTGAGGGTCTGCTGTTCAGTCAGGCGGCAAACGTCACCGGAGTGCCTTATGTGTTTTCTCTTGCTACGTTGAAGGGAGGCAGCATGTCTATTGTGCTGAGTTGGCAGGATGGGATGCTAGAGGAGGACGTTGTGGGGAGGGTTATGATGGAGCTGGATGCGTGGTTGAGGGCCGAGAGATTGGGTGGTACAGCTGAAGATCATGAGGAGGGAAGAAGTTAATTATCACTGAATTCTAAGTGTTCATCTGTACTTGATACCAAGACACCATTATTTAGAGATTTCCGCGGGTTATATTTAAAAATTAAGGTTATGAACTGGTGGTGGCTGCTTGGCTTTGCTTCGCCAGTAGTCACAGGAGAAGAGTCGTATCCTTCCTGTGATCCCGCTGCCCGCGAGGTATGCAAAATGAGGGCAGAGAGAATTGTAGAGCCTAGAGTTGAGAGTTCCACCGTAACAAGAGAGGAAGAGGGCTTCGACAACTGTTGAGGCTAATAGGTCACTAGCGCTTCGGCGTGAGAACCAGAACTCGTACCTAGTGAGACGTGATCTTCATGTCACTTTCGCCTTCAGCATAATGAGTCAATCATCAGACGACAGGTTTTCATTTTCGTCAACTCCCATGTTCTGTAACCGGCCCTCGCTTTCATTCCTGTGACCTAATGCCCTCTTCCTCTCCCTATGCCTCTCCCTCCATGCCCACCGTATTGTGCATAAGTGCCTCTGTACCAGGGATTTGAGAGGTGCGAGCTACATCTTGCTTTGGATGGTACTCTACACTAGTATCACTAGAGCTGAGTGATACATCAACCGACATCATCAAGATGAATATCGACTAATGTCGTCCGAATCCTCATCCAATACATCCTCGTCCACCTCTGCTGCGCCTGCCATCCCGAGTACGCGTTGGAGAAACCATTGCATCTCCAGAAGTTGAAAGCTTGGCAACGGCCTGATTTCGGGGTTATCAGTTGTAAGCTCGAAAATGTCACCAGATTTAGCAAGCCTGCCGTGTACATTTAGGAATTTGGCTCTGGCTCCATTTGCCGCTGTTACACCATCGAGGCCTTGGGTGGATGGGGGCTCCGTAAGGAGGCTCATTTTTGGCTGCTTGTCCAGCACTTCCCTTTGCCAAAAGAACTGAATCTTTAGTGTTCTCTTATCCTCGGACAGAGCTATTGGCTTTAAGGCAAAAACTCCCCTGTTCCACCAGTTGTGCAATGTTTGCGTGAGGCAGATGAGGTTGCTAGTGGCATCGTTTCCATCCTCACTAAGGCCATCTGGAAACAGTTCTTTTTCCCATGCCTTAATCTTTTCTGAGGGCCAAAATTGGCGCAACATATACCAAAACATGTGTCTTTGACCATATTCATCCTGTTCTTCTTTTAGAAGACAGAATGGGTAGATATGCGCGCAATCAGGGACTGGTAGGCCAGAAAGTACACAGCGTTGGTTATCACGTTGTCTTGCCTAGAATATATTAGAACAAATTTAGGTAATAGAATATAGTGTGTTCTAGACTTACATTCTCCTCTTTTGCAGGTCTAGAGCGGCTTAAAGCACGCTGCTTCATAGGCTGAGTGTTGGCATCTTCTACTGAAGGTTGAACGGACGAAGTTCCAAGCGGCGAAGGTGGGAGTGGGGGAGGTGATGCTTGCGGGGTTGATGCATTTGAAGACTGTAGCATAGATTGACTCCCTACATAATATTAGCTATAGTATAAAGAAAGGAAACCAAGCCTAGCAAACTTACAACGCGCCATCATCGCCTTTGCTTGCGCAGCAGTAATCCCAACAGTGTCTGGGTTGATCTCGCTGATAGTGACAAAGGCCTCTAGGCGCTTGATGTTACACAACTGGCATTGAGCCCAGAAATGCGGAGGGACATCGCCCACATTCTCTTGTAAGCGCCGAAGGATAGCCCGCCGTTCTTCACTTGGAAGATTATAGTCTTCATCGGTGGGAATAGTGGGTGGCGGTGGGGGAATTGAACCTAAGCCCTCAGCCGGCTGGGTGGTGCTCGCTCTGCCGCCCACAGAGAAGTTTTCTTGCATAGCTGTCGCTACGGCTCCGGGAGGAGGTTTCTCGCTGCGATACTTTCCAGCAATGCGGCTGGAGCGGCGAAGTGGGCCAGCGGTGGTCTGAGGCTTCTTTGGTGCCATGTTTTTGTTCTGATGTTTAGACTTCGTCAGTCGTGTTTAGAAATTCAGATAAGATTAAGAGAAGAAAGTGCAGTGTTTCTTAAATAGATCGGAAAATTGTATAACAAACTAATACCTACAGTCTAGATGACTGACAATGGACAGGGTTCTTACAAAAACTCAAGAAACTCATGAGTTACTTGAGTTACTCAGAAACTCAAACTCATGAGTTTAAGTTGCTAAGAAATGAGTCGAGTTTGAGTTTGAGTTTGAGTTTAAGTTTAAGTTAGGGCTATAACTTGACTTAATGAATTTGAGTTGACCCTAAAACTCATGAGTTAACTTGAGTTGAGAACCCTGAAGATTAAGGGAAGAAAGTCTAGTGCCTTAAATGCTGCACCTCATTAAGGACTGAAAGAAAACGTTGGCCGAGGTATAAGAAAGGTAGGCCTTTTATACCGTGCAGTTCTATCTATAATCTATTAAATTAATCATCCACGTCTCCTCCATCTTCCCCCCTTTATGACGACAAGAACGCCGCAACGGCATCGGCGAACTCCCGCGGCTTCTCCACCATCGGCAAATGTCCCGCCCCCTCGATCTCCGCAAAGTGCGCCCCTCGCCCGACCGACGCCGCCAGCTTCCGCATGCTGGCCGGCAACACCCCATCCCTCGCCCCGACCAGGAACGCAGCCTTGACCGTGCTCGCCCCCAGCAACGGCGTCATGTCGTAATCATACAGCGCCTGCACGCTCTTTTCGAAGCCTTCCAGGCTATTATTCGCCACCATCTGCTTGACCTCCTCAAACTTCTTCGCCAGCGTCACGTCCTCATAATTCTCGGGCACGAACCACCTCCTCGTCGTGATCTCCGCCAGCCTCTCCCCCACAATCGGCTCCCCGCCCTCCGACGACGCCCCCTCCTCCTGCGCCATCGCGATCCGCTCGCCCCACGCCTTGCTGTTGCCCGCGGGGCTCTTGGCGCTCGTGTCGCACGCGACGATCGCCTCGACCCTGTCGCCGAAGTGGAGCCCGACGTTCAGCGCCGTCGCGCCGCCGAGCGAGACGCCGATGACCGCCGCCGCCTTGGGCACGCGCAGCGCGTCGAGGATGGCGATGATGTCCGACGCCAGGACATCGACGGTGATGGACTGCGAGCCGCAGGCCGAGAAGCGGCCGCGCGTGAAGTAGCGCACGATGCGGTATTTCTTGTTCTCGGGCGCCGAGAGGAAGGCCGAGATGAAGGAGTCCCAGATGCCGTAGTTGACGAGGATGGAGTTGGTGAGGACGATGAGCGGGGCGTCGGGGGAGGTGCTGCCTTCGAGGCGGTACGGGAGGGAGACGCCGTCGGGCGTTGTGATGTAGGACTCGATTGCGGCGGTTTGGGTTTCGGTGGCGGGGAACTCGCGGATCTTTCCGTTGGTCGAGATGATCGGGGAGTACATGTGGGAAAGGTCGCGCTGGGCGGGACCGATGGTGTAGTAAAGATCATATGTGCGTCTCCTCTTCTCCTTTACCACAGTCTTCTGGACCTCGTTGCGCCACGGAGTGCTGATCGCCGCTTGATATTCCGGGCCATCCAGTCCGTTCTTTGGCGCATATTCGTGCAGAGCGACATATTCGAGCTGCTCCTTGTTCTCGATCGCAGCAGTGACATACAGTCTCGTACGCAGCCATCCGGGGATCTTTGACAGCATAGGGATATGCTCCTCGAGATACCACTTCTGGTACTCCTCCGCCTTGCCGGGGTACAAGTCCTGGCTGACAGCCACCAACACGTTTCCCTCGCCCTCGTTCTTCACCTCCTCCAAGCGCTTGAAGTTCTCCGCCTCGCGACTCTCGACGAAGTCGAAGAACTTCCGGTCGACCTTGATCTGCTTCATGGTGTCTCTCTCCCGCTGACTCTGGATCGGTGGCAGGCGTAATCCGACGTACGGCTGCTGGACCATCTCCTGCATATCCGTGATATCGTAGATGGCCAGCCATTCCGGGAGATCCTTTCCAGGTCCCGAGAGGTCATTCGCACGGTAGCGGAAGCCGTTCTTGAAGAACGGGAAGCGGAGACGCATTGGGCCGTGCTCGTTGTTGTACCAGTCGTGGAACTGGTCGGATGGCAGACTCTCCTGCGGCTTCATCGTCACGTAGAGCATTCCAGGCTTTGGTGCGGCCATTGTGGGGGATATGAGAGGTTGTTTTATGTGCCTTCAAGGTGATATTATATATATATCGGCAGCTCTTTGTCAACCTGAATTCAGGAGCAGCTGGCGACGATAAATTGAGGTTGAGGTGAGCGGTGATGGATACGATGAGTATGATGAATATGATATGAGGACCAGTACTTGGAGGAGCGACACAAAGTATTGTTTGACAGCTCTTCGACAAGTCCCCAAAACATTTACATACTCCTCTCCTCTAATTGCGCTCTGATACAGCCGAATGAATTGCCATGCGGGTACCTATTTAATGACGTTTGCGGGGCAGATGGAGGGGTTCGCAGTGAGTTATTGGCTCCCACTTGATTTTGAGGTTCCCCGATTGTCCCCGCAGACGCGACGGCTCATTATTTAACCGGAACCACTTCACAGTCGGCTCTTACTTGCATCTCCACGACTTCAAATCTTATGCATCTCTTGCAGTGTCTTGCCGATAACGATTTACGAAAGATAAGTATGAATAATGGATAATGGAGTAAGATTGGATTGCCAGAAACCAGGACTTGGGATGCATTCCGAACCTTAAGACAAGAGCAATCATACTGCGAGATAGGTGATTCTAGAGATTTCAGGAGGGCGGGCGTTGCTGAATTGTAATGATATATCGTCGTAAACTCAATCATACCAGATGGCATTCATGCCAAAACCGGGCTCCTTAATATCCAAATGTGCCACTCGTCCGAGGAACTCGTCTCGCCAGCGATAGATCTCGACGAATCCCTCCTGGTCGTCGGTCAATGCAACCCACTCGTCGCTCCAAGGGCACGGGCTGACAGCGTTCGAGTGTCCACCGCTTGTTGGTGTTGGGTTGAGACAGATTTGACGGATGACGTTGCCCTTGGGACCGAGTTCGAAAGCTGCGATGTACCCGGTGACATCGTGAGAGTTGGAGCGCGTCGTTGCGAAGAGGTACTTCTTACTGTGGGATAAGAAGACGACGTCGCCGCGGTACATCTTCAAAGGAAGTCCTAGGACGTCTACGTTAGCTTGGGAAACCAATCGACACTGGCATCGCTCTCTTACCTGGAGGAACAAGAGGATATGTGATGTGTGTGAAGACTGGCAGATGTGTCTGCTCATCAATTACGTAGACGGCGACTCTGTTTCCTGCCTCCATCAAGGCATACAAGTATGCGCCGGAAGGATGCATTTCCACCCACCTCGGATGGTCGCCAGGTGCCGGAGCATCAAGGCTGCCGACCAACTCCAAAGTACCATCGCCATTCTTCTTATGTGTCCACAGCTTGTTCGCACGCAGATCTGCCGAGTAGAGATATGTCTCGGTTGGATCAAAGACCATTCCGTGAATGCCGGAGTTCGCTTGATATTCGTAATTCTGGATGTTCTTCTCGATGGCGCCACTGGAATCGACTGCGAAGACGTTGCCGTACAAGGCGTGGTCGTAGAATGTGTTTCCATAGACGCAGTATGGTGGCTGTTGCGCAGCTAACAGGAAGATTGCTCGTGTATTCGTATCTGCGCTGGCGGCTTTGGCTAGGAGGGCATGAGATAGCGTTTTGTCAAATGAACAGTAGGTGACTTACGGTCCCCTCCCATGGGATTTGAGGAGCTGTGCACGATGTCGCTCGGGCTGGCCACGCTGTAGCTCGACCACTTCTTCATGGATGCTCCATAGATGTTCTTTCTCGCATGCTACGCCGCGCATTGCCGTCAGCGCAAGAGCGCAAGATTCATGGGGCGCAGGCGGACTCGAGAGGACGGACATGGAGTTGGACTCACATCGAATGTCATCCAGGAGATAGGCTCATCCTTTGGGATCTCGGTCCTCTTGACCAACCTCAATGTCAAGGCCTCATCGTCGAAGACAACGGTGAAGATGGCTCCTGGCGGGGTCCAGGTGCCGATGATCAAGTGGTGAAGCATTTTGGAGGAGGGGGAGGAGTGGAAGGAAGCAGCGATGCGAAGTGGGCTGATCACGCAGTCAAGGAGTGGTCGATAGGATGGAGATGGGAATGGGAATGGCAAAACGTGGTATGGTAGTTCTCGTCGCAGAGAGCTCGCCAGGGAGATTCTCACGATAACCCGGCGTCAAGGTGTGTCATGCACACACGCAGTAGTATTCAGCACAATAGTAGCCGATGAATACGACATCGGACAGCAAATTGGCTAATGCGTGCCGTGCTCCGTAATAGATACCGCAGAACAACATTACCATTCTGGCCAATTAATGGCAGTGCAATTAGGGCTTTTGGGGTATATGGAATGTGGAATGTGGAGGTGGAGGTGGAGGTGGATGGAGGAGATGGAGATGATGGTGATGATGGTGATGATGGAGATGGAGATCGGCTTCAATCTACCGATAGAGGTACCGTCGGGTTAATCTTTTACCCATCCGTGCAGCAGTAAAGTAACTCGGCTCGGAAATACATGTGCCCGGTATATATATATATATATATGTATATATACACACATCTATATAGTATACATATATATATATATATGTATACTATATATATATGGGCAGAGGCGCGGTATGTAAGAATGGGAGAGAAAGAGAGAAAAGAGAAAATGGCAAGCACATTGCAAATCCAAAGCCGTCGGGTGGACACTACTGCGGACATAATAAGTTAATAAGCCTTCTTGAAGTCTCCCCTCTCTTCTCAAGCTTCCCCTTCCCCTTCCTCTTCCCCTTCCCAACTTCTCCACCTTCCTCCATCTTCCACAGCTAGCATCCATCAACTACCTATGTGTATCTCATATCTCATCTCATCTCATCTCCATGCCGTCGAGACATTTGCTGCCCATGAGTTTAGGGATGGGCATGGGCATGGGATGGGGTAAGCAAGCGTAGGTCAACATGGAGAATATGCTCTACCACTCTTTCCATATCTACAGGTATATATAGAGAGAGAGATATATATCTATCCCCTCCCACTCCTCTTGTGCCTGCATTCTCTCTTCTCTCCATCATCGTCACCATCACATCTCCATCTCATCTCATCCCATCTGTCATATTCCAACCCTCAACATGTCTTCTACTACACCCACCGAGTCGCGTTTCGACCCAAAGTTCACCCAGCATGTCATCGACAACATTGGCCCAAAGACCGATGACCGCTCCCGCGCCATCCTCGCCTGCTTCATCAAGCACCTCCACGACTCGAGATTGAGCTCGGTGGCTCCGTCATCCAGGACAAGCACGATGGCTACGTTGCCTTGATGCACGGCCAGGTCCTCGATCTCGAGACCAAGAAGCCAATCGCCAACACCGTCTTCGACTTCTGGCAGGCATCCACCAACGGAAAGTATGATTTCCAGGACCCAGAGAACCAGACCGACAACAACCTGAGAGGAAAGTTCCGCGCCACCGAGGACGGCAAGTACTGGTTCTACTGCCTCAAGCCAACACCATACTCTCTCCCCGTCGACGGACCAGCCGGTGTTCTCCTGAACCTCCTGGATCGTCATCCCTTCCGCCCAGCCCACATCCATCTCATGGTGAGTTTGCAAATTCGATATATTATGAAAATCAATCATGCTAATTCCCTCATCAGATCTCCCACGACGACTACATCCCCGTCACCACCGAGATCTTCCCAGCCGACGACCCATATTTGACCACCGACACCGTCTTCGCCGTCAAGGATGACCTCGTCGTGGACTTCGTCCCGCTCAAGGGCCACCCAAATGCCACTCTCGAGCTCACCTACGACGTCCTTCTCGCACCAAAGGCGGCACCAAAGGCGTAAAGAATCCCACTCTTTCAGCATGGGAAAATTAACTGAGCATGAAAAGGCCGATTCGCGCCAATCTCTGAGTATCTGATTGGATATCACTGGGGGAAAAGGGGCAGGCAAGGGGTCAAAAGGGGATGTATCATGTAAATAACGGGAGCCATCACATACCTCACAGGCAGGACTTAGCATCTTATACCACATAGATATTTGACACCGGCCCACTGAGCCTCTTTTTCGTGTATGTTATGAAATAGCTTGAAGACTTTAGAAAATCCAATGGATCTTGGTGATATAGTTCCATCTACGAGCCGCAAAATTAGATTTTAATCGTTATATCTCACCCACATGTTCTTGTTCTTCAGCGAGTGCTTCAAAGCCCCGAGGACCCTGAACTAACTAACAACCCGTTCTCGGCATAGATCCCGCAGATGATTTGCATCGCAACCCCACATGGCGAGAGGCCGACATACCCCACGGTTATGACCTACTCCGGATGTCGGCCAGCGTTTCGTAATCTCGGTCATGTCCACCCGGGCCTCCTACCTCACCTACCTGCCTCCATGCTCTCTCTATTAACTCGCGTGCCGATCCAGCTCCCTCCTTCAATTCTCGCTATCACCACCACCACCGCCAAATCCCCCTTCTCAACCCACTCCACCCACACAATGCGTCTCCCCTACGCCCCCGCCACGCCCAACCCCGACGACCCCGAGGAGCAGCGCATCTACGCGGCGGCCGTCGCGCGCCGCGCGCCGCGCCCCCTCCAGCCGCTCGACCTCACGCTCCTGCACGCGCCCCCGCTCGCCGCGGGCTACAACGCCTTCCTGCAGGCCGTGCGCACGCAGACGTCGCTGCCGGCCGCCGTGCGCGAGCTCGCCATCGCGCGCATCGCCGTGCTCAACCACGCGCCGTACGAGTGGGCGCACCACGCGCCGCTGGCGCTCGCGGCGGGCGTCAGCCAGCGGGGGCTCGACGTCATCAGTAGGAAGGAGGCGCGGGTCGGCAGCGAGGGGCTCGATGAGAGGGAGTGGGCCGTCGTCATGTATGCGGATGCGATGACGAGGGATGTCGAGGTGCCGGCGGATGTGTTTCAGGAGCTGAGGAGGTGGTTTGACGAGAGGGAGGTCGTCGAGCTGACGGTCACGGTCGCGGCGTATAATGCGGTGAGCAGGATCCTGGTGGCGCTGGATGGTGAGTACTACTCCTTCCTGCTTTGAGGAGATGGGAGAGGGGGAAGGCTAATGGCTGCGCTGTAGTTGGGGAGAAGAATGGGACGGAGATCTCGGCAGATCCGGATAAGTTGAAGCATTGAGAGGGAGAGGATGGGAATAGATTAATGATAATAAAATGTATATTAATGTTACATTTACGTCGATTCTGTGGATATTCCGTATTGTGTTACTGCAAGAGGTGACTTGCTAACAACAGTGCGAGTATACAGGAGCAGGTTTTCGAATAACACTTTGTACGGTATCCTGTAATTCCGATGATGTGGTTTTATCAAGATTTTTATTTATTATTATATACCTATATAATTATATATATATATATATATATGTACATATATAATATCTCACGATGCAGGCACAAGAGCAATGAGTCACGAGACCGTCGCCTCTCCGCCCTGTAAGTCCGAGTCGCTCGTCTAAGGCTCCAAGGCAATGGCGTCATTGCAGCTCTACTTGCGTCTTCCACAGCTGGCCTCCTATGTCCGCGATGGGCGACGGAGCTTCCTCAGAGGCTTCATGTTATTTACGGCATCATGGATTCATGGCATTTCCATAGGCTGCTCATGGCATTGACTTTTCATATAAGGTAAACATACATGGTTAGACATCTCATCCATCTCATCCATCCCATCCGTCTCATCCTTCTTATCCTTCTTATCCTTCTCATCCTCTCGTCCTGATTCCTCTCCTCCACCTCATCCCTCTCACTCTCTCCAAGTCTTCTTCTGCTCTATGTGCTTTATTTCTTCTCGCTATATACTCCCTCGCACTGTACTCACAGAATAACTCAAAACCATCACTACTCCCTTCCCTTCATCGTCGGCGTCAGGAGCCACCGACTGCCCTTCTTCCGCTTTACCCCCTCTGCGGAGGCCTCATCTTCCACCATGGTATGGGCACGCCCGTCCGACGACATCGAGAACGACGCCATCACACCAACCGAGCAGTCTCACCTCCTTAAATCCGACATCAAATCCGACATCAAATCCTGCAAAAGCACCGACTCCCTCTCGAGCTCCATCGCCTCCATCGCCTCCATCGAAGACGGCGAGATCAGCCCCGAATACCCGACCAAGAGCGTCGTCGCCGTCCTCCTCCTCCTCTTCCTCGGCGTCTTCATCGCCAATGCCGAGGGAACACTGGTCATCGCCAGCGTCGGCACCATATCCTCCGAGTTCTCCTCGCTGGAGAACGCAAGTTGGCTGACGACAGCATACACCCTGGGCACATGCGCCATGCAACCGCTGGTCGGGAAATTGAGCGACATCTTCGGGAGGAAACAGGTCTTGCTCGTCAGCTATGTGATCTTCACCATCGGCGCCATCCTCTGCGGGATGGGCCAGTCCATGGGCCAGCTGATTTTCGGCCGTGTGATCGGCGGATTGGGCGGCGCGGGGATGACCGTCATCGTCTCGATCCTCATCACGGATCTGGTGCCCAAGATCGAGATTGCGAGCTGGAGAAGCTACATCAACGTGGTCTCGACGTCGGGAAGAAGCCTCGGCGGGCCGATGGGAGGGTTCTTGACGGACAGCGTGGGATGGAGGTGGTCGTTCTTGGGCCAGGCGCCGCTGATGCTCATCGCCATCGCACTCGTGAGCTATGGTCTTCAGAACCCCACTAGAAAGTCGGATGGCACACCGATCGTCAAAGCAAAGGCCCGCTCCAAGCTCGGCCGCATCGACTTCATCGGCTCGCTCCTCCTCATCATCACCATCGTCACCTTCATCCTCGCCGTCGACCTCCCCGGCCGCGGCCTCGGCTGGGCCTCCCCCCTCGTGCACGCCCTCGCCCTCATCTCCCTCGCTCTCGGCACCTCCTTCGCCGTCTACGAGTCCAAATACGCCCAGGAGCCCATCTTCCCATCAAGCGTACGGGGCGGTACAAGCACCTCACCACGCTGGCGACCTTGTGCGGCGTGACGTGCTACACGCTCCTGATCACGAGGTGGCACGGCGACACGGGCTTCTGGGAGAGTCTGGACATCATCCCTGGCGGCTTCGGGTCGGGCATCGCGGGCGCGACCACGTTTATTGCGGTCACCAGCACGGTGCCGTATGAGAGCGTTGCCGTGGCGGCGAGTGGGTCGTATCTGTCGGCGAGCGTGGGGACGGTGTTGGGGATTAGTCTGAGTAGTACTATCCAGCGGGGCGTGCTCAGAAGATCTTTGACGGAGAGACTCGGGGGCAGCGATCGTGCTGAGGTATGCATTCTGCATAGAGCAGTTGCGGGGTGGAGCTGACGTGACGACAGATCATCGAGAATGTGCTGTCGAATGTGTCGTATATCAAGAAGCTGAGGGGGGCCGTCCGCGAGACGGTGCTGGGGAGCTACGTCCAGAGCTTGGAGTATAGCCATGGTACGCAGCGATTTCTGCTTGAGATGTCTGGCGATGCTAATGATATGCTAGGTTTCTCGCTCGCATGCTCGAGTGCTGCGTTTCTCATTTCCTTTTTGATGCCCGACCATTCTCTGTTATAGTAGTCCAAAGGGCGTACAACGCTTGTCAGAGCATATTTTGCACATATATATACATATAACAGGCGTCACGAACCTCAGCGGCCTTCCCCAGCAGAAGCCAGCAAGTAGCCCGATCCCCCTTCGTCCAAGGCTACCCACCCAGCTTCCTCACCGGCCTCAAATGTCCCCACGGCGTAACATGCATCCCCACCTCCCCTCCGACACCCCATCCCGTCCTCCCGCCCCATCACACACCACCACATAGACGCGTTGAGCAGTATCCCTCAGGCCTTCCCACCATCGCCACGACATCCTATGAATCTTCGCACGCACCAACACCGTCCATCCCGCCTCTTCCCCTCCGTTCGACGAAGCAGCAGGCCAGAATCACGCACATGCGTCAAATCCAGCCACCTCTGTCTGTCTGTCCGCCGACCGTCAAAGCCGGAGTATGAAGTCTGGCCCGACGGACGGACGTGCATCTCGACTTTCTCCCCTCGGCCTGTTTGCACGACCGGCCGACCGACCGACCGACGGTATTTGCATTCTACGTCGTCGCTCGCGGGGCGGAGGGGGCTGCATGGAGAGTCCGTGTTGGTGAGGACGTTGGCAGGGCCTGCGTGCGTGGGGACGTAAAACTAGAAATACTGAATCATGGCGTCCTGGATGCACTAGACATTCAGTCAGTTCACGATCACATCGTCTTTGTAACACATAGTTTCATGCGCGATAGTCGCTACGTTGGCACAGTCTACAGAGCAGTGATCTGCTGCGGGCTTCGTAGGTTTTTAGACAGATCACTACAGTATTTTTACAATCGGCAATGTGGACAGATCAAGTCAATTCATGGTGGCAATCATCTTCATTTGGTCTCCATAGTTCTCGTACGTCCCACCCCATCGTCCCCCAAAAACCTCTGCTCCTCCTTGTCCCCCCGATCACATTCTCCCTGCCCCCATGCCACGGCATCCACCCTTCAATCTCCTCATCCCATCCCACCAGCCCATTCCCGCCCGACCCATCCGTATTATTTGCTCGTATACCCCTATTGGATTCCAGAGCCCCAATCTCCAGATAGTATCCTCGTATATCCCTTTCGGATTCCAGAGTCCCATCCAGCCTTCCATCCCATGCCGTTCCATTCTCGCCGTTCCGAACCCAGTTATTCCTCGTTTTTCCTCGTATACCCCTTCGTCGGGTTCCAGAGTCCCATCCATCCCATCAATTCATCTGAACTCTTTGAACTTTCCATTTCCTCCTTCTCCGCCCGGGAAAAAGAAACATGCCCAAAAAACGAACGCCCGTTCTTTATTATCCGTCCCAAATGACATGATGCCCGTGCGAAAAAAAAAATATCCATGTCCGTCTTTCTGTACAGATGCACAAGTATAGCACACAAGAAAAGGAATCCGCCTCCCCCTCGTGCGATGTCATATATGAACATAAGAAACAATGAAAATGCCGTGACTGCGCATACTGCTAACCGAAATGGCGTCTATCGAGGATAGAGTTTCATCTCGGTGTTTATGGCTTGCTTGAAGCGCGATAGATGATTGGGGTGTTGAACTCATGCGCCAGCCTTCCTACCCGTAATCGTCGGATATCTTGAGGGCGTAGTCACACGAGTCGCTCACCTAATCATCCATCACAATCTTCTTCGCCGTGCCAGTACTCCCAACGGAGTTATTCGTATTCCTCCTCTCAACATGTCTTCGCTCCATTCTCCCCTTATTCCCTGCGCTCCGATCCGAATTGCTGCCACTCTTTGGAGCTGGCTTGCCTTTTCTTCGGCCCATCGTAAGTCCCTCGTCGCTATCGGAATCGTCGGCATCTCTAGAATAGTGATCCGGCGGCTCCTCAAAATCTCTCTGCGCTTCAGCCGCATACATCTCATGCCTCATTTGCTCCTCACATTTGTTCAAATCAAGTATGACAGGAGCTTGGGCTTCCTCATGCGAGCTGAGTTTTGATAAGCTTGGTGTGACAGTGTCGGGCGAACCCGAGTCTGGAAACACTTGCATCGGGTCTTGAGTTACTGGGTCATTTTCCTGATTGCTCTCTTGGTCTGCAGAAACTGACGAGCCGCCTGATACAAGGGCGGGCAACGATGGATGTGATGGGAATGGATCGTTGCATGACTCAAGCTGAGCCGAGTCGAGGGTCGCCGACGAGATGGGCGAGGTGAGATTCGATGCGCTCGTCCCACTCGGAGATCTTACACCATACGAGTTGATAGAGCTAGAGGATTTACCCTGCACTGTGTCCTGATAGCGGGGTTGAGAGAAGGACGCATCGCGAGGCGAGGCAGCTGGTGAGGGAGGGTAGCTCCTCTGTGACTGCGCATGCTTCATCTCGGAGCCTCTCGAGACGACGCCCCGTCTCTTCTCCACTTCTTCCTGCGATCTTCGATGTGCCTCCAGCTGCTCTTGTTCCTTTTGCAAGCTATCGGGAGTTGAAGGTTCCCATAAGCGTGGCGGTGTCCGAGCCTCCGGTGTACGACTTGCAGTTAAGGGTCGGTTATCAAGCAAGGAAGCAGCATAGTTTAGAGTTCCCACGATCGGGTTAGAGATCGACTGCTTATGCTGCGACAATAGCGTTGGCCGGAAGACATGATGAGCGTGGCCATGGTCAGTCGTAGGACAGATTTCCATCGATCGCGAGTGGTGATGACCGAACAAGCTATGTTTGGCTGCTTCTGTTATGGCTTTCGTGACTCCTGTACTCGCATCCACATGTTTGTCGCCAGGACTAAACAGAGCCATGTCTGCTGATCGAGCCCTACCAGCAGATTCTCCGCTGCTATTCTTCATGAGATCCATGCTTCGGGTATTCTTCAAGCGAATAGTATCACGGAAAGTACTGCCGAGATGATCTGCAATCGTAGTCGTGACTTCTGGTGAGAACTTGGATCCAACAGGAGGTTCTTTGTTCGGAGAAGTCAGCGGCGACGCTTTGTCAAGAGCTGGAACAGCGGTCTTGATCGTTCCCGCGGTCGAAATTGATCGCTCAGGTGCAGGTGGTCTAGTCGCAAGAATCTTGGGAGACGAAGACATCGAGATTGGCTCCGACTCGATATTCTTCACATCCGAATTCGGATGAGGAGTGCGTTGAGGGCTGGCGGTGACGCTGTGAGAAAGTGGATGATCGAACAGCGATGAAAAGTACGATTCATCACCTCTAATGCTTGCTCGTCGAGCGTCTCGGTCCCTTGCGGGAGTCTGAGGAGAGCTTGATCCGCCATCACCAGAGCTGGTCGCAGTACTGACAGCTCTCTTGCGCGACCCTTCCCCTAGGCCGAGAACCTTACCAACTGCCTTCTTGACGGCTGATCTCGCACGTTGGACAAAGCTGATTGGAACAACGGCACGTTCGAGTTCACGATCATCAACCTGGATTCTCTGGCCGGCCGTCGTCCTTGATGGATCGGTATCATCGAGCCAACCAATGACGTTGTCAATGCCTCTCAACACCCATGGATGGCGCTTCACCTCTCTCAGCCTGATACGTTCAGCTGGGTCTTTGATCAACATGCGGCGAATGAGATCATAGAGTTCGTCATCGATATACTCCATCACCAGTTCTCCGTCCTCTCTATATGCACCTTCAGGGATCCTGTAGTCAGGATGTAGAGAACCGGGGTCCACAGCCCTGAGGCGTCGTCTGGGAATGTATACATCCTGTTGTGCGATGGCTCGAAACAGCTGATATTCGTCTTCTGCAAGAAAGGGGATTCTTGCGAAAATAAGACAATACAATGTGACTCCCAAGGACCAGACGTCAATTTGGTCGTTTATCTTCGGTTGCGGGGCATCAAGGTCGGTATAGCAGAGTTCGGGAGCAAAGAAGGCAGGAGTGCCGACAGTCTTTGAGAGTTCAAGATCATCATCGAAGTCTTGGGCATCTGACTCGGAGAGATTCTCCTCTGGCTCACCATCTCTGACTGGCCTGCCGAAGTATGAGACACCAAAGTCGGAGATCTTGACGCGATGCTCTCTCGTCCACAAGAGATTGGCTGGCTTGATGTCGCGATGAACGATGCCTTCGTAGTGCAAATACTCCAATCCCAGGACTGTGTCTCTAAATGTCGACCTTGCCTGGTCCAGTGTAAAGCAAGGAACATATGAGAAGTCTTCTTCGAATGAATCGTGCTGGATGACATCGTCCACCGAGGACATGTGTGATATGATGCTGTCGCCCACGCTTGGTGAGCGTCCACGTGTGATGGGGTCATCTCCTCGGTTTGCAGGATCCTGCACGTGTCCAAAGAATCCAGCACCTGATGAATGGGTTGACGAGATTGAAGGTAGGGGTCCTGGTGTCTCGTCTTCATTGTCTTCATTGTCGCTATCGATCGGGCCAATGTCAAATTCTACAGGCTGTGGCGTACGGTGAGCCACGGAGCTTGTGCGAGATGGAGCACGGGAGGTTGCAGAAGCCGACTTTGAGCCTGGATTGGAGCGAGCCAGCGACGTATGCGACTGGTATGATCGAGGGGCAAAGAGCGATTCACGAGTGGACACTCGAGACAGAGGAGTCGCATCCCCAGCAAAGTCTCCATCTTCGTCGTCTCCGTGCTCGAGACTCCAGAACTCGGCGGATGGCTGTTGCTGTTGTTGCTGAGCAAGCCTGGCACGCTGAGCATCCTTTCGCATTCGGCGCCGTTCGAGCATCTTGAAAAGCTTCTCTTCGTCGCCCACATCTTCTTCGCCTCGCAATCCCCTCTCGATCCTTCTCCTCTCGAATGCGCAGATCTGCGGTGTGCCTTTCTTCCTCCACTTGATCTCTCCCAATTCGACATACTCGAGAACCATGTAGATCTTCTTGTAGTCAGGATCGTCGATGACTTCATAGAGGCCGACGACATTTGGATGTCGTATCTTCTTGAGGATAGCAATTTCCCTCTTCGTCTTTTCCTCCGGAGAGACGGTGAGTTTGCCGAGTCTGCGTTTCTTCGAGAAGCGCTGGACGATCTTGATAGCGACCTTCTCACCATTCTCCAGGTCTCGAGCCAGCTTCACCTTCCCGTGTACGCCTCGGCCAATCTCTCCCAGGATCTCATACTGGTTGATTACCTTCCGACCCGTGATGAAATCCTGTTCGATGGCAGCCTTGTGGGTTCTACGTGGTATTAGCGGTCAAGTTCGTCTCGAGGCCGTGGCCAAGAAGAAGCGGGCAGTGCATGATATCTCGGAATCCATGAAGGTTGAAAGTGAAAGTTGAAGGTCAAGATTGAAGGTGAAGGTTGAAAGTGAAGGTTGAAGGTGAAGGTGAAGATTGAAGACTGAAGACTGAAGACGAGAAGGGATACATACTCTCTAACCTTATGCATCTGCAACGGATGCAGATACGGACTGCCCACCGGCGTCCCCGTGTCCCGAGCCGGATAGTGCCTCGACGACATGCCCTCGGGCGGCGTATAGAGTCCCGGACTCGACGTCGCCGAGTCGGACGCAGAGCCGCCGCCGCCGCCGCCGTGAGTCTTGATAGCGTTCAGATCCATCCTGGATGATGATATTGTGCGCTTCTGCCCCCCAACATTGTGTCTCGCAGGCTCAGTGCATTGTCCGCTGTCGAACACTCGCCGTGCGAGTCGGGTGTATTAGGAGGGGAGAGGAACGGGTCGTCGATGGTTCGGGCGAGTGAGTTGTCGAGAAGGGAAACAGCTAGGCTGCAGTCAACCTCGGGGAATTGTTGAGAGAGAGGTGGTTCGGGGAGGTGGTTCGGGGATGAATCGTTCGTTGGGCGGTGCGGGCGGGGGATGACTGATGACTGCAGTGTGATATGGTTGAGTCGCCAAATGGAAGAAGATTCACGAACAGCGACCTGATGAAGAAAGAGGGGTGAGGATAATGAATGAATGGCGGGGCGGGGCGATGGCAAGGCGGAGACAAAAGAAATCAATTAAGAATGTAAAGGGGAAAAGGATTGACGAGGTTTGGATGTGGCGATGTCGATGCTGATGTTGTTGTAGGGCGTGAAAGATGTGAGGGTGTGTGTATGTGGTGGTTGTGTAGTTGTGTGGTTGTGATGGTTGTGGAATGATTACATACGAAGTATATGTATGAAGTTGTGACTTGACAACCTGCTTACTACTGGAGAAGATGAAGATGGGCTAGATGGGCGTTATACGGGTAACTGGTAACTGTGGTGTACCGTACTGTACTGTACGGTAGACGGTACGGTAGGCGGTAGGATAGGGAGGCCGCTTTAGCGAATGGCATGTGTGTGTATGATGGACTACGGCGGCAACTTGGCAACTTGGCAACTTGGCAAGAGGTCGGGTTGTCGTTAGGCGGGCATGCCTACCTTGTAGTGCTAGGTCTAGGGTTCTTGGGTTGTTAATTATATTATAATTATATTATAAGAATCATGCCAGACCATTCTATCAACGTAATCGTGAATGGCATTTCGATGTCCATGTCTTATGGTTTAGTGTATTATAGTCTGTAATAGTCTGTATTATACTTTAAAGAGCCTAACTCAGACAAGCTAGGTTTGCTTTATATACATACATGTATGTAATGTACAGTATGTCCTCCCCGCTCTCCGCTCTCCCCTCATCCCTCTCCCTCCCCCTAATGCAAGCCCTGGCCCTGGCCCTGCACCTGCGCTCACAGCAATCACAGCAATCTCAGACTTGGCCCCCCCCCCCAAAAGCAGCACTAAAAAGTACCAGGCCATCTCGGTATGTTCCAGCACCGTTGAGGCCCACTTGCTCTGCTGTAGATGGCTGTGATTCGCTGTAAATGGCTGTAAATGGCTGTAAATGGCTGTAAATGGCTGTAGATGGCTGTAGATGGCTGTCCCAGTCAGCCAAGATAAGTACCCAAGAGACACACCAAGAGAATTAAGCGAGTCCAATGGCATCACACAGCAAGATCGCGCCAATGGTAGGGAGACGTGCATTTCTACTTAACTTGACTTAACTTGACCTAACTTAACCGTATATTAAAAGCATGTCTCTTGCTCTCCTGCTTCCTTGGTATTTAGGTATCTAGGTATCTAGGTATTTAGGTATCTAGGTATTTAGGTATTTAGGTATTTAGGTCTACTGTTGTGATGTGTTATGCTGTGATGTGTTATGCTCTTATGCTCTTATACCACATCTTCTTTTCCCCGATATCCATGTCACATTGGGAATATCACATCTCACCTCTCGCATTTCCCCTCCCCTCCCCCCTCTCCTCACTCGCACCTCACACACAGCGCAGCACCATCTCCTCTCCCTCCTCCTCCTCCTCCTCCTCCTCCTCCTCCTCCTCTTCTACCCGCTGCAAAGCGCTCATTGTGCACTGCTCACTCTACTCTACCCAGTACCATAGGGGAGTTCTCTGTGTGTGTGTGTGTCTTGGCTTGTTTGCTCTAGCTGCTGATCTTGTCTCTGTCCGTCACATCAGCATCCAGGATCCAGCGAATTCGGCGCTTTGGGATGGAAGTGGCGTGTCGCACGTAGTATCAGACAGATGACAGATGACAGATAGACAGATAGACAGATAGACAGGCATACAGACATACAGATGTCTCATCACCGTCACCATCGGCGAGCAAGCATGGTCACCTAACAATCTCCCTACTCCCCACTACTGCTGTCGCCACCTCAATGTAACCCATGGCAATATGCCGTGTATTCGTCTCGACTTGCAGTATCGCAACTTTAGCCTCGAGTTGCAACATCCTTCTGCAAACGGGGAAGGACACAGGTCGTATCGCGTACAGAGAGTACATCATAGAGTACATCATAGAGTACATCCTCTCCTCTAATCTCCAGCCCGCACACACTGAAACCAGCGTCAGTCCATTTCATCATGTCGATGCAGTATCTTACATACGGTATGGTACTATACAGCTTACGATGCAATTACTGCAAAGCGCAAGGGCGGCGTTGATGTGAATCTGCACCACCAGTCACTGCCTACACATGTATCCTCGCTCGACCAGAACGGGAGCATCGCATCACATCGCATAAGCAGGGCAGGCAGGCAGGGCAGGCAGGGCAGGGCAGGGCAGGGCCTCCAGCGCATCAAAGATTCAGGGTCAGAGCACCAGGAATAGGTATGTACTGTACGTATGTACACACACGCAGCAGCAGGGCATGGCAGTACGCCAGTACCACGTCAAAGACGAGAGATGAATTTCCCCCCTGTAGCCGCCTCATCCGCTGCACGCCGAGCAACAACAAAAAAAAAAAAGGGCATTCCATTTCCGGCGCCGCTCCTGGGATCCTGATATCGCTAAACCCTCGATATTGCGTTGGCCGGTCGGCCCGCGGTGGTGACTGACGGTGGTGACGTCCTGGTCCTGGTCCTGGTCCTGGTCCTGGTCCTGGTCCTGGCTCCTCAGATCTGCACTCGACGTGTTTCTGGTTTGGCTGCGGTACCATGGTGACGACGATCGAGGCCTGTCGGGGAATATCTGGGCGTCTGTCATTGCACGACCGAGACCTCGTCTATTCTTCAGCGAGAGGGGGAGAGAGACAGAGGGAGGGAGAGATAAGAAATCGGAGGCCGAAGGAGCCGAGACCTCAGACTCAGAGGCAGAGGCAGAGGCAGAGGCAGACTCAGAGGCAGAGGCAGCAAGACAGCAGGGCAGCTTCTTTCGTCGATATGGCAGATGGTGAGAGAGAGTATTGTCAGCATTCGAGGCGGCCATTCATGAGCTGCCCGACACATGTTCCTGATACGATGGATTCATCACAGACCACGTTATTATTGTCGTATTTCATGTGTATATCATGTGTATTGTATATATTGTAATTTGTATATTCACCAGAAGTCCTCAACGCTCAAGTCAGAAAACATCCGAGACAAAGCAAATGTTTTACCCAACAATGACAAGCCATGCACGTGCACTGTGCACTGTGCACTGTCGACTGTCGACGGAGGAGATGCATGGCATCACATCACATCTGCGCGTCATCCCGTCAGGCCCGTCTTGGGAGCGTTGGGCGGGGAGAAGAAAAGAAAGGAGAAGAGAAGAGAAGAGAATAAAAGAAAAGAAGACTCCCTCCTTACTCCTTACTCTGCCCCCGACTCCTTCGCAGTACAGCTCAGCTAGACGAGGTTGTCAAATTGCTCGACGGGCTGCTTTAGCAGAGGTATGGGTAGGTAGGTAGGTAGGTAGGTAGGTATGTATGTACAAAATACCTCAGCAGCCTTGTCTTGTCGTCTCATCTCCTGTGTGCCACCTTCGCAACACGCAAAAACGACGTGTCACACATTTCTCACCTCTCACCTCTCACCTCTCATCTCTCGTCTCTCAGCCTCAGAAGGAGAAGGAGAGGGAGAGAGGGAGGAGGGGGACACACCACACCACACCACACCACCACACCACCTCGTGCACTCAGCTCTCCTTTCCCTCCCTCCCCTCCCCTTCCCTTCGTATCAGCAATATTATTAGGTGTGAGGTGTGAGGTGTGAGGTGTGAGCTGTGAGCTGTGCCAAGATCAAGACCAAGACGAAAGTCGTAAGCATCGTGCCGCTTTCATCTGAGACAAGGAAGGCAACTCGAGGCGAGTCACGACCCCGCATTTTGGCGGCCTGGCTTGGCGGCGTAGAGGAGGAGGAGGAGGAGGAGGAGGAGGAGGAGAAGAGGAAGAGGAGGAGGAGGAGAAGAGGAAGAGGAAGAAGAGGAAGAGGAGGACGAGGAAGGGGACGGAGGATAAGCAGTCGACATGGAGCAGAGTAGTAGAGTAGAGTGAGTAGCAGCAGAGTACTGAGCACAGAGTAGCAGCACGGTACGAGAGGATGGCACGTGATCCAGACGCCCCTCTTGGCCCATCTTCCCATCTTGCCTTTTGCACACTCGACCATACCTATCCGCACTGCGACAGGAAATCCATCGATTCCCAGCCTCGTCGACGAAGGACCTGCGCCCATCGTGACCAGCGAGTGAGTAGTAGTATGGCGTGGCATAGAGGAACGCATGGTCTGTGCGAGACGCCGACGGGCGACACCATATGCTACCATGCGAGACATACATAGACGGATGAAGAATTTAATGAGGTATTTGTATTTGTTATATATATATATATATATATATTCATATTAGACCCTGCACTCGTCGTGCATATTCTACTCTACGGCTCTACGTGCAGTGCAACACATGAAAAGCAGAGCGTCACCCGCAGAAGAAGAAGCGAGGACGGAAGAGGATGCGCGAGACAGCAGGGAGACAGATGCCAGGTAATGCGGTGCATCGTCGACGGCATCATCATCGTAATCCAGCCTCCTATTCAGCCTTCAGGTAGGTATCTATCCACTTTTCTCTCGTACAATGATATCCCCCTCCTCATTCCCACGCCGCGCCATGCCATGCACTCACTCATCGACAACAACACACGCCCAACGCCGTACCGAAGCCCACCCATGCATGCAAACCACCACATCCATCATACACAAAGGCCACCTGCATCCGAGCACACCTCCGCGGCTCACAGATACAGACTCTGCGCCGCCACAATGCCACCTACATCCGAGCACACCTCCGCGGCTCACAGATACAGACTCTGCGCCGCCACAATGCCACCTACATCCGAGCACACCTCCGCAGCTCACAGATACAGACTCTGCGCCGCCACAATGCCACCTACATCCGAGCACACCTCCGCAGCTCACAGATACAGACTCTGCGCCGCCACAATGTCGCGCTTGATCTTCGTCAGGCTCTCCTCGAACTTGGCCGACAGCTCGTCGCTGCCCATCACCTTGCCCGCCTGCGCCATCTGCCGCAGCAGCTCCTCCAGCCGTCGGAAGAGCCGGATGAGCGAGCCTTCGTAGACATCCGTCATTTTGCTATCGACGTGTTAGTCTTCCACTCCAGAGACCGCTCGGACACCGAGACGAAGGGAGTGTGGAACATACCAGATCTCAGCAAAGCTCTTGCCCTGCGCCCACGCCAGCACCACCTCCATCAGCTCGAACTTGAAGCTCTTCACGTACTCGTCCTCGTTGACCTCCAGCTTCGACTCCTGGCTCACCTTCGCAATCACCCTCGCCTGCGCCTGGATCTCCCGGAACGGCTTCGCCAGCTCATCCTTGAGCGGCGCGCACTGGCTCTTCTCCTCGAAGATGAAACAGCTCAGCACCGCCGCGCACAGCTCGGGGCTCAGCTCGTTGAAGAAGCGGTTGAACAGCAGCTCCGACAGGAGCAGCTCGTGCCCGTCGCCCGTCGAGATCTCGCACGCCACGCGCGCCTTGAGCTGCACGACCTCCTGCTCGTTGATGAACCCGAGGCGCCGCAGCACGCGCTTGCGCGACTTCAGCTCGTCCATCTGCATGATCGAGTGCGCCGACGTGATCGCCTTCTTCTTCTCCTTGATCCGCGTCCCGTACTCCATCTTCCGCGCGTACAGGTCGTACAGCTCCGCCAGGCGCGGGGAGTTGTGCAGCGGGTTGCTGAGCAGCCGCGACTCAAGCACCTCGATCTTGCGGAGGAGCTTCTTGAACGAGTCGTCCGTGATGCCCATGTTTTCGATGGGGTCCAGGATCGCGATCCCGTCGGGAAAGCGCCGCTTGACCTCTTCGAGGGATTTGCGGACGGTGGCGCGTTGGTCGACAGGGTTGAGGTCTTTGGGGAGGAATATGCGCACGTGGCCGATGGCTTCGATGCAGGACAGGAGCACGGGGACGACTTCCATCTTTCCTTTCTCACCCGCTGCCGGTGGCTTGACGCCCGCTGGAATCTCTTGGTGGGTTTGCGTGCCGACTGATGTGTCCTCCGAGACAGGCATCAAGACATCGAGGATGTATGCCTGTTGAGGAGGATACTCTTCGACTTGTCCCTTTGGTGCGCGTCTTGGTGTGAACTTGACAACAGCACCCCAACCAAAGTCTTGATCAGCATGCTTGATGTGTACCAAACGGCCGGGTTGCATGAACTGCAAACAGTAATTTGGATGGTTGATTACGTCTCTCATATCCTTCGTATAAGTCGCCAGTTGCTGTCTCAGATCATAATAATCCTTGATCGTAGCCTCGTCCGGAATCTCCATGCTATCCCTCTCAATTTGAAGTTGCTGAAGATCCTTCTCCAATCCAGCAACACCTGAAGTGTTCTGGAACTGGAAGAAGCAGTGCTCTAGCATGAACTCTGGCGAAATACCCTCTACTCTCATCAGGTTGAGAATCATGTTGTAGCCGAGATAGAAAGCGGAGTTGAGCTTGTCTTGCTCTCCACACACGATTTCCTTTGCGACAGCCGGATCCATCTTATCGTCAATCATCATGATGACAATACCACGATCATCAAGGCCTCTGCGACCAGCACGACCAGACATCTGGACGAACTCCGAAGGGGTAAGATATCTTTGGGAAACACCATCAAACTTGCGTACACTTGTGAAAACGACAGTCTTGGCCGGCATGTTCAATCCGATGGAGAAGGTCTCCGTCGCGAAGAGCACCTTAATCAAGTTCTCCTGGAACAGAATCTCGATGGTCTCCTTCAGGATTGGCAGGAGACCAGAGTGATGGACTCCGATCCCGCGGCGCAGAAGCGGGAGAATGTGTTGAATTTGGGGAAGCTGCTTATCCTCGTCCGAAAGCATCTCGATAGCGCTATTGAACACTTTCGTAACCATAGCCTTCTCCGAGTCATCGTTGAAAGCCATGGAGCTCATTTGGAGAGCATATGCCTCGCACTCTCTCTTGCTGAAACTGAAGACGATAACTGGATTGTAGTGCTTCACCATGATCATGCGCACGATCTTGTAGATGTCCGATCCCTCCTTATTGGCGCCCTTATTCGTCTTCTTGTCCTTGCCACGACCCTTTTGCTTCGCATTGGGATCCGCTGGATCTGCACCCTTCTTGTCTTCTATGCTTGACATCGCCTTATCGAAGTTGTCCTGCTTGAAATTGCCCTTCTCATCCACAATCAAATGGATGCCCTCTGCGCCTGCCGGGAAGAAGTAGTGCTGAAGAGGAGTAGGTCGGAAATCGGTGTATACGATATGACATGGCTGGTTATGCGTCTTCGTGATCCACTCTGCGAACTGCATCGCATTGGGAATCGTAGCGGACAAGAACACATAGCGGACCTTATCCGGAAGCAGAATAATCGTCTCTTCCCAGACCACACCTCTCGCCTTGTCTCTCATGTAATGGATCTCATCGAACACAACCCAGCCGACTTCGCGCATGATCTCCGAGCCACGGTATAACATCGATCTCAGAATCTCGGTTGTCATGACCAGACAAGTAGCCGTCGGATTGATGGTCACATCGCCCGTCATAAGTCCCACATCTCCAAACTCGGCCGCAAACTCTCGGTATTTCTGGTTACTCAACGCCTTGATCGGACTCGTGTAGATGACCCTCTGGTTGTTCTGCAGACTCTGCGCAATTGCGTATTCCGCCGTGACGGTCTTTCCCGCAGAAGTATGTGCAGATACCAGCACCGACTCGCCACGCTGTATCGACGCAATCGCAACCTTCTGGAAAGGATCTAATTCGAAGGGCCACGTCCGCGCTGGCTTCTCTGGCGGCACATGCTGGGAGATGGGCACGTAATCGTAATCCGGAGGCAGCGAGACCTGATGCTGGATATTGTGCTGCAGGACCAACGCGCCAGCCTCCTTGCCAGCCTGCAGACCCGCGGACGCAGCGACCTCTCTCGATGCGGCAGTCTCGAAGGTATCTGTGACGACTGGCGCCGCCTCTTCTTCCTTTCGGCGCCGCTTGGTATCTTTGGCCTCGATGAGCTCGTCCTCCTGGACCTCCTGCTGCGGCTCGACTGGTTCTTCCGGGGGTGTCTCGCCGTTCTGTGCCTCTGTCTCCTCGACGAGCTCCTTCACAGTGCCATTTGCAGCTCTCTTCTTGCTCCTGTCCTTCTTCTTCGATTTACTGCGTTTGGGAACCTGTGTGGCGGCTGCGCCCTGGGGCTTATCGTCGAAGACGTCGAAAAGATCGTCCATGGCTCCGACTATGCCGTCATGCAGCAGTGAGTAAAGAAATGCAATGCGATGTATGTTATGTGTAGAAAGGTGCAGAGGAGTGAGGGAGGTGGATTGCCTCTGTATCAACAATCGATCACTGATCACTCATCACTGATCACTGATTACTGGTGCAGCTCCCCAAGTTTTTTTTATCAGTCGCGCCTCTCAGAATTTAGGCGAGGCGAGGAGCAACAGCAGCCAGAGCAGCCAGAGCAGCCAGAGGGAGGGTCGGTCTTGGCACTGACCGAGCCGCGCTAGCGGGCAAGGTACGAACTTCTGAAGTTCAGAGTTCAGTTCGGCTCATCGCTCATCGAACGACTTTCCTCACCAGAACCACCGCTCACACATCAGACACCGCAAAGGTACGCACAACTCCCAATCCCCAATTCCACCTCAATCGACTCAATTGGTCTTCATCTGCGACAACGGGCTGACTGAACACTTCTAGATGTTCGCCCGCACTGCAACCCGCGTCTCCCCAATGGCCCAGATGGTCGCCCGCCGTGGCTTCCACAGCACCCGCTCCCAGATGGCCAGCCCATACCATTACCCAGAGGGACCGAGAAACAACTTGCCTTTCAACCCCCTGACCAAGTACTTTGGTCTCAGATACTGGGGATTCATGGGTATGTTGTGCTTGCTGTGCTGCTTGCTGCTTGGTGAGCTTTCGGCTGACTGTTTGGCTTAGGTCTCGGATTCTCCCTCCCCTTCGTTGTCGCAGGTATGTCCAAGCTGATGTGGATGGGGATGAGGGCGAGAGCAGAGCTGATCCTGTGTAGTCTGGCAAACATACAAGAACTAAGCAGTGTATATGCGCTGAGGGCAGGGGTGACTGAATGCACGATGGAAGATGGAGGATTGCGGGGAGATGATGTGTACACAATAAGACGGTCAATTTCATTTTCCATTGCGACTGTGTCAAAGCTGCGAGATATCCGTGAACAGTGAACGTGCATGAGCTTCCAATGTGACAATATTGTTGCTGGAGGGTGTTGGTCGTTCCGCTATATTCCGGATGACGCATTGTTCATAGGAGCTTGTTGCAGCTTCCATGCCGCCAATCACGCTGACCTCGATATATGAAATTGCTGGAAATTGATCTTAGACTCGTTGAGGTTGAGTAGGTTAAATATCGCGATTCATGTTAGAAAAAATTAGATCCTATCACCATTATCATTCCTATTTCGCTTCTGACATGCTGTTGAAACATGTTGACAACAACTATTGGCAATGTTTTGGACTCCAATACCCAATCCCATATCTAACAGCGCCAATCATGCCTTATCATATCACCATCCAATTGATTAAACTCCCTTGCTGTTAATCTCAACCTTCTCCAGTGCCGCCTCTCCACCCACAGTCGTCCTCTTGGCAGGCAGCGTCTGCTTCAGCGGTGGCAAAAGACTCCTCGCCGCCTGTCTCGCCTGCTGCGCCATCAATGCATCAATCACCACCAAACTTGCCATCGCTTCCACGATTGGGACGGCTCTGGGTACCACAGATGGGTCGTGACGTCCCTTTGCTTCTAGCACTCCCTCCTCATCTCCCTCATAAGTAACCGTATGCTGAGCCTGCCCAATCGTCGCGGCGGGCTTGAATCCAACCCTGAAGTAGATAGGGGCACCATTCGTAATGCCTCCCTGGATACCGCCCGAGTTATTCGTCTTGGTCGTCAACTTCGGCCTCGCGAAGCCGGCCTTGAATGCTCCGGTGTCCGACGGTGCCTCAGTGGGCGCCTTGATGAAGGGGTCGTTGTGGATGGATCCCGGGATCTCACAGCCGCCAAAGCCTGAGCCGATTTCGAAGCCCTTGGTCGCGGGAATGCTGAGCATGGCATGCGCAAGCATAGCCTCCATCTTGTCAAACGCCGGCTCGCCCAGCCCGCTGGGCACATTGCGGATCACGCAAGTCACGGTACCACCTATGCTGTCCTGGCGATCGCGGAAGTCCTCGATGCACTTCTTCATCCTCTCAGCGGCCTCGGTGTTGGGACAGCGGACTGGAACGAAGCTGTCGACGGTCTTGCGGTCGATCGTCTCGATAAGCTTGAGGAAGGCGGGGTTACTGGAGGGAGAGGGATACTCCGCGGTTGGTGGGAACATGTGCTCGGAGCCGACGGAAGTGACGAAGGCGATGATCTCGATGCCATGCGCGAGGCGGAGGTATTTCTCTGCGATTGCGCCAGCGGCAACACGGCCGATGGTCTCGCGGGCGCTGCTACGTCCACCACCAGAGCTTGCCTTGACGCCGTACTTTTCAAGGTATGTCCAGTCGGCATGCGACGGTCTTGGGTAGAGGTCCATTGTCGAGTTGCCGTAGTCTTTTGGGCGCTGGTCTTGGTTGCGCACAAGCATGCCGATGGGCGTGCCCAATGTGATGCCAAACTCGGTGCCGGAATGGATTTCGACCTTATCCTTCTCGTCTCTTGGTGTTGTCAGAGCGCTCTGGCCTGGGCGACGACGGGTCATTTGAGGTTGAATATCAGCTTCTGTGAGCTCCATGCCTGGGGGGCAGCCGTCGACGATGCATCCCACTGAGCGACAATGCGACTCGCCATAGCTGTCATAAGTTAGTACTTGCGCGGATTGACACAAGTGAAGAGGTGAAAGCTCACGTAGTGACCCTGAAGTATTCGCCGAACGTAGACATCTTGACTTGTTATTATTGCAATCGAGTATCCGTCAATTAAGTGTTGTCCTGTCTATATCTCTATATCTGTGTGTATGGTGCAAGATTGACCGACGATGACTCGATTGGGAAAATCCGGAGGGGTAGACCCCTGGCAATGTCAATTGGGCTCCGTAGCCGCACTTTCCGCCTTGTCCACATCTCTCAGCCTTGCAGGGAAACACTGAATACGGCGTACAGATGTCAACATGGCTCCTTCAAGAGGTCTCACTTGGCTTTCGCGCCTCAATCGTCGCCCAATCCCCAATAATAATGGCTTCAGGCGCTCATACTCCGACTTACCTCGAATTGTAGCCGATCCAGCTCGAAAGGTCCAAGTCTATATCTCTCGCAGCCTCGATCCCTATGTCAACCTGTCCATCGAGCATTATCTCCTCCAAAAGAGCTCTCCCGAGTCGACTGTCCTCTTTCTGTACACGAATCGACCATGCATAGTCATCGGGCGAAACCAGAATCCCTGGATCGAAGTCAATCTTGGGTTGTTGAAGAATAGGCTTGGCAAGGCTGAGAGGGTGGACTTGGTGCGACGGCGATCAGGGGGAGGAACAGTCTTCCACGATGAAGGAAACGTCAACTACAGCGTTATATGTCCAACAGCGGCCTTCGACAGAGATAGGCATGCTCATATGGTCGTGCGGGCACTGCAGAGCCTTGGAGTCAAGCAAGCGAAGGTCAATGAGAGACATGATATTGTGTTAGACATCTGCTCGGACAGGCCAGAAGGAGAGTATATCAATGAGATTACATTGCCTCTGTTGGCACCGAAACCACTGAAGATCTCGGGTTCGGCATATAAACTTACGAGGTTGCGGTCACTGCATCATGGCACTTGCCTGTTGTCGTCGCCAAATATTGGGACAATCGGTCAATATTTGCGATCGCCCGCAAAGCCATATATACTCGCTCGAGGTGTGGATAGTGTAAGCTCGCCGATCACCAATGTGAATGTGGCCAATGGAGAATTTGAGGACGCCGTCGTTGAGGAGTTTGGCAAACTATATGGTTTGGTTGAACCTGTCACGGTAACTGGCGACGAGGTTGATGTCCCTGAGATATCAAAGGGACTTGCAGAGATGAAGGTGAGTGGTGGTTGAAACTGTCAACTCAAAATCGGACGCTGACTTAATGAAGTCTCTGGACTGGACCTATCTGCAGACACCACAGTTCACGTTCTCAAGTCGAAAGACAGACGATGATTCCCGAGAACGACCTCCATTGCCAGACTTCGTTCCATCTGATGCTTCTGCTCGTTTCACAGCACGAAATGGTACAATAACCGAAGCAGATATCACTGACGGCTATTCTAAGGATTTGGGTAATTCTGAAAGTATCTCCAGCACATTGGTGGGAAAGAAGTTGCATGAGATTGAGGATTGGCAAGCTGTCTTGCTTCAACCTCATTCTCTGCAGCATCAGGGGATTGCCCAGTGGCTCAACACGCTGTTCAGGTAACGGCTGTGATATTTGAGTATCAACGCTTACACGCTATCTATAAATTCTTGATGTAAGATACAATATACTAGAACCTTTTGAGAATCATCCAAACGCCGCCCTTTGGAGCGCCTCTATACTTTTTGTTGCCAACCATGATATGAACGCTCTTAAACCAGATCAATTCTTCGAAGCATAGCATCTTCATCCTCGTCATCGCTGTCTACCGTCTTCGCATCCGCATCAACGAAGGTGAGTCGATCGCCATAAGCAATACACATCTCCTCTCCTTTCTTCACATCCTGCAATGCCGTGTAGACCACAACCGTCTTCTCAAGATCACGCTTCCAGCCGACATTCTGCCTCCTTGCCGAATGATTGAAGAGACTCCCCAAACCAAGCACCACCGCTTGCGTGTTTTGCACTTTTGGATTAGAGTCGGACGATGGCAACGGCCAATTACTACTCCTCGTCAGTGGAAAGACCTAGGAGAAAGGGGGGCACGTGACTACATACTAGGTATAGTTATAAAGATCGGTTTTTCGAATATGCTCTTCGTTCTCCTGAAGTGAGAGGACCAGCACTGGACTAACCTCGATAATCGTACCGGCGGCAATGTCTCTGCCAGCAAAGACACCTCGACCTGAAACACATCAACCTTCCGTAATCGATGAACTGGGAGGATCAGTGACAAAGGAGAGCGTACCTTTTGGAGTATCAAGAATCAATAAGAGTCCTGCAGCACGAAGCAATGAGATTTCCCCAGGCTTCTCTTCCATCCCCATCGAAGAGGCCATTGCGTGGTTTTTTTTTTCTGCACTACTGCCGTTGATACTCGAGTCAAACAATTTGTTCTAGAGCGGGAATGAATGTTCTCAGATCATCAGATAAGATAGGAAAGCGGTGACCTTTGGCAGAATCTGGGCACCCAAGCTCCAGGTGTCCGGCAGCAGCATCATCGTCATCATCATCATCGTCCTTGTTTACATCGTTTACATTCTGATCGTTTACATTCTGTCGATCCATGGCTCCGCATCGCTGAAGAACATACAATGGCGCACCAGCGCGCAAGCTCCGTCAACACAGCCGAAGCGCTCAAAGAGCCGCACGCTCTCTCTCTGAAAGTCCTCCGGTGCGTTCGTCCCTCTGTCCCCTCATCTTATGTCCTTATATCATCAAGCCAGCCTACTTACAAATTCCCAGCTTGACCCGGCCTTCCCTCGCAACTCAATATCCTCTCCCCCATCCCTCGCCCTCGTCGACCCTCGCACAATCCATCCCCCGCTCCGCCTCCCTCGCCTACCCCTCCGCACCATCCGACGCCTTCGCCCTCTCACCCCTCCTCACCCTCCCTCCGGCATTCGGGAACGCATACGTCGGGGAGACATTCAGTTGTACTCTCTGTGCTAATAATGAGTTAATGGCCGATACGCCTCGCATCCATGGCGTCAAAATAGAAGCAGAGATGAAAACACCAAGTCTCACGACCTCGCTCCCCGTCTCGTTCGGCCCCTCCAGTCCCTCGTCCTCTTTTCCGCCCGACGATGATACCCCACGCTCCAAGTCCCTCAATCCACCAAGTGCAGACCTTGCACAGGGAGCAAGTCTGCACGGCGTAATATCGTACCACCTCCGCGAAGACGGGCCGCACGTCCTCGCTGTCACAGTGTCCTACACCTCCACCTCAAGCACGTCGGGCCGCCTCCGCAGCTTTCGGAAACTGTACCAGTTCGTGGCTCGTCCGGCTTTGGTTGTGCGCACGAAGATCGCGGCCGTGGGGAGGGACAAGAGGAAGGGATGGGCTCTGGAGGCGCAGCTGGAAAATGTGGGGGAAGAGGGCGTGGTGCTGGAGGGGGTGGACATGGGTACGGAAGATTGGTGTAGGGCGAGAAGCCTGGAGGAGTGTTGGGACGAAGATGAAGGGAGGCGAGGCGAGGAGAAGAGGCAGAAAGAGAAGCACATATTGGGCAGAGGAGGGGTGTACCAGGCATGCTTCTTCGTGGAGAGAGTGAAAGAAGTGGAGCAAGAGGGGAAGCTGTATATGGGCGTGCTGAATATCAAGTGGAGGGGCCCGATGGGGAATCCAGGGGAGCTGTCAACGGGATGGTTAGGATTGAGGGCGCGGTGATGGAGATAGGGCTTGATTTAACACTAACGTTTTCGTCAGTGGATTGGTGCAAAGAGGCGTTTGGACTTGGAGATTTTGATGGCGTCCTGGAGTTTAGGACTACTTTGGCTGGCAACTATAGACGCAATGGCCCGTTTTGGTCCGAAATACTGTTATGTCGATGAAACAACAGGCGTGTTTATAGCCATTACTTAAGCAATCAGAGAATGGAAAAGCAATTCTCGGCGTGGTAGGCTTCTTCCGTCTTCCTTGCTCAGCGAATCTAGCACTGCATATCATGCATGCTCAGATATACAATAAGGCAAGGCATTTGTTCCTTTTATATCCAATGAGATAGTTTCCTGCGAGAGCGTCTTGAGCGGACGAGAGATCAGCCTTTTGTTTTAAAGGACAAGTTGGATATGCAACTACGCTCGGAGTGTGGGTTTATCTTCGGTATTTCTCTTTCTCTTTCTCTTTCTCTAATCTCTAATTATTTCATGTCAGATTTGTAATACTATGCTGACCCCAAAACATGCTATATATAGTCTCCGACTATGCGTAGTTGCCAATGGCACAGTGATACTCGAGAGAAACTTATGTTGCAACTCATGTTGCCACAGCAAACACAGAAGTGTACAAGTCTATATAGAGACTTCTCTCCTATCCCATCACCTCCCTACATACTGCGTAGCAGTTGTGACATGGCCCTAGGCCAATCGCGGTTGGTCCTTCGCGTTCCATGCTTGGCCAACATGTCGATGTTTATTTGAAAACTTCATGGCGAATGTTGCCCTCAAATTACTATCTGTGCGGGAATAGCAGCAGCAGGCCTGGGATTCCTTGACGAGCCTGATCACGTTGTCTCATACCCTCCTGACCATAGATATCAATCCTCAAAGAAAGCAATATTCCTAATGAGATGGCAAGGACATCCCACTCCTGGGCGGACAATTTACGACAACCCTGATTGAACGTTCAAGGAACCTCTCAACTTCTGGTTCTCGCAGCTCCATCGACACCCAACCCGAGATCGAATCTCACTCTTCTTTTGTAGCCAGGTTTGGCCAAGACCCTTTTGCTGCAACAACAAACTACGCATCTTCAGAACAGCGAGCAAGGTCCCGTTCTAACAAAATTGATCCTTTGGCCGCACAAACACTAGGGGACTCTGTTAACAACCCAACTCACAAATCACCAATAAGATGCCCTCCTTCTAAGGAAGTTTCACAAGAGTCACAATTGGAATTTCACCCGGCCCTTCAATTCCGATGAAGAACATGATGATGGCTTAATATCTATGACGCGGCATTTCTATCATTCGTCACCTACCTGTTTTCAAGCACGGCAAGACTTGGTGGTGACAATCTGCGTAATTGCCTCGTCACCGTTCAACCAAACAACACGTATGGGTGCTCTCCTTCTGCATCCCTCAAGAGCCCACAGCCGGTAGCTCAGAACTCACACCCACCTGTGCTCTGCTCATCTATACAGGAGCTTGATTGTGCCTGCCCTGCGCAGCTCAATCACATCTAGGCTTCGCCAACGCGACCAGGATCGCATTATTCAAGAGAATGCATAATCCCATGCTCCGGGGAGTGAGCTTAAGCCTTCTAGCAGCAGCAACCTCTGCCATACCATCCCCTGCTCTTCCCACCTTCCCAGCACCAACATTCAAGCTCAACGCTGCCGCGCCCACCACCAGCACCTCGAGCACCAGGGCCCCGCCCACGCCCATATCATTCCCAGACGTTTTCTCCGCAACTCCCTCCGAAACCTCCCACCGCAACCTCGCCCTCTACTACGGCAAAACCGAATTGTCCATATCCACAAGCCTAATCACGCAATGCGCCGATCCCAAGATCAAAATCGTCTTGCTGGCCTTTGTGGTGCAGATCCTTGACCCAGGGGGTCTGCCGTGCTTGCGCTGAACTCCACCGCCGGCGACCTGTGTGAGAATACGACACCTGCGATGAACCCCGCCGGGTGACGGGGACGAATGCTTCTACCAAGTTGGGGAAGTAGATAAGGGAGTGTCAGACCTTGTGCAAGGAGGCATTTATCAGCATTGGCGGGTCTAAGGGGAGGAATATATTTGCGAGCGCGGACAGCGCGTTGCGGCCGTTTGGGAATGCCACTGTTGACGGTTTCAACATCAGTGCGTCCTCTCCTCTTCCCATCTGATTCAACATTTCGGGAGCATCCTGGGAGACGAGCCTCCGCGAGGAAGTGAACAAGGAACTGAGAATGTGATAACAGCCAACGAGACCGGCAACGGTGGCTACTGGACGGAATTTGCGTCTCAACTACGCAAGTTAACCAGGACCCAAAAATCCAAATCCTACTTCCTCTCGGCCGCTTCCGTATGCTGCTATTCCAACCGCTCCGCGTCCCTCGCCATGCTGCAGGCCGTCGACTTTGTGTGGCCGAAGTTCTACGTCGCGTCGTCGTGCAATATCCGCGTGGTCCAAGCGGCTAAACAAGGGCAACAAGCCGAAGTTGTATATAGGCGCGCCGGCATGGGTTAATGCTACCAAGACGGGGGGATTTCTTGAGGCGGGGGATTTTAATGTGACAAGCCTTCCAGCGGTGGAAATGGTGGGAACGAAGCGATTTGGAGGTGTGATGTTGTGGGATGCGGCATATGGACATATGTCAAGAGATTAGGTGGGAAGGGATTATATAGAGGTTACGAAGGAGAGTTTGTTGATGTAAGTATGGGAAGAGAAGCTTACCCAAGTGTAGCTGTATCTAATGTTTGTGTTTGTAGATCGGAAGGGATCATAGGGATTGCGGCAAGAGGGTATGCTTGGCCTGTTGTGGTGGGGGTGGGGTGGTACCTGTAGAGAGATTGATGAATGTATATATTAGAGGAGGCACGGGGGTGTATGTATGGAAACATACATGCAAATGGCGAAAAATAAGGAATGCGCATACATTTTCGAAAAGAATACACGGTATAACTCAAGTACGGGCAAAGATCTTAGAGGTATATATCCATTGAATAAAGCTACATGTGGAACCCCGGAGTGAAATGGGTATCTATTTTCTTTTCTTTCGGTCCCTCAACTTGCAACACCACCAACTTCTCCATCTGCTTGACGAATCGCTTCGCAAATTCCTCCTCTGTAAACCTCTTTGCCGACATCCTCGCCCTGAGACGCATGTCGAGGGTATCTTCAAGTGACAGCGCCTTCTCGAAGCCTTGTGCAAATTCCGTCGCAGTTGTAGCGTGGAACCCTGATGGCGGTTAGCTGGAACCCAAAGCGACGACTCTATAGAACACAGAATAGACAAGGAAAAAAAACAAAAAAAAAAACCCCTCAAACTCACCAGTAGGCTTGCCATCCACATCAGTGACGATATCAATCTTTGGACCACCACTATTATGAACTACCGCCACTAATCCTGCAGCCTGATACTCCACAACTCCAATGCCAAAATGCTCATTCCACATCCCATTCACACCGACAGAAGCCTTCCGTAGCCACTCCAAGATCTCGGGCCAGGAGGCATCGAGGTGGAACTCCACGTTGTCCTTTATTTGAAGTTCATTGGCCAGTAAACGTAGCTCATATACGCGCTTGGAATCAGAATCATCTCGGACACTGCCAACCAGCACAAGCTTCGCTCCTTTAGTAGCGGGCGTCTCAGTGCGCATGAATTCAGCAAATGACTTCAGAATCAAAGTATGATTCTTTTCTGGTCGGAATTGTGCGATGTACAGCAGCGTATTTGAACGCTGCTTCTCGCTCTCTTCACTTACTTCGATTTCGCGCTCTAGTTCTTCGACTGCCACTGGCGGGTAGACAACTGCAATCTCTGATGTCCGGAGACTTTTATCGCGGAATGGACCCCATAGAGAGCGAATATGACCCTGTGTCCAGGTAGAGTTTGTCATGACGATGTCGATCGAGCCACCAACCCAGCTGTACATCTTTGCGAATACTTCCCAGTATATCTTCTTTGCTCCGCCCTTAGTACCAGCACTCTGACCGGCACTTACGCCATTTGACGTCGGAGATGTGGCCTCGAGAGAGCTGAGCATATCTGTTGAGATTGTGGGATAATGGACATAAGCCCCTGTTGGCACATCAGGGAATAGCAGTTTGGAGAAACTGAGCGCAAATGCATAGCCCATTGTGTCAACGAAGATATCCGGCACCAGCAGGGAAAAGGCATCATAGGCCATCATCAGGGATCCAAAGGACTGTCCGAGAAGTGTCACATGTGGCCACGTTGAGGCCAGAACCCAGTGTCTCGTTGTGAGATATAGGAAGCTGATTGTTGGAGCATGAAGTTGGATGTTGAATCGATTCTATTTGATATATGGTCAATATCTTGCACTTGCGATTGGAATGTCTGACTTACCTCGACCCTTTCCAGCATTTTCTGTTTGTCGACATCTTGGTCTCCTGTGTAAACGACACATGTCGCCTTTGGCCATCTCTTCTGCGTCGCCCTGATTGCTGCCCATAGCACTCTCTCACCACCACCTCCCGCATTGCAGAAGGGATGAAAGAATCCCACGATGCCCTCCCAGTCCTTCTCTGCGACATCTCCATTCGCGGCCTCACCTGCGGCGTAACTGTCCACTGTCTCCCACTCTTCATCGCTCTGTCTTCTTGGCCTTTTCACATCTTTGGCGTGCGCCTCCCCTTCTTCTGCTACGGCCACCATTGCCAGAATCTGCTCTCTTTGCGCTGCCGTCTTCCTTTTCAAATATCGACCCACTGCCTCTGCCAACAGCACAAAAAGCGCTGGGCCAAACATCAGCGCCACAAGGGGTGAAAAGGCCACCACCACAGTGACGCCGATGAGGATTATTGATGAAGGTATCATGTTGCCCTTATGGATAGGGATCGAGACAACAACAACGGCAACAACAACAACAATATATTCTCATCCAGAGAGAAAGAAAAGGAGAGAAATGGGATGAGGAAGCTGTTTCTAAGTCGAAGGGCTGACTTGGCAAACGGCGCAAGGCTGAAGCTGCTGGGATACACGTGGGAGGGGCTGGTGGCTATCGGCGAATCAAATCTCCGGTCATCATAACCAGGCTGAGCCTTGGTACACAGGTACCTAGGTACCTAGGTACACAGCCAGCTCTGATCTGATAGCAATAATAATCAGTCCTCGATCCAGGAACTTCACAACTTTCACAACTTCACCGCTTCACAGGCGCATCTGTCAATCATCAGCACCGCACTCTCGACATATACACTCAGAGACCGTCCTGATCGAACATCTTCACAAGTACTCATGGTCACAACTATCCGCAAGCCTGTTTGACTGCGTCAATTGAGCACCTGCGGCTTCGCCCACCAGAGAGAGCTCCCCTCCAAATAATTCATCCCACCACCATGTCGACCTTCCTCCTCCGCCGCTCCCTCCCAAGAGCCAGAGCCTCACAATTCCGATCCTCTCTTTCTCGAGAACCACAGTCCTCGAGCTGCATACCATCTCCCACCTCCTTCCGCTACTTCCATGCCACCCGACCGCAAAAGTTCAACGTCCTCGATCCAATCCTCTCCACCACCAACTCCGCCCTCCTCACAATCCACCACGTCCTCCCCTGGTGGGCGACCCTCCCTCTTGCCGCGCTCACCGTGCGCTTCATGCTACTCCCTCTCACCCTTCATTCCCGTCGCCTGATGGTTAAACAAACCAATCTGCAACCCCTCCTGAACTCCTGGCGTCATGCGATCCAGCGCAACACCCTCAAGCCCACCTCCTCGGCGCCAGTCGCCGGTGCCGCACTCGCCCAGAGCACCCTACTGCGCGGCATGCGCAAGAAGCGGAAGGAGCTGTACAAAATATTCGGATGTCAGTCATATAAAAACTTCCTCCCTCCGATCGTCCAGTTCCCCCTCTTCATAACAGTCATCGAGACGATCCGCGGGCTCTGCGGCACGACTCAAGGTTTTTGGCGCATGCTCCTTAGCTCCGATTCCACCCCTATCAATGCTCCAGAAGCCATTACCGACGCCATCGACAATTTATCAGGCACCATCGTGCCTCCCGGCACCGTCTCCCAAATCATCACCGCCGACCCTTCCATGGCCACCGAAGGGATGCTGTGGTTCACGGACCTCGCCGCCCCGGATCCCATGCTCATCCTCCCCTTCATGCTCTCCGCAACCATATTCCTCAATCTCATCCCCAAACACTATTTTTCCGGGCGTCCAGCGCCAACCACTAAGCCTGGCCCAATCGGCCGCGGCGTGGCCATGTTCATGAAACTCTTCGCGTTGGCGATCGGACCGATGACGTTGCAGATCCCTAGCGCGATGCTACTGTATTGGATCAGCTCGAGCGGGATGGCGTTCGTCCAGGGAGTGCTGCTGGATATATTCAGCCCGATAGGGAATCCGGTGGCTCCCTGTGTGCCGCCGGTGAGCAAGCTGATGGGAAATGTAAAGCCGGAGACGAGGGTGAGAGATAAGGTGCTGACGAAGTTGATAGAGCAGAATGGAAAGAAGTAAGTGAAAAAGCGAAAACGGAAGGATAGAAATCGCAAAGGATTTCAAAAGGAATCGTTGCATGTAAGATAGGCGAGGAGTGCATGAGACTCGCTAGGTAACAAGAGGTCTGTAGGAGGGATGCCTTGCCATCGCTATGTAGATTTCCCTTTGCAAGGACTCTTAAAGATGACTAAGAAATAGCAACGCTATAAGCTACTAAGGAGATAAACATGTGTAACTTATTCTATATATATATAATAAATAAACACTTTTACCTTAAGTCTAGTACTATACTAGTCATTAAGCTTATGCTATATGTTCAATCCTTACCTTATAGCATAGATTACTAAGTTAGTACTATTATTAGTATAGTAGTATACAGCTAGTATACTACTAAGCTTTAGTATACTATTGCTAACACTAAGGTTACACAAAAAGGAACGGTAACGGAGCTGTAAATTTTTAAGCTGAGTGTGCGAAGGGAAATGCTTCCAAGTTCACATAGCTAGAAAATGAGGTCTACTAGGTTAGTCTTTGTTCTAAGTGAATATGAAATTCATTTGTCTAATATGAGACTACCTTCACATCTATATCTCCATCTAAATATAATCTTACTTACAACTCTCATCTAAGCATACCATCATATTCAACTCCTAAATAGCAGCACGCCCATGCGTCTCAAACGGTAATCCAAAACTAACAATACCCACCAAAATCCACAGCGCAGCACTAATATAAATGGGCACAACAGTGAAGTCCGTATACGTCCCAATCAAACTCGCACACAAACCCCCAAATCTCAGAAGCGTCGCTGCAGTACCAGATCCCGTTCCTCGATGTGGACCAGGGAAGGACTCAGGTGTGAAGGCATACATAATAGCATACATGAAGTTGCCCAGTAGGCCTGTCACGCATGAGAATGCCAGGTCTCCAGCAGGCGTGTTGGCTGCTGTGTAGGCGAAGAGGAAGATTCCTGTTACGATGGCTGAGCCTCCCATCATCCAACGGCGACCAAAACGTGTGTTGACTGCAAAGGCGGCGGTGATGGGACCCACGACTCCAACGGAAGACTCGATGCAGTAGTTGCGGTAGGTGAGGTATAGGGAGCTGTGTTCTGTGAACTTTTGTGCGAGGTAAGTGGGGAGGAAGTTAAAATAGAGTGGGTAGGCGATGCCTATGTATTTGTCAATTGTTGTGCTGTTGTTATTTTGAGAAAGAGTTAAGAGTGGGAATAGTTCTTACCGACGGTGAGCCAAATGAGCCAGATAAGGGCGGTATGATAGGCAAGTTTCTTAGTTGCGAAGAGATCCCTGTAATTAGCTGACTTGAAGTCTTTCAAGTTCTCCTTAATGATATCAGAGTGAGAGAGGCCTTGTCTGCCCTCATCTAGGTTGACTGTGATGCCGAGATCTCTGTCAATGTCCTGAAGCATGGCAACGTTAAGTGGCTCGGGTTTGCCGTTCCTACGTGCAACATAGTTAACGGCTTCGACGGCTTCGGCATCTCTGCCCTTCGAAAGGAGGTAACGAGGAGACTCTGGCATCTTGAAGAGGAAGAGACGGACGACGGCGAAGACAAGAGAGAGTCCTCCAAGAGTGATCATAGTATATCTCCATCCCATATTGTCCGCTCGCTTGCAAGTTGCCGGTGTAGAATTCGTTGGGCAGGTGAAGTTGGCCAAGAATACCCATCCAATCAAAGACACGATGACCTGACCGAAGTTCCACCAAGCGGACAATGCTGTGAGGAGGTACTGATGGGAGCCAGGTACGAATTCCAAGAAGATCATTGAGTCGACGGGAACATTGCCTCCAGCTGCAGTACCGATAATTGCCCACATGATACAGAAACCGACAAAGTTATCCAGACCAGCAACTGCGGCTCCGAAGATACCGCCAATGAGAAGAGTGGCATTGAAAGCGGGTTTACGACCGATGAAATCAGCTGAGATACCCCAGAACGAGGCTCCGAATATGAGGCCGCAGTAGTAAGCGATGGAGCTGAAGCCGATTCTGTTGACGTTTGTGAATTCGAGTTTGATTGACGGCTGGATTGTTCCAATGCCTTGAGACCAGCTATAACCCAATTAGCTGAGAACTTTCGGAGGCACCGCTATACTAACAAATTATCAGTGATCCATCCAAAGCCGGTGACAACGAATAATTCCCATTGATATCTGGTAGAGTCAGTATCAGATCTCATCAGCGAACTTGAGAAACTCACCTCCCCATGCCAATCTCCTCGAAGCATTTGCTCACGAGCTCCGACTTGATCCGATATGAATCGGTGATGGAACTTCCATAGAATTCTCGAATCTCTTTGTCGTCTAACTTGAGGGCATCTCCCACGGCATAGGACTCCGTCCTTCCCACGGGAGTGATTTCCTCGACCTTCTTCTCTTGACCTGACATCTCGTCTGTCTCTGACTCAACAAAACAAAATCGACAGTTGAGACTTTCTGAGTTGATGCAAGCAGAGCAACAAAGGAAGGACTTACTTGTTGTTTTAAACCAATTTCAAATGATCTGGAACTGCTCTTATCCAAATAGCATAGCGCTCCAGAGCGTGCAGGTACACACAGCGGATGTTATCAACACAGCCGGGGGCCCCTACAAACCTGCCCCAGAATCACAAGGGCTGAGTTCAGGTTATCTCGCCCTCTGTTGTTGAAGAGTGGGGTCTCACGGGGTTATCCTGGAGACTTCGGCATCGCAGCGCATATATGCTTGGAAATTGGAAAATTAGGGTAGATTGGCGATTGATTAGGGAATCGCATGATCTCGTGATTTTCATGAGTTACCAAGGTTGTTGTAGCATGATTGTGTTGCATGGCGAGGACGATTGTGTGCCCCTTTTCAGGTATGTGTCCCGTTGCGTTCGCAGAGATGCGAGGAATTGTGTTGGAAGATATTCTGCCATCGAGGACGCCAACTAAAGAAATCCGCATTTTCGATACTCAAGTAATTTCAGGAGAAACGTTCGAGCTTGAAGACAATTTCATGAATTCAGAACTTATGGTTCACCACCAACTCGATATACAATTGTCATATGTGCATTTCTATCTATCATGAGGTCCTTCATTGCTCATCAAAACATTATGTACATGCGCAACACTTTCGCTTTCCAAGGCAATCCCGCAAAATTACACTGCAACAGCCTGTGGGGTCACTGGAATACTTTGTTGCTTCTTGAATGCCTCAGCAGCCCCGTAACTCGCTTTGTAACTTCCTCCCACCGCGCCTTCCACTGTAATAGGTGGGTACTTCGCAGGCTCTCCTTCCTTCCGACAGTTTGGCAGACAGTCAATCACATAATCGGGATTTCCACTGTAGAAAAATGGAATCGAGTATCGCTCTTTCCCAGATTTGTTGATGACTCGGTGAAGATTCGATATGTAACGATCATTCGACCTAGTTGACGCATTAGACTCAGAAACTGCATTTTACGGGTAACCCACCATCGCATAAACATATTCCCAAGATTCACCACATACGCCCCTTTTATCGGCTTAACATCAAGCCACTCGTTCGCCGTCTTCTCCCAAACCTGCAACCCCGCAACCTCATCCTGCATCAACAGCGTAACCGACCCAAAATCAGTATGCGCGCCAATTCCCCTCGACAACTTCTCATCAGAATCCTTTGGCTGAGGTGGATAATGGAGATATCTGAGCGTCGCAACTGCACCTGTTGTGAACTCTGCGAAATATCTCTCGTCCAAATCAAGTGTTTGTGCTAGGACGATGAGGATATCGCGTGCGAGGGCATGCATGGCTTTGTAGTATTCCATTGATGTGGCTTGAAATTCATGGGCGTTTTGCACGCTCGAAGGCCATACATTTGGTCCACTGTTCAGTTTCTTTTGGACGAAATATGGATGGGATTTCGATATTTCTTCGCCGATATAAAAGCCTTCTTTGATGTCTGGTAGCGTACCAGCTTCAAGTATTTGCGACCCTATTTTCTCGTATCCTCTATTCCAGGTGTTTTGCTCTGGATTTTCATCAGCATTTTTTGTGCCCTGGAGAGGGCATAGATTCCCGACCTTTGTGTGACTTATTTTTCTCTTCTTGTGGCAACGCAAAGAATTCCTTTACGCATTTCAGTGTTTTTTCCTGCAGCTCTGCTGGTACTCTGTGCCCGACGATCTGGAAGAAGCCGTTGTGCAAGCAGCACTTCTTGACATCTTGGACCAGTTTTTCTTTTGCTTTTGTGTCCTCGCCGTAGAAAACTACCTTTGTCAGCACCTGATTTGCCTTATGTGGAAAGCAGGCTTCGCGTACCAGAAAAGTCGAGAATAGGAGGGGCTTCAGAAGGCATTGTGAGTACACGACGATTTTCAAAGCTTGAGATTATTTACAGATAATCAGCGTTGGAATCTCAGATACAGATTGTGATTATGATAGGGCAAGAGGAGTTTGACTTGAGCAGTGGGAAGAAGCTCAATTGTATCGGTAAGTTTGCCCCTGAGAAGAGTTGTTTCTTGCTCAACTCCGTGGCAAACCGAAGACAGACAAAAAAAGTTCACAGAGCTCCCATGAAGCTCCCATCCCTTGCCCAGCCCAACCTTGGGAGATGTACGATAATTGTAGAAAGTGAGAGATCTTCGTTCTCAAAATATGAGAATCGAGGGCTCTTAACAGCGGCAGTATCAAACACAATTTTTATATAGTAAATAGCATATCAATTCAAGATCTATCAAATCTATCTAATATATATATATATATATCTATTTGTGACCCCTAGTAGGTCGGCTATTGGATCCGAGTAGTGGGGGAAGTGAGAAAAATTCTCACTTCCTCCACTCCTGCGAATCATGTGATCCGGAGCCCCCGAGTCAGGGGCTCCGAACACTCGGAATTCAACAATAATGATAAGGCACGCATTGCCTGATCCCAGCGCTGGCTTGCCTTCCCGAACTGCGGGGTGTCGGGAAGTGGATCCTAGGATTCAGATGCTGGCGGCCAAAGAGAGTGGGCATGCCAAGAGTGGAGGAGATACCCTGATACCCTATCTTCACCTTCCTTATCGATGTTATATCTTGCAGCTTCGTATCTTGTCGATGCAGTCACGTTTAAACGTTGTACTAATTTATCTCCGCACTCATGCCATCCATCCATCCCTTTCCTCCACTGAAGAGATGGTATTCTACTCCAACTCCAAGAATCCACCCACTGCTGCAAGTGCAATGCATATCTCTTGGTCCAGGTCCCGAGTCGAAGTCCCAGATGGAGCCGTTACTTCCCACTTGTCGCATCGGCCTTGCATCAATGGTGGAGGATGTTGAGGTATCTCGTCGAGGGTATCGCAAGAGCGTTCTCGTACCTCACTAGGAGTCGTTGGAGAATTTCCATGTCATATCTTCGCGCCTGAGTCTTGTCTCCCATCGTCTATCAATACTCCACTTCTGTCAGCCTACTGTGGCATCTCTATGTTCGACCTCTCGGAGCTTGGTAGCCTCATGTAAAAGGCTGAGAGGATCCAAAAAAATCCCAAAGTGCTGTCTGTCGTACCGAATTCATGCGATCATCATCATATCCACCTCTCGAAATGGCTACTATTACCCCAAAGCAGAAGACACAGAGGCGTGGTGCTTCAAAATTAAAGGTATGTTCTGAATTTAATGGAAACGATGAATAAATTTGAAGTCTAACCTGTCATAGATCATCATCGTAGGAGCAGGACTTGGGGGTCTCGGCGCAGCGATTGCCCTTCTCCTAGCCGGGCACGATGTAGAAGTCTTCGAAGCAGCATCAGAAATCGGCGAGGTACTTCAACCCCTTCTATCTTCGCCAATTCAAAATATCAACCTAACATTTTCCAGGTCGGTGCGGGAATTCAGATTCTTCCGAACGGTAGTCGAGTACTACAGAGCTGGGGACTGAAAGATGCCCTTGACAAATGCTCGACGAAACCCTCACAAGTCAATTTCCTAGGCTGGAAAGGAAACACAATATGCTCTATGGACACCGCTGCTTCGGCAGCCCAATATCCCGGTACATTTTATTGGGACTTCCACCGCGCGAACCTGCATACCTGTCTTCTGGATCGTGCAGTTGAGCTAGGGGCAAAATTAAAAGTCAACGCGAGAGTATCTGATGTCCGGTGCCATCCAAATGGGGAGACAGCCACCGTGGTGTTGCAAAATGGAGAAGAGCATGTTGCGGATTTGGTGGTTGGAGCAGATGGGATTAACAGTCGGTTGAGGGAGATAATGCTAGGGAGGGAAGATCCACCTGTTTTGACAGGAGATCTGGCATATAGACTTTTGCTGTCCACGAAGGAGATGTTGAAGGATCCGGAGTTGGCGCCGTTTGTGACGCAGCCGCAGGTTAATTATTGGCTAGGGCCGGATGCTCATGCTGGTATGTGGAATCTTCATTCTCAAATCTTCTGATAAATCGAGAAACTTTGCTGATCAAAATAGTCAACTACGTCCTCCGCGGCGGCGAGCAATTCAACATGGTCCTCCTCGTCCCCGACGATATCCCCGCCGGACAGAACGTCACAGAAGGCAACGTCGAGGAAATGCGAGCGTTGTACAAAGACTGGGACCCAAGAATACCCAAACTTCTCAGTCTCTGTGAATCAGTCTACAAATGGCGTCTTTGCATTCGGCCCGGCCTGGAACAGTGGTCGCACCCCTCTGGCGCTTTCATACTTCTTGGTGATGCTGTGCATGCTACGCTTCCGTATCTTGCTTCTGGTGCTGGCATGTCGCTTGAGGATGGCGCTGTTTTGGGGGAGTTGTTTGCAAGGCAGAAGGGTCCCTTTTCGCCAAGGAGAAAGAAGCAGTTGTTGGATATATATCAGAAGATTCGCGCAGAGAGAACGGAAACGATAGTTGAGAGAGGGAACACACAGCAGTATTTGTATCATTTGCATGATGGGCTGGAACAGGAGGAGCGAGATAGAGTTACGAGGGCAGGCGAACCTGGCGATGCTTTGGCATGGAAGGACAGAGGCTTTGCGCCGTTCCTATTGGGATGGAGATGTGAGGAAGAGGTGGACAGGCTTTGGAAGGAAGAGAGAGAGGATGGTGGTAAGGTACAGTCGAGATTGGAATATTGTGATTTTCTGCCTGTTAGCGTATAATCTAAATGTATTGTTGAATGAAGAATACGATTGATGACAAGGCGATTAAATTGAGAATATCAACACAAGACAGAGTAAGCGAGATCCGAAAGGCACGTCAAAGACTTGAGATCAGCAATCATCATTCCGTCCACTCATCTACCTAGATGGATCAATTACTGTCGTTAGTCCAACCCATCGTCTAAGATTTGTATTCATTATGAAAAGATCTTCTAACGTGACTTCTGTTGAAATGCAAATTGATTGAATTAATGAAAACTATCTACCTATAGAGCTCTATTTGAATACGAATAGAGTGTTTGCTATATGGTTTGCTATTTGTGTTTGTTGTTTGCTGACAAGTGTTTGCTTCGAGGATCCCGAGGATCCTCATGCACCCCTTTTCCAAACGGAGAATCCGGGCCCGGCCAGGGCCTCTATTCAACAACTTCTATCTGCACCCATTCCAACAGTCATTCTCCAGGCCAGCCCCTTCACCCACTCACGTAAAGTATCTCCACTGCTCACTCTTCTCCCCATCAGCCAACATGTCTGTATTTACATCCTCGGCCTTAAGAACAACACCCTGCTGGCGATTTCTCCTCGCATTCTCACGCTTCATCCAAATCCCCATGAACAACACAAAACAAATACAAACCGCGTTGCAGCAACTAGTGGCAATCAACGTCGGCTTATAAACCGGTGCATACTCCTTCCTAAAGGTCGCCGCGCTCAAAATGCCCGCCAGATTCCCCAAACCCACAAGTAAACCCGTATTCGCCGCTCTAGAATTCTCCTCCAAATTGTTATTGTTGTGCCAAGAATGCACGAGGACAGAAGGCGTGTATGCGCCAGCAGCCATGAGGAAACAAGCGAAGTACGCGACGCCTTTGTTGGAGAGGACGTCGATGGTTGCGAGGATTATCATGCCGCTTAGGGAGAGGCACAGGGCGAAGACGATGTGGAAGGTGCGTTCGCGGAAGTGGTCGGAGGATTTGGCGACGGCAAGGAGGACGAGGAAACCGACGGCGTTGGGGGCTACGGTCCAGAGGTTGGTTTTGACGGTTGAGTAGCCGAGACGGGCGACGATCTGTTTCGATGTGTTAGTCTGGGTATAGCAAACGGCAGAAAATGCTTACCTGTGGTAGGAAATTTGATGTCGTGGAAAAGGCTACGGGGTAGGTGAAGCAGATAATGCACCACAGATAGAACTTCCACCCTTTCCACGTAGCAAAAGCCTGCTTGAGACTAAACTCGCTTTCAACTGTCTTGCTCCCATCTCTAAGACTTCTGGCTTTAGCAGCCTTTTTCTCCTCAGCGTTCAAGAACCAAGCATTCTCTGGAGTCCCGGGAAGATAGACGAAGGCGACAGCGGCAACGAGCACGGTCAGGGCCCCTTCGATGATGAAAAGCCATTTCCAACCTTGGACGTGGGGATTGTTGATTTGGAAGACGCCGTAGGAAATAAGGCCGCTGAAGGCGGCGGCGAGGAGGGCAGAGCCGAAGAAGATTGCTAGGCGGAAACCGAGTTCGCCGCGGGTGTAGAAGAGCGTCATGTAGAAGACGACGCCGGCGAAGAAGCCAGCCTCACATGTTCTAGGTTCGGATCATTTAGCAATCACTTCAGCAAACAGCCAAGCTTGAACTTACCCAAGGAGAAGGCGAATGACGAGAAGACCTGCGAAGTTCTTTGCTGCACACTGGATAAGTGCGAATGACCCCCATGCAAACATTACTGTTCCCGGTTAGTTATTCATTCCTAGTATATTGGAGGCACGGGTGTTCCTTACGGGTAGGCAGCATGATCTTGCCGGAGAAGAGCTTCGTCAAAAGATTGAGAGGCAGATCACACAACCCAAATGGTACATAGAATAGCAGGATTAGAAGCGAGTACTCGTTTCCTTTGAAGTGGAGAGCTTTGCTCAAGCCATCTGTTTCTGCGTTGCCGAGATTGCTCTATTCAAAAGTATGAGCGAGGTTCCATTGCGGAATTGAGAGATGGAAACTTCTTACTCGATCTACTGAGTTGAAGAAATACATCTGCAACGATGGTTAGACCCTATGATGCTGCTGTTTGATGAACTAAGTGGAAGTGCTCTTACCAAGGACAGAAAAGGTAGCAGGTAGAAATCGAGTTTTCGGACTGCACAACAATGAGCGAATCGTTCAGTTCTTGCTCTGGAGTTGAAGCTGCCTACCATATGACCTTTCGGACTTCTTGTCAATTGCATCGTAGATCTGTCCTTCTTCGACCTTGCCATCATCACTAGAGACAGTGACAGGCTGCTTCTTGCCTTCCATGTCAGAAGAATGGAGACTCATATTTGCAGAAAGTTACAATGTTTCAAGCGCGGAATGATGAGAAATGTCAGAGATGTCAGAGATGTCAGAAATGTCAGAAATGTCGGAAATGCTGTTGACGAATTCGACACACTATGGTACCTTCCCCGAACCTTTGTAGGATCTCAAGGGCCAGCATCTATACAAGATCTGTCTATGCCACATGGAAATCATCTGCGATTTTCCGTCGAGTGAAGAGGTTGGTAAGTGTCGATAAGCTGTTTGAAGCTTTTCCCCTTGTCGCTCCTTGATAAGGCTCAAGCTACCTAAGCACGAGTAACCACGAGTACTCCGACTTCCCTTAGCGTCTCCACCGCTATGTATGTACATATGTTGATAATGATAAGAAAGCGTCGTCCCCCCACTTCTGCCACTTCTGCCACTTCCAGTGTTCAACAACACTTTTGCTTGTTGATTGTATTCCAATTATACACTGAAGTGGCAAGACATTTCAAGATATTTCTGTTTATCCATGTAAATTACTTGCATTATTCGTTGAGATACCAAGCCAATCCGGCTACTCGTTCCACGAGGGCAGAATGGGTGCAAGCAGAATGAGTGCAGGCCAAGGCCAGCAGGAGACGTCGAGTCGCCCCGCCTCCACTGTTGCGCGAACGTCAGCGAAGGGACAGCGAAAGAAATACGTTTGCAGACATGAAGGTTGCAATAAAGCATTTACAAGGTCAGATCATCTTCAGAGGCACAGTCTAGGCCATGGCCTGGGAGATAGCACTTGTCCAAGATGTTCCGTCCACTTCAATCGCCCAGATTTGTTGGACAGACACATGGCCCGTCATAAGCAGAAAGATGACGAGGCTGGAGGCTACGGACTAGGAGTAATGGAAACAAGAAAGAGGCTGTGGCGCGATGCAGATGGCAACATAGTGACCAAGCGGCCCACGCGACCAAACAGAAACCCTCCGCTCATAGATTCCCAGCAACAAGACAACTCTCACAACGATGGCTACGAGATGCATCAGAATGTAGAGCAATTGCCGCCACCAAGCTCTCAGATCAGCTCGGTTTCAGATGGCCAACATCAGCAGCAAGGTACGAACATTGTAGCTATGCCAGCTGATCAATGGAATCCTGATCCGCTTCCATCTTTCTTGAATGATGTTCCAGATATGTGCGAGTTTCTCTCAAACTCTTCCTGGGGCTCTCAGTCTTTACAGTCTTCAACCGGTACTGGCAGGCCCGGGGATGATATGTTCAATCCCGATACAGGTAAAGTTACTGCCATCCTTGATCACTCACAGACCCTAATAAGCTTGTAGCAAGCTCCTTCAACATGCCGTTCACGACAATGAATAATTACAACTGGCTGTTTGACGTTAATGGATTTGATCAAGATTTTCGGATGCCCCTCGATCCAGATCTGTCTCAGAATAGAAGTCAGCCTAGGCAAAGTCCAAGATCGAATGAGAATTTCAACAACATGTGTAGACAACCGCTCACACAAGAGAGCTTATCCAACAGTAGATTTTCTTTGCCGTTAGAAAATGGCCTTTTCCAGGATCAGCCCAACATGGTTCAAATGCAAATAGATTCGGAAAGACATGGCTCTGTCTCTAGCATGCCTTTTCCAGGGACATCTATATCCAGTGTCTCTCATGCTTTGTCACCAGCTGATAATTCATCGCCAGGAAACTTCTCACCTCAGCATTACCCGTCAACGACGTCGCAAATATCTGTATCGGAACATCAACCATCCCCGAAACCTCAACATGCTCTGAATAGGCCGGAACCGGCTTTAGCCGTTGACCCTCTCCGAACGTATCGACCAACGTCCCGTACAAGAACCCTGCCGATTATAGATGAGGGTTCGCGGAGCCATGTTCTCGATTTCATTGTCCAAGCTGGTCCAAAGACGCCAGAAGGACTTTTGATCACTCATGATCATCCTCTTTTGTCACTTTCTGCTCTGCAAAATTACAGTGATCTATTTTTCACAAAGTTTAATATCACATATCCGCTCCTTCATCAATCGACCTTTGACCCCTCTCAAATGGAGACTTTACTGTTGATTTCAGTCTTATTACTTGGCGCAACATATGGTGACAAGGCATGCCATAGGCTAGCAGTCTGTATCCATGATGTTCTAAGGGCAGAGATATTTAAACATGCAGCTTTCACGGCACAACCGCACTTGTGGATGCTCCAGACAATTTTGCTTGTAGAATGTTTTGGGAAATCTAGAGCTGGGCAGACGCAGCATGATATGTCTCATTTATTTCACGGCTTGCTCATCAAGTATGCTGCCCTCACTTCTTCCTGTCAAAAACTCCAGAATCATTTGCTAACGTAAATTAGCCTCATTCGGAGGAGTAATTGCCAGACCGTACAACAGCCTAGTCTTCATGACGGGACCGGCGACCTTGAGTCCGAGTGGCGCACATTCGTAGATGTCGAGCAACGTAAAAGGTACTGTACATGATCCCCTGCTCACTTGCTCACTCAAATTGACACAATACAGGCTTGCCCTCCTCTGCTTCCTCTGGGATACGCAGCATGCAGTGCTTTTCTCCCAATCACTTTGCATGTCTGCATTCGAGCTACGGGTATCGCTCCCTTGCAATCCAACCACTTGGGAAGCAGATTCGGCTGAAGAGTGGTACAATAATTTCAGAAAAGAGACAGAAATTTCATTCTTATCAGTTCTGAAACTATATGTAAATCCTGGTTCTGCGTCTCCGCCTGCTCAGCTCAATGCACTTTCTCAACTTCTCATTCTTCATGGCTTAATGTCTCTTTCTTGGGATATGAAGAGAAGAGACCAAACTTCGCTAGGTGAGTTCCATCTTTCTGATAATTGAGCTATTTGCCAACAGTGCTAGGGTTCGTCGGACCTACAGTACAAGATCGACAGAATCGCCTTGCACAGTCCTACGATGCATGGAAAGCGGATTTTGACACGTACTGCATGAGCATGTCACTTTCGCTGAAAGATAATGCAGCATTGAAGAAGGATTTCATTCAATTCAGTGCTGCAAGCATAGCCATTTATCACGCTGCTCATATCATCCTCAAGGTCGAAATCTTAGATCTCCAGATCTATGCAGGAGCACGCCATATAATAGGTCGACCAGTCTCCCGAAACGACTATGATAGATCTCGTTCTATACTTAAGCAGTGGGCGAAACCAGACAGTTCTTCAGCAGCGGTGAAAGCTTCATGGCATGCAGCACATCTTCTCCGCGATGGCATCATGAATCTAGACAGCTGGGACGTAAACGATGTGTTCCATTACCCATGGTGCTTATACATCGCCACGCTCACATGTTGGGGATTTCATTTTGCAGGAAGCGACAAGGGTGGTCACGAAAATGGTGCTATGAATCTTGGGCAGCACGATGATATTGTGTGGGATGCACAGGCAGAGATGAATGCTTTGGTCAGTGGAATGACAAGCGTTACCCCTGAAGATCTTTGGAGAATGGTAGGTAAATATCCCACCGGCGGTTTGACCGCAGTGATGGCGAAGCATTTGAGTACCATCAGATGGGCAGTTGTGCACGAAGGCATGAAAGTGCTGAGAGGCCTAGTGGCAGAAAGGAGGATCAATGAGTACGAGAGTCTTCTGAGATAAGCAATTGGTATTTTCGGTTAGTATTTACGAAGGAGTCATTGGGTCATCTTGGAAAGCCTGTTCTGCCAAAAGGCCGGCGGAGTTTGGGAAAGCTATTGGGCAAAGGAAGTTGGCATCAATATTGCCATGCTGCATTCCCTCGTACGCAGTTTGCTAGTCATTCACGTGAGATACATTTATCTGTCCAGCTTCCGGTTTTTGAACATTTATAATTCTAACAATGCTTGAAATATATGTGCAACCTCTAGTCTGCATCATATAACAATCCAAGTCCTTGGTCATAGTTGCTCAGTGAGGGAAAATCTCGATCACTTGAAAATGCCAAGCTATTGTGCCTCTCAGAGCGCGAACGCGTCCCTCTCAACCAGAACACCAGCAGTAGCAAACAATCACAATGTGAACAACAGCCTCTTCGCCCACGACTCCCGTGTCGCCTCTATGCTTCTTCTCTCCTAACACCCTGTTCAGCTTCAATTCATTGGACCTTTGGTACGACAACGACGCGCTTCTATGAGGCCGCCGCTTTGACAACAGTGGCTTCATAAAATGGATAGTCGACGTATCCCTTGCTGGGTGGATCGGCACCATAGAAGGTGGTTCGGTCATAAGAGTTCAAAGGCAGACCTTCTGCGAGTCGTGTTGGCAAATCCGGGTTCGCAATGAACCACCTTCCAAAGACAACCCCGTCGGCATGACCAGCTTCAACCTTGGGCGCCGCGTTGTCGCGGTTGAAGCTTCCGGCGGCAAGGAATCTGACATCCCCCTTCTGAAGAATCTGTTGGAACGGAACGAGGGACTGAGCCTTAGCCTCGGATTTGGTTGTGCTCGCGAGAGCATCGATTTTGGCTGCTTCATCCAGAACTTCGTCGAATCTTGGCTCAACCATGTGGACGTACGCAAGACGGTTCTCCTTCGGAAGGGTGGCGATTTGCTCACACAGATATGCCCAGTGAGCATTTGGGTTGGAGTCCCGGGTATCTTGGAAATAGTTGTACGGAGACAATCGTATGCCTGTTCTATCTGCGCCAACAACTTCGGTCACCGTTTTGATCACTTCCAACGGGAACCTGCATCTGTTCTCAATCGATCCTCCATACGAATCAGTTCGAGTGTTGACGTTGTCGTGGAGAAATTGATCGAGAAGATATCCGTTGGCACTAATAAAACTCTCAGCTCATGTCAAGTATTTCCGTTTTGAGGATTTCTCTTACCCGTGGATCTCAACTCCGTCAAATCCAGCTTCCAAAGCCCTTTTAGCAGCAGCAGCGAATTTCTTGACAATATCATTGATATCATCGACTGTCATGGCTTTGGGAGGCGTAGCGCAGAAGGGATCTCCATTCAACGCATTTCCGATCATGGGAATGCTGCTCGAGCTGACAGCGTCATGCCCATCGAGAAGTGCAGGTACAGTTGCGCGTCCTACATGCCATAACTGGCAGTAGATGAATCCTCCCTTTGCGTGAACGGCATCAGTAACTCGCTTCCAGCCTGCAATTTGGCCTGGTGTGAAAATTCCAGGAACTCCAGGATAGCCACAAGCCTATCGTACAGAAATTAGCAAGCCTTCACAAGACGAGAAACTGAAATTAAGATCCATACTAGACGGCTAATCGGGCATGCTTCTGTCAACATGAAGCCTCCTTTGGATGCTCTTTGGGAATAATATTCAACGTTCAAGTCGCCTGGCGCAAAGACACCCTCTGACTCTTTTTGCGCGCGCATACGTGTCAATGGAGCCATTACGACTCTGTGCTCGAGCTGAATGCCTCCCAGCTTGAGAGGCTTGAACAAACTGGTTTCGGACAGCTCTTTGAAGCCGGACGGGGAGATTCTGGACGGCATGATGAAGTGTTTTGGTGAGTGGAAACGATCTCGTATAGTCTGCTACGGAAAGAGATATATGCGAAGTAGAGAAAAAGATATGGTGTTTATGCGAGAGGTGAAGAGAAGGGCTGTTGAAGAAGGTGAAGCAAGATTCAACTCGATAAAGCCATTGGAACTTTTCAAGAACAAAACAAATTAGGGAAACCCTCCAGGTACGTGCCCCTTCTCCCCACCACCCCACCACCGAAATATTCATGTAGGATCGAACTTGCATGGAAAACTGCCGCTGTACAAGCACGAGCAAAGATTGGCACGTCGAAGGTGGGCGGAAGCAATTGTTAGAGATCGGTGTGCCAAGAGTGGAGGTGGATCCCCGCATCATGGCGTCGGAGCGACCGCCTCCTTCACCGATGATAAGCCTCTGATCCACATACCAGCCAACTTCCCCTCTTCGTCTCACGGCCGCGCCCGCATCTGAAACCATCCATCATCCATCATCCATCTTTGATAGGTCACCGTTGATCGCGTGACGATAATTCCACAGCATGTCATAAATGACATCTACCATACACCACAGTTGCTTGACTTTTCCTTTGATTCTCATTTCTCATTTCTCATTCCTCATTTCGTTCTGGCGTTTTCTATTTTCTCAACAGAAATTCACGATGGCACTGCCTTTCAGCTCTTCTAGGCCGGCAGTCCCGGCTGCGTTTGAGAAGCTCCAGACGCTGATTGAATCGGACTTCACTGAATCTAGCCTCAAATTTTACATGAATGGCACTAAAGTTGAGCTGCAAAATCCAAACCCAGAATGGACGCTCCTGGACTTCATAAGATCACAACATGGATCAAAAGGCACGAAGCTGGGTTGCGGCGAAGGAGGTTGCGGAGCTTGTACGGTGGTGTTGCAAAGCATTGATACAAGACAGAAAGGAAAATTGAGGCATGTGGCGGTTAACGCTTGCCTATTTCCTTTGGTCGGAGGTATGCGACCCTGAAATCCATCAATTAATTGTGTCTTGACAATACCTCACAGTTGTTGGCAAACACTTGATCACGGTTGAGGGACTTGGTAACGTGGAAAATCCACATCCATTACAAGAAAGAATATCAAAATTGCATGGATCCCAGTAGGTAGCTCCCGAGTCTCCCAAACATCGTAGCTAGCAGAATCATTTATGGGTGTTGTCGTCAATTCGAGGCTGCATTTGTTGACAAGTTCTAGATGTGGTTTTTGCACTCCTGGAATAGTAATGTCACTTTATGCGTTGATAAGGAATTCTTACGATCCAGTCTCGAAGGTGTTTAGGTTGTCCGCAAGTGATATCGAACTCGAGGGCCACTTGGATGGAAATCTGTGCAGATGCACAGGTTACAAACCTATACTGTCAGCCGCAAAGACCTTCATACTCGAAGACTTGGGTGGCAGTCTCGTTGAGACTCCTTCAGATGAGAATATTGGCATGGCGGTCGATAAAGATGGTAAAGACGTCCCATATCGATCCGAGGTCATTCCAGAAAGTCTTCTCAAAAAATCAGCAGTATCTTGCGGAAGACCCGGAGGTTGCTGTAGAGACAAACCGAACGCATCGACAACCTGCTCGGGAGGAGACTCAACTGAGACGACATCTGCCTCAGAAGAATCCCCCTCTGCTTCTAACGAGGAATCATCTGCTAGCAGTCAAAGTCTAAATGAGACAGAAATCACAGGGACGGACTACGGAAAACCAATAAAATCTCGAGTGAGGGATCCTCCGCCAGGGCAAGAGGGAGAAGGCACAAAAGCCGGCACTGTGCTGGACGCGCCCCCACCAGCGAATGACGGAGGCAAGCTGAAACTTCCATTTTTGCCCTACACGCCTGCGACAGAATTGATCTTTCCACCATCATTGCGGAAATTCGAAAAGACTCCAATATGCTACGGAAATTCCAAGAAAATATGGCTCAGACCTACCACTCTAGATCAACTACTCTCTCTGAAGAATTTAGATCCTACCATCAAGCTTGTAGGGGGCGCGAGTGAAGTTCAAGTGGAAGTCAAGTTCAAAAATTCTCAGTTCGCGGTCTCCGTCTTCGTAGCAGAGATCGACGAGCTCAAAGACATGGTTGTGCCTGAATCAAAAGAAGCGCTCTCTGCAATGAAAGAATTGGTGATAGGCGCAAATACGTCATTGACAGATTTGGAATATGCGTGCAAGTCACTGTACAAGAGCTTGGGCAGAAGAGGTCTGGTGCTCGAGGCTTGCAGAAAACAGCTGCGATACTTTGCTGGTAGACAGATTCGTAATGCCGCATCTCTGGCAGGAAATCTTGCTACAGCATCTCCCATTTCAGACATGAGCCCAGTCCTGCTTGCTTCCGGAGCTACAATCATGGCTCGGAGTATAGCTGGTGGCGAATTTCCACTGCCGATGGACTCCTTTTTCATCTCTTACAGAAAGACAAGTCTCCCCGCCGATTCCGTAATTACCAAAATTCGAGTTCCAATCCCAGCAGCTGAAGTTGAAGAGGTCATGAAAGCATACAAGCAAGCAAAAAGGAAAGACGACGATATTGCCATTGTGACGGCAGCCTTCCGAGTGAGGTTGGACGGCAAGGGTTGTGTTGAAGACATCTGTCTTGCCTACGGGGGGATGGCACCCTTCACAACGCAGGCTAAGAAAGCGAAAAGCTCGCTGCAGGGACTGAAATGGTATGATTCAAGGACTCTAGATACTGGCCTAAAAGCACTAGGTGAGGACTTCAACCTCAATTTTGGGGTACCTGGAGGAATGGCCACCTATCGAAAGACTCTTGCGTTGTCATTCTTCTTCCGGTTCTGGCACGAGGTTGTGAAAGAGTTGGGACTTGGAGAAGTGGACGAAGATTTAATCAACGAGATCCACAGAGGCATTTCGCACGGAGCCCGGGACAACACGAATCCGTATGAGCAAAGAGTTGTCGGCAAGCAAGTGCCTCACTTGAGCGCGCTCAAGCAAAATACGGGAGAAGCAGAATATGTGGACGATATGCCACATCAAGATCGGGAGCTCTACGGCGCACTCGTTCTTTCCTCAAGAGGACATGCAAAATTCGAGGTCGATTGGACACCAGCAATTGGTCCTGGACTCGCCGTGGGTTATGTTGACAAAAACAGTCTCTCAAAAGAGCAAAACTTGTGGGGATCTGTCATAAAAGATGAGCAATTTTTTGCTGATGGCGAGGTCTTCTCCCATGGCCAAACGATTGGCATGGTCTACGCGGAGACGGCTCTGCAGGCACAAGCTGCAGCACGAGCAGTTAAAATCACTTACACAGATTTGTCAGTAATTCTCACAATTGATGAGGCGATTGAAGCAAAGAGTTTCTACAAACATGGACGGATGCTGAAAAAAGGCCTTGCGATCGATGGCAACATCGAGGATGCATTCAGCAAATGTGATCGAATTGTTTCTGGAACCACGAGAATGGGAGGTCAAGAGCATTTCTACCTGGAAACGAATGCGGCTCTGGCAATACCTCATATTGAAGATGGCACCATGGAAGTCTGGTCATCGACCCAAAATACTATGGAAACACAAGAATTCGTTAGCCAGGTCACAGGAGTCCCAAGCAATCGCATAAATGCGAGAGTAAAGAGAATGGGTGGTGCCTTTGGTGGTAAGGAGTCAAGAAGTGTACCGATAGCTGCTATTCTCGCAATTGCTGCAAAGAAAGAGAAACGACCTATGCGATGCATGTTGAATAGAGACGAGGATATGATGACATCTGGTCAAAGACACCCTATTCAGGCACGATGGAGAGTCGGAGTCATGAATGATGGGAAACTCGTGGCTCTCGATGCGAACATCTATAATAATGCCGGGTACTCATATGATATGTCAGGAGCTGTCATGGATCGTTGTTGTACACACGTGGATAGTTGCTACGAAATCCCGAATGTTCACATCCGGGGTCATCTCTGCAAGACGAACACTCACAGCAACACCGCTTTCCGAGGTTTCGGCGGCCCTCAAGCGATGTTCATAGCCGAGAGCTACATGACAGCAGTTGCTGAAGAACTCGGCATGTCAGTTGATGATCTGAGGATCAAGAATCTGTACAAACAGGGGGAATACACGCCTTTCCTGCAGCAGATTGACGTTGACTGGCACATCCCCCAATTGTTCAAGGAGACGAAGGAATTGTGCAACTATGAAGAGCGAAAGGCTGCCATTGAGGTGTTCAACAAGAAGAATAAGTGGAAGAAGCGAGGCATTGCAATGCTTCCTGTTAAGTTTGGGCTCAGTTTTGCTACTGCGCTGCATCTCAACCAAGCGGCTGCAAGTGTGAAGATTTTTGCGGATGGAAGTGTACTTCTCCATCATGGCGGTACTGAGATGGGCCAAGGTAAACTTCTTCGCTTCTCAATTTTATAACCCCGAAACATGCTAACGAAACCACACAGGTCTATACACGAAAATGTGCCAAGTAGCAGCCCAAGAACTCAACGTTCCAATCGACGCCATCTTCACACAAGACACCGCCTCCTACCACACCGCCAACGCCTCACCCACCGCTGCCTCCTCCGGCAGCGACCTCAACGGCATGGCCGTTAAAGACGCCTGCGACCAACTAAACGCCCGTCTCGCTCCCTACTGGTCAAAATTCGGTCCATCCGCAAGCATGAAGACCATCGCGCATGCCGCATATATCGACCGCGTGAACCTAGCTGCAAACGGCTTCTGGAAAATGCCCAAGATTGGATACACGTGGGGAAATTACGATGTTAAGACTGTGAAACCGATGTATTATTATTTTACTCAGGGGATTGGATGCTCGGAGGTTGAGCTAGATTTGTTGACGGGGGATCATACGGTTTTGAGAACGGATATCAAGATGGATGTTGGGCGGTCCATCAACCCTGCTATTGACTACGGACAAATCGAAGGGGCCTTCGTTCAAGGACAAGGTCTCTTCACAATGGAAGAATCACTCTGGACTCAAAAAGGCGAGCTCTTCACCCGTGGTCCCGGAACCTACAAAATCCCCGGATTCTCAGACATCCCGCAGGAATTCAATGTGTCATTCCTTCAAGATGTTGAAGGGGGATGGAAACATCTGAGGAGTATACAGAGTAGCAAGGGGACGGGAGAGCCGCCTTTGTTTTTGGGAGCGAGTGTATTGTTTGCGTTGAGGGAGGCCCTGGTGAGTGCGAGGAGGGATAATGGGGTTAAGGAGTATTTGGCGCTGGATAGTCCGGCTACGGCGGAGAGGCTGAGGCTGGCGGTTGGTGATGATATTTTGAGGATGGGGACGGTTGAGCCGAAGGGAGAGAGGAATTTTTTTGTTGCTGTGGCTTAGATTGATTGGAAATAAGAAATGTAGCAAAAAATACATACTTAAAACTCGGTCTTTTCTTTGCGGAGTTTTGCATCTGATATTAAGATCTTTTCAGAAGTCTTTTGACGACCTGAGGCTCACTTTTGGGACCTGATTTGGTCATATTGCTACCACTGCGAAGGCAGACTTCTGTTGCAGTCCTGTAAACCTCGTAATGGCTCTCCTGTCATTGCTTAAGCCGTTGAATAGTTCCTTGCTTAACTCCAAATGTAGGACACGTGAACACATTTTGAAGTTATGAAGTGAGACCCACAACGCACTTATCGGTTCTGTTCTGGAACGAATCCAACTCCTTTTGTTAAACTGCTTCACTAAAGATTCGACATCTTCTAGAATTATGCATCTTGGAATTAATCAAGATGCTGCTGAAATAAAGGGTGGGTGCCACCGGGGCACCCGGTTGATCCTGATAATCCGTTTGGATTCTCAGTTTGGAGATCCCGTGAGAAAATGGCTCACGGGAGGGAAATGGCTTAGGTGCATGAGGGATCAATTCCCTCATGCAAACACACATTCTTTTCAAACGCTCTATTTTAATACAAATAGAGCTTCATAGACTAGATAATTTCAATCAATTAATCAATCACCTTTTTCACTTTGATGATTCATTTCAACAGATGCAGATGCATGCAACTGTAGGTACCAGCGTATCGCACACTACGGTATCAGCTTGCCTGCTTCCCCACTTTACCGACCATGGAACCTGGCAGTCAAGAGTGGAGGAGGGGCAATCGCCGCCAAGCCACGCCCCTCATTTAGATCTCCTGTGGATTCCGGTATCAGAGACCCCTCCATCTTTGCCACGTTTAACAATTGAGATACCAAATCAACATGCCATAACGAGGATGCATGGGACGAGAAGTCTACTTGTCGACTGATGCATATCGCTCCATGCGCTAGGAGTTGAAAGTTCCAAACCAAGTGCTTGCCGAGTCAGAGGTTTCCAGCTGCAGGGTCGGAGGTCTTAAGCTTGCTGGGCCGAGGGAGATGAGCTCTGTGAAGTGGATATCCAGAAACAGTTTTGGTCATCTTGTTGTTTTGTCTGTTGATTTTATATGTCATTGAACACTTCCACAATTCGCACCACATCATAATCGAAATCAGTAAAGATGTCTCCAAGTGCAAGTCTCGACATTCTCCCTGACGCTCCCATCAATGGTAGCCCCGTTGTCAACGGGAGCAACAACAGTGTTGAAAATGTCGTGATAGTAGGTGCTGGACCTGCGGGGTTAATGTTAGCGTAAGTCATTCATGTGTTGAAAAACTCCAAATATAAAAATCGCCTTACGTATCTGACTTTTCTTAATCAAAGGTCGAATTTGGCGCGATATGGAATAAAATCTACGATCGTAGACGATCGAAGTGACAAGACTTCAACTGGAAAAGCGGATGGATTGCAGCCAAAAACCATTGAGACGCTGAAGCAATTGGGACTTGCTTCTTCGTTGTTAGATCAGGGGGTGAAGGTTTACGATATTTGTTTCTGGGTATGCATTCCTTGGCTTATTTGAAAAGTCACACTGGTGTTGACCTATAGGACTAGAATTCTGATGCTACCACACCGTTGCGTCGAACAGGTCGAGATGTACACTATCCAGCTCAAGTCGACGTGCTGGAACCTTTCATCCTGTTGGTGCACCAGGGCATGGTTGAAGATATCCTGATTGAGGATATGAAATCGAGAGGCGTGGGTGTTGTTAGGAGTAGTCCATTTTCGCATTATTCGAGGACTTCGGATTTGAACGCTCCGATTGAGGTTGTGTGCAGTGATGCAAATACTGGCGTTGAGAAGTTGTTGAAGACGAAGTTTTTGGTGGGATGTGATGGTGCGAGATCGATGGTTAGGAAGAGTATTCCTAGTGCGGAGTTAGTTGGCGATAGTGCGAGGGCTCCTTGGGGAGTGTTAGATGGTAAGTCTAAGATCTGGTCTTGAATGATAGGGGCACGCACAACTAATGGTCAAATTAGGTGTGATTGAGACAGATTTCCCGGATCTCTGGAGCAAAGTGGTTATCCATTCGGCAGAGAAAGGGACAATCTTGTGCATTCCAAGAGAAAGAAATATGACGAGATTGTATATCGAGCTCAACCCTAGGATGATTGAGGTTCTATCATCAGAGGCGTCAACTCAGGGGTTTGTGATGAAGCGAGCACAAGAGATTGTTGCCCCTTTCAAATTGACTTGGAAGAGTGTTGGTGAGTTATTTATATCAGGCCGAATTTTTGCGGTGCTGACTCGCGCCTACAGAGTGGTTCAGTGTCTATAAAGTCGGTCAGCGAATTGCCAATCGTTTTACTGATGACGAAGAAAAAGTATTTATCACAGGAGATGTATGTTGAACAGTCATCTCACCCTCTTGAGACAATAGCTAACAATAATGGCAGGCTGCACACACTCACTCGCCCAAAGCAGCACAAGGCATGAACACAAGTATGCATGATACTTTCAATCTCTCCTGGAAACTCAACCTCGCAGTCCGAGGCCTGGCATTGCCATCTCTTATCTCCACTTACACCCAAGAACGACGGAAGATTGCGCAAGACTTAATAAACTTTGACTTCGAACATGCGAATGCATTCGCAAATGGTGATCCCAAAGCCCTTGCCAAGAATTTCGAAGACAACATCGCTTTCATCTCTGGCGTTGGAGCATGGTACGCTCCAAATGTTTTAAATATCGAATCTTCGAATAAGGGATCCCTTCGACCGGGTGCGCTGCTACTTCCAGCGAAAGTGACAAGATATATCGATGCGAACCCGATAGACATCCAGCTGGATATTCCAATGCTTGGTCAATTCCGGATATATTTCTTCACAGCCAATCCACACACCTCCTCTTCATTCCTCTCCACGGTATCCTCACAACTCACATCTACTAATTCCGTGCTTGGTCGCGCTTCGATAGCCGCAGAAAACTCATACGCCGTCGTGAATACTCCAGCCCCCGAATCAGATGAGTTTACACAGCCACAAAGGTACATAGCCGTGAGCAAACTTTTCACGCCCGCTCTCGTGACGACGATTAGAAAATCAGAGGTCGAAATTGCGGATCTTCCAAGCATGTTGCAGGATAGTCGCTGGACATTCTACCTCGATGATGTGCCAGGGCAAAAGCAGAGCTGCACAGAGAAGTGGTTTGGCGGAGTTGGGGAGGGAGAGGTGGTGATTATGAATGTGAGACCAGACGGGTATGTGGGATCGATCAGAAGATGGGAGAATAGCCAGGCAGCTCAAGCATGCGAGTTTTTGGATACATATTATGGGGGTTTCTTGAAAGGATAGTTAGAACTGTATAATGCGAGAAAATGATGATAAAATTCAAAGAAAATATCAAAGAAAATAACAACGCGTCGCGTCTCAGAAATGCGACAAAACGCCATTTCGGCCATCATAATTTTCATCAACCTCGGCCTTCGAGCTTTCATAAACCTAATCCCCCATTCATCATTCTGGATACTTGTGAAAATATTCAAGCCATAGCAGCTCGACTTGGATGTCACTGTAATGCAAGATAATGTAGGTTTTGTTGCAATGACTAAGCTATCTTGTGAACGGTATCGGCGCACTAACCCCACCTTTGTGGCTATCATCTGTTCCCGCTCATATACTGAAGCTTTCCCAACATCAACTCCTTATCATATTCAGACTTATATACGCATCTAAAAATGGGCGACATAACCGCGAGTATCCCTACCCCAACATGGGAGAGCATCATCGAGCGTAAGCGCGCTATACGGACCGCAGCAATCGCACCTTATCTTAAGCACGATATCATATTTCCTGATCCTGTTACTGATATTGATGATGTCGAGGAGCTGGCTGGGCTGATAGCAAAGGGTGAAAAGAGTGCTGAGCAAGTGATCTTGTCGTATATCAATAGGTAATATGACCTGAATTCACTGTCAAACTGATTGTTCAATCATAGCTAATGACATTCTCATCTCATCAGGGCAGTAGCAGCTCATCAAGCCGTATGTAACACTCTCACTTCCTTTCCCACATGATCTTCAGCTAACAAGACTAGACAAACTGCCTCACAGAGATCAATTTTGAAAGCGCACTTGAAAGAGCCCGGACTCTGGATGCGTACTTCAAATCCAACGGCAAGACCATTGGTCCTCTTCACGGCATCCCAATTACCTTGAAGGATCAATTCAATGTCAAAGGTCTTGATAGCACGATCGGCTATGTTGGTATGGCTTTTAAGCCTGCTCAGGACGATGCTATTGTCGTAAAGATCCTGCAGGATTTAGGCGCTGTGGTTGTGGCCAAGACGAATTTACCGCAGAGTATCATGGTATGTCATTTAGATTTTGAATGTATTCAGGTTCCCTGGGGGACTTTTGAGTAGTTCATATTGCTCGGAGAAAGAAAGGAGAGACTCTTCGTCTCGTCAATCCATCCTTCAACACAACAGCAGACAAATCATGCCTACTATGAAATCATTTAGAACATAAAGCTAACAACAAATTTTCAGTGGTGCGAGACAGAGAACCCCCTCTTTGGTCTAACAACCCATCCTCGCAATCCTTCTTTCACTCCCGGCGGCTCTACCGGTGGCGAGGGTGCGCTCCTTTCACTCCATGGCTCTCTTGTGGGCTGGGGTACAGACATTGGCGGTTCGATCCGCATCCCATCCACCATCAACAGCCTTTATGGTTTGAAACCATGTGCAAGTCCCACCCCGCCCTCTTCCCTCTTTGTTCTTCCTCCCTATGTCGCACACCATAAGCTTGTTATAAATAATCAAATTGACTGTTATGGTTGGAATAGAGCGCAAGACTTCCCTACCAAGGCGTCCCCGTTTCCACTGACGGCCAAGAACACGTTCCCTCTTCTATTGGTCCTATGACTCGCTCTCTTTCCTCACTAACCCATATAACTCGCTCCGTTATCTCTGCATCGCCTTGGCTTCACGATCCCCGCGTTGTTCCCATTCCCTGGCGAGAGGACGTTTATACAGAAATACAATCGCGACCGCTAGTGATTGGCGTGCTGTATGATGACGGTGTAGTACGCCCTCATCCTCCCATTACCCGTGTTCTCAAAGAAACTGTAGCGAAGCTGGAAGCGGCGGGACACGAGATCGTGGAGTGGGAACCTAGTTTGCATAAAGAATGCATAGCTATCATGGTTTGTCTCCGTCCTCATTCCTCATTCATCCAGTTTCTTCATTTCAACACCACTCACAAATGTTAAATAGGATAAATTCTACACCGCAGATGGTGGTGAAGATATACGCAATTCAATCGCCGCTGGCGGAGAGCCCTACATTCCCCACGTCGAAGCGCTCGTAAACCGCGGCGCCCCAATCTCCGTATACGCCTACTGGCAGCTCAACAAGCAAAAGATTGCAGCGCAGAAAGCGTATTTAGAGAAATGGAATGGTGTCAAGAGTAATCGTGGTAAGACGGTGGATATACTTCTCATGCCTGTCATGCCACATGTTGCAGTGCCGCATCGGACTACGAGATGGGTAGGCTACACCAAGATCTGGAATGTTCTCGACTATACGGCGATGTCTTTCCCTGCGGGGGTTGTTTCTGCGTCTAAAGATCCTGTTGAGGTTTCTTATGAACCACGAAGCGACTTGGATTCTTTCAACTGGTCTCTCTATGATTTGTCTACAATGGATGGGTTTTCGGTGGGATTGCAGGTTGTAGGGAGGAGATTCGAGGAGGAGAAGGTGCTTGGTGCTGCAAGGGTTATTGAGGAAGTAGCGAAGAAGGAGGGGAAGCAGATATGGTAAGATGTAAATGGTGGGGTCAAGGTGTTAGAAGAGAAGCTAATGAATCTCAGATCGGCCTACCTTGACTTTTAGAATTATATAGACACGCTACCAGAAAATATCATTATCAATATAGTTTCACTCTGTTCACTTCATGTTCAAGCACACATCTTTGGTTCATAACAAGACAGACCAGAACGGAAAATAAAAGTGGCACGATTTTCGGGGTGCAGAGTGGAAGTCAGGCAAGTGCTGAATGGTATTCTCCCATGAAGTTCTAGTACTAACTTTCTCATGCTGCTTGCTTCTTCAAGATTTCTCCCGCAGGTGCAGGCATCATGGCTCCTTCTGGTGGGGTATTCTTGCCCTTAAAATCATCACACATCTGCTCCATTGTCACCCATTCCACTCCTTCATGCTTGTTTATGTGCTCAATGATTCTGAAGGTCTCGAGTCAGCACTGAATATGGCCCAATTAATCGGCAAACAAAAATATCTTACCTCTCGTGCATGAGAAGCACATGGGGTCTTCCAGATACATCAGGGTGGATCGTCATCGGGAAGATGAAATCATATTCTCGATAAAAGTAATCGAAATGATCCTTTTCATCAGTACTGTCAGCGCCCTCGCCTCTTCACCACGAAGCAAAGGATAACACATACCTTCCAAATATCCTCAATATCCCTTGGGTTGACCCACCCATGACTATTCGGCGAATTCTTAATAAACATCATCGGCGGCAAATCATCAATATACCAACTCCCCGGGATCTCTACCAACCCCGTGGTCTTCCCCTTCACAAGCGGCTTCATCCACTCCTCCGCCTTCTTCGAATAATCGATTTTCGTCCACGTATCACCGGTCCGTAACCAATACATCTGGCAATCCTCATGGCTCATAGAGTGATCATACTCAATGCCATAACTCAGTAAAAGTTCGGTGCCAGCCTCGCTTGTTTCCCACCAGGGAGCGACAGAGCCGCGGGGAGGCTTCCCGCAGAATTCAGTGAGCAGTTTGAAGGTCTTGTCTAGGACGTCTTTTTGCTGTTCGAAGGTCATATCGGATGGATTCTCGTGCGAGTAGCCGTGGAGCCCGATTTCGTGGCCCGCATCTCGCACCATGGCGCATTCTTCAGGGAAGGTTTCAAGAGAGTGGCCCGGAATGAACCAGCTGGCTTTAATGTTGTACTTTTCGAAGAGCTTGAGGAGACGCCGGGTGCCTATTGTTCCTGCCCAGAGTCCTGTGTGTAATGCAGGTTAGAGAATAAACGAGAAACGAGAGGAAGGGGAATTTCCAGAGGAGTACCTCGTGAGATGTCACTGGTTGAGTCCTCGCCTCCATAGGACCCGAGCCAGCCTGCGACGGCATCGATGTCGACGCCGTAAGTGCAGAGGACGCGCTTCTTGCCCATTTTGAATGATTTAATCCTGATTGGTACTACAAGGTTCCCTGACAGTGAAGCTCAAGAAAAGAATTTTGACTGAGAAGTTTGAAGTGAAGGAAATGAGGGAAGACGAAAGTTTCTGGAACGAAAAGGAGGTCGAGGTCGACGACGAGGCTGACAATCGTCACTCAAGGCGGGAGCTTCTGCACCTACAAACCAATGAATAACCACAGGTTTCACTTCATTATGTGGTAAGGCCATTCAACATAAGTGGGATAGATTCTCGCCGAGCTTCTTATCGTGACTGCCCCGTCTTAGGTGGAGGGGTAAAGTGCATGTACATACCGGCAGCAAAAGTGGGGGAGAGCTACCATTGCCAAGACGCAACCACTTCGGAAAGGACGGTGCGGATAGCTTGACCATGCTCTGAGGTTTGGTATTTCCCCACCCTTGCTTTGGTACCTCATGATATTTATTTAATGTTTTTTGTAGCTTTCATAGATCACGATTTGTTCCAAGTATTATTCCTTCTGTGTAGAGATATTTTGAAAATACAAACACAATGACGAGCAGAGTAAATCTTTCCCCCGTCACTTCTACCTCTCAAATCAAGAAGTAAATCTATTCTAACGACTCCCACAGTTCTCCCTCAAAGGCCGCACAGCCCTCGTCACAGGCGGCGCTCGAGGCTGCGGCCTCGCCTTTGCTGAAGGCCTGGCGGAAGCTGGTGCCGACGTAGCAATCTTCGACCTTATACCGCCCGTTCCCGCATTCTTCGAAATCTCAAAAACCTACAATGTCCGCACTGCCCACTACCTCGTCGATGTGTCCTCCTTTTCCTCTCTCACAGAAGGCTTTGAAGCTTTTAAAAAAGACTTTACCGGCAAGCTAGACATATGCGTTCCATGCGCAGGCATTAATAAGAACGTTTCATTCCTGGATACGACGTTTGAGGATTTCGAGAAATTGTTGGGCGTTAATGTGAAGGGTGTATATCATACAGCGCAGCTGGCGGCGAAGCTTATGATTGAGAATGGAACGAAGAAGGGGAGTATCGTGATGGTGGCTAGCATTGCGAGTTATATGGCGATTCGGTCACAGATGAGTAGTGCGTATTGTGGGACGAAAGGTGCCGTGAGGGCGATGGTTCCTGGGATTGCGGCGGAGTTGGTGAAATATGTTCGTGCTCCCTCTTGCCCCTTTGGATCTCCTGGCCATTACGGAAATTCAAAGAAAACAGACCATAGGAAGTTCTAACGATGTCATAGGGAATAAGAGTAAACTCCATCTCGCCGGGCTACGTACGAACCGATATGACAGCACCCTTCCCCCACTTGTTAGAAAGCTGGAAAGACGAAATCATGAATGGGAGGGTTGCTGAGCCGGAGGATATCAGGGGTGGGTGTGTGTTCTTGGCGAGTGACGCGAGTAGTTATATGACGGGGCAGGATTTGTGTGTTGACGGGGGCGTAACGAAGTGGTAGATCGATACTGGTATATCGAGATAAAGAATTGAAGTTTGCCTTCTAGATTGGCGTATGCTTGATTGACCTGTTTAGAGTTGTGCAGGGGACAATCGAGGAGATGGTGGAATTAACACTTCAACATAATTCCGCCTATATATTAACCCCAGGTGAAAGGGGTCATTCGCGGTTCGCACTCTCGTTTTAGGAACGGTTACCAGAAGAGCGAATCTAGGTGCGGATCCCAGTGTTGCTGCAGTTCTAATCCAGATTGTTGAGTGTCAAGAACCGATCGGTAGCGATGCTTTGCGCGAGGGATATAGAGTCGCAAGTATCAGATGCTTGGACAAGGCAGCAGTAGTCGCATCCATTGGTAAGGCATGAGACGCTGTATGCTCAGATTCGTCGGCTTGGTCCCATTCCTTGTAGAGGGGGCTCCCCAGAGTTATCCACAACATCCACAACATCCACAACATCCACAACATGAACAACATCCAGACGTCAACCAGGCCATCCTAACAACTATCCAGCTCCAGGATTCCAACTGCTCCCTCCCCACCCATTGATCATGGCCATTGACACCACTGTGCCACCTGCACCTGTATCTGTGTTTGCACATTCATGCGAGGCGCATTTATTTGTCTCTACAGCCACTTCCCCTTCCCCTTGTCCCCGCCTCTCCTTCTCCTGTACTTCTTTGACTTCATCTTTGTCAAGATTGCGTTGCTGTAATGGCTTCATCCCCGATTAACGTACGGATTGCTCCGGCAGACCTCTTTCTGTTGGTTCGTAGTCAATTTCCAATCTCACGATATGGAGAACCTTGGGCATCTTACACGCTGCTAGGAACGATGGGACTGAGCCTCCCCGCAATCACTAGATAAATAACGCGGAGCTCTTTGCGCTAAATATGTGCGCAATGGGATATAATTTCACTATGTGGGTGTCACTGTTGTTTTCGCGCGTAGCATATCCAAGAACGACGGAGCTAATTATTGGGTACCACAAAGTCCTACTATCTGCAATTCAAAGAACCAATTCGATACCCATACCTTGCATCCTCTCTTGCGGAAGACGAACAATTCTCGTTAGCCTCGATATGCACGTTCTCTGAGCGGAATGGTAGCGAGTTTAGATGGCTGCAGACTTGTTACTTCGATAAAGATAGCAATTCAACCGACCAAGCCCACGATGGCCTATTCAAAAAGCCTGGCTTGCAGTACATTCCCGAATTGGTGGAAGAAGGCTCCCTTCTTTTCGATGATGTTGCACGGTATAACTTTGGTTCAGATTGGCAGAAGATTTTCTCCCGAATTCCACAGCTCGTCGATACATTTTGCGATCCAGAATCCTTTGCGAAGGGGAAATCTAATGCCCTACAGGAAGTACACGATATAGAGGAAGCCGAAAGGCACGGTAGATCCAGAAACATACGCCCAATCCGAGGATGGCACAGATTGGACCATCTTGTACGGGGATTTCCGCTGGGCCCGTGTCATCGGCGTGATATGGGTAGCAGATGAAGAAGCTCTTCTGACCGGGGAAGTGTTGATAGCTTGGTATGACGACTGCGTGCGCATCGTACGCTCAAGCAGAATGCCTCCAGACTACATCCAGGGCATTGTGGGGATGCTGCAATCGGGCGCTGGATGCGAGCTTGGACAATGGCAGAATGCTTCTATTGGCGATGATTACGAGCTGGATGGTGCTTTTGTACTATCAAGGCTTGGTCAATAGTGTGCGATTATAGAAACTCTTGCGAACCCTTGCGTTCTCCCCACTGCTTTCCTTTTTGGCTCATTCGAGCCTTACATGAGCCTTCTTTTTCTGGCATCAAGCTCAACGTTAAAACTAGTCGATGGGGCATCATAATTGATCCGATGCACAGGGCTCTGACTAGGCATTTGAGGTAAACATCTGTACCCAGGCTGTACCCCACTTTCAATCACAAGCTTTTCCTCCTCGTCATCCAATCCATGTACGCATCGGAGATTAGACGAAGTAAGCATGCGGCGCGCAGCCACAAAGCTTGTTAATGATTCACCCTCCTTCGGAGGAAGAGGGGGAACATCATGCAGGGTAAGAAAATGTTGGAATAAGAGGATGGGTGCCATCGGGGCACCTGGTTGACCCTAAGAATCCTCCGTTTGGATTCTCAGTTTGGAGATCCCGTGATGGAAATGGCTCAAGTGCATGAGGGTTCTCAATTACCCCTCATGCAAACACTATGTTAGCAAACTTAGTAGCAAACGCTTTATTTGAATACAAATAGAGCTCTATAGCCTAGATAGTTTCATTCAATCAATCAATTCAATTTTATACAATGCGCAGGTTGCACTGCAACTTTCAATCTCAACAGAAGATACTGTCGCAGGATCCCACTCAATAAGTCTATCTATCAATTCTAAAAGTATGCTTAATCAAAATGTTAGAACATCAAGTGATCTCTTTCTCACGCCAATAATTGTCCTTTTTCTCGTCTTCCTCGTTCTGTTTTTAAAGTTCTTTCTCAGATCCTGTTGCTCTGGGCCCCTGCATTACACTCTTTTAGTCCATTTCATTCTCACCAGCCTGCTCAAAATGCTGCATCTTTTATTCACTTTCGTCACGTTGTGTCAAAGGAAATTCAGTTCTCACTTCATGCATGTCTTACATCATGCATCACCAAACACTAGAGCAGAGTATTCACCTACCTTCTAGTCTAAAAGCCGACCAATGCCTAAATAGGCACCACCCATTTAGGCATATAAATAGTAGATAGATTTAATAGTTTAGCTAGACTCTATTCTACATGCTTTTATCACTTGATCTTCCGCTGCCCACACTTGTGTGCAACATGTTGTTCATACTCAATGGCGTTGTCCTATAACATCAAGGTGCTATTTGCTCGTTAGTGAACGCATGTAAGGAGGGCTGCTTCAGTCAGTATGGCAGGTGAGCTAACGATCCTTCCTTCTCCACACATTGATAAACTAGAGCTTTAGCTACGGACTTAGAAAAGTGAAACTGATGGGTTGACTAGCTATCGCTTCGATGATGATTTCTGTGGCGATGGTTGCCTAGGAACTTGCAAGGCAGTCGGAGAATGTGGAAAATGGTCCAACACTAAGGGTACTGGAACTTTGACTTGCCCTCTAAACGTTTGCTGCAGTCAATACGGATTTTGCGGGACAACCGAGGACTTTTGTACCGACGGATGCCAAAGTGGCTGTTCTGCGCCCGCGTCGGTTTTTCCGCCATCACATCTCTTTCTAGACTTGAATTGAACTAATTCCTTGCTCAGTACTCCCTCTTGTGCCGCTGGCAATTCCTCATCACTGGTACGGCGTATGCGTACTATGAGCTGTTTGCATTGACCTCGCGACCCTACGATACTATGCAGCCAGAAGCCGTTGCAAGTGGTGCCCTGACCCACATTAACCTCGCATTTATTCTTTTAGACGACACTTAGAATTTGGTCGACACACAGGCTGACCTTATGGGACGGGTGTCGCGGCTGAAAGCTACATATGCTAGAATGAGGGTGAATGCTGCAATTGGAGGATGGGCATTCAATGATCCGCCAACGCAGACCTACTTCTCCAACATGGTCTCTACATATGATAATCGCCAGACCTTTATCATCAGTCGTGTCTTACCTGCAGAAATATGGACTCGATGACATTGACATTGGTATGCTACCTTGTGATATGCTGTTCTGTTAAGGTGATTTCACTTACTGAATACATTCAATAGATTGGGAGTATCCGGCGGCAACGGACCGTGGTGGAGTCGCAACAGACACAGACAACTACACACTTCTGCTCAACGAGATACAAGACGCATTTGCAGCAATTAGTCTGCCATCAAGCTACTAGTATCTCCAGAACTTCGACCTTCCAAACTTACAGAAATATGTCTCGTGGTTCAATTTCATGAGTTACGATTTGCGTGGAGCCTGGGATCAGAGTAACCAGTACACTAGGCCATATCTTCTGGGACACACGAACAGAACCCAGATTGACTAAGGATTCCAGCTTTTATGACGCAATGAGGTTAAGCTCGAGAACCTACTTATGGGGTTTGGATTCTATGAGCGGTCATTCCCAATGACACATCCATCCTGTTCTGGTCCCACTTGTACATTTTCATCTGCCAGTGCAGCTGGAGACTGTTCAGGCATGGCAGGTATTCTCATCTATGCAGGTACGTCGGACATATCGAAATACCCTCCTGAAAATCCAAATACTGATGTCGATATCGTCCCATCTAGAAATCATGTCCACTAACCAATCACGGCGAGGATATCCTTTCCAATGACAATAGTGAGACGACTGTCTTGACTTCAGAAACATGGAAACCTTTCATGCTCCTATCTCTACCGTCAAATACAATGTTTATAACGGCAATCAATGGGTTTCTTACGACGCCCAACAGTCTTTCACAGATAAAATGACATATTTGACCTCCGATTGCCTTTCTGGAGCCATGCTCTGGGCAATAGACGAGGACGACGCTCAATACGATGCGCTAACCGGTTTACTTAGAGAAGAAGCCATGCAAGGCAGCTTGATGTAGGGAGGGACACTTACCAACGCACAGAAGATCACGCTTTCATCCCGGTATGTCCTCTAAACTCTATCAAAACAGAGCATCAAATTGATCTTGAACCTAGATTTGCTGCCTACACAGGGCATTACTGTTTCGTCACAGAAACTTCCACAGATGGCTTAGCAGACCAACTAACTTCTGGTTAAGTTTGCCCTGTTGGTTACTCAGCCGTGTCCACCGCTCATGCGCCCCAGCAAAAAGTAGAATATTGCATTGGCAATGTTTGTGATGAAGGCTAGTACCGGCAAATTTGCTGCCCTACAACCGCCATGCCTCAGAACTGCGCCTGGAATGGAGCTCCTGTCCGCAATGAAATTGGCTGCACTGGCTGCTGTGGAGCCACAGCCAGCAATAACCACGCCTGTCCCGCAAGTAACAGCTATGGCAGACCGTCCTCTTTGGATCCATGGCGAAGTAACACTCCCTACAGCGGCTGCAGGTCTCTATCTCTACCGCCACCATCGCCGCATGAAAATGCTGTATCCACTGCCATTGGTTAGTAGAAAGGAAGCCCGGAGGAGGGGGCGTAGGGACGCGGATCGGGGGATTAGGCCGAGGCGGGGGAGCAGTATAGGAGGGGCGAAGGTACGTGGATGGAGGGTTCAGGCTAAGGCGGAGGGCGTCGTGGTCGTGTAGGAGTCTTTGTAGGTGGAAATGCTTCTTTTCTGGCCCGGATGCTAGGATCGAGAGGCTGCAATACCTTCCTCTTCTTCTCCTTGAACCTCTCTGTCGACGGTGCCTTGAGCTCCTCACTCGCGGGATTAGATGGGTCGAGGAGAAAGGAAGAGAGTAAGCGCATCTAAAAACAACCCAACAATACTTGGACGACATGACGAACACAAAGAGCAGATGCCGGAAGAAGGATCGAGGTCTACATGTCCGCGATGCGGCATGCGGGATACACGGACCTGGGCATTGGCGGGCATGATTGAGGGGACACGCACGTGATCGGCGTTTTTCTCTACACGTGATAGAAATGGCACCTCCCCCCAGGTGTCACGCGGGGGGGTCGGAGCCGGTTGACAGCTTGGTCAGGATTTTGGAACCTCCGAGTCAGGATCTTCAAAACCTTCCCTCGGTCGGAGATTAACAAAAAGCTGCACTTTGAATCAAGGCGTCAAGCTTTAACAATAATTCCAACATTTCATATCATTTTCACATCACTTTGGTGTTTGACTACCGATGCGACACTAAGAAACAAGCGAACTCAATCGACACAACACACTCATCTCGCGAACCGTCCCTCCTTCTTTCTCACTACTATTACATCAATTTATCAAGGACTCCGGAAATTGTAATTATGGACTCCACAACCTGGATTCCTGAAGGCTTCAAAGAAGAGGAAATCGACGGCTTTACTGACGATGACTTCCTTGCTCTTTCCCAGAAGGTAAGTTGTGTCCTGATTATTCTCCAATCCCAAGTTCTAAAACTAAAAACAAAAAAATAGGAAATACGCTACATCCTTGATCATTGGAAATCCGAAGGCTCTCACAGTATGCACTCAGATAATGCAGTTGAGGCTCGTCTCCAAACCATTTTGGAGAAGAAGTTGGCATATGCGCCGCCTGGCTTCACTGTGATAACTTCCTTGAAGGAGATCATTTCCGATGACGAGTTGGCGGGACTCTCCCAAAAGGTGATTAAAATCTCGTTTTCTTTCATCTTCTATCTGTGAGCATGGGATTAATAGGATAAGTGTAGGCAAGACAGAAGTTGATGCAACGCTGGGAGGTGGCGAAGCCAAGCTTCATGAAGGTTCTTGAAGAGAAGCAATTTGAGCATGGCGGCTTTGTTATTTTCCAGTGTGGTGGCTACCAAGATGAGGAGAGGTGGAAGAGATACAAAGCGGAATTTGAGATGATGTTATTTAATGACGTTTTGGCCCGGACGAACGAGCCAGAGATGCTACAGAAAATTGGATTCATATGGGTAGAGGATGAGGTTTTTCAAAAAGCATCAGCTGGAGACGCAGCCGAGTAAGTCTATCCCTTCCTGTCTTTAGGCTTGCTATGCAACTCAAACCACTAAGCAGTGCTAATTCACAGTTTTAAAGTTACTATCGAGATATGATAGATGATGGAGCAGTTCCGGAGGGCATGGCTCTCCCAGTGTTCTTGGTAGTCAGCGAACTTGCAATTTGCTCTCTTCTTGATGGACCCGGCGAGGGGAGAGAGGTTCCGTTTGTTGTTGTAGTCGACAAAGATATCTATGATGCAACAACCGAAGGGCAAGAACCAGCAGAAATTACCCAAGAACGCGAGTGGGACAACTCCGATGTAGACAAGGGACTGTCGCCAGAAGAGGCCTACAATGGTCGTTTCAAAGCTGCACTTTCAGTGCTTCTGGACAAGATTTGGGCGCCCTTCATTTTTGGTGAACTCATGCCTGACGATATAGCTCCGGTAGGTGATATTATTTATCAGGGTTAGGAAACAAGTACAGGCGATCTTTTCTGCACAAGGCTAGACTCATAAACTCAATTAGACATATGATCGTATAATATCGATGATCTCTAGACTCTGCCTTTGCAGAATTTAAATTAATAGGTTTTGAAGTACCATTAACTACACTGCTGGCCCTTGTACACAGTAGGCTTCTCCAAGAGCCAAGTTCGAGCAATCACTGTTCAAACTTGGGTTCCATGTCTGCAGCTGTGTGAAGGTGATGCTAAAATCGGTCTCAACGAGATAACAGTAGTCTCCTGACTGGATAGTATACCATTGATAACAAGCGCTCGAGCTTCCACTAGGTGTGGTTGTTGGTGCAGCGACCGTGGTCGAAGCGGAGCCAGTGGATGAGGAAGTGGAAGCGGATGTAGATGTTGCGGTCGGCGTTGCAGTTGCGCTAGCAGATACAGAAGATGTAGATGCTACATCGCCACTCACACAGTAGCTGTCCCCAAGAACAAGGTTGGAGCAATCTGACAAGAGATCCGGGTTCAAAGCTTGGAGCTGATCAAGGGTAATACTATAGGCCGACTCTATCAAATCGCAGTAGTCTCCGGACTGAACTGTATACCACTCGTAACAATCCGATGTTGTTCCTAAGATGAATCTGTTAAAAACTTTGTATCATTCATAATTTGGAATGAATCTTACCGGTGGGAGTGGTTGTTGGCGCCGTGATATATGTTGAGGTTGTCAGAGTGCTATTTGAAGTGGCATTCCAATCCGCAGTTGGATAGACACAATAGTAGAGACCAACAACCAGATTAGTGCAGCCACTATCTACAGACGGATTGATCTCTTCAAATAGTGCCACAGTAATGGTGTTGTTTAATGCAATCAACTCGCAGTAATCTCCACTCTGGACCTGGTAATACTTGCCACATGAGGTCGTTGTACCAGCGCCTACAGATCCAGGTGGTGTGACCGTGGCTGACGCATAGATCGCAGTCTGTGTAGCAATTGCTCCTGCAACAGTAGTACCATTCCAGACACCGCCGGGAGGAGAAATGCATATGTCAACGTCTGAAAGAAGGTTCGTGCAGCGAGAGTTGATAGATGGATTATAGGAGATGACCTGAGTCCAGGTGAGATTGAAGGCGGTTGAGATAGCAACGCAGGTATCATTTGACTGGGTAGTATATGTATCGCATGTCTGAGGGAGACAAAGGATCTGACCAACATAAAGCTCGGCACAACCTGGAACAATGTCGTTGATGCTGATCAATGTGCCCGTTGCTACACTGTTGGCAGCTGCGATGCCTGCGCAAGTATCCCCGGAGATGACTGTATAGTTATTTCCTGTGAGACAAGTTGTTAGATACGAGTAGTTTGCAGGTGCGAATCCTGGGAGATCGGTGATGTTTGTTGTAAGAGCTTGAACTTCTGTCGGGTACGAAACACCACACTGCCTTTGCAGAGAAGCCCAGGTATCGACCATTGTTGTGCGGTAGTTTGAGAAAGATGTTCCTTGAACATGTTGTAAAAGAGCCAAAACACATGGGGAACATGCCTGATCGGTGGGAAGACTTAGGATGCCCATATCGTCTGTGATGGTGGATATTAAATTGGCTATATAGTCTAGATATGAAGTCAGCTACTGCTACACAAATTGAAGCATCTTTATCGTCCCAAAAACTTACCTGTGCAGAATGCACCCGTGGTACTGTCGGTAAGACAGGTCAAATTATACGATGCCCATAAGTAGTCGCTGTAATATTCATGATTGTAGCCTTGCCATGCCTGGATATCGTCTGAGCAAGCGGTTATAACTGATGCTCGGTACGACGACAATGATTCTCCACAAGAGGCGTCACAGATCTCCGTCTGATTTCCGGACTCGATTGCACCATACACGTCTACATTTGCAATCGTAGCAAGATATGGATTGCAATCGATATCAGCCTCCATAGCTAATATACATGCATCTGAAAGATTGACAGCAGTTGTACTTGTGAGGGTATTGTTTGGATATGGAGTTATAGTCGCAAGAGCATGGTCGCTCAATACTGCAACAGCAGTCAACAAAATTGAAGCCCGCATGTTAAAAAGTGAATGTGAGAAGATAAACTGAAAAGAGAGCGTTGGATATGCGAGAAATAGGAATTCAGCAACCTCAATTACTTAGCTCCATTAAGCTTACTCTGAAGCTTCAAACCAGGACTAGTCTTTATACTAAATATAGTGCACTATTAATAACTTTGCGTCGTCATCTAGCATTTGGGGACTGTTTTAAAAAAACGTCTAGTCCTAAAACAATTGTAGACTGTTTTAAGAAACAGTTCAGTCCTAAAAACAAAAGTAGACCGTTGTGCGGTCTAGTCCAGTCTAGTCCAGTCTTTGCAGTCCGGGCTGGCCAGCGTACACCGGAGTGGACTGGAGTGGGACCAGACTGTGAAACGGTCCCTAAAAGCTCGGCTGGACTGGACTGGACCGTTCTTGGCAAAGACTAAATGGTCTGGTCTTTATAAACAGTCCCCATTTTTCACTACGGTCTGGACCGGACCGGACCGTGGCCAGCCTAAATTCAGGACCCTCACATCTATTCTCTACTGCACAAGTGGAGAGGATCTAGAGTGAAAATGCACAATTTGCCATGTCAGATAAGAAATGTCGTCTTCCAATCACCACAAATTGGACTTTATGAATTGTGGTTCTGCCCTTATAAGACGGGCGATTGTCTAATAGGAGCATTACATCTTATCATGTTTAATCCCTTATAAGCCGCTTGCCCTCCACTAACCATGATAAAGAATAAAGACTTTGTCTATTGAATATAGCCTGCTAGAGCTCGTTTCTGCTCTCCACTCTGTTTGATTAGAAAAGCGCAAAGATGGTGGGGTATTCATCTATGCTTATCCATGTATCGATTCCCTGCATGAATGTGGGAGTCATGGGACAAGCCGGACACGCAAAATGGTAGGAAGTTATAGTGCGTGCGTATTCTGAACTCAAGATTCATCAATATTTCTATCAACTCTCTTTTTGCTTCACTCGTTTTGGAAATCATTCAGTCTTTATTCCAACTTTGCCTTCAATATTTCACCTATGCATATTTGTTCTTTCTCAGTCCCTACAGTTATCATTTAACGGCCCTTTTCCATCCGCAACTTGCAACTTGCCTCTTAAATCCTACTCTCAACTATGAAATGGCACATTCTTGCTGCCATTGCAGCACTTAGTTTCATAGAAGGCATAGCCGTTGCTGAAGACTCATCTTCCGATGATTACACATGGTAAGTACCAAAGATATGACTATTCTCACATTTATATGACCTATACTAACACTTATAAGCTCTGCAGATCTCCCATGTGAAATCGGATGCTGTAGTAGCACGGGAGTATGTGGACTTGGTCCCGACTTTTGTGGCTCTGATGTTTGTATTTCCTCTTGCGACTACAAGTCCGAGTGTGATCCTGGATGGGGATCGGAATGGTCGACCCAAGAGGATTGTCCACTCAATGTATGCTGTAGTCAATACGGATTCTGTGGTACCACAAGTGATTTTTGTGGCAACGACACTGTCACAGAGCCATCCTGCTCAGGGACAAGTAGTGACTCAAGAACCATCGGTGAGTGATGTGAGTTGTCTTCATAACTGTTTACTGACTTGGAAGGATACTATGAGGGCTGGTCAACTACACGAGACTGCGACCAAAGTGAGTCCTCGTCTACTTCTGCCATCAAGAGGGACTAGCGTTTGTGACTAAAGTGTGCTTTTAGTGTTTCCGGAAGGAGTTGCGGCTGGAGCATACACCCATCTTAACTTTGCATTCGCTCTCATCGATCCAGACACCTTCGAAGTCGCTATTATGACCGATGGCGATCAAGACCTATATTCACGTCTTACTGGTCTCAAGGAGACCTACGACGGCCTCGAGGTCTGGATCTCCATAGGTGGATGGTCAATGAACGATGCTGACCAACCTACGGCAACGACATTTTCCGACTTGGCCGCATCAACAACGGCACAGACTGCATTCTTTGCCTCTCTTCTCACGTTTATGACTACGTACGGTTTGGACGGTGTTGACATTGATTGGGAATACCCGGTAGCTTCAGAGCGAGGAGGCAAAGCAGCTGACAAGGCAAACTACGTCGCATTTCTCAAGAATTTGAAGTCTGCTTTGGGTGCAAGTGGACATACCTATGGGCTCTCAATCACAACACCGTCGAGTTATTGGTACCTCCAGCATTTTGATCTCAAATCTCTTGCAAAGTATGTGGATTGGTTCAATGTTATGACGTATGATTTACACGGAACGTGGGATTCGACTGATAAATTCATTGGACCCATTGTCAATTCTCACACCAATTTGACCGAAATCAAGTTGACAATGGACTTGTTTTGGAGGAACGACATAAAGCCTGCTCAGATCACCATGGGATTGGGCTTTTATGGCCGAAGCTTCACCCTGTCGGATCCAACCTGTTCTATTCCTGGCTGTTCTTTCAGCGGCGGAGGGAACCCCGGCAACTGCACCGCTAGTGCTGGTACTCTTTCGTTTGCAGAGATCGAGCGAGTTATCACTGCCGGCGGTGTCGTCACACTTGACAAAGCGGCGGCAGTAAAGCAGGTGGTTTGGGACGACGATCAATGGGTTTCATACGACGATGCAGAAACTTTTGCAACGAAGCTCGAATATGCTGACTCCGTATGCATTAGTGGCAGTATGATCTGGGCTTCTTCTCTTGATGATAATCTTGCGACTGCTTCACAAGCGTTATCGAAAAAAACGGGTCATCTCGCAGCTTCCTTAGAGGAGAAGTCTGTAGCCACAGACACCTACACCGCATGCGTATGGGGATCTTGTGGAGGTTCGTGTCCTTCTGGCACTTCTGCTGCACAACGTGGTGACGGAAAGAACAAAGGTGCTGCTAGTATCTATAATGGCTGCGATGTTGATGTTACCCGGCCCTTCTGCTGTCCTAGTGACGATATGCCTACTTGTCAATGGAGAGGTAGTGCTCCTTTCTGCAAAGGCAAATGCCACACGGGCGAAGTTGAGGTCATAAGTGACACTGCTGCGACAGGAGATGAATGTTGGACTGGGCACAAGGTATGTTTCGCTAAACACAATCCTATTGACTCTAGCAGCTTACATATTTCGTAGGTTCTTTGCTGCACTGCTACAGCTTCAGATGTCGCTTTTGGTGAATGCTCCTAGGAAGGCTCTGCGCCCATCTGCGCGGGTCTTCTTGGCAGCGCTTCATGCCCTTCTGATACAGAGGCCCTGACCACCGACAGCTGGGGAGCTGGTGGCGAGGAGGTTTGTGTCGTAGGATCTAAGTCTTATTGCTGCTCTCAACCTGCTCCTTTCACCAATTGCGAATGGGTCAGCAAGTCTGGATCTCTCACATTGCCTTTCAACTGTAATGGGAAGTGTGCAAGTGGCAAAACTCCTATTGCTACAGATCCCTCGGGTTGCTTGAGTGGGACCTCTTATTTTTGTTGTGATGATCCAACCGTCAGCACTTCTTCTAACGACGACTTTTGTATCGTCCCCGAAGACGTTTTCACTGGATCGGATGAGTTAGAAGGCGATGATACTACAACAGATTATGTTGAGTACTATGCATACGAGGAGGACTGCTATCTTGCCGGAGAAGGAGATACGTCGTGGAATTCTGTATCAAAACGCTATTTAGCATCTGATCTCTTCATGACTGGCATGTCGGCATTCTCGCATCTCGACAAGAGAGCTAAGGAAAGACCACAAGTGATTTGCCGGAATGCTCCTAGTAAGGACCGAAAGACAACTACAAATAAGCTATATCCCAGAAGTTATTCTGGAATAAAGGTCTTAGCGAATGCAGGGCTTAAGTTCTATAACATGGATGATGCTACCAAAACGTCATGCAGCAATATCGCTATTTCTCTAGGCACCAGGATTGCGAGAAACAAGTACGTTGCTGAGCACGTTTTTGAACTTTAATCCGTCAAGAGCTTTATTCAGAGCATGCTTGACGGAGTACTAGCAAGTGGCGCGTCCTTGAGCACAGGATCAATCTCATGGTCTATCTTCGAAGATGGCGGAATCTTTCAGTCAAGTTGGGCAAACTTAGGAGTCACCGCTAGTGATGATACACCATCAACGACTATATACAAGGCGTTGGGTACGACTGCAGACAAGACATTAGGCATTGTACGAAACCTGGATAATCTACAAATTGTAGATGAGCAGCTGAACAAAATCAAGACCTCTGTCCGCATCCTCCTTCCTAGTCTTTACAATTTATGCTAACTAAGATCAGTTTACACGGTGTGCTTCACTTATCAGTGACGATACGGTCAAATCTCTTACTCCAGTGCAGCTTCTTGGGTCTATCAAGACTGTAAGTCAAAGATTCTCAAATCGTGCACCTAGATAACTCGCTAATCAAGTGTCCATCTAGGCTTTTGCGACAATGAACTATATGAACCACGCTAATACCTAAGCCTCATACAAGGCAAGCTACACGGCTCTCAAGTCTGCTTTCGGGGTATTCTATCAAGCGCTTGTGAACAGCGGCACCTCCACATACGACATCCCCACTGTCTACATAGAATTCATGAAAGATTGGTACGACTACCAAAACACTAAGGCAAGCTCTTTCATGACAGATTTCATCGCAGAGCAGCTTAAAGTTTGGAACGATGCTTCAATATTAAATACATATAAGCAAGCGGATGTGACTCAGGCTCTAAAGGATCTTAATGCATTGCAGGCAAAGATCAGCACTGTTTTTAAACTAAAGACTACTTGGCTTACTTAGATCTTACACAAAATGCATTGTTAGCGCTAAAAAAATAGTTCTTAGCTCTAATTAATTGTTTGCCTTTGAGGATCTCGAGGGTCCTCATGCACCTGAATCCACAGGTCATCCCGGCCGAGGCCACTGGGGAGGATGCATGAGCATTCTCATACATTTATTCCAAAAAGTTATTTCGGCCCGGGCCCCTGGCCCGGGTTCCTATTCAACAGTGTTGACTGTTACTACCCGTATGAATATATATATATTTCCTTGTTGACAAAAGTTATTTATTCGTGGCATAGTTTGGTATAGCTCTGCTAGCTGTCTTCGCGGGTCTGTCACTATATAATCGTCGGACCCAAAACTGAGCTCCGCTCAGGGTCGGAGGAAGCGATTTGGGTCGGCGGAAGCGATCTGGGTCGCTTCGCCAAAATGTAAGAACATGAACTTTATAGGTAGTATAATGAATATATGTCACTTTACACTTGATTTACTATGAAAAGGTACTAAATAGAATTAAACTTTAGTAGTATAATGTGAAATCTGGTTCCCAATCCCGACCGACACTTTCCTATCGGTCGCTCTCGCTCTCGCTCTCACTCTCACTCTCGCTCTCAGCTTCAGGATTAGGAATTGGATCCTGAAGCTCCTCTGGTATCGCAGCCCTAGCTTTAGTCAGGGCAGCTACCCTTTTCTTCCGGTCCCTCTCAGCTTTACGGGCCGTAACACCAGCCTGGTGTAGGGCCCGTTTAGATGCTGTCTGTAGCTTTTTAGCTGCCCGGGCTACTTTGGCAGCTGCTTTCTTAGCTGCTAATTGAGCCTTTTGGTCAATTTTGTCCCGGGCTTCTTCTACTGACAAATGCCCCCATTTTTGAACAGTACGCCTACTAGTAGCCTGCTTTTTGCGCTGCTCAGTCTCTCTACGGACTGCTAAGCCTAGGTCTAGCTTAGTTAATTGAGCCTTTGCTAGCACCTGTTCTGTTCTGGCTATAAAGTCGGAGTAGCGGCGACGGGACGGGCTACTTAGTAGGAGTGGAATACGGGCCTTCCACTCGTTCAGCTGCAACTCTGTCTACTGTAGAGTTACTAGTGGGAGTTCTCTAGGTATTTTAGGCTACTGTGGGGCTGAATACTTCTAGAGCTTAGACAGAGCTTCCTCTTTGTCAACTGGCTAAATACCACTGTTCCGGAAGGCGTGGATGACTATAGAAGCTTTAAACGTATTTGCCCTATCTCTAGTAGGTCCCTAATAAAGGATGTAACTGTATAGGTAAGATCTAGCTTTTAGATCGATGAATGTACAGCTTCTTTATGCTAATGCTTATAGGGTTAAAATATTCTAACATCTAACAGTTGTAAGACATGCGTTAAATGAGAAGGCAGAGTAAATAAGTGTATATTGTACTATGCAGCCATGAGTTGTAGTTCTAGTGTTGTATAAGAAGTATGAGAATCTAAAATCATTAACTTCTATAGAGAATTCCCATCGCTCTTTGTTTCCTTTATGAAATGCTAAAGTTAGATAATAGCTAATTCATCGTTTAAATAGCCACTTTTAGAGAGTAGAATGCGTTCTGTCCCTACTAGATTCTTATAATACCATGATTCCATATGTGTTTTACTAGGTATAATAAGTACTAGTGCAATGACAGTACCGTTACTACAGACACTCTTAATTATGGTAATTAAGATCCTATTTTTAGGACTTAGTGTATATAGCTCTGTTATAGTCTAAGGGACAATTACTATCTGTCCACTAGGTATACTAACCTAGAAACCTGTCTTATCTATGTTCTATATGTCTTCTCCTTTAATTCCCTTCTCTATAAGAAACTACTAGTATTTACAAAACTAGTTTGTAATTGTCTTATAATCTTATGCAGCTACCCATTGTAGTGCAATTAGTTTTATCTTTAATTCATTATATAGCTCCATTTTTATAAACTTCATAAGCTAGCTCATTAACGGTTCTAGCTATAGGTGTCGTAGGTAGTAGACAGCTACGTACACCATCTTTTTAGTAGCCCCTAGGCCCTATACGCTCTAGGCTTTAATCTAGTCCTTTAGAGCCTCTATTTAAGCCTTTAATAGTACTCTATTCTACCCTCCTTAGTCTTTAACAGTCGTCTTACCTAAATATCATTTAACCTAGTGCAGAGTGGCTACTAGCCCACTGAGCCCCCCGCCCGCTTAGCCCTAGGCCCCGATTCGCGCCTAAGCCACCCCCTAGCTCCCTTACTGTCCACCATCATATAGGCACTGACGCTCCTACGGTCCCTAGGCGCCGCACTACCTTGCCCATCCCATTGCTGTCTATAGTTGTGTAGGCACTAACCCCACCCTGCTACTAGCCCCCCTCCTATTTGCCGTCTCCTCAACCCCTAAACGCTACTAACCTACTCCTATGTTAACTGCGACGCGTTAACGCGTCGCTCGCTTCCTCTTATAGAGTAGGACGCCATCTAAGCTCTAGGTAAAGCCTCTACTTCCTCTATACACTATCTATTCGCCCTTAGAATGCTAGCTAATATTAACTTCCTCTACGTCGCCTAGGACCCTAACGGGACCTTTGTCCTCTGCAGATCGTGCCGCTATGTTATTAGCATTAACCCCCATCTAAAGTTAAGGGTGGACCCTAAGAACTAGCTAATCGAGGGCTCTAGGACACTCATCTACTAACATCTAAGGAGTAAGCACACAGCGGACCGCCACTAGACCGTCACTGAGTTAGTTAGGGCCCGCCTAGACATCGTCGCTACTCTATAGAATGGCTAGAGGGAATACCCCTACAGTCTTCCTAACGGCAGCCCCTAGGACGATCGCCTACTGCTGTTCTAGATCTAAGAGTGCCACGTCTACTACGACCATCGCCTAAGCGAGGAGTACATGAGGAGGCACATGAAGGTAGAGCACACGCTGCAGGAATACTTAAGGCGTAGGTACGACCTAATCTAGGCGTAGACCTAGTTTGGCTAAGTCCTAGGCGCTATAGGTGTGTAGTAGCGCGTTAAGCCGCCGCCTAAGCTAACGCTAGTCGCCGTTGTGAGGTGAGGGGCTTAGGGCTAACCTACCCTTAATCTACTAACGGAGCGCTAGGTGATGAGCACGCAGCTAAGGGACGACATGAATCCCTTCCTATACTAGACTAGCTAGTAGGAGACCTTCGCGTAGTAGCCATTCTAGCACGCGCTCTAGCGCGCCATCTACCTCCCGTTAAGCTTAAACACCCTCTACCTTAAGGACGAGATGGACACGGATGGGGAGCTGCTTAACGCCTACTATAAGGCCTACTTAGAGGCAATCCTACGACGGATCCTTAACGCCTTTAGGGCGTTAGTTAAGCGATGCGAGGCCACCTTCTACACTACGCCGCACATAATCTGCGCTTAGCTTAACGCCTACTCTAAATCCACATGCTTCTGCATGCCTTTCACCTAGCTCCGCGTCTAGAGCTCCCTCGCCCGCTATCTAAGCTAGTAGATGCGCCTCCTTTACTATCTATTCTACGCGCGTTAGCTGTCTATAGAGCTTAAGGAGCGGCTCTTTAACGTCCTCTACTACCTTACTAACGACTAGCTTAACCTACCATGTATTATGTCGCATTTTTTGCTTGGTATCAAGTTGATACCAACTTTTAAGCACAGACCACTTTTGCGCAAAAGGTGCTATAATTGGTACCAACTCTTAACTTTAGAACTCAAAC